>Ga0209061_1001300_pt1 | contig 43206 bp, 44 predicted proteins | sample Coa_R1_10_FD_187157 | JGI IMG/M metagenome (GOLD analysis project Ga0209061, IMG submission 187157) | Surface soil microbial communities from Centralia Pennsylvania, which are recovering from an underground coalmine fire - Coalmine... | ecosystem: Environmental > Terrestrial > Soil >...
CGAGGGCATCGTGGCCGCCGAATTCACGGCCTCAATCCTTGGCGCCCAGGCGAACCAGCTCGGCCTGCTCCCCGCCGATCTGACGGCGTTCCAGATCCAGCAGAACACCGCCCTCAACCGGACGGCCGTTTCCAGTTTCTATGCCGGCTCCGCGACGCCCGGCTCGACCCTCGTGCCGCAGGCGATCGGCGATGCGGCCTGGACCGCTGCCCAGAACGCCCTCAGTGGCGTCACCAACGATCCTGCGACGGTGACAACCCAGGAGGCCAAGATCACCGCGGCGGAGGCGGTCACTCCGAACAACCCGGCCCTGATCACCCCGCTGGCGCCGACCTTCAATCTCACGCCCGGTGTTGACACTTTCTCCACTTCCGCGGCAGGTGCCGTCTTCAATGCGCTGCCGGCCGCGGGCACGGTGGAGCAGACCAACACTCTCAACACCGGCGACACGCTGACGGACACCAACGGCGACGGCACGCTGAACGTCACGAACGTTTTTGCGACCGCTGGCGTGGCGGCCAATGGCCCCTTCGCGACCGGCGTGACCATGAGCGGCATCAGCACCCTCAACATCAGCAACCAGGCGGTCTCCTCTGCATTTGGAATAACCTTGACGGCCGGATTCAAGGGCAGCGTCACGGGGCTCACCACCGCGAACGACAATGCCTCTCTTGGCGGTGTTCAGCTTGGCTCAGCCGCGCAGGGCCTGCTCTCCTCGGCGGCAAAATACAATGCGCTGGCGAACGTCAACATCAACGGCTATGCGGGGCCAACTGGGGCAACGCCAGTCTTCGCTGCATTCATCAATGCGGCTGCCCCCGGTGTCTCCACGGGTGCCAATACCATCAATGTCAACATCGAGGATGCGCTCGGCACTACGGCAGCCGCTGCCAAAGCCGCTGGTGCGGCGATTTTGCAGTTCGCGAACGACAGCGGCACGCCGGGAACCGCGGCTGCTCCTGATACGACCTTTGGCACCTGGGCCATCGCGGCGGCGAATACTGTCAACCTTGAGCTGGTGCAGGGTGCTGTCATTGGCACTTTTAAAGCCCCCGTTACTGACGTGGGCGGGGCCAAGACTCTCACCTTAAGCGGGGCTGGCAACATCGCCGCCGGCCAGGATACTGCCGGCAACTGGCAGCAGCTGACCGCCATCGGCGCTTCGACCACAACCGGCAATGTGGTGATCACGGGCGCGAGTGCGGGCAATGCAACCAACGCCTTTGCGACGGCAGCCAATCCGGGCTGGCTCTTCGGCAGCACTGCTGGTCTCCTCAATGACACCGGCACCGGCGGTGTTTTCGATCTGACCTCGGTCAAGCTCGGCGCTGGCCAGATGATCCTCGACGTCAGCAGCGCGACGGCTGCGCAGATTGCGGCGCTGACGACCACTCCTGCAGCGACTGTCGCGGCGGGCAGCGAGATCATCGTCAGCGACGGCGCTCTCGCCGGCGCATCGGCCGCCACCTTCAAGAATATCGCCGGTTTCGACATCCTTGGTGTGACTGCTGCGGGCGGAACCGCGGGCGAAACCTATGATATGTCGCTTTTGCCGGCATCGTTCGACGAGATCCTTTATCAAACGCTCGCGACAGGCCCCGTCACCATCACCAATCAGACGAATCCTCTGACGGTGAACACGGAAGACAACGGCTCCGGCTTTGCTCTGACGTCCACAGGCACCGGCTTCACCGACAGCTTCAACCTAATCATCGGCAACCCGCTGCACACTGGCACGGGCGGTTTGAGCGACGGCTCTGGCGCGGCCGGCGCTCTGACCCTGACCGCCGACTCGATCGTCAATATCACGGCGACCTCGGGCGTGCCTGCTACTGCTCTCGATAAATTGGGCTTCGTCTCGCTGACACCAGCCGTCTCCGGCAATGAAGCGGTGACAATCGGAGGAGATACGGCTCTGAATATCGGCCTCAGCGGCACGTCGGGTGCCATCGCCGACTTCAATCCGACGACCACCGGTGCATTGAACCCATTCAATCTCACGCTGGTCGATACCAACAGCTCGGCGGTTACGCTTGCGGGTGCCACGGCCGGGCCTCTCAGCTTCGCGACCGGCACAGGGGGGACCGCACCGGCCATCGGCTACTCGACCAATGCGGTCACAATCGACGCGTCGAAGGCGGCTGGGGCGCTGGTCATGCTGGCGGGTGATGCGAACTTTGCCGGCACGACGGGTGACACGATCAAGGGCGGGACGGGCGCAGGCAACTACCTCGGCGGCTCGCTCGGCAACGACACGATCGTTTCGAACTCCGCGGCGGGCGGTGACTTCATCTATACCGATGGCGGCGCCGACACCATCACTCTGGCTGCCGGTCACACGGGCACGGACACGATCGGGCTCTATGCCGGAAACAATGGCAGCACCCCTCCGGCTGGAGCACCCATCGCCTCTGTCGGGGGCGCGATAGAGAGCGATAACGGCTCTGGCACTGAAAGCTTTAACCCTGGCTGGTTTGGGCTTAGCGCTGCATCCGCTTCCTCGACAACGCCTATCGCCCCTGGCACAGGCACTGCGGCGTCCCTGAGCACGATCTACAACTTCGGCGGGGGGGATATTGTGGCCTTCTCGGTTAGTGCCTGGGGTACGGGGTACGGTTTACATGCAGCTAACAATGGCCTGACTGACGGTACTATGACAACCATTACTTCGCCGGTGGCTTTGACCGCCGCCAATGTTGTGAACGTCGGGTCGTCTGGTACGTTTAACATTGACACGGCGGGAGTGGATCTTATCGTGTTCGGCGGCTCATACACAGATGCGAATGCACTGGCATACACCCTCGCTACCGGTGGCATCATACTGGACCATGGGACTTTGGGAGGGCTCCGGAACACCGGTCAATCCAACCTCTTGATTGAGTGGCAGGATCAGGGCGGCAGCGTTCACCTCTCCGATCTGCAACTGACGGGTAGCGGTTTCGCAGGCAGCCGAAGCACTCTGACAGATCAGATACGCATCTCGGATATGGTTCAACTTGTTGGCGTGAGCGAGACGGCATTCCACCCTGGCAATCTCCACATCGTAGCGTAAGGCGAATAGCGACAAGAGCTCAGCTGCATCATCCGCGAGAAGAACCCGCTGCAATTGAAGTTCGGCTACGCGCTGTGGACATTCGCAATCGTCCAGGAGTTGATCGTCAGGCGCTTCAAGGTCAAGCTGTCCGAAGTCTCTGTTGGGTGCGTGATGAAGCGGCTTGGGTTTAGTGCGCGGCGGCCGCTGTACCGGGCATGGGAGCAAGATCCTGCGCTGGCGCAAAGCCGGCAAGACCAGGAATACCCAAAGATCGCCGCGTGCGCCAAGAAAGAAAAGGCGCTGATTTTCTTCGTGGATGAGTCCGGCATTCACTCGGATCATCACGCTGGCACGACATGGGCGCCGATAGGACAAACGCCAGTGGTCAAAGCTACCGGGGCGCGTTTTGGGTTCAACATGCTGCCGGCGGTGAACGCCAGCGGACAGCAGACCTCTTGCATAACCCTTTTTTAAGCGAGGGCTGATTCGCTGCCGCCAAAGGGAGAGGGGTGGGGCAGTGAGGAATATCCGAAGATCGCCGCCCGAGCCAAGCGAGAAGGAGCCGTCATCTTCTTTGCTGACGAGTCGGCAATCCGATCAGACTATCACGCGGGGACAACATGGCCGCCGGCTGGGAAGCCGCCTGTGGTCAAGGCAACCGGCGCGCGATTTAGCGTCAACATGCTATCGGCGGTCAATGCACAAGGCAGCTTTCACTTCATGACTGTGGAAGGCCGTGTGAACGCCAGCGTATTCCGTGAATTTCTCAATCGTCTGATCACCGGAATGGATCGCAAGATATTTCTCGTCGTCGATGGACACCCGGCTCACAAGGCAAAGATGGTAAGAAAATTTGTCGGGGAGAATTCCGATGCAATGGAATTGTTCTTCCTTCCTCCATACGCACCTGAACTCAATCCTGACGAACTCGCGCGGGCGCACCTGAAAACCCGAATTGCGAAAGCAACGGCGAAAACCAAGGAAGAGTTGAAGTTGACCGCCGACAGAGCCCTGCATCGGTTACAGAAATTACCGGAAATCGCCGCGTGTCTCTTTCGTGCGCCCTCATGTAGGTATGCCGCAGCGTGAGGCTTTCTTAATGTAGGGATTAGTACTTCTGCTGCAGCCGTCGAGGAGGTACCCGTTGCCCAGCCTTTGTGCAATTTTTTGTGATGGGCGGCTATCATGCTGGTACCAAGCATCGGGCCGGGAAAATTCCTTCTACACTGTGTTCACAAGGATTTTATGGCATTAGCACAGAGTTTGTACATGGCTAAGGAGCCGAAGCTCTTGTCTGCTGGGATGCTCGTCTTGACTGCAGCGTCCTTACGCAGCAGAGTTTGACATATTTGGCCTCGAAACCGGGGCAGAGTGGTTCGCTGCCTCGCAGGCGCAACTATCGAACGGACCGGAAGATGGCAACGTAGCGGGCTCTCGTCTCGATACGTTTTGCCTGCATGGTTAGAGTAACCTCCAGAAGCGGGCACAAATTTCGCGTCCAGAAATTGCGACAAAAACAAAGATGCAGAACGGCATTTCAGAGTCTGCCTGATCGGAAACCACTCTAACAGCGGGCGCACTAGAGAGAGGACATACCTTAATGCAGCAAGAAGGCTCTCGCCTTGCTTTGTTTACGCGCTTGATGCTCATGCCCTCGAAGATACTATCTTCTGTCATGATTTGCGGTCTCCTGATCCTTACCCTCACCGGTTGCTCGGGAGGAGTGCTCGACCCGCAAGGACCCGTTAGTGCGGCGAATGCAAAAATCTTCTTCAACGCATTGGCTGCCATGCTGGTAATTGTGATCCCGACCATCTTCGCGACGCTTCTTTTTGCTTGGCGATTCCGCGCGTCAAACAGAAGTGCGCGCTATCAGCCTGGATTCGTCTATTCTGGCCGTATCGAGCTCGTTGTCTGGGCAGTTCCTATACTGATCGTCAACTTCATAGGCGGCGTGATCTGGTTTAGTTCACATGATCTTGACCCCTATAAACCGATCCCGTCTGAGAAAAGCCAGCTTGAGGTACAGGTCGTCTCTCTCGACTGGAAGTGGCTTTTCATCTATCCCGATCAAGGTATCGCAAGCGTGAATGACCTGACCATTCCTGATCGCACCCCGATCCATTTCTCGCTCACCTCGGCGTCCGTCATGAACATGTTCTTTGTCCCCCAACTCGGCACCATGATGGCGGCGATGCATGGAATGGTCACTCAACTTAATCTCGAGGCAAGCCACCCTGGTGACTTTTATGGTGAATCCGCGCAATTCAGCGGTGATGGTTTTTCGGATATGAATTTCACCGTGCATGCGGTGTCCGCTGAGTCATTTTCGAAGTGGGTCAGCAAGGTGCAAGAGGGCGAAAACTGGCTCGATAGCGCTGCCTATCTTACTCTTTTGCACCAAAGCCGGAATGTCAGCCCCTTCACCTACAAATCCGTCGAGCCGGGACTATTCGACGATATTGCAGCCGGCCGGCTCCCGCCCGGCCGAGGCCCAATTGCCGAAGACGGCGGCCAGCCGGTCCAGCATCTAGGTGCAAAATGAGACTCTTAGGAAAACTCACCTGGGAGGCGATCCCATGGACTCAGCCAATTCCACTCATTGCTGGGTCGGGTGTGATCGCAGCTTTCCTTGCCGTATTCGCATGGATCATTCTTTCGCGCCGCCTGCCTTATCTGTGGCGTGAGTGGATAACGAGCGTCGATCACAAACGGATCGGCATCATGTATTGCCTCCTTGGCCTCCTCATGCTGCTGCGTGGTTTTATCGACGCGATCATGATGCGTTCACAACAGGCACTGGCGTTTCATGGGCCGGGATATCTGCCACCCGAGCATTATGATCAAATTTTCACAGCCCATGGCACGATCATGATTTTTTTTGCAGCCATGCCGCTGATGATCGGCCTCATGAATTTTGCTGTCCCCTTGCAACTAGGCGTGCGCGACGTCGCCTTCCCCACTCTGAATTCGACAAGCCTTTGGCTTACAGCGACAGGCGCGCTTTTGGTCAATGTCTCCCTTGTAATCGGCGAGTTTTCACGCGCTGGCTGGCTGCCTTATCCGCCGCTATCCGAGCTCCCTTACACGCCTGGTGTGGGCGTCGATTACTATTTGTGGGCGCTGCTGATTTCAGGCATCGGCACGCTCATGACTGGAATCAACTTCGTTACTACGATCCTCAAAATCCGCGCCCCCGGCATGAGCTATTTGCGTATGCCGATGTTCTGCTGGACCGCACTCGCCTCCAATCTTCTCATCATCGCGGCTTTCCCAATTCTCACCGCGACACTGCTGATGCTCACCCTCGACCGCTATATGGGCTTCCATTTTTTTACAAATGAAGCCGGCGGCAACATGATGATGTTTATCAATCTCATCTGGGCCTGGGGACATCCAGAGGTTTACATCCTCGTTCTACCGGCCTTCGGTATTTTCTCGGAGGTGATCTCGACTTTTTCGGGCAAGCCATTGTTCAACTATCGCTCGATGGTGGCGGCAACCTTGGCGATCTGTCTCATCTCTTTCATGGTCTGGCTCCATCACTTCTTCACCATGGGAGCGGGCCCCGATGTCAATGGCCTTTTCGGCGCCGCAAGCGCAATCATTGCAATTCCAACAGGAGTTAAGATCTACAATTGGCTTTTTACCATGTATGGCGGCCGTATCCGCTTCGCGACGCCGATGCTATGGGCGGTCGGATTCATGGTCAGCTTCGTGATCGGCGGCATGACCGGTGTGCTGCTCGCCACCGTCCCAGCCGACTTTCAGCTGCACAACAGCCTTTTCCTCGTCGCACACTTCCACAATATCATTATTGCAAGCGTGGTGTTTGCGGCGTTTGCCGGCCTCACCTACTGGTTTCCAAAGGCGTTTGGCTTCAGACTCGATGAAGGCTGGGGCAAGGCCACTTTTTGGCTCACCTTTGCTGGCCTTTGGGCTGTCTTTGTGCCGCTTTACGCCGCGGGCCTCTTGGGCATGACGCGGCGCTTGCAGCATTACGACCTCGCTCTGTGGCAGCCATGGATTCTTGCCGCGGCCGCAGGGATCGTGATCATGATCTGTGCAGCTTTGTGCCAGGTCACTCAGCTTGTGGTGAGTATCCGCCGCCGCGGCGAATTGCGCGACGAAACAGGCGATCCCTGGAATGGCCGCTCGCTTGAATGGGCGACACTATCGCCTCCGCCTGTCTTCAATTTTGCGGTGCTCTTCAACGTGCGTGGAGAAGAGCCCTATTGGGACATCAAACAGCGCGCAATCGAGGCACAATGCCTTCCGGCAGAACCTCGTTACGAAGCAATTGAGATGCCCCGCAGCAGTCCGGCAGGATTCATCACCGCATTCTTCGCGACCATCGTCGGCTTTTCCATGATCTGGCACATCTGGTGGCTGGCGGCTGCTGGGTTCGCAGCCGCCTATGCGGCGTTCGTCGTGTTCGCGTGGCGCGATGTAGAAGAGTACACGATACCGGCCAGCGAAGTGGCCCGCATCGACCGCGCGCGGCGGCAAACCCGGGCGGAGTTGATCGCAAGGCTCACCCGCGCCAGTGCTCGCGAAGGCGAAACCGCGGTTCTACCAACGGTGCCCGGATCCGACCCTTACAAGCTTGGGTATGGCAGAGAGACACCTATCCCCAATGAAGTTGCGCTGGCAGGCGTCTATGCGACGGGCCACGGTGGAGGCGGACCAGCCTCCAAACGGGTGATCGCAGGCTATGGCTTCTGGCTTTTCCTGGTCAGCGATATCATCATGTTCTCTGCTTTCTTTGCGGCCCACGCCGTCCTGCAAACCGCGACCGCGGGCGGCCCTGCGGGGCGCACGCTTTTTGATCTTCACAGCGTCGAAATTCAAACCGGCCTCCTTCTCGCCTCAAGTTTCACTTGTGGCCTGGCTGCTGTCGCAACTGATGCCAAAAGCCAGCTTTGGACTCAGCTCGGCCTTCTGACCACAGGACTGCTTGGCCTTGGTTTCTTGATTCTGGAAGGCCGCGATTTTGCGGCGATGGTGGCCGAGGGTGCGGGACCCCAACGCAGCGCCTTCTTGTCGTCGACTTTCACCCTCGTCGGTTGTCATGGGGCGCATGTCAGCGCGGGGCTCCTGTGGCTCGGCACGATGATGGCGCAAGTTTTCATCAAGGGCTTCCGCGCCAATATCCTGCGAAGATTGCTTTGCTTCAATCTTTTCTGGCACGTTCTAGACATCATCTGGGTTGCGCTTTTTACAGTCGTCTATCTCGTAGGAGTGTTGCGATGAGCAATGGGAGCGATGAGCGTAACGTCAATGATGTGGCACCTGGGTTCCTCGAATACCCGGAGCGCAGCGCCTGGGAGGGGATACGCAGCTATCTCATTGGCCTTGTGCTCGCAGCCTTCCTCACGGTGCTCTCATTCTATCTCGTGGGCACCAATTTGATCTGGGAGCCCGGCCTCCCGGCGGCGCTCGCCTCGCTCGCGCTCGCCCAGATCGGAGTCCATCTTGTTTTCTTCCTTCACATCACATCCGCCCCAGACAATACCAACACCGTGCTCGCGCTCGCGTTCGGCGTGTTCATTGTCGGGCTCATCATCGGCGGATCACTGTGGATCATGTTTCATTTGAATCAAAACATGGTACCTGCGAGCGAGATGATGGCAATGCCCTATTGAGGGGCATTGTTGAGGGCTGTGCAAAGTGTTCAGGATGGAGAAAGCCCAGAGGTTGTGGCGCGTAGCCTAAGGGTTACGAGCCGGGCGGTGTATGGATGGCTTTCGGCCTATCGCCGCGGCGGCTGGGGAGCGTTGAAGGCCAAGCCGCTGTTTGGAAGGCCGCCGAGGCTCGATAGCAAGAAGCTGAAGTGGGTATACGACACGATAACTGAGAAAGAATCCTTTGCAGTTGCACTTTGCGTTCGCGTTGTGTCTCGTGCCGCTCACGCGACGCGCCAGCGTTTAGCGCCATGTGCGGATGCTTCACCCAGTCCTTCACGTGGGCCGAGCTCGCCGCGCTCTATGGCCTGACACAGCCCGCGCGGAATTTGCAGCTTCGCTACGGCATCGCCCCGGCGGACGAGCCCGGTGCATCATACCTTCTTCCGGATATTACGAGTGGCGGCCGGCCGGGAACGGCGAAAAGCCCGGATCATACCGGAATATAAAAGGAAATTTCAAAATGGAACTTGTATTATCTGTGGGGTGCCCCTCTTAAAATCGATCTTCGCTTAGGGACTTATCCAGTTTCTTTTCTGATATGTGATCCGCTAATTTCCATCGCATAGCCGCATGCGCTTGCGCCGCCTGTTCGAGGTACGCCCAAAGATCCGCAAGCTGCCCATCGATCCGGTCAGGTACGCTATGGAAGGGCTGCGGCATAACAAGCGCCGCGAACCAAGGAGCGGGGGCAAGCGTGGGCCCGGGAAAGCGGAAGAGACCGGCGCGCTCAGCCAGCATGGTCCGCCGCCCGGGCTTGCTGGCACCGCCTGTACCAAATTCCGGTTGATCCCGGGCGCCAGCCACGGGCGCATTGCGGGCTTTCGCGGCATGATCCTCTTGCGGCGATGATAGCGCTCCGAGCGCAGGTGAACGGGGTTGGGAACCTGCGACAGGTTATGAGAGAAACGAAAGTCGCGAGCGATCCCGATGCGCTTGTCGCTTTTTTCAAGCGCCTCGGCTTTCAGGTAGCGCGGATCGGGCTCGAAGCCGGACCGCAGCCGGTTTCAGAGCGCGGTTTCGACGATCAAGAGATCGCTTCGCTCAGAGGTGGTTTCCAATTCGATCGTGCTGGTGTTCCATACGCCGAGGCTGTCGCGCCGGCGCAATTCCGCCTGCGTAAAACGCGCCCCGCCTTCGAGCACGAAAAAATATACGCCGCGGGCACGATCCGCCGGCTTGTATTCATAACCGGCTAGGGCGTTGCTAAACAGGCGCGAGACTTTTAAATTCTGGTCGATCGGCAGGGCGCCGGGCGCGTCGCCAATCAGCTCCGCGATCGTATTCGCGCGCCGTTCGCGATCGAAATTTCCCCGCCGATACGACGGCGGCGCCAACAATCGGCCTGGCAGCGCCCAAATGTAAATTGCGTTCATCTCGCCAGGTTCGATGTTCAATTCCGAATGCTTGCCGCCGGAGCCAGCCGAAAAGATGTAGTAATCGTCCGGCTTGAGCATATCGGTTTTGCCGATCGTGTTGATATGCGTCAGCACTCCGCGCAGCACAAACGCCATGATGATGAAGTTGTGATGCGGATGCATGTTGTAGCCGGCGCCGTTGCCGCTGAAGACCTCGTCGCCGAACACGCGGATTTTGCCGAAGCCGGACCGGCCGCTTTGATATTCGCGGAAATTGAAACTGGATTTGCGCTCGATCCATCCATCGGGATGGCCGGCCACGTATTCGGCGAACTCGCCTGTGGAGGGCAGATGGCTGTGGCCGCGTTCGCCGTCCCGCAGCACGAAATAATCCGCCATGGCACCGCTCCCAATCACGCCGCCTGATAGTATGGGATTTCGACCATTTCGAACTGCGCCTTCGCAGTTCCACAATCCGGGCATCGCCAGCCCGCTGGAATATCCTCCCACCGGGTGCCAGGCGCTATTCCCTCCTCGGGCCAGCCGCGTTCCTCGTCGTAAAGAAAACCGCAGCCCAAACACATGAAGCGTCTGAACCGGCAGCTTGACCCGGTCCCGGCGTTTGTGTCACGTTCCTGAGCGATCATAGCGATCCTCGTGCAGGCAGCGAATTTGGCCATTCCGATTCGCCTGTAAATAATCAGGAAAAGGATGGCCTTCAACCTCACATCGCCCTCAGCGCCGATGCCGTTGACCGCAAGATCAAGCGGTGCGGGGTGTGGCAGAGAGTGGATTTTGCGCGCGAGCCCTGTGTGGGCGGCGTTTGCGGCGCCCGGCGCCTGCGTCCGCCACATCCGGCAAATTGCTCTCTGTCACGATGAAGACTCCGCTGCGCCGCTTGCCAATCTCTTCTCGAACCATGCTTCGATCTCCAGCATGGGAACGGACACATCATCGGGGCCCTCAATGGCGACGATTTCATTCTCCCCTTGAGCCAAATTCCACGCCTCTTCGAGAGCCTCCTCCTCGCTCGCCAATTCGCGCGAGACCATCTCGTGCTTGAGCTCGTCGTCAATATACCGGACAAACCATCCCATCTTCGCTTCTCCCGATATCGCGGTTCAGCCCCAAACTGGCAAAGCAGGGCGCGCTCTCCGCGGGTGGAACTGTTTCAAGCCGCAAGGTTCAAGCCTGCCATCCCGAGAGGAGCCTTGATAATCCGCCCGGGAAAAAACGGTTGCGCCGGCTGGGCACCATGCCCACATTAGAAGAAACCTCTTTTTGAGGCCTTTGATTATGATCAACCGGCGTTTCCCTCAAGACGGCAAACATCACTCTGAACCGGAGATTATTCCGCCCGGCCGCTTCGATATCCGGGAGGCACGGAACGGTTGGGGATGGGCCGCCGCAAATGAACACGAAACGCACCGCATCTATGTCACGAGGACCGGACCTTTTGGTCTTCTGCCCTTCTTCTTGCTTGCTGGCGTGATCGGGGCCGTGTTGTTCTTTTTTATGCTGGGAGCTTTTTTAATTCTGATTCCCGCCGCAGGCGTGATCCTTGCGGCGGCAGTCTTTGGCAGGCTATTGCAGGGCCGCTCTTCGCGCTGGCCGCGCTAACGCAGAAGCCCGGAAATCAGCACTTTCATCCTGCCTCCTCCCATTTTTCGACAGGCTCATGAGCAAAATCCGTGGCGGCTTTCGCGACGGAGCGGCCGGAGATGATGAGGTCCGGCGCAATCTCGGCCAAAGGGATGAGAACGAAAGCGCGGTCAAACAGATTCTTGTGCGGCAAATTCAATTGATCGTGCTCGAATGCGGCATCGCCATAAAAAAGTATGTCTATGTCGATCAAGCGTGGCCCCCAGCGCACCGAGGGCTGCCGCCCCATGTCTCTCTCGACCGCGTGAATTGCCGCGAGAAGCTCAAGCGGCTGCAGGCGCGTTTGCCCAATTGCGCAGGCGTTCGCGAAAAAATCTTGCTCGACATAGCCCCAGGGCGGAGTTCGATAGATCGACGAAACAGCAGTCAGCTGGATAATCCGGCGATCTTCAAGCATTGCGAGCGCACGCCTTATATTGCCCGCCTTGTCACCAATGTTGCTCCCAAGGCCAAGGCCTGTTTCTACCAGCGGAGCGGTGCCGGCTAGATCAATGGCGGGCGATGGCATCGAAGACCTTAAAGGCAGCCACATGCTCGGCCACATCATGCACTCGAAAGATTGAGGCGCCATTTGCCGCGCAGGCGAGATTTGCAGCGAGGGTCCGGACGACACTCGTCTCGACAGGTCCAGCGCCTGGTTCAGCGAGCAAAGACTTGCGCGAAACACCGATCAGAATGGGAAGGCCGTAGTCCTTCAAAGCTGCAAGACTCGCAAGCGCGGTGAAATTTTGCGCCCGGCTTTTGCCGAATCCAATACCTGGGTCGAGAATGAGGCGCGCCAAGGGGATGCCAGCGCCGGAGGCAAGGCGCAATGACTTGTCGAAGAACCGGAGCATGTCCGCGACGATGTTGATGTCCCGGTCCACGCCTTCGCGATTGTGCATCAGGACTGCTGCCGCGCCTGTTTCCGCGACCGTATCGGGCATGGCAGGATCTTTCTGCAATCCCCAGACATCGTTGATGACACTGGCGCCGAGCTCCACCGCCCGGCGGGCGACCTTGGCCTTCGAGGTGTCGATCGAAAAAGGAAGATCGATGGATCGCGTGAGCTCTCCGAGAACAGGCTCGATCCGCGCGAGTTCCTCTTCCGCGCTGACCGGCGTATGACCGGGCCGGGTTGATTCTGCTCCCGCATCGATGATGTCGGCGCCATCCTCCGCCAGCTTTTTCGCCTGTCTCATGGCCGCGCCGGGGCTGAAAAATTTGCCGCCGTCGGAGAAGGAATCGGGCGTTATATTCAGTATGCCCATGACAATGGAGCGCGTGCCAAGGAGCGCGAGAAACCTGTCGCGGCGGGCGGCCATCGCAGGGCTGCCATGAGCCTCAATCCTGCTTACGTCGGCTACCATGTACCGTCCCGCTCAGCGCTGGGCCGCCTCACGCTGGAAAGAATATTTCGCCCTTGCCGAGGGCCGCCATGTCGCCCGCGAAACGCGCAAGGGGGCGCCCAAAAAGCCGCGCAGCAGCGCGGCTCTCGTCGCGCAAGAAGCCCGCGAAAAGACCCGCGAAGGCCAGCTGATGGACGCCGCAATCGGCAAAGGTTGGCGCGAGTTCCGGCGGATTTGCGAGCACGATTGTGCCCCGCCGCATGAGATAGCCAGGCAGAAGGCCGCACTCCTTGAGGACAATCAGCGTTCCGGCAATCATCCGGCTTCCTGGATAATCGCCTGCCGAGCCTTCGATCAGGATGGTGCCGCGGCGCAGACGGTCACCGGCACGCGCGCCGGCGTTTCCCCGCACGATCAAGAGGCCCCCAGTGATGCCCTCCAGCTCGCCTTCGAGGGGCGCGCCGAGAAAATCCCCGGCATCTCCGCCGATCTCAAGCCTCCCGCCAGACATGGCGGAGCCCGCATAGGGGCCGCAATCGCCAGCTACCAGGAGACTGCCGCCGCTCATGCCGCGGCCCGGGGATTTGCCGCAATCGCCCTCAAGGATGATTTCGCCGCTTTTGAGCCCCTGCCCGACATTGTCGAGATGGAGCGAGCCGCCCTCGAACCTGATCGATTCGGTGCTGCCAGCGCGGATTTTGAAAAGATCGCCAGCCGTGACCTTCTCGCGGGTGGTTTGCAGTTCGATTTCGGCAATCTCCTTGACGGATTTGCCCTTGAGCAGATGCGGAACGAGGGGCGCGAGATCGAGCCGCTGATCCGGCTCCTCCCTGAGAGTGAGAACAAGCGGTTTCACGGCAGAAGATCCTTCAGATGGAAGTGGAAAGGTCCAAGCTTGCCGCCGTAATTGCCGGCGCCAACACGCACCGCGCCATCCTCTGGCCCGAGCTTCACGATTGCCGCAAGGCCCGCGCGCATGGCCTCGGCGACAGCTTCTTCCGTCAGCCCGTCGATGACGATTTCGAGGACGCAGCCAATATCATCATCGAGATTCGTCGCGACCGCGCCGCGCAGCGTCGGGCAATAGGCATCATTGGTCGAAGCCGTCATCGCTTTATATTTGGAGCCGACCTTGGAGCCCGACCGGACGATGCCGCCGGGGAAAGGCAGAACAACACCTTCGACCCCGTTCATGGCCTCGACCGCGAGTTCGGCGGCGCGCAAGGTGGTCTCTGGCGTCGTGCCCATGATGAGGAGATTACCGCCGCCGACAGCCTTTTTGGTGAGCCCCGTCGTCGCTTCGCAGAGGAATTCACCGTCCATGACAGGCACGCGCCAGAAGTGACGGTCTCCGAATTTCTTCGAGACCTGCCAGCCATCGCCGAAGTAGCGGATCTGATCGCCAATCGGCAATCTATCCGGGCTGTCGAGATCGGCAAAGCAGGCAGAACCCGGCGATGTCAGCACGCACTGGCCAAGCCGGTTGACGAGCTGGGTCTGCAATGTATCACTCGACATGGCGAACATGAGGACGCGCACGCCTGGGCGCCCGTCTGGCGTAGTGCTGGCAGGCCGTTCGCAATCGATTCCGGCCTCGGCGCCGCAGCCGATGACGGAGGTGGCAAATCCGGTCATGGTGGTGGCCGCCTGCCTTGCCCAGCGCCGGCTGGGCGCGGTGATGAGGATCGCCGTGCCGCGCATCGGGAAAGCTTCCGCAAAGCTGTCGTCGATGCGGACGCCGTTTTTCTTTATTGGGCGCATGCAACCTCCGCGAATGCATCGGCACGTGGAAGAAGATGTTCCTTCACCGCGAACAGGTCGCGCGAATTGCCGAAGTGATGATCGTAGTAGCTGGCAAGGCGGCGGTCGATCGCCTTGTCATAGTCTGGTTTGACCTTGAGCGTCTTGCCCCAGCGGTAATGGGTGACGCGCCCATCGCGCACGACGAGATCACCATCCTTGAAAACGAGATGGGCAAACCGGAACATTTTCGCCAAATCATCGCCGGGTGTATAGACCGCGACATCAGCAAGGCCGCCCTCGCCGAGATGGCCGCGATCCTTGAGGCCGAGCAGCTTTGCGGGCGCGGCACGGGTCATGATGGCGACTTCGTTGTATGTGTACTCGCGGGCGATCGAGGGCAGCGTTGTCGTGGCGACAGCCTCCGGCGGCAGGCGGGAGATGGCCTCGGCGCGGGCATCGCGGCTCATGATCAGCGCGAAAATTTCGGGATAGGTCGTGAAGGGCGCACCATTCGGATGGTCGGTCGTGAAGAAGACCTGCCAGGGATCATTGATGAGAAGGAACAATTCGAGCCCGCAAGCCCATTGCACCGCATTGAAGAAATTATTCTCCTGGTAATTGTAGGGCACGATGCCGCCGCCATTCGCATCGCCGTCGCTGATCACGGCTTTCTTTGGGCTTGCCGTCGCAACGGCATTGAACTGCTTCAGCACGTCTGAGGAAATCGTGACGGTCTGCCGGAACATGACCTGACCGACATCGACGGTGACGTTTGGTGCGGCATTGACCGCGGCGGCAAGGGCGGCGGCGCCGGAGGAAAAGCCGTGCGCGCCTTCGTCGCCATAGGCGTAGAATTGAAGATGCGCGAGATGCAATGGCTTGCCGCGGGCCGCGTCGATTGTTGCGAGCGCTGTCGAGACATTGCCTGGAATACCGAGATTATTGCAGTGCAAATGCACCGGATGAGGGACTTTGAGATCCCCTACACCTTGCTGCAAAGCCTCGACGATCCTGCGCGACGTGAGGCCATAGAAAGGAACAACATCGTCAAGGCCAAAGGCCCGGACGTTATATTTGAATGCGGTCGCGCCGCCGGCATTGACGCATTTGACGCCAAGCCCATTGCTCGCCACAAGCGTGGAGCCAATGTAGTCGGCGATGGCGGACGGGCTTTCATTCTCGCGCAGCAAGGACAAGAGAAAATCATCGTTGCCGAGGACCGTCAGGGTCCCCTTATCGATGATCGGAATGTCGGAGAGCTCAAGATGCGCCTGGAGCGCCTGATGCGGGGGAACGGCGGGTTCAATGACGGTGGTAAAGCCCATGGACGCATAGCGGCAGCCGGTCTCGAAGGTCGACCATTTGGCCGTGGAAAGCGGCAAAGAAAAAGGGTGCGGCACGCGTGTCTGGTGCAATTCGGGCAAAAGCAGCCGCGCGATATTCTCATTGCCTCCCGCGATATGGGAATGAATATCGATGGCGCCTGCCATCACGATCTTGCCAGAGACGTCATAGACTTCGTCCGCCACCCCAGAGTGCGGGGGCGCAACGATGCGGTCATTCTCGATCCATAGGTCGCCAATCTCGTCCCGGCCACTCACCGGATCGATGATGCGGCCGCCTTTGAGATGAATCAGCATTCAGGCGTCTCCCCCGACGTGGTTTGCAATCTGGCCGACAACGTCTGCGACCGATGGTTTTTCGCTTTTATGCGATGCGGCACGGCCAACGATCGATGCCGCTTCGTAGGAAAACTCCGCCGCATCGTGATCTATTCCCGGACAGCCAACCTCGATCGAGACTTGCGGCTCCCGGGCAAAGCCGGTTCCCGGCGCAACGAGCGCGACGAGCGGGATATGTTTTTTCCATGCCGGCGCCTCGCGCTCATAAGCGGAGATCCACAGGGCTGCATCGGCCTCGCCGCTCTCGATCAGGCGCGATGCGTCAAACCGCCATGTATCATGTTCGGGAAAGCCGCGGCCAAAGGAGGTCCGCACCGGAAAGCCTGTCATCCAGCCCGATGCATGAACGACACCAGCCGCATTGGCGCCGATGCCAAGAGGCAGGCCGGTAAATCGTGTCTGCTTGTTGAGATCGAGGATCAATCCGTGCAGCATTTCAATCGCAAGACTATCGAGCCCTTCGCCACTCCAGACCGCGACGCCAAACCGCGCATTCTTGAGAATGGCTGCGAATTCATCGAGCTTGCGCAACGTATTTTTGGTGTCATTGACCGCACGCCCGGCCGCCCGCGCGCGCAAAGACGCAAGCGTTGTGTGCAGATCCGGACTATCTAGCGTCTGAATTGCGAGACCGTCGATTTTGGCTTCGCCGCGGGCAGGCGCGATCCATAAAATTTTGCGCGGCTCGCGGGCAAGCTCGAAAGGCGGAATGTCAGCGGGAGAGAGGCGCGCCATCATCTCCGGCCAGATTTTGGCCAGATTACCGCCGATGAAGAGGAAGACGTCTGCGCGCAGGCGCGCCTCGCTCGGCGTTGTGAACATGAGACCCGCCTGCCGCATGACATCGAGCTCGGCGAAAATTCGCGCCGAATACATGTGATCATAGGCGCCGCGAAGTTTCTCGGCGAGAAGAATGGAAGCGCGGGCGCCCGCGACATCGGTGCCGAGGCCCGTCACGACAGGCAGGCGCGCCTTCGACAATATCTCCGCCGCATGCTCGGCCGCCGCCGCCAGCGAAGCAGGCTTGCCGTTTATCCGCGCCTCACTCATGGCTCCTCCTTGCCTCTGCCCGAACGTCTTGTATCTCTAGCCTGCACGTGACGCGAAGACCAGTGCACGCTCACGGCTACGTCATGCCGTCAAAGGGTGCAAGACGGACATTGATTTTTTTGAGCGATTTTTTTGAGCGCGTTCCCTGGCCAGGGGGGATTTTGAGGCGGTTCAAAAAGCGGCTGCGGGAATGGTGTTGACGCATCTGCAATAAGTTGACGCATCTACAATAATATGTCTTTACGGCATTGGACGGTTTCTGGAAAGCGGCGAGGATCTGATGTTCAATCAATTAAACGTTTGTGGAGCCGCGCAAGCCCGGTTCACTATCGCGGGGGCAGCGTTCCTGCGTGAGGCAATCCCATGGTTTGCCTATAAGGGCCGGCCGGCAGCCCGTCCGGCGGAGCCGCCCAAGAAGGCTCCGGCGCCGCCGAAACCCGCCACTCAGCCCGCGACGGGCGCGCCTGAACCTTCCGCCCCCAAGCCGCACGAACCCGCGAAGAAACATTAGCAGCCCCGGGAGCGCTATTTGACCCAGGGCACGGCCCTCGCTGCCGGGGTGGGGCTTGGCGCGGGCCTCGCGCGGCGCTTTTGCAGGAAGGAATGCGCGCCGTTATAGCGGCGCTGCGTGCGGTGGCGCAGGGCCTTGCACGGGAATTCGGGCCGCGCGGCATCCATGTCGCGCATATCATCATCGGCGGTGTCATCCGGGGTGAGCAGGCCTTGGCCAAATTCCCCGATTGCGTTCGGGCGAAAGGCGGGGACGGCTTGCTTGCGATTGATGCGATTGCCGATTCCTGCTTTGTGCTGCATCGTCAGCCGCTATGCGCCTGGACTCGCGAGCCCGATCTGCGGCCATTCAGAGAGCCATTTTGAGGTTCTGCCGCCAAAACATCTGCCATTCTTCCGGTTAAGGGCCACGGCTTGGCTACGGCTTGCCTTGCGCGGCCAAAAGAGTAATCCACATTTATCCCAACCCGCCGGAATTTGGCATATCGCCTCGGAAAAGGGAAAGCAGCCACAATGGCTCCGTTCCGGCTGGAATGGAGCTGCAAAGGGAGCTCGATGCACGTCATCGAAATCGATTTTCGTGATCCCGCCGAGGCGGCGCATGCGCTTCGCGATCTGCCTTTTTTGACTTTTCTCGACAGTTCAATGGCCGATAGGAAACTTGGCCGCTATAGTTTTATCGCGGCTGACCCTTTCGCGCGGATCAAGGCCGGCGTTGCGGGTAAGGATTGGCCCGCGCGGCTGAAATCCCAGCTTTCGCCTTACCGGACCGCGCCTCTGCCCGGGTTGCCGCCTTTTCAAGGGGGCGCCGCAGGCGTGTTTTCTTATGAGCTTGGCCGCAGTTTGGAACGGCTGCCCGAGCCAGCTGCGGATAAGCTCGCTTTCCCCGATCTTTCGCTCGGCCTTTATGACGTGGCCGTCGCCTTTGACTTGATCGAGCGGCGCGGGTTTGTTCTTTCGACCGGCTTCCCCGAAACCGGCCCGCGGGAGCAGGAACGCCGCGCGATCGAGCGTGGACGCTGGTTCGAGACAAAGCTCAGGGATGGCTCCCCGGCCTCTTCGCCTGGCCCGGTTTCCCTTGACGGCTGGACGAGCAATTTTACCAGGGCCAGCTATGAGCGGATGGTCCGGGAGGTGATCGAGCGGATCCTTGCTGGCGATATTTTTCAAGCCAATGTGGCGCAGAGGTTTGAAGCACGGGTACCGGAAGATTTCGACTATTTCGGCTTTTACAAGCGCCTGCGCATGCGAAATCCGGCTCCGTTTTCGGCCTATCTCGACCATGAGGATTTCGTCATTGCCTCGGCCTCGCCGGAAAGATTTCTCAAAGTCGAGGGGGATCGTGTCGAAACCCGGCCGATCAAGGGCACGCGCCGCCGCTTCGCCGATGCCGTTCTCGACGCTTTGCAAGCGCGGGCGCTGACCGAGAGCCGCAAGGACCGCGCCGAGAATGTCATGATCGTCGATCTTCTGCGCAATGATCTTTCGAGGGTCTGTGTGCCGGGTTCTGTTCAAGTGCCGCAGCTTTGCGGACTTGAGACCTTTGCCTCGGTTCATCATCTCGTCTCATCCGTCGTTGGGCATCTCCGGGAAAGGCAGAGCGCGGTGGATGTGCTGGCTGCCTCCTTCCCCGGCGGTTCGGTTACCGGCGCGCCGAAGGTCCGCGCCATGGAAATCATCACCGAGATGGAGGGTCACGCGCGCGGGCCCTATTGCGGTGCGATTGGCTATATCGGCTTTGACGGCACGATGGACACCAATATCGTCATCCGCACGGCGAGCTTCCGCCGCGGCTCCTGCGTCGTTCAGGCAGGAGGAGGTATCACAACAGCATCCGATCCTGCCTCCGAATTTGACGAAACGCTGGACAAGGCGCGGGCAATTTTCGAGGCTTTTGGCGCCAAGGAATTTGCCGGATGATCCTCGTTATCGACAACTATGATTCCTTTGTGCACACGGTGGCCAATTACCTGCGCGAACTTGGCGCCGTGCCCGAGGTGGTGCGCAATGATGCGCCCTTGCCGGATGAGGAACCTGAGGCCATCGTGATTTCGCCCGGACCCTGCACGCCGGACGAGGCGGGGGTCTCGATGCAACTCGTCTCGGACTATTCCGGCCGCGTGCCGATTCTCGGAATTTGCCTCGGCCATCAGTGCATCGGCCAGGTTTTCGGCGGCCGGGTGACCCGCGCTTTGCGCCCGATGCACGGCGAGGCGAGCGAAATACGCCATGAAGCCTCAAGTCTTTTGGAGGGCTTGCCAACGCCGCTGAGCGTCGGCCGCTATCATTCCCTGATTGTCGAATTTGACGCCGCGAGCGTCCCGCTGATCCCCGTCGCCTGGTCGGACGAAGGCGAGATCATGGCGCTGCAGCATCGCAACCATCCGACATTCGGTTTGCAATTTCATCCCGAGTCGATTCTCACGGAGCATGGGCACCGGATGCTCCGCAATTTTCTCGGCTACATCAAACGCCAATGAAGCGCGTTCTGCTAGATGGCCGGCTGCTTGCGCCGGAGGACGCGCATGTTGCGATCACGGACCGCGGTTTTCTGCTCGGCGATGGTGTGTTCGAGACCATGGCGGTTCATAATGGGCGGGTTTTCGACCTTGACGCCCACCTTGGCCGGCTTGCTTGCGGCCTTCGCACGCTCGGCTTCGCGCAAGCCGTCGATATCGCAGAGCTCCGCACGGCCATCGCAAATTATCTCGCCTGCGAAGAGGCTGCTTCCGCTGTCATGCGCCTCACGGTCACAAGAGGGCCGGGACCGCGCGGCCTTGCGCCGCCCGAGGCGCCGCACCCGGTTATATTGATGACTCTTGCACCAATGCCGCCCCCGCGCGAGACGCCCCTTTCGCTCCATATCGCGACGGCCACGCGGCGCAATGAGCTTTCCCCTCTTTCACGCATCAAGGCGCTGCCCTATCTCGACAATGTTCTGGCGCTGTCCGAGGCTCGCGCGCATGGGGCGGATGATGCTTTGATGCTGAATACGCGGGGAACCATAGCCTGCGGGGCGGCTGCCAACATCTTCGCCATAAGGGACGGACGCCTCGAAACGCCGCCTCTCCGCGACGGCGCGCTGCCGGGCACCTTGCGGGCACTCGTGCTTTCGCTGGCCGGGGAGGCAGGTTTGACAGCTGTTGAGGTATCCCTCGATGCCAGCGCGCTTGCCGGGGCAGACCATGTTTTTCTGACGAACAGCATCATTCGTCTCACGGAAGCGGCGCAGTGCGATGGTGTGCCGCTGCAGCGGCAGGCAGGCGTGGCGGTCAACCAGCTGCGCGCCCTCATTGCCTCGCGTTTTGATGCTGCATGAGCGCGCCGGCCGCTCATGAAAATTGCTTTTCGAGCCTTTATGCCTATATTCCCGGTTGTCTAGCGGGTCCGCGTTCGTTTTAAGCAATCCAAAGAACCATGGGCGCTGTCTGCCCGTGAATCCTTCTGGTTTTCGGTGAAGTGTTGGCGCGCCGCCGCCGCGGATGTCTGGGGTGGCGCGTAACCGGCGCTGCCCAGGATAGGGTTTCCGGGCGAATTCTGGAGGAGGCTGCGAGTCTTAGCTATAAGTCATGGGAAATAACAACAACGAGATAAAAGCCGGGCGGTTGCTCCAAAGCCACATAGTCTAGGAACACGAGAATGACCTTGATGCTCGCAAGTGTCACCAGCCCGGCCGAGGCGGAGGCGGTTTGGTCCGGTGGCGCAGACATCATCGATGTGAAGGACCCGGCGAAGGGCGCCCTCGGGGCGCTTGATGCCAAAGTTGTTGCGGGCATTGTTCGCGCGGTCGGCAAACGCAAACCGGTGAGCGCCGCCGCTGGCAGCTCGTTTGGTGCACCGCCGCAGGGTCTTATGGACTGTGTTGCCGCGATGGCCGCAGCGGGAGCCGATTATGTCAAAATTGGCTTCTCGCCTGATGGCACCTCCGCGGATTGCGTGCGCGCATTGGCGGCGCACGCAAAAAATACCAAGCTCGTCGGAGTTCTTTTCGCTGATTGCATGCCGGATTTGGCTTTCTTAGCACTCATGGCGCGCCATGGTTTTGCCGGTGCGATGCTCGATACCGCCAAGAAGGGTGCGGGGCGCCTTCTCGATCATATGGACATTGCCGCACTCGACCAATTCATCGGCCGGTGCCGTGAGAACCGGCTGATGGCAGGTCTCGCGGGCTCCCTTGAAGCGCCGGATGTGCCGCGCCTGCTTCCGCTGGAGCCAGATTATCTCGGCTTTCGAGGCAGCCTCTGCGAGGGCCACAAGCGCGAGGCGGCGATTGATTTGTCCGCCGTCAGGATGATCCGCGATCTTATCCCGCGCGAGGCGAATGACGAGGGCATGCCCAAGGAGTCCGGAATCGATTGGCGGCTCCTGCTGGGACGCGGCTACGTTCCAGCCAAGGACCGTTTTGTCGAGACGGATCTGATTTTTGTGCATGATCTTGTTCTGCCCTGCGCGGTTGGCGCCTATGATTTCGAGCGCGGCCATACTCAGAATGTGCGTTTCAACATTGATGCGGACGTGCTGCGCGGCGGCCGTCGGTTCGACGACATGCGCGGGGTTTTCTCCTACGATGTCATTATCGACTCCATCAAAATTATTCTGGGCCGGGGACACGTTGATCTGATCGAGACTCTGGCGGGCAGCATCGCGGATGAGATTCTGCGCTATCCCTGCGTCGCGCGGGTTTGCGTTCGCATCGAAAAGCTCGACGTCGTGCCCGGAACCGTTGGTGTCGAGATCAAGCGCGAACGCACGGCCGGGCAGGTTGCGGCTGGCGAGCAAGCAGCAGCACTGCCGGGCAATGCCGCTTGACGAAAACACAGGGAATGTGACGGTCGTCAAGCTTGGAGGCAGTCTCGCGCAGACGCCCCAATGCACGGCCTGGCTTGACGCTTTGATTGCCTGGGGCGGCCCGCTTGTCCTCGTTCCGGGCGGCGGCCCCTTCGCCGATTGCGTGCGGGAGGCGCAGGCCGCGATGGGATTTGATGATGCCGCAGCCCACCGCATGGCGCTCCTTGCAATGGAGCAGTTCGGTATTGCGCTCGCAGCCCGCGCGAGGGTATTTGCTCTTGCCGCCTCGATTGATGATCTTGGCAGGATGTTGCGCGCCGGAAAGATTCCCATCTGGCTGCCAGCGAAAATGGTCCTCGCTGCGCCGGATGTCCCGGAGAGCTGGGAGATGACCTCGGATTCGCTCGCGGCCTGGCTGGCAGGGATTTATGGCGCCCGCCGGTTGCTGCTCATCAAATCGTGCGATCTCCAAGCCCCGGTTTCGGCTGCAGAGCTTGCCGCAGCGAAAATCGCCGATCCCATGTTTCCGCATTACGCAGCGCAAAGCCGCGCGGAGATCGCGCTCGCTGGTCCCGCAGCGCTCTCGAATGCCGTGCGCCTATTGCAAAACGGCCACATGCCGGGCACGAGGATCGCGGTTCCTGCTATAGTGTGAGTAACTGGCGGCGAGAACCGGGCTGCCTAGCGCGGGAGGGGGCATGAAAAAGCTATGAGCGAACGGCTCCTCCTTCTTACCGGCCATCTTGCCTATCCCCGCCTCGACCGCCTGATGCGGTCGCTGGGTGAGACCTCTTTCAGCTGGCAGATACGCGACATCGGCGTGAAGGTGGCCGCCTTGATGACGGAAGCGATCATCCTGCACCGCCTCGCACGCCCGGTTGCGGCCGATCGCATTGTTCTGCCTGGCCGCTGCCGCGCCAATCTCGCGCATCTTTCGGATCACTTCGGCGTGCCTGTCGTGCGCGGACCCGATGAGCTGAGCGATTTGCCGGCCTATCTCGGCCGCGGCGGCCAGCCAAAGGATCTCTCGCATTTCTCGATCCGCATTTTCGCCGAAATCGTTGATGCTTCGGCGCTTCCGGTCGAGGCCTTGCTCGCGCGCGCGGCGGCTTTGCGTCAGGCGGGCGCCGATGTGATCGACATCGGTTGCCTTCCCGACACCCCCTTTCCGCATCTCGAAGACAGCATTGCCGCTTTGAAGGCGGCGGGGCTTCGTGTCAGCGTCGATTCTGCCGATAGGCAAGAACTCGCGCGCGGCGCCAGGGCCGGTGCGGATTTTCTTCTCAGTCTCGACGAAGCCACTCTTGAGATCGCGGAGGGCACGGGTGCAACGCCCATTCTTGTCCCGGCGCCGCATGGCGACCTTGACTCCCTTGTCCGCGCCGCGAAGGAGGCGGAGCGGCGCGGCCTCTCCTTCATCCTTGATCCGATTCTTGACCCGATCCATTTCGGCTTTGCCGCATCCCTTGCCCGCTATATCGAAACAAGGCGGCGGCTTCCCAATGCCGAAATGATGATGGGAACCGGCAATCTCACTGAATTGACCGAGGCGGATTCCGGCGGTGTCACCGCTTTGTTGGCGGGCCTTTGCTCCGAACTCAATATCCATAATGTGCTCACGGTCCAGGTGAGCCCGCATACGCGGCGCACGATCGAGGAGCACGATGCCGCGCGCCGCCTGATGTTCGCGGCATCCGCCGAAGGCGCGTTGCCAAAGGGTTATGACGCGGGGCTCATCGCGCTTCACGATCTTTCACCTTATCCCTCGTCACCCGAGGAAATCGCAGGGCTTGCGGCGGAGGTGCGCGATGCGAACTACCGCATCATGACGGCTGAAGATGGCATTCATATCTTCAATTGCGATAAGCATCATGTTTCACGCGATGCTCTCTCGCTGTTTCCCAGGCTTGGCATCGAGTCGGATGGCGCGCATGCGTTCTATCTCGGAACGGAACTCGCCAAGGCCGAAATCGCTTTTGCGCTCGGCAAACGCTACACCCAAGATGAACCGCTGGATTGGGGCTGCGCGGCGGATAAAGAGGAAGAAGACAAGGATCATCTGCGCGAGGCCGGCCACACGTTGCGCGCGAAAGCCGGATGAGCCGCGCGATTTAAGATTTTGGGTTAAGGAGATGAAAAGTGCCGCTCATCCGCGAAGCCATCATCACGACCGTTGACCGGGCTGGCAAAGCGCATCTGGCACCGATTGGTCTCATCGAAGATGGCGAGGGATGGATTATCGCGCCTTTCCTTCCGTCGGTGACGCATGACAACCTTGTGGCAACCTCTGTTGCTGTCGTCAATTATACCGACGACGCGCGCATTTTCGCGGGGCTTGTCACCGGACGGCGTGATTGGCCGCTTGTGCCATCAGTGAAGATTGCCGTGCCGCGCCTCGCGCAGGCTCTGGCGCATGCCGAGCTCAGAGTCGCTAGTGTTGAAGAAGACGCAAGGCGCCCCCGGTTTCATTGCAGGATTTCGCATAAGGAGCAGCACGCCCCGTTCGAGGGATTTAACCGCGCAGCTAATGCCGTTCTCGAATGCGCCATCCTCCTGACCCGCCTGCATATCCTGCCTCGCGACAAGATCGAGCGGGAAATCGCCTATCTTTCCATAGCAATCGAAAAGACAGCTGGTCCGCGCGAGAGTGAGGCCTGGTTGTGGCTTATGCAAAAGCGCGACGAATTTTATGCCGGAAAATGAGCCGAAGCGAGGAGGGCGAGAGCCGAAGCTGGGGCGCAATCGCAAGCTTTTCTTCGCGCCTCGGGACGCGCCTCGATCAGATCGTCAAAAGCGGCGAAGGGCCTGCCCATCCTTCGCGCGAGCTCACGGAGTATGCCGCGCCCAACGCCCGCGCCAACCAGCGGCGTTTCCGCCGCGAGGAGCCCTCGCGATAGAACGAGCGCCGCCGCATCCATGATCTCGCGCAATTGCGCTTCGGCGAAAAAGCGCGCGAGCCCTTCCCAGGCCTTCTCATCGGCTTCGATGGCATCGCGCCCGATCATCCGGGCGAGCCGTGCGCAGGACGCGGCTTTGGTTTTCTCACGTCCATCGGCAGTCTCCATCATGTCGGCATCTTCCGGCAATTGCCCGAGAATGCGATGAACGTCCGCGGCGGTGGCGAACCATTCGTTCATCAAGGGCGTCCATTGGCCAGCAAAGGGCACGAGCTTTGGACCCGCCATCAGGAAACTGCGTGCAAGGCCTGTATAGACAAGCTCTCCATGGATGAGGCGCTCCGCGTCGGTGAAGCCAATGTTTGCGGGCCGCCCTTCCGCGACCGGGATGATGTCTGTCGTTGTCGATCCCATGTCGGCGAAGAGAGCCTTGCGCAGGCGGATCCCGGTCAGCGCCGCGCTGGCGTGCCAATTGGCTGAAGCGATGTTGATGGCATGGCGGGCGGCTTCGTTGCTGGCCACAAAACCAGCGTGACCCGCATAAAAAACCGCGCGCCTCGAGCCAAGCAGCCGCGTCATGATCGCGGCGAGGCCAGCGACGCCTTCTTCACGGGTTGGGAAAGCATCGCACAACTCACCCGTCATCGTGATCGCATTGAGGGGTGCCTGGCCGATCGCCGCCTCGGCTTCCGAAAAAGCGCGATCAAGTTCCCTCACCCCGAGCCAGAGGGGGCATGGCACCTGGACCGCCTGGGTGATGACACCATTTTCTGCGCGGGCGGCCTTGAGATGCGCGCCGCCAACATCCCAGCCGATAATGTTAAATTCCATAGCAAACCATTATAGGAAATCCTGGCACACTTCGGCCTAAATAAAGCAGAAACCCTTGATGGAAGTCATTCCCGTCATCGATTTACGTGGCGGCGCGGCCGTGCGCGCCCGCCAAGGTCTGCGCCATTCCTATGCACCGCTCATATCGAAGCTCGCATCAACGAGCGCGCCCCTCGATGTTGCCGCCGGGCTTCTGGCGGTTCATCCCTTTCCCGCCATATACATTGCTGATCTCGACCGGATCGAATCACACGGCAGCCATGAAGGGACGCTTGTCGCGCTCAGGGCGGCTTTTCCCGGCGTCGTTTTCTGGGTCGATGCCGGTGTACGCGATGCGGAAGAAGCGCGCTCCTGGCTCGCCCGGCATGAGGACGCCCATCTCGTCCTTGGCAGCGAATCCTTGCAAAGTCCCAAGGTGCTTGAGACGCTTGCGCCAGAGGCGCGCGTCATTTTATCGCTCGATTATCGTGGCGATAGCTTTGCTGGACCAAAGGCGCTTTATGAGATGGTGCATCTGTGGCCCAGGCGCGTCATTGTCATGACACTTTCGCGCGTCGGCGGCAACGCCGGGCCTGACATGAAGCGTCTTTTGGAAGTCAAACGCCATGCGCCGCAGGTGATGCTTTATGCCGCAGGCGGCCTTCGCGGCCCGTCCGACCTCAAAGAGCTCGATCAGGCGGGCATCCGCGGTGTCCTTGTTGCCTCGGCACTCCACGATGGCCGCCTGACAAGTGCGGACCTCATGGCGGCGAAAAAAAAATAAAAGGGGCCAGCCGGCCCCCTTTAAATATTTATTCTGCTTCCGGGAAGCTCTGCTTCCGGGATGCTTAGTTCGGCGCGAAAGGATGCTTCACGACATTGCGCTGAGCGACGACGTAAGCCGGTGTCGGCTCGCCGTTGACGGCGCGTGCAATCGCCTCTTTCGTGGCCTGATAGTTGTAGTCTTGAATCTTTTGGTTGTCCCGTGCATCCCAATGGATGAAGACGCCGACAGAGATGAAGAGATTGTCGGCTTCCGATACCGGAATCACGCCCGAAGCAACACTATCGGCAACGGCCTTGGCAACGCCATGTTGAGCCGGGCCAAACATCTGCACCGCCTGGGTCGCGTTCTTGATCGTCACCTTGTTGAACAGAACCGTGGCGGGCTTGACGAGAAGATTCGGAGCGACCACTGCGAGCAGAGTGGTGAAACCATCCTTGTTGTTGACGAGTGCATTCGCAAACGCCGTTTCGGCCGGGCTGCCGCGCGGTCCGATGATGAGATCGATGTGAGCGACTTCGTTACCTTCCCCGACGAGCGATTCGCCGACGCGGAGCTTGTTTATCTTCGCCATGCTAAAAACCCCCATAGTTACATATCCTCCCTCGAGAAACCTGCTCCGATTTACGTCGGAAGAGTTCGACACATGCCCGACGAAGAACGCCCTTGTCAACGCCGGACAGTTGGCCGGTTGGATGGCAGCGGCGGTTTCCGCTGCCGGGGCACTCAACCATCATTGCGACGGTTGATCAAGATCCGAGTTAGCCTGCCGGCAAATACGGTTGCGACAGTGAGATCCGCGCTCGTCCCAGGGTTGAGCCCGGAGGCCTTGAGACGGCGGTCGAAAATCAGGAGATCCTCCAGCGCCTCCTCTGGATTTGCGGCGTTCTTATAACGTTTCTGCACCTCGCGTGCCTCGTTCTGAATCAGTACGGCGGTGTCCAGTCCGTGCTTGCGTGCAATATGGCTGTCTGGAAAGCCTGCAAGAAAGTCGAGATAAACATTGACGGCAGGCCAGGGCGCGGGCCAGCCGCGCATCCGCGCATCCGCCAGCGCACCGAGTCCCGTTTCGAATATGTCTATGAAATCAAAGCTATACTGAAACGCGATCCGGTCCCGTCCGGCAGCTTCCCGCATCGCCTCCAAGAGTGTCACACGGGCATCGTCACGGACATCGTGGCGGGATACTGTCCCTAATCCTGCCGGCGAGGCGCGCAGGATGGCCCGGAATGCACAGGACGCATCCGCAAGGGTCAATCCGGCAAGAGTCTTGTGCAGTGCATGGCGAAGATCATCGCTTGTCTCGGCCGCGGCAGCGAGCGGCGCGCATAAAAGAATGATGCCAAGATTCGTATTCATGCCGGCCGCCGCGAACGTTGCCTCTACGGCGGCAAGGATGCGCAAGCCGACCGGGCACATTGGCGCGCACAAGACCGGGGCCGCGGCCTCGGCGCTCCGCAGAAAATCATCTGCGGTCATGCCGTGACCATCGGCGAAAACATGCACATTACCAGGCTTGGGGGCCTCGATCTCATCGCGGCAGGCGGCAAGGAAAGCTGCGGCGATCTCGTTCACAGGGCGGCGGCCTTGGACCCGGACCATCCAATTCGCGTCAAGACATCGGCGGCAAGCCGGCCGGCGATGGAGAAACGCGAGACCTTCTGCAGGCCACGCCAGCCGGGCATGCTGTTGATTTCGAGAACTTGCAGCCTGTCCGCCGCGTCACGGATCATATCGACGCCGGCGAAATCCGCGCCAACCGCCGCTGACGCGCGCAAGGCCAGGTCGATCATCTCCGCGTCCGGCTCACACCATTCCGGGCGCGCTCCGAGCTTGATATTGGTGATCCAATGCGTTGCATGCCGGGTCATCGCGGCGATGACCTCGCCCTGGGAAACAAAGACCCTGATGTCGTGAAAGCCGCCCCGTTCAACCGCGGCGAATCTTTGCAGATAATAGACTCCCTCGATCTCTTCGAAGGGCGGCAAGTCGTCTTCCCGGCGGATCAGTTTCAAGCCATAGCCTTGTGCGCCGAACAGGGGCTTTAGGACGAGCGGCCCGCGCCCCGCCTCACGCCGCACGGTCTGCCGCGCAGCCTGCTCGGACTGCACGGTCCAGGTCGGCGGTGTCGGGATCCCATTGCGCGCGAGCGCAAAACTCGCCGCCGCCTTGTCGACGCAGATTTCGATGGCCCGTGCCGAATTCAAGACCGGCACGCCGAGGGCCTCAAGGCTGTGCAGCACGTCGAGACGCAGCGTCACGCTCTCGAATGTGCCTGACCCGATGGCGCGCACAAAGAGAGCATCCGGCAAATCCGCGCCAAAACCGGGAATGACGAGGCCGCCCGGCCGGCGCGTGTCAAAACCGCAATGCCCGAGGCGTATCGGGATGGCCAGCGCGCCTGCTCGCGCGAAGGCCGCCGCGAGATCGCGCGCATGCCAGTCGTAAAGATCGACGGCAAGGGCAATCTTGGGTCCGCTGAAGGCCTTGCGCGCTGTTGGCTGCTTATCCGAAGGAGGCATCGAGCAATTTGTGATCGATCGCGCCCGCGTGGAAGGTCTCCCCGGTTTCGACAGCCGTCACGATGGCGCGTGCCGGGCTGAAGAGCGAGGGGTCGATTTTATAGAAATCGCCCTTGTAGGCTTTGAACACCTCGGCGAAAGGACGGCCATGATCACGCGATGTCGTGCTCGGGAGCTTTTCCGCGAGCTCCTTTGCCTCTGCCGCGGGCCCCGTCACAAATAAATGCGCTTTCCCGCCATAGATGATCGCATCATTGGTGCGCCCCATGGCTTGCACAAAGTCGGGATGGGGCGGCGAAAGGGGCGCCGAGGCGATGCCGTCAACAATGCGCTCCAGCGGGAATTTCAGCTCATGCGCCTTGTGCAGCGCGACTTCGAGAACGCGCGCGACGACTTGCACGCTGCCTGCGAGACTTTGGGTCGGGGCAAAAATAAAAGTGACATTTTCTAACGAGACGCTGCAGTCTTGCGCAACCTTTTCAGTGATCTCGCGCGGCGGTGCGCGGTCGGATTCGAGGACGAGAATGGCGCGGGGGGCTTTGTCGCGATACGCCAATTCCGAAAACAGGGGTTCCTTGCGCGCGAGTGCCCGGCCGGGGCCAGAACCAAGCGCGAAAAATGCCGATTTGCCTTCCCCATGGGAAAGCGCCCATCCGGCATATTGGCTGGCAAGGCAGGCGGTCACCGGATCAGCTGTGTGCACGCAAAGCTCGAATGGCCATTTGGGATTGGCGCCAGCCGGCGAGAGGCTGACGTTTCCCAGGCCGCCAAGACAGATTTCGGCGAGCGCGAGGCCCGCTTCGATGCCGCCCGGTGCGTTCTTGCCCGCGTCAATGACCGTCTCACCCGCATCGCCCTTGGACACGGAGATCCGCAATTTTGCGGCATTCGCGGTCATCCGGTCGACGATCTGCCCGGCCAATGTGTTGATGCTTAGAGTGTTGTCGCTCAATGTGCCGTTTCCTTCCCCATGGGTGCCATTTGGTTTTGGACCTGCTCCAGCCGGCCGAGAATCCAGGCGGTCCGCTCCTCAAGAAGCGCGAGGGCGCGGGATGGTTCTGGCCCAGCGGCCTTTATCGTGCATAAGGGTTCCTGCGCCTGCAATCGGCTTTGCATTTTCTGCCGGTCTGCTGTCCAATCGGGCCAGTCCAACTCCGGCATGGACGGGATGTCCCGGGGAGCATAGGCGATTGCCGCAGCGGCGGCTCCGCTAATTGTGGGCGCGTGCGAGGGCAGGCGGCCGCAGCAGGATTCGATGTGGGCGCGGAAAAGCCCGCCGCGGTGATCTTCGAATATGTCGAGGGTTGCGCCTGGCCTCGGGTTGATTTCGATGAGCGTATAATCTTCGCCCTCGACAACAAAATCGATGCTGTTGAGACCGCGGAGCCCGGCCGCCGCAGTGATAGACTCTGCCGCCCGCTGCAGCCGCTCTTCCATTTTGGCCTCAACACCAGCCGGGCGAACACTGCCGCCAAAACGATAGGGTTGCCCTGGCGCAGGCGCCGCCCATTGACGGCTAAGGCCCACGGGCTGCACACTGGTTCCATCGGCAAGGAAGAGAATCGATACAGGCGTGCCCGCCGCGATGCGCTGGAAGTAAATATTCCCGCCCGCGTCCTGGAAGGCTCCCGCCGGGGCGACATGGCTTCCCCCGGCTCCTCCGATGCTTTTGACAAGCCAATTCTTGGGGTCGTCTGGCCATTCCATCTTGATCTCCGGGTGCGGGATGCCGAGAGCGGCACAAAGCCCGGTAAGCCGCTCCGGATCCTTTACCTCCCGCACCACCTCCGGGGAGTTGCCAAACAGCGTAAAACGGCGGGCGACAGCCTCTAGAAGTTCAGGACGGTCCTCGAAACCAGCGCCATAAACGAGGCCGCACGGCTTGCTGGCCCCGGAAAGGGCTTCGAGTGCGGGGATGAGATTTGCTTCGGTAAAGCCGGTTTCCAGGCCTTCTTCGATAAAGCGGTTCGCGGCGCAGAGTTGGCGCGTATCCAAATCATCGAAAAAGTCGGCAGCAAGCGGCCGGAACCCGGCGCGCCGCGCCGCCTCTGCCAGAGCCCGGCCGGAGGACGCCGCGATCAGGATCGCGGCGTCAGTTTCAGGCGATCTCACGTGCGAGACTGAAAGCATCGCGAAAATCGAGGCTGATCGCCTTGGAGGAAGCGGCCATCCGCTGGAACAATCCAGATTCCGTCTTGTATTTCACGTCGCCAATCGCAAGCGGTCCAATCCCGAGACTGCCGCCAGCCAGCTCGACGCCATAAGCGTGAAGATCGAGCCCTTCGATCCCGGCCGGGGGCACCGCGTTGACATCGGCCGAGACAAGCAAGGATTTGGCGCTTGCCAGCATCGAAGCCGAGAGAACCTGCACGCCCGCCGCCGCGCAGCAGAGCGCAACATCCTTGTCCGCCAGCGCCGCGGAAATTTCCTCTGGGGACTTTGCCTGGGCGGCATGGACAGCGAGGCCAAATCTCTGCTTGATCTCATCGGCCTTGGCCTGCACCTTATTGTGCTCGCGGGCGGTGAGCGTTACGCTGGCACCTTCCAGCGCCGCGATCACGCCGCAAGTGTAGCCGACCGGGCCTGTCGCGCCAAAAATCACAATGCGTGCCTCGGCAAGCGCCTTACCCTTCTTTTTCAAGATTTTTTCCACGCAGGCGACCATCGCGGCGGCGGTGGTAAAGGAACCGGCGGGATCGGCGAATGCCGAAATCTCGAACGGTTTCAACAGCGTCTTGCGCACTTGATCGAGCATGTCGAGGGCAAGAACGGCGTCTTTGCCGCCGATGAAAACAGCCGTATGGACAGCATCCTTCGGGGATCGCGAAAACATGGCGTCCTGCACCAATGGCATGATTTCTTCGAGCTTGACGTCGATATAGGGAATGACATTGTCATATCCCGCATCGAGCGCCATGTTCACGTCGAAAGGGCTCATGTGACGGAGCGGACTGAGCATGTGCAAAATATTTTTGGCCACGAAATTTCCCCTATTCTGACTGCTGCTACTGGCTGTTACTTGATGGTGGCGAAGGATTCCCCCTCGACGAGGGCGCCGTGATTGACTCCATTACAAACAGCGAGATCCAGTCCGAGCCCGGCCGCCGCCGGCCGGACGAGATCACACAAACGCCGCGCCTCTTTCGCGTCAGCGGCAAAGGCGAAGCCTGTTGGTCCCCAGGACGATTGCCCGGTTCCTTTCGCCCCATGCCGCCGCAATTCTTCCATCACCTGCCCGACAGCGGCACTCGTATAACGGGCGCCGCCTTGCGCTGGTGCGAAATAGTCTCCGGCAATTTCCTGGAGACGCTCGATCGCGCTGCCGAAGGCACCGATATCCTGTTCGGCCAGGGCCGGCAATGCCTTGATAAGAACAAGGCGGCAGATTTCGGCGGCGAGACTTGCCCCGAGCTTTGGGAGCCGTGCGAAAGCCGCATGTTCCTCGCCGCCATGCACTCCTTCGGTTCGCGGGTCGAGAACAATGATCACGCGCCATTGGGGCGGAAAATCCAAGCGTGCAATGACCGGAGGCGTCGAGGTCCGCGGCCCGTGACCGCCATCGACGATGAAGCCTCCATTCTCGAATACGCCGATGCCGATGCCGGAGCGCGTGCCCCGGCGCAACAGGAGCGCATCGTTTGCGTTATCCGGGGGCAGGCCTTCGAGACGCCGCAATGAAGCCGCCACGGCAAGCGCGAGCTGCGTTCCCGAGCCAAGGCCCGCATGTGCCGGAATGGCCTCGTGAACGGTCAAGCCGTACCGCGGGGCGAGGCCGAAATGCTTGGCAAGGCGCTCAAGATAAGCCGACGCGCGCCCGGCCTCGAAGCCTTCGGCCGAGAGTGCGGCCCTGCGGCGGAGGGTCAAACGCGTGGCAGGATGACCGATCGCAAGGCCAAGGCTCCCGAAGCGGCGGCCGAGTTCGCCATTGAGATCAAGAAATCCGAGGTGAAGGCGGGCAGCCGCCGTCACTGTGACGCTGTCAAACATGATTCCCTCTTAAGGGCCGTCCCGTCTGCCCCGCTGGCGGAGGCCGCTCGCGCGAAGGGGCATGATCCGCGGAAGGCGGCAGGCCTTCCAATGATCGTCACAGAGCAGGCAAAGAGATAACGCCCTGCCGGAACGTATTCCAGAAAAAGTTGCGGAGCTTTTGGGTGGGGTCGCGCGGGAAAACAAGGCAAGAGAGACCGTGAGCAATTCTTATTGATCCAGTCATGGCACGATGACCGGAAACGGCAGCATCTTCACCCCCGTGACGATTGGCACGCAAGGCCCTTCCGGCACGCCCGCGAAGGACATCTGTTGTGCATTGCTTCGTTCCACGAGACTCAATTTGGAGGCCACGGCGTCGCGAACTCTCGACCATGGACCGCGTTGCTTGTCTCCCGCTCCTGCGACAGCGAGGTTGAGCAGCGCATAGGCCATGACGTAATCTTGCGGCACGCCCTGCGCATTGTCATACATGAGCCCGAGCTGGTAGAGCGCCTGCGGGACGCCTTGCTGGCTGGCGCAGTGGTACCATGCTGCTGCCACGACGAAATCCTGCGGCACGCCCTTGCCATACTCGTACATATAGCCAAGATAGGTTTGCGCAGCTGCATTGCCCCGTGGCGCGAGATCCGTGAAAATCTGGGCCGCCTTCACATAGTTATGCGCCGCGAAGGCACGCATGCCCTCGCGGAAGGGGTCTGCGCTCGCCGGAGTGCAGAAGAGCGCCGCACAAACAGTTACGCCGGAGAGGGCCCCGAAAAACTGCTGGCAGGATTTTTGCTTCCATTCGCGGATGGCGGCGATGGACGGGCAGCGGGTCTGCGCAAAGCTGACGATCCCCATGCGCTCTCCTAATCTTGTAAAAACAATGTGCCGATAAGCCAGCAGAGCCAGATCGACGGGGCGAAAAAAAGCCCGAAAGGCAATTTCGCATTCGCCCGCAAAGGCTGCCGGAGAAGACGCTGGTTCACCAAATAAAAGATCAGCGCCAGAATAGCGGCCATTTCGACCGCAGCTGGAATAAGGGCCCAGTCCAGCCAGGCGCCCGCGACGGCGGCGAGCTTGACGTCGCCAAGACCAATCCCATGGCGCTGGCGCAGCCGGAAGTAAATTTCCCGCAGAGCGAAAAATGTGAGAGCAAGTACGATTCCACGTGTCAGTGCCAGGACGATGCCATCCGGAATATTCTCAGCACCTCTGGCTGAGGTGCTCGCCAGCGCAAGGAGAAAAGCCGGAAGAGTGAGACGGTTGGGGATGAGGAAGGTATGTGCATCGGCAACCGCGATCGCCATCATCAAAAGCCCCAGACCGGCCCCGAAAAGGCCAGGAACGCCGGGAGCGGCAACGAGGCTCACACCGGTCACGGCCCCAGCGGCTGCCATCAGCGCAGCATAAGGGGAGAGTTTCATTATTCCGAGCCTCAGCAAGCCCAAGCTCTTCCCGTTGCTTTCGGCGTCTGTCGCTGCTGGTAAAAATAACCAGCCGGAGAAACCGGACTCACGAAGTCTCGTCCAAGTCATTGAACGAGCCCGATAGGATAAGGGGTGACGGAGCCAGCCGGGTGCGGTGTGCCGATTTTGTCGCCCCGCAGCTTTGCACGGAGTTCTTCGGCGACATTGGAAGCGTCAACGCCATCGTGGATGACCTGCGGAGTTATAAAAATGATCAGCTCCGTGCGGGTGATGGCATTGTTGTTGTTGTTGGCGAAAGCCTCGCCAAGGACGGGAATTTGATCGAGAACCGGGATTCCAGCACGCAATTTATCCTGCTCCTCCTGAATGAGGCCGGCGAGCAGCACGGTTTGGCCATTTGGCACGACGATCGAGCTCTTGACATGGCGGTCGGTGAACGTCGGACATGGCGTCCCGCCCGTGCATGTGCTGGAGTTGGGCTGTTCCGCGCTAATCTCCTGATCGATATCGAGATTGACATTGCCATTGGCGTGGACGCGGGGCTGAATATGCAAAATAATACCCGTATTTTGATATGTAACGGAATTGAAGACTGTATTGGATGCGGTCGAGGCCGCGTTCAGAATATTCGCGCTTCCTGTGGTTACCGGCACCTGATTGCCGACGAGGAAGTGCCCCACCTGATTGTCAATCACGACCATCGAGGGATTAGCAAGGATCTTTGTTGTCGTATACTGATTCAAGGCACTCAGGATGACATGCGGCGTCAGCTTGGAGCCGATCGTGAGGCTGAAGCCAGATGTGGGCTGGGTCGGTGGAATAGTTGTCGAGGTGTTAATCGCCTGAACGCCGTTCGAAAACGAATTCATTGTATTGAGGCTGCCCAGAAAGAACTGGACGCCATATTGGAGAGTATTGTTAAGCGTCACCTCGGCAATTGTCATGTTGACCGCGACCTGCGCTTGCGGGCGGTCGAGCTGGTTGAGCGCCTTTTCGATGATCCGGTACTGTTCGGCATTGGCATAGATCACGACCGAATTGTTGGGAATGTCCGGCAGGATCCTAACCCCAGGCAAAAGCGCACGTCCTCCGCCCCCGCCGCCTCCGCCCCCGCCGCCTAAGGCGCTGCCCGCGCCGCCGAAGCCGCCTGTTTCGGCCGCCCCGGCTCCGCCGCCTGGGCCCGCTCCAGGAGTCAAAGCGCCGAACGGCCCTTGCGATTGAGCAGCGCCCGGCCCTCCGCCAGCGCTGCCGCCGCCGAGACCGCCCCCAGCACCCAAGCCGCCGCCGAGGCCGGCACCACCGCCGCCGAGACCTCCACCGCCGCCGAGACCGCCCCCGGCACCCATGCCGCCGCCGCCGAGACCCCCAGCGCCACCGGGGCCTCCGCCGCCAGCAGCGCCCGCACCGCCAAAGCTGGAGGTCATTGCTGCCGCCGCAGAGCCAGGAGCAATCTGATTGACGGGAGACTCCGCCAGGCCGCCGCCTCCGCCAACGAACAAATCGTTGAGCAGCTTGGCGATCTGGCGGCAATCGCCGTAACGGACCCTGTAGACCTTGACCCCAGTGCTCGCCACCGCCGAATTATCGAGACGATTGATCCATTTCTCGGCGACGTGCAGCAATTCTGGCTTGCGGGCGACAACAAGGACGGCGTTCATGCGGGAAACGGCCTGCAATTTCACGAGATGCTGACTGAGGCCGTCTTCTCCGGAATCGAGGATTTTTTCGAGCTCGGCGATCAAAGGCTCCGGCGTCGTATTATGGACGGGAAAAATTCCGACCGATTGGCCGCGCATCCAATCCTCATCGAAGCTGAGGATGGTGTCGACGGCTGTGCGGCGTTCAACCGAGTTGCCAACGACGAGCATCAGATTTTTCGATGGATCGGCGCGAATCGAGCCCGGCTTTGTCGCGAAGCTTTCCAAGAGCTTCGTAATCGTTTGCACGGAAACATGCTGCAAAGGCACAACAGAAACCCCGTAGCCGGGCTCCGGCTTGTGCTCCGCATCCGCGTGATCGGCGTGGCCGTTGCCAATGGCATCGTCCGCCGGGACGACGCGGTAACCGCCAGCATCATGCACCAGAGCGGCATTTGACATGCGCAGAGCGCTTTCGAGAACGAATATCAAATCCGATTTCGGAATGGGCCGCCCCGATGAGAGGCTTATGGTTCCCTGGACGCGCGGATCGATCGCATAGCTGACCCCGAGATATTCGCCAAGGATAACCTTGGCGAGGGCGCTCACGGGTGTGTCCTCGAAGTTCAGAGTGACGCCTTCGCTGCTGCTTCCGCCGCCGCCGCCTGCCGTGCCTCCGCCCGCTGCCAGCTCGCTGGGCTCGCCAGAAACTTTGACTCCGGCGCTGGGACTTCCGTAATAAACCTGCGGCTTCTCCGATCCCGAGCCCGTGTTGGCTGTCCCTGGTGCTTCCAGCGCCCGCGGCTGCAAGTCGAGCTCACGAACGCGATCCACTGCGTCCGGCGGTTCGTTAATGCCGATCGGCGGCGCGCTCGTGCAAGCCGCAAGGATTGCAATGGCGAAAAGAAACAGTGCGGCCTTCCCCAGCGGGCAGACATTGCAGACCCCGAAACCGGACACAAAAAGGCTCATCTAGACGGGCCCGAACACCACACGGATTGAAGCAAGTCTTTAACCACGGGCTCAAACAGCGCCCTTTGTCTCAGGTGCTTGAACATAGTGGCGGATCGTTGCGCTAAGCTTGGTCATAACGAAGATTGCATGCGGCGGCCAGAGCGTTTCGAGCCGCCCCGCCTTCGCTGGGAAAGCGATATTCCGTGGCTCAAGATAGTGTCATCAAAAAGGCCCGGTTTGATGACGGTTGCGCGCCATCCGCTCGCGGTTCGGATTGGGGGCTCTCAAAAACACTCCTGCTGCCATCCCCAGACGCCCGGCGTATAGTGACATACAGGGTTGTAAAATTGAGCAAATGGAGCCGATCCCGGAGGGAGCTGGCCGGACACATAGGGATAGGGGGAAGGGCCGGGATAAGCTGGCTGGACCGGGGGGGCGCTGATGTAACCGGAATTGTAGCAAACGGGCACGCCGTTAGGCGCGAGAAAACATTGTTGCGCGCCGGCGGGCTCGCTGCTAGCCAAGAAAGCGAAGCAGAGGACTAAAAGAATCCATTTCATTTTAGTGCCTTCCACAGATTTTAGTGTTTTTCCACAGCCCGCATCTTCCGAGCCTTTGGCACTGGGCCTCCACATTGCTGCGGGGAAGCGGCGCGGGAAGCCCGCCCGCCCCCGATCAGGCCTCTCTCAAACGGGCAATCCGCGCGGGCACCGGCGGATGGGAATAATAGAAGAGAGCATAGAGCCAGTCCGGCGTCAGCGTTGCAAGATTATCACGCGAGAGTTTCGTCAAGGCGCTGATCATGGGTTCCGCGCCGGCTGTCGCTTTTGCGAAACCATCGGCTTGATATTCGGCGCGGCGCGACAGAAAGCTCGTGATTGGCGAAAGCAGGTGAGACACAGGTTCAAAAACAATCAGGACGGCGATCACAACGAGACCGGGGTCGGCGGGCAGGCCGAATGCTCCGGTCAATCCACCGGCGAAAGCCCAGTAAAGCACAGCGAAACCGGCAAAGGCGAGCACCGCCGTCCAGGCGATCCGCTGACCAATATGACCAAGTCTGTAATGCCCAAGCTCATGGGCAAGGATGGACAGGATTTCATCGGGCGTATGGTTTTGCAAAAGCGTATCGAAGAGAACGATGCGCTTGGACTTTCCAAATCCCGTGAAATAAGCGTTTCCATGCGCCGAGCGCCGCGACGCGTCCATGACATAAAGCCCCTTGGACTCAAAACCGCATTTGGCGAGCAAGGCTTCGATGCGTGTCCTCAGCTCTCCTTGCGGCATGGGCGTGAATTTATTGAACATGGGTGCGATGAAAGCCGGATAGATCACCGTCATCGCGATCATCAAAATCATGAATCCCGCCCAGCCAGCGAGCCACCAGACGTTTGGCAGCTCCCGCAGCAGAAAGAGGAAGCCGTAAAGCAAGGGAATGCCGGCGATCATCGCGAGCGCCGCGCCCTTGACCCAGTCCATCACATAGGTGGCTATGGTCGTGCGATTGAAACCGAAGCGGGCTTCCAGCGAAAAAGTGCTGAAGATCGAAAAAGGAAGGTCAAGCAGGCGTCCGGTCAGCACAAACAAGACAATGACGGTAACACTGCGGGTCATGCCGGGCGCGATCCATTGCGCCGTCAGACTGTAAAGAGGTGCCAGCAATAGAGTCAGCCAAATGATGGCGATTGTGGTGTCGAAGATGGTTTGCACAAGGGCGAGCTTTGTGCGGGCAAGCGTATAGGCGGCTGCCCGCCTGTGCTCCTCACCGCTGACCGCACCGGCAAATTCATCTGGAACCCGCCCCGCGCTAGCGGCGACCGCGGAGGCCTGACGGCGCAGCAAATAGACGCCAAGCACTCCTGACAGGAGAATGGCGGCGATAATTGCAAGGGCAGGAAAACTCATCAGCCAATTCCAAAACTTCCAGCAAAGCCTATATGGGAAGGGATGCTTGCATTTCGAGTGGATAAGCCGGAGGAATGTTCACGATGGATTTACCCCAGATCGCTGCGGCCTGGCAGCCGCGCATCCTCGCCCTGCTGCGGATTGTTACAGCCCTCCTTTTTCTTCAGCACGGAACCGCGAAGCTGTTCGGCTTTCCGCATGTCGCCATGTTTGACAACCTCAAACTCCTCTCGCCCGCCGGGATCGCGGGCATCCTGGAACTCGCGGGCAGCCTTCTTATCCTCCTTGGCCTATTTACCCGCCCGGTTGCCTTTCTCCTCTCCGGCGAAATGGCCATCGCCTATTTCTCCGTGCATGCGGAGAAAAGCTTCTTTCCCATTCTCAATCAAGGCGAGCTCGCGGTTCTGTACTGCTTTATTTTTCTTTATATAGCGGTGGCGGGCGGCGGCGCCTGGAGCCTCGGGCGGGGCAAGCTCACGCCGCCTTCCATTTGATCGAGCAGCCGATCGAGGGGATTTGCGTGCCTGGCGCTTCGCCGGTTGCCGCGATCGCCCGCATGGCTTCAACGAGCTCGCGCCGCGCATTCTTTGGCGGCGGCTCCGTGCGGCCCTCATCGAGACGGCCGCGGTATTTGAGCCTGCGGTCCTTGTCATAGCCGAAGTAATCCGGCGTGCAGACGGCGCCATAAGCCCGTGCCGCCGCCTGGCTTTCGTCGTGCAGATAAGGAAACGGAAAGTGATGTGCCTCGCCAAACCGTTTCATGTTGGCGAAGGAATCTTCTGGGTATCCGGCGGCGTCATTCGAGCAGATGGCGGCAAAGCCGATGCCTTCCGCCATGAGGACGCGCGCATCGGCAACGAGCCGGTCAATCACCGCTTTGACATAGGGGCAATGGTTGCAGATGAAGACGATCACCGTGCCGTTTTTGCCTGCGATATCCGCAAACGTATAGGTCTTTCCGTCCGTGGCGGGCAGCCGGAAATCCGGCGCCGGTGTGTTTAGAACAATGTCTGTTGGGGCAGTAGCCATGGCCGCACCTCCGTCTTTCCGCCAACCTCCGTCTTTCCGCCACAATATAAAGGTCCGCCGGGCACGAGCCAACCGGGCCCAGGGTTGACGGGACGCCTTGCGGCGGACTAACGGAGGCGATCACCGGAACCAGCGCGATTTTCCATGTCACATTTCACCCAGGACGACGCCAAGCGGCTTGCCGCAGCCAAGGCCCTTGAGTTCGTCCGGCCGGGCATGCGGCTTGGCCTTGGGACCGGCACGACGGCGGCCCATTTCATCGCGCTTCTTGGCGCGCGGGTCGCGGAAGGCCTGGACGTGATCTGTGTCCCAAGCTCGGAGCGCACCCGCACGGAGGCCCAGCTCTATTCCATTCCGCTCACCACCATCGACGCCCAGCCCGAGCTTGATCTGACGGTCGACGGCGCCGATGAGTTCGACCAGGAATTGCGCCTTATCAAGGGGGGCGGGGGCGCGCTTTTGCGCGAGAAAATCGTCGCGCTGGCGTCGGAACGCATGATCGTGATCACCGATTCGTCGAAATCCGTCGAGACGCTCGGCAAATATCCGCTGCCCATCGAGGTCAATGTCTTCGGCCTCGAAGTCACGAGACGCATGATCCTGGCCGCGGCGAAAGCCTGCGGCTGTGAAGGCGAGGTCCGCCTGCGCAAGACTCCTGCCGGCCAAGCTTTTGTCAGCGATAATGGGCATTATATTGTGGACTGCTTTTTCGGCGCCATCGGGAAGCCGGAGTGCTTGGCGGAGCGTCTTGCCGCCATCCCCGGGGTTGTCGAACATGGGCTTTTCCTTGGGATCGCCAAGGCCGTGATCAGCGCCGGGCCCTCGGGTATCGAGATCTTCGGCAAGGCCGAGTGACGGAACATGGGCTTGATCCCGGCCCGGATTTGGGGAGAATTCTCTTGCGCACAGCTCTGAAGAAACATGCCGCGGCCTTGAGCCTTTGTGCCGTCTTGCTGCTTGCGCCGCGGCTCGGGGCGGGGGAGAGCCTCGCGGAGCAGGCCGCGCCAAATGCGCCGCCCGCGCAGGCCCCGCAGGCTGCCGCGCCCGCGGCGCCGAGCCCCTCTCATCTTGCCGCCGCCCGCGCCCTCGTCATCGCCTGCGGAATGTCGCGCTCCTTCAGCATCATCATCCCGCAATTCATGGATCAGATTGCCCAGTCCCTGACGCAGGCGCACCCGGAAATCGCCAAGGATCTCAACGCGGTCCTAACCCAGCTCAAGCCCGAGTTCGAGCGCCAGGCGGATGAAATGGTCGATATCGCCGCGAAGATTTACGTCAAGCAGTTGAGTGAGCAGGATTTGAAGGCGGCGGACGCCTTTTTCGAGAGCCCGGCGGGGAAAAAATATGTCGAGACGCAGCCCGCGTTTCTGACCGAGGTCGTGACCGCGATGCAGGGATGGCAGGGCAAGATTTCGGCCGACATGATGGCCCGCATCCGCGAGGAAATGAAGAAAAAGGGCCACGAGATTTGAGGGTTTCAAGCTCTGCGGGCAAGCCCGCAGAGCAAGCAAAGCTGTCCCGCCTAGGGGGAGGCGTCATCGGCCAGATGCTTGAGAGTTCCGGTTCTAACATCTACGTACTTAGTAAACTCTGCTTCATTCCAATATTCACCGGCGGCAAATTTCAGTGCACCGGGTGAAAATAAGCTGACAGACCCAAATGTTGGCTTTGCATTGTTGTTCAAGGTTTCAAGATGCCTTCTAGTCTCCCACGCGAGCATGTCCGCCGCTTGAAGCGGCAAATACGCCCTTGAATTAGCGAAACAAATAGAGGCAAATCTCTCGCGTGCCCACTCGTCACACTTTAGTACGTGATCGAACCTAGTTAGCCGCGGCTTGGACAGGTCCATGTCGTGATCAAATGTGATTGAAACATAATCTTGGTTGCCGACGATGTTCAGGTGATCGCGTATTCTGCGTAAAATACGTTCAAAGCAGAATTCCTGAGCGTTGCCGTGTTTTTTCTGAAATGATCTAGGCAATTTATTCCAGTACTTCGCATCCACAGCCACGCCAAAACCGCTTAAGCGAGTGTTCTTTATTACCTCGGTAAATTCAACAATTAGCTTGTTCCGGAGCTTTTCATCTATGCCGCTAAACTCACCGTTAGCGCTCATGAGGTTTTTCATGTGAAGGCAGCTTATACGATGCTTGTTAAGCAAATGATTCCAACGAATAACAAACTGAGGCCAGTCAGAAACGTGAGCTAAGAACCCAGCGATACATACGAAGTTCGAGTCTGATTGTTTGCCGCTGTCGTCGAAGTAAGCCTCAATCACTGGTGAGCACCGAGGATAGAATGGACTAGGTCATAAACTCATAAAGGGGATTCCGCTGACGGCTTGTTTCTGATTCAAACTCCTCAAAGGAGTTTGAACGATGACGCCACGCCGATATGAGTTGACGGACTTCGAATGGTCGATCATCCAGC
>Ga0209061_1001301_pt1 | contig 43193 bp, 34 predicted proteins | sample Coa_R1_10_FD_187157 | JGI IMG/M metagenome (GOLD analysis project Ga0209061, IMG submission 187157) | Surface soil microbial communities from Centralia Pennsylvania, which are recovering from an underground coalmine fire - Coalmine... | ecosystem: Environmental > Terrestrial > Soil >...
CTCTACCCGTACACGGCCGCTTCGCTGACCGTGATCGGAATGGTCTACCGCAGGCTTTCGGTGTCGCTTGCCGCGGCGGCGCTGGCATCCTCGTTCTATATGGCCGCGACGGCCTGGCGGTTCGGCGTAAGCGGCGGTGTGCTCGCGAACGCGGCCACCTACTGGGCCTGGGCGGTCGCCGGCTGGTTCGTCGCGAACCGGTTCATGGAGCTCAGCCGCAGTCTCGACGAGGCGCGCACGGTAGCGGCCAGGCGGGAGGCCGAGCTGACCAGGGAACGGGAGCAGTCGCGGCACGCCAGGGAACTGCACGCCGTCCGCATGGCGGCGGCCGTCCGCGAACTCGAACAGGAGCGCGCCCGCGCCCAGCTGTCCCGCGCGCTGCACGACCGGGTGCTGCAGACGCTGGAATTCCTGGGCAGGGACGGGCTGCTCGCCGACCCCGAGATGCGCGACTACGTCGCCGCGGAGGCCACGTGGCTGCGGGATCTGGTCCGGGGTGAACTCGGCCCGTGCGCGGGCACCCTGTCCGGCGCCCTTGACACGGTGGCGGAACGGCAGACCCGCTCCGGCATGCGGATCGAGCTGAACACATCGGGACTCGGCCAGCAGGCGATCCCGAACGACATCACCGAGGCCATCTCCGGCGCAGTTACCGAACTGCTCACGAACGTGCGCAAGCACTCCGGTACAAGGCGCGCTGTCGTCCGCGCGGTGGCGAAGCGGGACGCGGTAACCGTCACCGTGCTGGACCGGGGGCGCGGCTTCGATCCGGTCAAGGTCACCGATCGCGTGGGCTTGCGTGAATCGGTCGTCGCGCGGATCCAGCAGGCCGGGGGACACGTGGTCGTGACCAGCTGGCCGGGCGCCGGCACCCATGTCGAGATCACGGTCCCGTTGCCACCGGCACAAGAACCGGTGCCGGTGGCCCAGCAGCAGGCACCCCCGCGACCGGTGTCCCTGAAAAGCGGGACGTGCCCGGACGCCGGTTTTCCGGCGAGAATGCCGGACGGGGCCATTGCGGCTAGCGCCGAGGCCTCGTAGCTGACCGGACCGACGGCCGAGGAAGGGGAACCGATGCCAGAGCCCCCGATCCGGATCGCCATCGTCGACGACCATCCCGTCGCCCGGTACGGCATGGAGCGCATCTTCGACGCACGGGTCGGACCAGACGGGCCAGAGCTCGACGTCGTGTGCGCGGTGGCGTCGCTCGACGAGCTCCACGCCCGGGAAAGCGCACCGGACGTGGTCATCCTCGACCTCTACCTCGACCACGGCAGGCTGACCGCGGACCAGATCGCCGAGGTTACCCGGCGGTGCCCGGCTCTCGTTGTCTCCGCGTCGGCCAGGCAACTCGACGTCTTCGCCGCCATCAAGGCGGGTGCCAGCGGTTATCTCGTCAAGAGCGCCGAGGCGGAAACCTTCTCCGAAGCGGTCAGGACGGTCGCCGCGGGGGGCTTCTACGTCTCCTCTCAGCTTGCCGATCTCATCGATACCAGCGCCGCCGGGGAGCCGATCAGCCTCGCGCCGCGGGAGCGGGAGGCGCTGTCGCTGATCGCGCAGGGCTTCACCCAGGCGCAGGCCGCCACCAGGATGGGAGTCAGCCCCGCCACCATCGACACCTACATCAAGCGCATCCGCCGCAAGCTCGGCCCGGGGAACAAGGCCGATCTGACCAGGCGGGCCATTGAACTCGGCGAAGTAGGCGATCCCGCGTACGGCTGAACCGTAAACACGGGACCTGACAGTCCGCAGCGACACCACCAGACTATTTCCCCGGCAACGCTGTGCGGCGCGGCCACGCGGCAGGCACGGGGAGGGGCACGGGGAGGAGGCTGCGCTAGTGACCACGGCGGACCGCCGGAATGTGAGGTGGCTCAGGTGGTGATCGTGGCGAACCTGCGGAACGCGACGTTGCGGCATGGCGGGAAACAGCGGCAGGGGACGGCCGGCCGGCAGGGGAAGGGGCCGGCTGAGAAGCAGCGGAAGCCGCGCCGGCTCGCCGCTGTCGCGGCGGCGGTCCTCGCCATCGCCCTGGTGGCGGCCGCCGCCGTGACGGGGACCGGCCTGCCCAGGTCCGTCGCCGATCTTCGCGACGTGGGCGCCTGGCTGGCCGACTCCGCGCTCGGCTCGGTGACACATGCCGAGGGCACGTCCGGCAAGCCGGACGCCATGATCACACTGACCGCCGCGCGCGGCGACCAGCTGCGGATCGTGCAGTCCGGGGATGTCGTCCTGGTGCAGGACACCCGGACCGGAAGGGTCTACCGGATCGACCCGGCTCAGCTCACCGTCACCCAGAGCGCGACCTACGGGACGGCCGCGATCCAGGTCGTGGCCAGCGCGGCGGACGCGTACATCGTCGCGCCGGCCGCCGGACTGGCGCAGCGCATCGACCCGGCGACGTTGTCCACCATCGGGGCGCCGCTGCGGCTGGGCACGCGGATCGGCTCTGCCGTCATCACCGCGCAGGGCACGCTGTGGCTGGCGTTGCCCGCGCGGGGGGAAATCGTTCCGGTACGTGCCGGAGTGCCCGGCGCCGCCATCCCGGTCGCGAAGCCCCGCGACTCGCTGGGCCTCACCCTCACCGGCAACCAGCTCGTCGTGACCGACAGCACGGCGGCCACCATGACCATTATCGGTTCCTCGGGCGGCAGCCAGACCGTCGCGCTCCCCGCCGCGGTCACGCGCTCTCCGCGGCCCGTCCCGCTGGTTCCCGCCTCGGCGCCGGGACACATCGTCCCGGTCCTGGTGCCCGCGATGAACCAGCTGATCATCGTCAATACGGCCACCGGCCGGCCGGCCGCGGTCACGCTGGGCGTCGCGGCCACCGACAGGCTTGAGAGCCCGCAGCCTTTCGGCCAGCGCGTTTACATCCCAGACGAATCCACGGGGAGCCTCATCGTCTACGACACGGCCAGCGGGCGGCTGCTCCCGCCGGTCGTGGTCACCGGCCGGCCCGGCGCACTCGACGTGTTCGTCAACGACGGGATGCTCTGGGCCAACGACCCCGACGGGTCCGCGGCCGTCGCGGTGAACGCGGCGGGCAGCGCCCGCGCCATCGGCAAGTACCAGCCGCAACTGCCCGGAGGTCGTCCGCAGCGCGGTCCAAGCCGGCGGCCCGTCATCATGTCATCGGTCGCCGGCGGCGGGCCCGGCAGCACGCCGCGTCCCGGGCGCGGGCAGGGCAAGGGCCACGGCCCGTCCCCGTCAGCCTCGCTGGCTCCGCCTGCCATCCCGTCCCCGGCCGGCCCGTCCCCGGCCGGCCCGTCCCCGGCCGGCCCGTCCCCGGTCACTCCGCCGGGGCCGCCGGGCGCGCCGACGGCGACGTCGGGCCCCGGCCAGATCACGGTCACGTTCACGCCATCGGCCGGCGCGACGCCGACGGGCTACACGCTGGCCGGCGTGCCCGCGGGCGCCACGGTGACGCCTGCCTCGGTTCCTGCCTCGGGCCAGCCGTTCAGCTTCACCGTGACCGGGCTCTCGTGCGCGCAGACGTACCAGTTCGCGGTCGTCGCGGGCTATCCCGGCGGGGCCGTGGACTCACCCGCAACCGCCGCGATGCGGCCATGCGTCGTGCCGTCCGCGCCTCAGTCGCTGACCGTCACGGCGACCGGGAACCATTCGATGACGCTCAGATGGGCCGCGCCGGCCTCCGGCGGCGGCGGGACCGTGACCTATACGGTCGGCTGGAGCGGAGCCGTCAGCGGCAGCAAGGCCGGCATCACGGCGACGTCCTATCAGATCACCGGGCTGACGAACAACGCGGCCTACTCCCTCACGGTGGCCGCGGTCAACCCGGCCGGCGCCAGCCAGCCGATCTCTGTGTCCCAGGCGCTCACGCCCCCGTCGCACAGCTACAACACTTTCCGCAACACTCAATTCATCTTGAACGTCCGGTCACAGCCAACCCAGAAATCTAATAGCGTCGCGACCATCCCGATAGACAGCGGTGGCGGCCTCGGGCCCGCGGTGACTGTCTTCTGCCAGGTCACCGGCTCAGCAGTGACCGACCCGGTGGACTCCACGCTGACCGGCGACATCTGGGACAAGGTGTCGTACAACGGCGTCTCCGGTTACATCAGCGACCTGTACGTGAACACACCGCAATCCGCCGCACAGCACTACAGCTCGTACTCGAACCCGCCGCTGTGGCAGTGCAGCTGAGGACCTTGTACAGGAGGGACGTAAGTGTCATCGTTCGCCGGCTTCGCGCAGCGGTTCAACGCGCTCGCCGACAACGTAGAGCGCGTCATCCGCGGCAAGCCCGACGTGGTGCGGCTGGCGCTGGTATGCCTGTTCGCCGAGGGCCATCTGCTGATCGAGGACGTCCCCGGAGTCGGCAAGACCCTGCTGGCCCGTTCCATCGCCGCCTCGATCGGCGGGCGGCTGCAACGCATCCAGTTCACGCCCGACCTGCTGCCCTCGGACGTGGTCGGGGTTTCGGTCTACAACCCCAGCGGCGGGCGGTTCGAGTTCCATCCCGGGCCGGTGTTCGCCAACGTGCTGCACGGCGACGAGATCAACCGCGCGTCGCCGAAAACCCAGTCGGCGCTGCTTGAGGTAATGGAGGAACGGCAGGTCACCGTGGAGGGGCGGGCCCACCCGGTCGGCAGGCCGTTCCTCGTTATCGCGACGCAGAACCCGGTGGACCTCACCGGCACCTACCCGTTGCCCGAAGCCCAGCTGGACAGGTTCCTCATGCGGCTGTCCATCGGCTACCCCGACCACCAGGCGGAGATATCGATCCTGGCCGGCGGCCGCACCAGGCCGCCGGTGGACACGCTCCGCCCGGTGCTGTCCGCGGACGAGGTGGCCGCCATGATCGCGTTTGCCGAGACGGCCAGCGTCGCCCCCGTGATATGCGACTACGTGGTCCGGCTGGCCGCGGCGACCCGCCAGGCGCCGGGCGTGCGCCTCGGCGCGAGCCCGCGGGCCTCCGTGGCCCTGGTCGCCGCCGCGCGGGCCCGCGCGGCGGCCTGCTCGCGGGAGTTCGTCGTCCCCGACGACATCAAGGCGCTCGCCGTTCCGGTGCTCGCGCACCGGCTTGTCCTCACTCCCGAGGCCGAACTGCGCGGCCAGACCGCGGTCGGCGTGATCGAGGAGGCGCTGGCGTCGGTTCCGGTCCCGCAGGCGCGCGTGGTGGTCTGACGTGCCCACTCCGCGGGGCGCCGTGGCCATGGCCGCCGCGGTCGCCGGTTACGCGTGCGGATGGCTGCTCGGTTACCCGGAGCTCTGCCTCGCCGCCTTCGGGACCTTGCTCGCGCTCATCGCCGGCGTGGCGCTGCTCGGCCCGTCGCCGCGGCTGCGGGTGCGGCGCGAGGTCGCTCCCGCGCGGATCGCCAGGGGCGACGCCGCGCTCGTCGTCCTGCACGTCACCAACACCGGCCGCCGCGCCACCTGGAAGGTCACCTGCGCCGATCGGTGCGGGGATCATGCGATACCCGTCAGCGTGCCGAGGCTCGGCGCTCGCGCCACCAGGACGTCGTCCTACCGGCTGCCCACGCTCGCCCGCGGCGAGATGACGGTCGGGCCGCTCGTCGCGGTCCGCGGCGACCCGTTCGGATTCTTCCGGCGGGAAGCCAGCTACGGCGAACGCCGGACGGTCATCGTCCGGCCGCGCACCGCGCCGCTGGAACTGCTCGCGTCCGGCCACGTGGCCAGCCTCGACGGCCTGGACGCGGACGCCGCGTCAAGCGGCACCACCACCTTCGACTCGCTGCGCGAGTACACGGCAGGAGACGACCTGCGGCATATCCACTGGCGCACGTCGGCACGGGCCGGCACGCTGATGGTCCGCCGGCTGGTCGACTCCAGCGAACCGCGCACCACCGTGGTCCTGGACACCTCCCGCGCTGCCTATCGGGGCGACGACTTCGAGGTGGCAGTCGACATCGCCGCCTCGGTTGCGGTCGCCGCCGCCACCGCCGGCTTCCCCGTTCACCTGCTGGCCGGCGGCGACCGGCTGGCCGCCGGGCGCGGCAAGACCGGACCGGACGCCATCTTGGATCTGCTCGCCCTGGTCCAGCCGGGCACCAGATCGCTGTCCGAAGCGCTGGACCGGCTGCCTCGCGGGCATCGCAGCGGCTCGCTCACGGTGGTCACTGGCGCTGCCGAACCGCTCCCGGGCGGCCGGATCGCCGCGGCGGCCAGCCATTACGAGCGTGCCATCGTCGTACGCGCGGGAGGCCGCCTCGCTGAAACCGTGGCGCCCGCGCTGACCGTTATCGACGTTCCCGGGCTCGCCGAGTTCGCCGCCACATGGAACCGCGGCATCCGGGCATGACCGTGCGCGCGCGAGCCGGCTGGCCGGCCGTGGCCCAGCTCGCGATCACAGGTGCCCTGATGGCCGCGGCGGGGGCGAGCTTCCAGCGGGTCTTCGGGCCGGGGCCGCTCGTGCCGGTGCTCGCGGTGGCGGCCATCGGCCCGGCCGCGCTGTCCCTGGCCTGCTCGGGCCGGCCGCTGTGGGCGGCGATCGCGGGCAGCGGGGCATGCTGGTTCGCCGTCGTGACGGTCACCCTGCTGCGCCACACCGCGATCGCCGGGGTGGTGCCGACAGCGGAGACAGTCGCCACCGCCCGTTCGGATGTGTCGGACGGATGGTGGCAGATGCTGACCACCATCTTGCCCGCGCCCGCCGCCGCGGGCATGCTGCTCGATGTCCACCTGGTGGTGTGGGCGGGCACGACGGCCGCGTCGGAGGTCGTGCTGCGCACCCGCCGCACGCTGCCCGCGCTCCTCCCCGCGTTCGGCATCCTGGTCACCGGGCTGGCCTTCGGGGTCGACGGGCCGGGGTCGGATGTGTGGCCCGCTGCCGCGGTGCTGCTGTTCGCCGGGCTGCTCGCGGTCGCGCGGAATCCCGGGGCGCCCAGCCGGACCGCCCGGCAGATGCTGTCCGGCATCGCGCTCGCCATCGTGGTCGCGGTCGCCGCCGCGGCGGCGGAACCGTGGCTGCCGCTGGCCTCGGCCCGTACGCCCTTCGATCCGCGGCGGTACGTGCATCCCGCCGCCCGTGACCTGGTGCTGACCAGCCCGCTGGACAGCGTTTCGCTGTGGCTGTCCGAGCCGCGCCTGCGGCTGTTCCAGGTCGTGGCGCCGGCACCGGAGGACTGGCGGCTCGCGGTCCTTGACACCTTCGACGGGCAGAGCTGGACGTCCGCGGGAAGCTTCACCAGCACTGGCGGCCGGGTGCCGCCCCCCGGGCCCGGGGACGGCGGACCTGGGGACGGCGGGTCCGGGGACGGCGGACCTGGGGACGGCGGGGCTGTCACGCAGACCGTGACCATCCAGAACCTCACCGGGCCGTGGTTGCCAGCGGCCGGCCGGCCGGCGGTGGTCACCGGTGTCCCGGTGGACGTCGACCCCTCATCCGGCGTGCTGCTCAGCCGGGCCGGGCTGTCCGCCGGCCTGCGCTACCGCGTGGTTTCCACGCCCGCTGACCCGGGCGTTTCCAGGCTGCGCACCGCCGCGGTCGCCGACGACGCGGCCGCACGCGCGGACCTCGCGTTGCCGCCGGACGCGCCGCGGGTCATCGCCAGCACCGCGCAGGCCGCCACCGCCGGGGCGACCTTCCCGTTCCAGCAGGCGGTGCTGCTCGGGAGCTACCTGTACGACCACGAGGAATTCGACCCGCAAGCCCCGCCCGGGCACTCATACGGCGCGATCGGCTATTTCCTGAGTACATCGCATCGCGGCACGTCAGAGCAGTTCGCGGTGGCTTACGTGCTGATGGCGCGGTCACTTGGGCTGCCTGCCCGGCTCGTGGTGGGTTTCCGGCCCGGCACCCAGATCGCGCCCGGCACGTGGCAGGTCCTCGGGGAGGACGCCCTCGTGTGGCCCGAGGTTGACTTCGCCGGGGTCGGGTGGGTGGCCTTCTTCCCCACACCGGCGGTCGCGGGCCGGCATCCCGCGGGCGGGGTGCCCGCCGGCCAGTCGGCCGCCCAGCACAACCTGGACCAGCAGCTGGGCAGCGCGAAGCCGGCGGCCTCGCGCCAGGCAAGCGGACCCGGCACGCGGCCGCGGCGCTCTCCGAGGGTGCCGGCGACGCCGGGGCGCGGGCCGTCCGCGGGCTCGATGGCGGCTGTGGCCGCCCTGGCGATCGCGCTCGGATACCTGGCCGGCGTCTGCGGGCTTCCGGTGTGGCGAAGGCGGCGCCGCCGCCGCGGCGACCCGGCGGCGCGGATCGCCGGAGCCTGGGCGGAAACCCTGGACTGCCTGCGCGCCTGCGGCTTCCGGCCGTCCCCCGCGCACAGCGCCCCGGAGATCGCCCTTCTCGGCGCCGCGCATCTCGGCCCGTCCGGCCATCCCGAGCTGGCCGGGCTCGCCGGGCTGACCGACCGGGCGTTGTTCGCGCCGGCGCCGCTGGACGATGCCGCCGCGCACCAGGCATGGCGGCACTGCGACGCGGTAAGGCGCATGGCCAGGGCGCGCTCGCCGTGGTACCGGCGCCTGGTGCCACGGCTGCGGCCGGGCGTGCTGCTCAGCGCGCGCTGGCGCCCCTGATGCAAGCCGGCGCGGACCATGCCACGACGCTGGGATCACCGAACTGGACCACCGCGCCGACCTCGAAACAGTAGCCTTTGGCCGGATTGAGGCCGGTGATCAGGGCGGCGTCCACGCCAGTGCCCACCGACCGCAATCCGCTACCGAACGGCCGGGGCTTTATCTCCGCGAACATCGGATAATCCGCGCCGGGCGGGTTGCGCCAGCGTAGCCGGGCCACCGTGCCCTCGGCGACGGCCGACAGGCCGGCCGGCCGCGCGGCGGCCAGCACCGCCGGGTCGACGCTGCGTATGGCGGAGGGGCTTGCGGCCCTGCCGCGGGGCGCCGGACGGCCCGCGTCGTGCGCGGGCCGAAGCAGGGTCGCCGCGACCGCGGCGACGGTGGCGGTCCCGAGCGCGGCGACGATCAGCCCGCCGTGCCGCCACCATGGGCGCTTTCGCCTTGGCGCCGATTGCGGTCCCGCGGGCTGCCGCTCCGGGCGGAGCATGGTCTCGCCGGCATCGGTGTACGGGCCGGTATTCCGCTGGGGCGACGCCGGCGGCCTGGTGATCGTCCCGGGGGACTCGCGCGCCATCTGCTGCGCGGGGTGCGGCTGCGCGGGGTGCGGCTGCGCGGGGTGCGGCTGCGCGGGGTGCGGGGCTGAGCGCGCCGCGAGGTGCGGGACCGGCCACGGTGCGTAGGGCTGGACCTGCTGCGGCGCCTGGTCCGAGGCCAGCAGGGCGGCGGCGAACTCGGCGGCGGTGGTGAAACGATCGGCCGCCCGCTTGGCCATGGCTCGCGCGATCGCGTCGGCGAGGTGCGGTGGCACGTCCGCGCGGGCAAGCGGCGGCGGGGGATCGTTCAGGATGCGCAGCAGCAGCGTCGCGATCCCGTCGCTGTCCTGGCGGAAGGCCGGGACGCCGGCCAGCAGCTGGTACAGCGTCGATCCGAGTGAGTAGATGTCCGCGGCGGGCCCGGCCCCCGCGCCGTCCAGGATTTCCGGTGCGGCATGGTGCGGCGTCAGCGCCTCGGTCCCGCTGGTCCGCGCGGCCCCGGACAGCAGATGGGCTACCCCGAAATCGGCGAGGGCAGGTTCGGAGAACCGCGACATGAGAACGTTCTGCGGCTTGATGTCGCGGTGCACGATACCGAGGTCGTGCGCTGCCTCCAGCGCGCCGCAGATCTTCACCCCGATGCGCGTGACCTCCGCCGCCGACAGCGGTCCCGTGCTGTCGAGCTGGTTTTGCAGCGAGCCCCGTTCGAAGAAATCCATCACGATGAACGGCCGGTGCGACCGGGTCACCCCCGCGTCGAGCACGGTCACCACGTTCGGGTGCCCGGTCAGCTTCGCCGTCGTCCGCACCTCGCGCTCGAAGCGCTTACGCGCCTTGGAGTCGATGTAGTCGACGTTCAGTATCTTGACCGCGACCTGCCGGTCGAGCCCCTCCTGATACGCCCGGTGCACCACGCTGAAACCACCCCGGCCCACCGGCTCGAACAGCCGGTAACCGGGGATCTCTCCGGTGTCGCCTCCGCTGTCCTCGGCAGGTGGTGGTAGGGACATCGGCCGCCACCCCGTCCTTTCGTTCTCCGGCCAGTTTTCTCCGCACCTGCCGGTCGGCCCGCGTCGTCATCCCGGGGTCCTCCGGGGTCCTCCGGGGTCCTCCCGGGCCGACGGGCACCGGTCCGGGACATCGCATTCTGTCCCGGGCCGGCGCCCGCGCCTTCCTGCCGGGAAGGCGGTCAGTTGCCGCCCGCCGCGAAGATGTTGGTGAGCACCTTGTTCACCTGCTGCTGCAGGTCTTTCAGGGACGACTGCATCTGCTTGATGTCGGACTGTGCCTTCGGCCAGATCTGGGTCTGGAACTGGCTGGCGTCGCCGCCCGCCCAGTGGTTCGGGTCCGATAGGGTACTGCCCGCCTGGTTGAGCTGCTGGAACGCACTCTGTAGCTGGTTGTCGATGATGTTCAGGAAGGTCTTGCTCGCCTGAATCGCCACATCATCGGCCTTGACCATGTTCGACATGTGGTTCTCCTCACTGTTTTGATCGGATATGAATCGCGCCCGGCAAGCGATGGAGTCATTCCCGCGTAGACCTATTCTCCCGGGTGCGGGTGAGGCGTGTCAGGTCACGAAATCACGGGACAGGTTCCGGAATCGTCAGGACTGATTTGTGATGTACTGGAAGTATTCACTGCCGGCCGCGTTCATAAGGCTGTCGAGAGTGGTGTTGCCGTTGGTTCCGGCAAGGACGACCATGGGCGGCGAACTGCCCTCGTGGCCATTGTGCTCGCACACCCAGTTGACTAGCTGGTCTTCGGACGCGCATCCGGTGAAGGCCGGGGTCACAGGGACCTCGCGACCATTTTCCCAGATGACGAGGTCGCCGCCGCTGAGCAGGCTCTGGGCCACCTTGAATTCGGCATAGAGCCCTTCTGCGCGCAGAAATTCATTTTCGGTCAGGAAACCGATGACGAACGACGGGCTAGACTGGGGCGAGTCCTGTCCGTTGCTGCCCAGGAGCGTCGCGACGATCTCTTGCCCGGCCGACCTGCTGAGCTGCCTGCTGGCGTAGCCGTTGATCAGCGCGGCGATGATCCACTTCTCCTGATCCGAACCCGGCTTGTGGTAGGCGGAGTCCATGAAGGTCGCAAGCATTCCATCGGCGGCCAGTTCGTTCAGCAGCCCGGCGCAGTAGAGCGGATCGTTCTCATGTTCTTGTAGCTGCTTCCAGAAGTAGTCATCGAAGCCGTTATTCGCGGCGTAATCGGCTAGCAGTTTCCCGTCAGCCTCCGCATGCTGAAGGGCCCGCTGGTCCTCGAGCCGTACATCTTGATCTAGGACGCTGTCCGTCGTCGTAATGACCGCGTACTGCCTGGGATCGTGGCCGAGCTGCCGTAGCATTTCCGGAGAGACCGTGTGGGTGATCGATCCCTGGCCTTGGTCCCCAGCGTCAAGGAACGCCTGACCGATCACGCGCACCTGTTCGTCGGTCACTGATATCGCAGACAGCGCGCTCAGCGTTTCGACATCGATGCCGCTGGTGCCGGGATGCGTCAGTTCGGCGATGTCCGAGCCCAGGTCGATCGCCGTTTCCTGGTACAACCGCATGGCGGACGCTAGGACGCTGGAGACCCACTGAGCTATATCCGAGTTCGCCCCAGACGTCTGATCAGAATAGGAAAAAAGGTTATCCGGTATCGCCTGGACGTCGCCCATGTTCCCGCATCTTTCCGTCAGCCTGGGAGACGGTCGAACCCGGCCTGTTGCGAGCGGCGATGGCCTCGTCATATCTGAGCTCGACGGCCATCTTCACCTCCCAGGTCCGCCTCGTCCACTATGGCGTACGCCTACATCACTGTCAGGTCATGAGATCACGGGACACGCGCTGTTCAGCCGGGGATGGCGACCTGGATGCCCTCGAAGCCGCCGTTGACGCAAAGGAAGCCGCGGCCGGGCACGGCAGCGAGCCGGTTGAGCCGGGGAAGCGCGACGCCGAGCAGATCACCGTCCAGGTCGTAGTCGGGCATCAGCAGCACGCCGCACCGGCTCTCCCTGACCTTCTGCGTCCAGTGGCCGAAGGAGCGGCGCAGCGTGTCCGAACGCCCCGCCGCGATCACGGTGATGTGCGCGTGCGGCGGCTTCATCAGCCGGTCGAGCACACCGCCGGGGTCATCGGCGACGTCCGCGTCATCCACCAGGATGACCACGGCCTCGCCGGCGAGTTCCGCGGCAGCGCTGTCGAGCTCGGCGCAGGACGTGAACACCCGGCGCACGTGCGGCGAGTCGCGCAACGGCGAGCGGCGCGGAGCCAGGGCAACGATGACCGGCGCTGGCGCGATGCCGGCCAGCACTTGGGCGACGGCGCAGAGCGCGGTGGACCGCCCCGACCGCGGCGGCCCGGCGATCAGCGCGTGCTCATGCTCGTACAGCTCCAGGCCGGCTGGCGCGAGGCTGCCGTCACCGATGCCCACGGGTATCCAGGCAGGTTTTCCGAGCCTGGCCGCCGCGCCCAGCGACGACACCCGCACCTGGTGCGGCAGCAGGCCCACCTGCCGGGCCTCCCGCCGGGCCTGCGGCCAGCGGGAGTTCGCGTCCGCCACCTGCCTGGCGAGATCCTCGCCTGGCCACGCGACCTGGACCACCTGCCGAGTCGAGGCAACCACGGCGCGGCCGGGCACCGGACTGGGCACCGCGTTGCGCGGAACGTCGAAGTTACCGTAGTCGCCGACATCGGCAAGCCGGAAAAGCAGTTTCTGCTGGGTGAGCGCGGTCCACGGGCCGGGCACGGCGCCGGCCCGCTCCGCGGTGACCGCGAACCGGATGCCGACCGTCGGGCCGTCGGCGTAAACCCGCTGCAGGTCCTCGACCAGCCGGGTGCCAGCCGCGTCTTTCGTGTAATCGGCGATGAACGCGGCGAAGTTGTCGATGAGCACCAGCCACGAGGGACGGTTAAGGCCCGCGCTGCCCGCCGCCTTCCGCTCGTCCAGCTCAGCGCGCAGCATCCTGATCAGGCGAGTCTGCCGCTCTCGTTCGGCGGGGCCGATGTGAGCGCCGGCGTGCAGCAGCTCGGCCAGCGGGGCCAGCTCGCCGGCGCCGAAGTCCAGGGCGTAGATGTGCCACTGCGATGGCGGCTGCGTACGCGCGACACAGATCGCGAGCGCGGCGAGCGCGGAGGTGGTCCCATACCCGGCCGCGCCGAATATCAGCAGGTTCCCCGCCATGGGGTCCCAGCCGACCGGGTACTGCGCCTGCCGGTCCGGGTCGTCGGCGAGGGCGAGCGCCGGAAGCCGGGCCGCCGCGGTCTGCAGCCCGGACACGGCCGTCGGCGGCAGGTCATCCAGTGGCACGATGCCGGGCAGCGGATCGGGCCAGGGACGGCGCGGGGGGCCGAAGCCGCCGAGCGTCATCGCCTCCTGCGCGGCCGCCACCAGGCGTTGCAGGTCGGTGGGCCCGTCGCTGGCCGCCCGGTCGTCATCGGCCACGGGAGCGAAGGTGAACGACCGGAGCGACACGGGTGCCGCGGACTGCCTGACGGCCGTCACGCCGGTGGACAGGGCGGTCTGCACGGGGATGACCTCCCGCGCGCTGACCCGGTAGAAGGCCCGGCCGCGCTGCCGGCCCCCGATGGCGGCGGCGGCGGGATTGTCGATGACGTCGGCTGAGTCGCTCGCGGACTCCAGCCGCAGCGCGATCCGCAGCCTGACGTTGTTCTTGATCGCGTCGCTGACCGACCCGGCCGGCCGCTGGGTGGCCATGATCAGGTGGATGCCCAGGCTGCGGCCGCGCTGGGCGATGCTGACGAGGGAGTCCACGAAGTGCGGCAGCGCCTTGACCAGCGTGGCGAACTCGTCGATGACCACCGCCAGCCGCGGCATCGGCTCCAGGCCGGCGCGGCCGCCGCTGTCGCGCAGCTTCTGGTAGCCGGTGACATGGGACAGGCCCGCCTCGCGCAGCAGGTGCTCGCGGTGGCGCAGCTCGGCCTCCAGGCAGCGCAGCGCCCGCTCCGACAGCTGCTCGTCCAGGTCGGTGACCAGGCCGACCGCGTGCGGCAGGGCGGCGCACTCATCCAGCGCGCCGCCGCCCTTGTAGTCCACCAGGGCGAACGTCAGGTGCTCGGGGTCGTTGCCCGCCGCCAGCGAGACGATCAGCGTGCGCAGCAGCTCGCTCTTGCCCGACCCGGTGGTGCCCGCGATCAGCCCGTGCGGGCCGTCATCGTCCAAGTCGATGCCGAACAGCCCGTCCTCGCTGACCCCGATGACGGCGCCCGCCCGCCGTGACGACGCCCCCTGCTGCCAGCGCTCGAGCATCGCCCGCCCCGATACCTCCGGGAGCCCCAGCAGCGGCAGCAGCGTCACCGAGTCGGGCAGCCCGGCGCCGGCCACGCTCAGCTCGGGATCTTCGAATCTGGCGAGCTTCCTGGCCAGTTCCCTGGCCATCGGCTCGGTTACGCCGGTGGCGAGGATACCGGTGACCAATTCCGCGGTGGGCAGCCGGTGCAGTTCGGCAAGGCCGTCGGCGCGTACCCCGAGCGTCGACGTGCACAGCGCCGGAAGCCGGTCGGTAAGCACGATGCCGCAGGCAGGTCCAGCGCGGCCGGAAAGCAGTTCGCGCAGCGCACATGGCCTGCCCTCGAGCAGGGAGGCACCGTCGACAACCAGGAGCAAGTGGCGGTGAGCGGCTTCGTCGCGCGCCTTGTCCGGCGCGGGCTGGGCCGCCAGCAGGGACCGCGCGAGCGCTTCGGCCTGTTCCCCGCCGACGGCGAGCAACCGCTCGCCGCTGGCCGGGTCGGCCACGTGCGGCAGCCACTTCGTCCATTCCCACCCGGCCGCCCGGTCGGGGTCCGCGCACACCGCGACCATCAGGTCCGCGGGCCCGCTCGCGGTCACCGCCTGGCACAGCAACGACCTCGCCACGGCGAGCGCCGCCCCACGGTCACCGTAAAGGCCGACCGCGCCGCCACCGGACAGATCCACCACCGCGGGCACCTGCGGGAGGACCGCGGCCGCGGCGATCTCGCTTTCCACCTCCGGGGCGTACTCGTCCGCCTGCACGGGAACCTGCCAGGGGCACTGCGTGAATCCGGCGGTGAACTGGAGGAATCCCTCTCCGTATGGGCGGCGCTCCCAGAGCGTTCCGGCCGGGCCGTCGGCTCGGAAGCACATCTCGGCTGGATCGGGTGTGGCCGCCCGCCGCCGTGCCACTTCGGCAGCCTGCCTTGCCCGCAGCCGACGGGAGAACTGCTCCAGTTCCTCCTGGAAGGCGCGCACACCGCGTCGCATGCTGCGCTTGCCGCGGGTGCGCTCTTCCACGAAATTGGCGATTATCATGAGCGGGCTCAGCCCGGCGATGGCCGCGTAACCGACGGAGTGGGTGATGACCACCATCGCGCCCGCCATCGCCAGCGGGCTCAGGATGGCCGCGATGCTGAACGTTACCTTCGCCGCCCCCCGTGGCGCGGACGGGGGGCGCAACGGCGGCTCGTCAGGCGGAGCGCTTGGCCGCGGCGCACGGCTGAACGGCACGACGCCGCCCGCCCGGGCGATCCGCATCGGGTCCAGCGGGAGCGGGGCCGGGAGCGCCATCGCGGGCAGCACCTGAAGCAGCACGCCGCCACCCAGGCAGATGATGTCTTCCGGGCCGACCGGTGCGGCGGCGCCGGTCAGCCGCATGCCATTGACATCTGTGCCGTTGCGCGAGCCGAGATCGGTGATCGTGACGGCACCGGCCGGGGTGACGTCGACCAGGCAGTGCTCCCGCGACACTTCGGGCGAACGGATGACGACCTGCGACTGACCGCCGCGGCCCACCACGGTACGTCCCGGTGGCAGTTGATACGACCGGCCCGCGACGAGACCGCCGACTACCCGAAGCACGGCCGCGCCCTGGGGACGGGGTGGCACGGCTGCCCAGGGCGGCTGCACCAGCGCGCCGACGACCAGCCCAGACTCGGCCAGCGCCAGGTCTCCGGGAATCACCCGGCTGTCGATCGACAACGCTGGCTCACCGACGCCCAGCGCGGCGGCCAGGTCGGCGACGGAGGCATCGGGCCGGCTGAGCTGAAGCTCGAGCTCGTGTTCCGCGCGCCCGTCATCGAACACAAACTGCATGGCGACCCCCAGGTCCGCAGGCTGGCAGATCAGTCAGACAGGAGGTCTTTCCCGGCGGACCACAGCAAGCAGGGAACAACTCGCGGCCTCATCCCAGAATCGCGCGTCCATAGATCCGGCATTTTCTGACATCAGGGTCCCGGGCCGCTTGTCCCGTCATTTCGGGACATGCGCGACCGGGCAGGGTCCTGCATAATCCCTGGCTAAGATGCCTCTCATTGCGCTGGCGCGGCTGCCGACCGCTGCTGACAGAGCGAAGACGGCATGGTTAGCATTCGGTTATTCCCGGTCAACTTAACTGGATAGGGGTGCCTGCGTGAGACCCGGGAACTACGACTATGGTGCCGCCGATAATCTCGAGTCGGCGTTGCGGACGGCGGCGAACACCCTGGAGAGCTTCGTTGCCCAGCGGGGGCAGACCGCCCATAACGACTTCGGGTACACGGTGAACGGAACGGTCGAAGGCTGGGTAGGGAACGCGTACGACAAGTGGTGCGTCGACTACAACACCTCGCAGAATGCGCTCACTAACTACGTCAACGACCTGAATCAACTCTGGGTCCAGGTGCACAACGCCACTTATGACGCCGAAATGTACATGTACAATAATTCCGGGATATCCCGGCTGCCGGTTCCCGCGCCGGCCGGCAACCCTATCCTCGCTCCCCAGAATGCCGATCCGGACAACGCTGAGGGCGCGACGCCCGACATGCTCTATGACTATTCGGATCTGATGACAGGGCTCAACGACCAGATCCTGCCTGTCTTCAAAGGCCTCCGGCAGTATGTGGACGACTACTACGCCACTTACAATACGTCATCGAGTTCCGATATGCCGAACTTGATCCAGCCGATCGATGGCCTCTATCCTGACTCGGCGGTCCCGCGCGCCGTCGCCTATTACCTCACCAGCACGGTCCGGCCGATGGACGCGTACGTCCGGACCGTCGGGCAGGCATTCGAGAACGCTGACAGCAATCCGATCGCCAGTCCGATCACCACGTCGCCGCACGGTGTTACCCCCGGCGACCAGGGCGACCCGGACGGGGGCCACTTCATCACGCTCAGCCAGTCACGACTCGACAAGTCCATCAGGCAGGTCGAGGCCACCGATGCCTCCATCGCGAAGTTCACGGCGGACTCGAAGGCCGGCCGGCAGGCCGCCCTGAGCTTCATGGCCAGCGACGGGGTAACGCAGCAACTGATCGACGAGATCGCCGCGAACCAGGACAACGCCGCCTGGACATCGGCCTTCCTCGACACCCTCAGCCCCGATGCCATCCTTCTGCTCATCCAGTACATGAACGCGACTCCGGGCGCCCGGGAAAAGTACATGCCGGCTCTCGCGCAAGCCTGGGTAACCGCTCTCGATTCGGGGCAGCTCACCCCGTCGGCGGTGCAGAATCTCATCACTGTCATGATGAATGACTCGCATCGTGGTATTTATGTTGGTTTCTTCAACCAGTATCTCCTCGCCGACCTGAAGAACGATCCCAAGGCGGCGGCTGAATTCATCAATTACGCGACCGGCCAGCAGCTCCAGCAGTTGCTGGACGGAAACTTCGACCTGCCGAACGCCAACAGCTCCGATAAGGAGGCCCAGATCATCGGGCTCATGGAGCTCACGCTTCGATACGAGCCCGACGCGGTAAGCGCCACCGAGTTCTACAACCGGATGTGGGCGCTGCTCAAGGCCACGCAGCCGCGGCCGGCGCAGCCCGCGCTCGGCGCCGCCATGCAGTTCCTCATGACGTACGTGGCGTTCGCTGTCACCCCGCCCAGCGGTGATCTGCGCCAGTGGGCGCAGACCACGGGCCTTACCGTCTGGGGCCTGGTCCAGCAATGGCAGAACTGGATCGGCACCTTCGAGGACGCCAACCATGCGCAGACGTCGAACGAGCAGATGTGGGGCGAGCTGATCGCCGGCATGACGCTGTCGGTCGTCCTCCTCGCGGTCGGTTTCGCCGCGCCCGAGGCGCTGGCCGGCGGCGTAGCGGTGGGCAGCACGGTCCTTTCTGACGTCGCGAGCTGGGGCGCCGACCAGATCGCCCAGCTGGTGGACTCTGGCAGCGGCGACGGCAATCCGGCCAGCGACAACGAGAAGCTGGAGCGGCTCGCCAAGTACTATGCCGAGCTTTCCATGGTCATGGAGCTGATAGCCGCGGGCGACGTTATCGGCCCGGACGGAAAGCCAGTGGACCTGAGCAGCAGCCAGCCCATCATCGATGTCCTGAACAGCGTGATCTACGGCAAGGGCGAGGAGAACTACCACATCAAGGGCCAGCCGGGAACGACGGTGGCGGACATCGTCGACCACGCCGGCGAGCAGATACCCCCGCCGGAGTCATAGCAGGACAGGCCCTGCCGGGGAGCCCGTCACAGGCCCTGCCGCGGAGCCCGTCCCCGGGCCTCCCCGGCGCCAGGCAACGTATCAGGGCTTGCGCCCGGCCGCGCTGCCCGGCCCGTGCCGCGCCTCATTGCGGTAACCGCCACGATGCAGTATCGTACTACGATAAACCTGCTGGCGGAGTTGCGTGCGGGCAGGTTGCCCCCGCAGAGGGCGCCACGCGGTCCGTCCGCAGATCGAGGTGCTCGGGGGGAGCCATGACACAGCAAGACAACATCGTCGGCGCTGCCTCGGTCCCGACGCAGCAGACCGACCTGCACCGGGCCGTAGCCGAACTGCAACAAGCGATCGGCGAGTTGCAGCACGCGGCGCATGCCCCGGGAACGACCGGTCCGGCCCCCACCGGGGTCCTCATCGGGGCGGGCAGCGATCCCCTGATGCTGGGACTGCCCGCCTTCGTCGTCGGCTGGACGTGCGTGGGGCTGGCGCTGGTGGGGGTAGTCCCCGCGGCCGCCGTCGGCGGGGTCGTCCCCGTCCTCCTGCTCGGCACGGCCGTTTTCCAGTTCATCTCGGCCGTGTGGGCATTCCTGCTCGGCCAGTCGCTGGTCGCGGCGATCTTCGGCCTCTTCTCCGGGATCGCGTCCTCCCTGAGCATCCTCCTGCTCGGGGTGTTCCACAACTGGTTCGCCATCCCGGCAGCCGACCTGTCCGGGGTGGAGGCGCTGTTCACCATCAGCTGGGCGATCGTGTTCGTGTTCCTCACCTGGATCATGCTCAAGCTCCCGGCGGTCTACGGGGCCATCATGATCTTCGTGGAGGCGGCGCTGTGCCTGCTGTCTGCCGCCTATCTGACCGGGAACGCCAACCTCGTCACCGCCGGGGGAGCGGCGGTGCTGGCCTTCACGGTCCTCGGCGCCTACGCCTGGCTGAACGTCGCCTCCGAGGCAAGCGGCGGCCCGGCATGGCCGCCGCTGGGGCCGCCGGTGCGCAAGTGATAACCGTGCGCAAGCGATAACCGAGGGTGCGGAGCCGCCGGCTTCAGGCGGCGGCCGTACCGCGCCCGCCCTCTCCGGCGATCACGGGCATCGGGTCAGCGGGGAGCGCGGGCAGCCCGTGACGGGGATCTCACCTCCTCCGCCAGCGCCTCCATGGCGGGCACCGCGGCGAGCAGCTGCTCCGCGGTCCGCGGGGGCAACCGCTCCAGGCATTCGGAGAGCACCTGGGTGCGCTGCCGCCTGACCCGCTCGTGTACCTGCTCGCCCGCTGGCGTCACCTCCACCCGCGCCGCGCGCATGTCGCTCGGGTCGGGCAGCCGCCGGATGAGGCCGCGTTCGTCGAGCACCCTGACGATCCGCGACAGCATCGTCGGGTTAAGCCCCTCCAGGTCGGTCAGCTCCGCCAGCCCCAGCGGGCCGCGGACGCGGACCAGCGCCAGGACGGAGTACTGCGTGGGCGTCAGCCCCTCACCCGTGGACGTCTCGTTGAACTGCCGGGCAAGCCGGGGGATGACCCCGCGCAACCGGGCCACGAGTTCGGCATCCATTCACGTTCTCCGGATCAACTTGAATGCTTGCTGGCAAGCAACTAACGTTACGGCATGTGAGCGCGGCAGGAGAAGTTGCGGAGGCCGGCCAGGCGGACCAGGCCGGCCAGGCGGACCAGGCCGGCCAGGCGGACCAGGCCGGCCGAGGGAGCCCGGCCGGCCTCCGCGGCACGCACGGAGCGGAACCGCTGGACCGGCGCAAGCTAGTCTTCGCCATCGTCTCCATCGGCTTGTTCATGGCCTCGATCGACCAGACCATTGTGGCCACCGCGCTGCCTGCCATCGAACGGGAGCTGCACGCCGCCGTCAACTGGAGCGGGTGGACGATCTCCATCTACGCGCTCGGCCAGGTCATCGCCATGCCGATGGCAGGGAAGATCAGTGACATGTACGGCCGCAAGAAGGTCTTCATGATCTCGGCGGCCATCTTCACCGCGAGCTCGCTGTGCTGCGGCTTCGCCGGCAACATGCCCCTGCTGCTGCTGCCGCGGTTCATCCAGGCGCTCGGCGGCGGCGCGTTCATGCCCTCTGCCACCGGCATCGTGTCCGATCACTTCGGGGCGGAACGGGACCGCGCCGTGGGCATGTTCACGTCCATCTTGCCGGTCGGCGGCATCATCGGCCCGGTGGCCGGAGGGCTGTTCGTCAGCTACTGGTCATGGCGGGGCATCTTCCTGGTCAACGTCCCGATCGGCCTGGCGCTTATAGCGCTGACGGCGAAGTTCATCCCCGCCTCGGCCGCGCGTCCGGCCAGCCGCGTCGACATCCGCGGGATCGCGCTGCTGGCCGTCCTGATCGCGGCCGCCATGTTCGGCATCACCTACCTCGGCAGCGGGCAGGTGCCGCTCTACAGCCCGGTCTTCCTCGGCTGCGAGGCAGCCGCGGCCGCCACCTTGTGCCTGTTCGTAAGGCACTCCCGGCGGGACCCCGCGCCGTTCGTCCCCTACCGGCTGCTGCGCGGGCGCGGCTTCGGCGTCATGAACCTGATCAACTACGTGTACGGGGCAGCCGCGCTCGGCTTCGCCGCCCTCGTCCCGCTCTACGCGCAGGACCGGTACCACATCGCGCCGCTGGGCGCGGGCACGCTGCTCACGGCCCGGGCGGTCGGCATGATCGCGGTCGCGGGCGCGGCGGCGATGGCGCTGCGCCGGACCGGCTACCGGCTGCCGATGATCGGAGGGTTCGCGATACTGGCCGGCGGCCTGCTGATGATGGCGGCGGCGGCGCCGTCGCTGCCGCCCTATGCGTGGCTGGCCATCGGCACCGCCGTCACCGGCTGCGGCATGGGGCTGTCGGTGCCGGCCGCCAACAACGCGAGCCTGCAACTCGCGCCCGACCAGGTGGCCGCCATCGCCGGGCTGCGCGGCATGTTCCGCCAGTCGGGGTCGATCACCGCGGTCTCGGTGACCACGGCGGTCATCGCGCGCAGCGCGCATCCCGGCTTGGTGCAGGCCCGCGTGTTCCTCGTGTTCGCGGCCCTGCTCGTGCTCATGCTGCCGCTGGTCAAGCTGGTGCCCGATCACCACGGCACCTGGTGACCAGGGCAGGGCCGTGACCAGGGCAGGGCCGTGACCAGGGCAGGGCCGTGACCAGGGCAGGGCCGGCCTCGCCGCGGCCGCGCTCCGGCCCGGGCTTACCGCGCGAGGATTCTCCCAGGTTCGGGTTCCCGGAACCAGGCCTATAGTCCGGCCGAACGGAGGGTGGTGTCTCTTCCGCCCGGCTGCCAGGGGCGGCGATGCGGCGGCCGCGATCAGGCCGGCGTGCTGTCGCTGGTGGAGCGTCAGCCGCTGACCGGCCGGATTCGTCCCGCGTTGACCGTGCCGATCACGTGCTTGCGGAACAGTTCGGCGGCCGGGAGCAGCGGCCGTCCGGCACGCCAGGTCAGGTAGATCGTCCGCTGCGCGCCGCTGTCGGCGATCTTGGGGTAGACCACGGGACCGGGGGCTGCCTCCGGCGTGCCGGCCCGCGGCGCCGGCACGATGGCGGCCCCCAGGCCCGCGGCCACGAGCCCGCGGACGATCGCCAGGTCGTCGCCCTCGAACACCACGTCCGGGCGGAAACCGGCTTGCTTGCACAGGTCGTCGCCAAGCTTCCGCAGCGCCGACGTCGGCCGCAGGCCGACGAACGACTCGGCTGCCATCTCCGCCAGCCTGATCTCCCGCCGCGCGGCGAGCCGGTGGTCCCGCGGCAGCGCGAGGCGCAGCGGCTCCACGCCTATCTGCCACGTCCACACGGCAAGGTCCCCGGGCCTGGCGGCCTCACGGCCAGTCCGGAAACGGCGCGTCCCTACCTCAAGGTCCGCTGCGCCCGCGTTGAGCGGCGGCCCGTGCAGTTCGTCGCGCACCTGCGTCAGGTGGAACCGCACGCCAGGATAACCGGCGCGGAAGCTCCGCACGAGGTCGGGCACCAGCCAGGAGCCGAGCGACTGCTGGAAGGCCACCGTGACGGTGCCGGTATCCGGCGATACGAACTGCGCCACCGCGGCTAGCCCGTCCGCAAGCTGCTGGAGCATCCCGTCGACGTATGGCTTGAACACCTCCCCGCCCCGGGTCAGCCGCAGCGTCCGGCCGGACCGTTGCAGCAGCGGGGTCCCGACCTGCGCCTCAAGCCTGGCGAGGGCGCGGGACACGCCGGACTGGGTGACCGGCTCGAGGTCGCTGACCTCGGTCACGGTCGCGCCCTCGGCGACCAGCTTGAACCAGCGGAGTACCTCAGTGTCCATATCGAATGACATTACGTCATAGGTAACGGCGTTAGGCGTCATGGAACGCGTAGGCTAGACCAGCGGAATCAACCGGCAATCAAACCGGCCCGCCGCCGCTGACCGGGCTGGATGGCGGGCGCCCGTGCCCCGCCATCCAGCCACCGGGGTCAGTGATGCCCGGAGACCGGGGTGGTCACGTTGATGAACTCGTTGCTCCTCAGGCCGGACGCCTTGACCGCCTTGCTCAGCCAGACGCCGACCGAGTTGTCGAAAATGACGTTGTGCGCGATCGTCACCGTGACGGGCGTGCCGCCGGAGAACACGAGCACGCCGGTCGTGGCCAAGTCCACGGGGCTTGACGGCGAGTCGAGCCTGTCCCCGATGAGGTTGTTCCTGCCGATGGCGTTGCCGACGATGGTGTTCCCGCTCAGGTCCTCGAACTGTCCCGGGGCGAGGGTGTGGGCGTGCATCGTCACGCCGGACTGCCCGTTGCCGGCGATGTAGTTGCCTTCGACCAGGTTGTCATAGGAGGCGGTGCCGGCCGTGGCGTTGGCGAACAGCACGCCGGCTCCCTCGCCCTTGAGCCCGTTGCCGGTCACCACGTTGCCCCGGATGACGTTACGGTAGACACCCGCGACCATGGGCTGCGGCACGCCGCTGGCGCTGAGCGCGCCGGGGTTGTGCCCGGGAACGGTGATCCCGCAGTCCGTAGCGTTGGCGGTGACGACGTTGTCCTCGACCACGTTGTCGTGCGTGGGCCCGACGTCGTCGGACAGCAGCACGCCGCCGGAGTTGTGGGCGATGACGTTGTCCCGGACCGCCGAGAAGGCGACGTTACCCGCGAAGTGAACGCCCTCGCCGCAGTCGCCGGGCACCTGGCCCATCGCCGCGCACTCGAAGTACGGCGACGCGGGCGGGACGCCGAAGCCGAGGTCGTTGTGGACCACGGCGTCGTCCGAGATCACGATGCCGGACAGGGAAGCGCCGAGCCCCGCGGCCAGGACACCCTCGCCCTGCGCGTTCTGGACCGTGAACCCGCTGAACGTGACGTGGGAGCTCACCACGATCACGGCGGCGAAGATGGTCTGCGTGCCGAGGCCGGGCAAGGTGGCCTGGAACGACGGCTTGACGCCCGTTTCGTCGATGGTCGCCCGCTTGCCGATGAGGGACAGCGGCTCGGAGATCACCACCTGCTCGTGATACGTCCCGCCGCACACGATCACGGTCCCCCCGGCGGGGGCGGCGCTGACCGCGGACTGGACGGTCTGGAATGCGGCGGAACGGCAGGACCGGTCGCTGTTACCCGGCTTGGCCCGCTGAGAGACGAACAGGGTCTTGCCGCTGGACCACGCCGTGCCGGCGGACGCTGTTCCCGCGTGCGCCACCACCGCGCCGGCGGCCAGCAGCGGCGCTAGCAGCGCGCCCGCTAGCCGGATGAACCGGTTGGATTTCATGCTTCCCCCTCGAAGCCGCGTGTGTTACCCGGACCAGAGGCAGGACAGGATCACGCCAGTTCGCTGGCTGCTGGCCCGCCGGTCGCCGGTCACCCGGTCCGCGGCCGAGGCCAGGAGAAACCAGAAGAAATGCACGCCGCTGTGAGGCGGCCGCCATGAGGCATTAGCCCGCCCCGCACGCCGTTCCCGTCCCGCTGTATCGGAGAGTAACACTGCAACTACAGAAAGTTCTGGGAATTGACGTTTCGGCCGGGTGTCGTTTGACGGGCGACGGTAAAGCCGCGCGCGCCGCCTGCCGGGTTCCAGCCCGGGACCTGCCGTTCATGATCCTGAAGGCCTTTTATGCCTATGGCCGCGCCTGTTATCAACTTCGGGCGTGTCGCGGCGGCCCTCCTTCGGACGTGTCACGGCGCCCCCGGCGGACGTATGCCAGGATTGCCATTTTCGCAGCGTTATGCCTGCCGCTGATTCCGGCCGCCCGGCCCGCCGTATGAGGCCGGTTGGCCGCGGGCCTTCATCCTGCCGCTGCTCGGTGACGGGTCCGTCGCGCTCGCGGTGGCGGGCCTGCCGGGCTCCGGCAGGCAGGCCGGTTCGTTCGGCCCGGCCAACTGGGTCATCGTCACCTGGGGCTGGGCGTTCGCGGTCACGTTCGGTGTCCACGCGGCGGGCGGGATCAGCGGCGCGCACATCAACCCGGCGGTGACGCCCGGCTTCGCGCTGCGCCGCGGTTTCCCGTGGCGCAAGGTGGTGCCGTACTGGTTCGCGCAGCTGACCGGGGCGTTCTGCGGCGCCGGGCTTGCCTATGCGGTCTACGAGTCGGCCATCAACTGGTTCAACACCGCGAACCACTTCACCAGGCCGCATCCGGTGCCCACGTTCTCGGTCCTCATTCGGTGCCCACGTTCTCGGTCCTCGCGGCGTTTCCCGCGGCCTACTTCCAGGGTCCCTGGATGGGGCCGCTCGTGGACCAGGTCGTCGGAACCGGCATCCTCGTCGCGCTCATCGCCGCGCTGGTAGACCACCGGAACCAGGCGCCCGAAGGGAACGTGCCAGCGCCGCTGATCGGCCTGGCCGTGGCGGTGATAGGCATTTCCTACGGCGTCAACGCCGGGTACGCGATCAATCCGGCACGCGGTTTCGGCCCGCGCAATCCGGCACGCGGTTTCGGCCCGCGCCTGTTTGCCTGCGCGCTGGGGTGGGGGCGGCTGGCCTTTCCCGGCGATTTCGGGGCGTTCACCGGCTACTGGTGGATCCCGATAGCGGGCCCGCTCGCCGAAGGCATGGCGGGCATCCTCTGGTACGACTTCTTCACCGGCCAGATCCTGGCCGCCCGCCAGCGGGTCCCGGTGCCCGCGCCGGAACCGGGCCAGCTGCCCGGGCCCGGGGGCGCCGAGGCGCATAGCAGGCGGCAGCGCGGGTAGCCCGACAGCATGAACGTCGCGCCTGCCCCGGGCCCTGCCGCCGCCGGACCGCGGGCGGGGGGCGGCGCTGCCCCCTGGCCACCCGGATCGCGCCATGCGCGGCCGGCCGGCCGGCCCCGGTCAAGCGCACCATGAACCCCGCCGAGCGGCTGATCCGGAAGGCCGACGCGGCGCAGCAACGGCACCGGGCGTCGGCGTTCGCCTTCGGTGTCGTGAAGAAGTTCGGCGACGACAACGGGGGCGTGCTCGTCGCCAACCTGACGCATTCCGCGTTCGTCTCGCTCTTTCCCTTGCTGCTGGTGCTGGTGACAATCCTCGGCCTGGTGGCCGCCGGCGACCCGTCGTTCCGCCAGGCGGCCATCAACGCGGTGGCCGGGCAGTTCCCGCTGATCGGGCACGAGCTGACCAACGTGCGCCAGCTCCGCAGATCCAGCCTCATCGGCCTGATCGCCGGGCTGCTGTGGCTGGTCTGGGGGTCGACGGGGCTGGCGCAGGCGGGCCTGTTCACGATGGAGCAAGTGTGGAACCTGCCGGGGCCGGCGCGGCCGGGATACGTGCCGCGGCTCGGGCGCGCGCTGCTGTTCCTGGGGCTGCTCGGCAGCGACGTGATCGCGACCACGCTGCTGGCCGCCCTGTCCGCCTACGGCAACCGGCCGCAGTCGCTGGCGGCGTTCGCCTACGCGGTCCAGGCCACCGTGAACTCGGGAATGTACTTCGCCGGGTTCCGCATCCTCACCCCCCGCGGGGTGCCGTCCAGGGACCTGGCGCCCGGCGCGGTGGCGGCCGGCATCCTGTGGACGGCGTTGCAGGTGGCCGGCACCTACGTGGTAGGCCACTACCTGCACAGCGACTCGGTGTACGGCGTGTTCGCGACCGTGCTGGGACTGGTCACGTGGCTGTACCTGGCGGCCGAGGTCACGGTGTACTCCGCGGAGATCAACGTGGTCCTCGCCCGGAGGCTGTGGCCGCGCGCCCTCGTCCAGCCGCCGCTCACCGAGGCGGACCGGGCCAGCATGGCCCTCCAGGCGCTGCAGAACCAGCGGCGGGAGGAGCAGCACGTGGAGGTGACGTTCAACGATCGTGAGCCCGGCGCGAAACCGCCGCCCATCACGCCGCGCACTCCCGAGGAGGTCTCCCCTCCGGCCACCGGTGAGAGGCCGGAACGACCGCGCTAGGCTCTCGCCTCCTCCTCCCCGCTTCGCAGTTCCCCTTCTGCCGGCGGGAGCCCGCTGTCCCGCATGTGCCCGGCGAACCAGTGCCTCAGGCCTCGTCGAGGGCCTCGCCCAGCTCCTGCAGGGCTGGGCGGTTGGTGAGGCCGATAAGGATGTGCCCGGTCGTGAGCACCAGCGCCACCGGCCACTCGATGATGTCCGCAGCGGCCAGCAGGCCGACCCCCGCATAGAAGACCAGGTGCTCCACGGGTGGCGTCTCCACACGGGTCCCGTCCGCCGTCAGCCGTATCCGGTGCCCGCCCTTGGCGGTGACGATCGAAAACGTGGGGGCCATCGGGCTCCTTCTCCCTGCCGCCAGCGCGGCCATAGGCAGCGAATTCCAGCTCAATGCTGGTCCCGGCCGCGGCGGCGCGCCTCACCCATGCCGGGGGAACATGGCGGGGAAGCAGGGCCGTGCGGTGTTCCGCGCTCGGCCAGCGGCAAGCCGGCCATGGCCGGTGCCAGGAGGCTGGCGGCAGCCGCCACGGCCAGCCCGATCGCCCAGCCCAGCGGGCCGACCGGCCGGCACCCGAAGAACTGGCTGACCCCGGGGGTCTGGACCACCGCGGCCAGGACGGCCGCCGATGCCAGGCTGGCGGCGATGACGAGCGGGCTGTGCCGGCCCGCCATCAGCGTCTGGCCGAGCTGAGCCGCGACAATGCCGATCAGGGCGATGGTGGCCGCCCTGCCGCGGGTGATACCGGTCACGCGTCCGCCCAGCCAGGCGGCCATCCCCGCGCTGCTGGTCAGCGCACCGCGGATGAGGACGTCGCGGGTGAGCGCCGCGCCAAGGGACGCCTCGGGCCCCTCGGCGAGCAAGGCACCGGGGGTAGCGCTGCTGGGAGGGCGTACGGCCAGCGCCATGGACGGGGCTATGTCGGTGAGCAGGTTCACGAGCAGCAGCTGGCGGGGGCGGAGCGGCGACCCGCCCGGCAGCAGCAGGCTGGTACCAGCGGTGAAGGCGATCTCGCCGAGGTTGCCGCCGAGCAGCACCGAGATCGCGTCACGCACCGAGGACCACATGGCGCGGCCCTCCGCGATGGCGTCGATGATCGTCTCGACCCGGTCATCGGTGACGATGACATCGGCGGCCTCCTTGGCCGCGTTCGTGCCGCGCAGGCCGAGTGCGACGCCGACGTCGGCGAGCTTGATGGCGGGCGCGTCGTTGGCGCCGTCGCCGGTCACCGCGACGACACGGCCGGCGCGCTGCAGGGCGGCGACGATGCGCACCTTCTGGTCCGGGGTGACCCTCGCGAACACTCCTGTCTGCCCGATCAGCCGGTCCAGCTCGCGGTCGGACAGCGCGTCAAGTTCGGTTCCCGTGATCACCCGGCGCCCATCTATAAGGCCGAGTTCGGTGGCGACCGCCTCGGCGGTACTCGGGTGGTCTCCGGTCAGCATCAGCATGTCCACGCCCGCGCCGCGCAGTCCCCGGACCGCCCGGACAGCGCTGTCACGGACCGGGTCGGTGAAGGCGAGCAGCCCGGCGAAGCGAAGCTCCCCGATCCGGTCCACGCTCAGGCCGTCGCGGCCGGCGGCGTCGCGTTCGGCCACCGCGAGAACCCGGTAGCCGCGGCGGGCAAGCCGGTCGGCCTGGCCTCGCAGGGCCTGCCTTGCATGCTCGTCAAGCTGTACCGGCGTGCCCGGGGCGGCCGCGTGCGAACACAGGGGCAGCACGGTTTCCGGCGCGCCCTTGACCGCCAGCCGGTATCCGCGCAAGGCGCGGCCGAGAACCGCGTGGTAACCGCGGGACGGCTCGAACGGCAGCTCAGCCACTGGCTGCCAGCTGCCGGCGCCGAGCTCAGCGCTCACGCCAGCGGCGACGCCGCCGTCGACGACCGCGCGGTCGGTAGGGTGCGCCAGCGGTTCCCCGTTGCGATGTTCCGGACTCGCGCGCAGCGCGGCAGCCAGCACGGCACGCCCCGCGGCGTCCAGCGTGCCGAGGGGCTGGCCGGCGCCCGCGGCCCAGACCCGGTGCAGCGTGATACGGCCCTCGGTCAGCGTGCCGGTCTTGTCGAAGCACAAGGCATCGACCCGGCCGAGCGCCTCGATGGTCCCCGGATTGCGGACAAGCGCGTTGCGCCGCGACAACCGCCGCGCGGTACTGAGCTCGGCAACGGTAGCGACAATCGGCAGCCCCTCCGGAACCGCCGCTACCGCCAGGCTGACACCCGTGCCGAGCATCCGGCTGACGGGCCGGCCGCGCAGCATGCCAGCAGCGATAACCGCGACTCCGGCGCCGAGCGAGACCGGTACCGTGGTCCTGGTGAGCCGGTTCAGCCGCTCCTCCACGCCGGAGGGCCGGGCCTTGCCCCGTGCCGCCTCTTCGCTGCGGCCGAGTTCGGTGGCCGGGCCCACTGCCACCACGACGGCCGTGGCGGTACCGGCGGCTACCGACGTTCCCGTGTAGAGCATGCTCCGCCGTTCCGCGACGCTCACCGCGCCGGCGGGGGCGGCGCTCTTCGGGACCAGCCGCGATTCCCCGGTCAGGCTCGACTCATCCACCTCGACGCCGTTCGCCTCCAGTATCCGGCAGTCCGCGGGCACCGCATCGCCCGCCTGCACGATGATCACATCCCCGGCGACCAGCCGGTCGGCTGTGGTGAGCGTCTCCTCGCCGCCCCGCCGGAGCCGGACCCGCACCGCCGACTCGTCGACGAGATGCCGCAGCGCGCGGTGTGCTCCGACCCGCTGGACGCCCCCGACGAGCGCATTGGCCGCCATGACCCCGCCGATCAGCGCGGCGTCCATGACGGACCCGCTCGCGGCGGACATCACGGCCCCGCTGGCCAGGGCAGGTGTCAGCGGGTTGGCCAGTTCCTCCATCGACGAGCGGACCAGGCCCGGCTCCCCGGCCGGCGGCCGGCCCGGCTGCGCGCCGCGGCGCCGGGCAGCCTCCGATTCGCCGAGTCCCCGCGGTGAGCTGGCCAGCTTCGCGAGCACGGCATCGGCAGCGAGCGCGTGCCAGCTAGTGGTGGCGGCCGGTACCGGCGGCGGACGCAGGGCCAGTGTCCTGGCCGACCAAAGCCCGCTGGCCAGCGACACGAACGAGGCGCCGTTGACCCCTATCAGCGCGCGCAGGGACGACCCGCTGCGAGGGCCGGCCAAGGCCAGCAGGGCGCCGACGCCGGACCCGTAGGCGGCCAGCATGGCGGCACGCCGGCTCACCGCGCGGGCGGGCGCGATCGCCTGCAATATCAGGCACGCGTCAGCCAGGCCGGCACCGGTGAGCAGGGCAGCGCCCCACGGCGGCTGCCCGGCCAGCACGCCGATCCCGACGTCGGCGGCGGCGAGGGCCTCGTGCTCGCGGCTCGAGACGACGGCAACCCCGTGGCCCTCGGCCTGCAGTGCGCGCACCGAGCTGGCCATGCGCCTGCCGCCGGGAACGACGCGGTCCGCGTGCACGCGCTCGCCGGCCCTGCCATGCCGGCCGGCCACGATTACCGGGCCGGCAAGCCGGGCGGTGCCAACCAGCGCGGCGGCCAGCGGATCGAGCTCGGGCTCGGTGACGACCAGCCCGGCGAGGTCCCCGTCGCGCCGGAGCGCGAGCACGCGGCGGCCGGGCCCGCGCAGGGCGCGGGCGGCATCTCCCGCCACGCCGCCCAGCCGGCGCGGCGCTGGCCCGAGCGCCCACCGGCCCCGCCGGACGGTCACGGCCGGCGCGGCGGGATCGAGCAGCGCCTGCGCGGTCACCCTGAGCTGGCAGTCGTCTCCATCGTGATCCGGCGACACCCACACCGTGCTGATCACGGTCCTGCCGGTGGTCAGCACCGCGGCGTCAAGCACCACCGTATCCACGCGATCGAGCCGGCGCAGTGCCGCGTCGTCCATGGCCAGTACACCGGAACGGGCCAGATCGCGTCCCAGCCGCGCGGCGAAGCCTTCCCGGCCAAGTCGCGCAGCCTTCGGCGTGGCCGCCACCGCCGCGGCCACCGTCGTGCGGACATCCCGGGTGAGCAGGCCTGTCGCCGCTCCGCCAGCCGCGGCGGCCCGCGCCGCGCGGTTCGCGTAGGATTCCACCGGGCCGGGCGGAAGCGGGGCGGGGCGCGGGGCCCCGCTTAGCGCTGACGGCGGAACGACCTCGCCCGGCCCGGACAGCTCGGGCTCACGCCGCTGCCAGGCTGCCTGCCGCGCCCGCAGCTCGTCAAGCCTCAGGACGCGGTTTGCGATGTCCGCCAGCAGGCCGAACGGTCCCTGTGCCAGCCCTTGCGCAATGGCATTGCTAGCCACCAGACCCAGGTCGGCGACTGGATAGCCGAGCCAGTCCTCCAGGCGCCGGCGGACGGCGGGCATCGCGTCGGCCAGCGAGACCAGGGACGCGACCTCCGGCAGCACCGGCTGCGCCCGGACCACCCGGCCGGCTAGCCCCAGCCCCACGCCGAGGATCTCGGTTCCGATCGCATGCATCTGCCGGTGGAGGGGTTCGGTGTCCGCCGGATGCTCCGGGCGGCCGGCTGGATACTGCTCGGCCGCGACACCGTGGACCTCCTCGGCCCGCTCGATGACCTTGATGAGATCGTCCGCGCCGAGCCGGCTGTCATCGAACGCGACGACCACGCGGCCCAGCGGCGCGATGACCGCCGCCCACCGCACCCCCTCCATCTGGGCGAGCTCGTCTTCTACCTGGCGTGCCAGGTCAGCGTGCTCGCGCTGGTGCACGCCCTTGACCTCGATGTGCGCGCGGCCGTTACCTGTCCACTGGCGGCGCTGGCGCCGCTCGGGCGGCCGCGGCAGCCAGTCCGCGAGCGCCGAGAGCCTCAAGCCCGGAACGATGCTCATGTGCCTCCCCGCGAAGAAGTTCGTGCGGAGCACGCAGGCCATCCGGGATACGGCCGCCCGGCGTGCCGGCCGCGGCAGTGCTTGCCCGACGCCTTGCCGCGGCCGGCCCGCGCCAGGGCGCCGTGCCGCGGCGTTCAGCCGCCGGCGTTACGGATCTGCGGTGCTATCCGTTAGCCGTGTGACGGCTCGTGCGAGGCTGTCTTCCACTGATCGGCGCGCTGGCCCTGGACCGCCGCCTTCGCGTACTGCTCGGCGACCCACTCCCCGGCCCCCACGATGATTGCGACCGGCCACTCCACGATGTCGAACGCGGCGAGCGCCGCCAGGCCGCCCCACCACAGCACCCGGCCCGGCATGCCCGTGGGCATGGCCCCGGCTATCGCCGCTCCGGGAAGGGGCAGCCGCGACATGCGGTGCATGATGCCTTCGTCCCTCGGCTCTTCCCCCCGGGCCTTCCGCTCTTCCCCCGCGGCCGCCGATGGCGTGCTCGCTTGTTCCGATGTCATCTCGTGCTCCCTCACTCCGATGGCTCTCGCCCGCGGCCCGGATGACCCGTTGTCCCCGTCCCCCGGCACGGCCCGTTGTCCCCGTCCCCCGGAAGCGCGCCTTCGCGAGACGTCCTGAACGAAAAGCCGCTGTCACAGATATTTACCGCGGTGTCCTCAGGAACTCACCATTCATTCATTCAAGCTTCGGCAAAAGGAAAGAGCCTGCTGTTAGCTTCGGCCAAACGGACGACGACGAACGGCAGCAGGCATGGAAGAGTTCCTGGCAAATATCTTGGCTAAAGTCGCATATACCGCGATCGAGGCGCTAATCGTCCGGCTGGTCCGCCTGTTCATGCGGCCCCGGGTCAGTCCTGCCGGGGTTTAGCCGGCCTGGTGGGCGCAGGCCGTCGCCTTCACCGCCGTCGGCGGCCGCGTGCCCGCGTGACGCGGCCGCCACGGGAGCCGGCGGGCGTCAGGTGCCCAGGATCTTCGCCTTCTGCGCCTGGAACTCGGCGTCGGTGAGGAAGCCCTGCGACTTCAACTCCGCGAGTTCCTTCAGCTGGGTGACGGGGTCCTTGGCCGCCGCGGCCCCGGCCGCGGGTGCCTGCGCCGGAACGGGCGCGGGCTGCTGCTGGTAGGGCTGCTCGCGGGCGTCCTGGGCTTCCTCTTGCTGGGCCCAGCGGTTGGCCTGCCGGCGCGAGACACGGTTGGACACCGCCGTCGCTGTCCCGGCGATGACGGCGGTACGGGCGGCACCCCGCAGGAGTCTGGGCATGGTCGTGTCCTTTCCTGGTTATCCTGGCTGGTTCTGTTCCTGGTCAGCTTCTGTTCCTGGTCAGCGCTCGGTCGCGTCGACGGCCGCCGCGAGGGTGTCCTGCGGGATGTAGCCGGCGGCTACGAGCTGCGCCTCGCTGCGACGCAGCGCTTGGACGAAGGGGGTCGCCCACCGGTTCTCGAAGATCAAGATGGCGGCCGACGAACCCGGCTCGATCACCGAGCTGGCATCCGCGAGATCGCTGTCGTCGATCAGCCCCGAGGACGCGCCCTGGAAGACGGCCAGGTCGAACCGGCCATCGCGATCGATGTCCCGCAGCTCGGCGGCTCGCACCGACCCGCCGGGATCGCGGGTGACGAACTGGAGGTCGAGGATCCGGATCAGCCCGCGGTCCACGAGGTCTACCAGGATGGGGAATCCCTCCCCGGTCATCTTGTTCCCAGGGAATTCCACGATCAGATAGCTGACCGGGCCCAGGGCCTGCTCCATCTGGCTTGGCCGTACGCCGGAGACGGTCATTTCGGCGCTCCCCTCAGTGCTGGTGCCTCGCTGCCGGGCGGTTGCGGATCCAGGCCGTCGTCGGCAGGCCATCGTCACCCGGACTCCCACGATCGGCCGGCTGCCGCCCCCCTCGCATCCCCCGTTGCAGGTGATGTACCTTGGCGCCTTCGGGCCTGCCCGCGCGGTGAGCGGTACAGCGAGGTAACGAGGTGATCGACATGCCGTTCGGGGTTCACTCCGAGGTCGGCAAGCTGCGCTAGGTCATGGTGCACCGACCGGGCCTCGAGCACAGCCGCCTTACCCCGTCCAACGCCCGTGAGCTGCTCTTCGACGATGTCTTGCGGGTGAGCAGGGCTCAGGCGGAGCACGACGCGTTCTGTGCGGTGATGCGCGAGCACGGGGCAGCGGTTTTCGAGGTCCAGCAACTGCTTGCCGAGGCGCCTCGCGCGCGCGAGGCGAAAGACTGGGTCTGCCGGCGCAACCTCAACGAACGCGAGGTAGGCGTCACGGCGGCGCCCCGGGCTCGCGAGGGGGTCGAAGCGGCGGAGCCTGGCCTGGTGGCCGAGTTTCTGATCGGCGGGATCACCAGGGTCGATGCCGTCGGAGAAGCGGGGCTGAGGTGGGAGCCGGACGAGCCCGTCGGCGTGCTGCTGCCCCGCTGCCGAACTTCCTGTTCCAGCGTGACCCCTCGTGCTGGATCTACGACGGTGTCACGCTCAACCCCATGACCATGCCGGTCCGCAAGCCAGAGACGATGATCATGGAAGCCATCTACCGGTTCCACCCCATGCTCGCCGCCGGGGAATTCCCGGTCTGGCTGGGCGGCTCAGACGAGGACTGGGGACGCGCCAATGCCGAGGGCGGCGACATACAGCCGATCGGGAACGGCGCGGTGATGATCGGCATGAGCGAGCGCACCGCGCCCCAGGCGGCGCTGTGGATCGCGCGCTCGCTCTTCCGCGCCGGCCCGGCTGGTGCTGGCGGTGCAACTGCCGAAGTCGCGCCGCTTCATGCATCTCGACACCGTCATCACGATGTGCGACCGCGACCTGGTCACGCTGTTCCCGCAGGTCATCATGGGAGCCCGTACCTGGGCCATCCGCCCCGGCGAGTCGGCCGACGACCTCGTCATCGAAGAGCGGCACAGGCCGCTGACCGAACTGATGGCCGCCGCCCTAGGGGTGGAGAAGATACGGATCGTCGAAACCGGAGGGGACGCGCTGCATGCCGAGCGCGAACAGTGGGATGACGGCAACAACGTCGTCGCGCTGGAACCCGGTGTCGTCATCGCCTACGAGCGCAACACCAGCACCAATACGGCCCTGCGCATGGCCGGGATCGAGGTCATCACGATCGAGGGCTTCGAGCTTGGCCGCGGCCGGGGCGGCTCGCACTGCATGACCTGCCCGCTGCTGCGTGACCCCGCGTTCTGAGCCTCCGGGGTAACACGCCCGCCCGCCTGCGCCCCTCGCCCCCCGCCCCGGCCCCGCGCGCCCCGGCCCCGCGCGCCCCGGCCCCGCGCGCCCCGGCCCCGCGCGCCCCGGCCCCGCGCGCCCCGGATGAATGTGACATCGAGCCGGTAATAGCCGGCTGAATGCCACATTCATCCGGTCGTTGGCGGGCCGCGCTCATCCGGTCGTTGGGGGGCCGCGCTCATCCGGTCGCAGGGCGGCGCGCGCTCACCGCGCTCCGCCCACAGTGAACGCCGATTTCGCTCCCGGCCGCGTGTCCCTACAGTGAGGCCATGGGTGAGGTCGCCAGGATCTATCAGCTCAAGAGGCAGCCCGAGCCGCTGTGGCGGGAGGTGCTCGGCGGCCGCCTGCGGGCGCTGCGCACGGAGCGCGCGGAGACGCTCGCCGAGACCGCCCGGCGGGCCGGGATCTCGCCGCAGTACCTCTCCGAGATCGAGCGCGGGCGCAAGGAGCCGTCCAGCGAGATGATCGCCGCTCTCGCGGGCGCTCTCGACACCACGCTCGCCGACCTGACGACCCATGTCACCGAAGACCTGCGCCGCGCGCAGGCTTCGGCCGCCCCGGTCCTGCTCGCGCTGGCGGCGTAGCTCATCCAGGCTGGCCAATAGCCCGGACTCAGGTCATCCTCGATCCCGTGCGCAGGCGGCCGCGCCGTCGCCGCGGTCCGGCTCACGCCCGGGCAGGCGGCGGCGCGGCGCCGCGCCTTACGAGCGGTCGGTGAGCACCTGATCGATGAGGCCGTACTCCAGGGCCGCCTGGGCGGTGAAGACCCGGTCCCGGTCGGTGTCGGCGCGCAGCGTCTGCACGGACTGGCCGGTGTGCAGGGACAGCACCGCCTCCATCTCGGCGCGGAGCCGGACCACCTCGTCGGCCTGCAGGATCAAGTCCGGGATCGCGCCCTGCCCGCGGGCAGCGGGCTGGTGCAGCACCACCCGGGCGTGCGGCAGCATGGCCCGCCGTCCCGGCGCCCCGGCGGCGAGCAGGACGGCGCCCGCCGCGATCGCCTGCCCGACGCACGTTGTGTAGACCGGCGCCTGGATGTACCGCATCGTGTCGTACACGGCGAGCATCGACGTTATGTCGCCGCCCTCGCAGTTGATGTACAGGTTAATCTCCTGGTCGGGACTGCGCGCCTCCAGGTAGATGAGCTGCGCGGTGAGCGTGTTGGCCACCCCGGGGTCGATCGCGGTGCCGAGGTAGACGATGCGCTCGGTGAGCAGGTGCGAGTAAACGTCCATGATCCGGTCGCCGCGCGGGTGCTCGGCGATGACGTTGGGGATCGTGTAGCTGCTCATGAGCCGGACCGCAATCCGAACGGCCGCTTCTTCGACGGCATCACCTGTCCGAATGACCCGGCGATCTCGTCCACGAAGCCGTAGTCACGAGCCTCGGCGGCGCTGAACCAGTGGTCGTGCCTGGAGTCCTCGAAGATCCGCTCCACCGGCTGGCCGGTGTCTTCCGCGATCAGGCCCAGCACGGTGTCGCGGGTCTGCCGCAGGTCGTTGGCCTGCAGTTCGACCTCCACGGCCGAGCCGCCGATGCCCGCCGAGCCCTGGTGCATGAGGATGCGGGAATGCGGCAGCGCGAACCGCTTGCCCTTCGTGCCGCCGGACAGCAGGAACTGCCCGGCGCTGCACGCGATCCCCAGCGCCAGGGTGGCCACGTCGCACGGCACGAGGCGCATGATGTCGCGGATCGCGAGCATCGACGGCACGGAACCGCCGGGCGAGTTGATCCACAGCGCGATGTCCGCGTCCGGGTCCTCGTCGGCGAGCGTCAGCAGCTGCGTCGCCAGCAGGGTTCCGTTGTCGTCGTCGAGCACCCCGTCGAGGACGAGAATGCGCCGCTGCAGGAGGGAAAGCCGGGTTCGTTCGGTGAAGACTGGGACTTTTTCTTCCTGTGCCATGGCACCAGCGTGCGCGATGAGCGGCCGGATCCGCGCGCCACGCTGCCGTGGGCAGATCTGCCCACGGCAGCGAGCGGGGTCAGGTGCGGGTCGGGTGCTCGATCACCGCGTCCGGGCCGGGAAACAGCAGGCGGGTGTGACCGTCGTCGAACCGCACCAGGTACGGCGGCGCGCCCTTGTCACCGTGTACCTCGACGATCTCGCCGTGCTGGTCCGGGTGCCCGACGACGTTTCCGTGGATACAGATCCTGTCACCGACAGCCGCTTCCATGCCAGGCCTCCCTCCGCGTTGAGGTGTCCCTACCTAGGCCAGCCTTGCACGGCCCGCCCGTCATGGCCAGCAGCCGATATCCGGACAATTCCGGCGCGTCACGGTTTCCTGCCGACGCCGCCCCACAGCGCGGCGCGCGCTGCCGCTTCCTCCGCGCTGGCAGGGCGCCACTGCTGGACCGGCACCACGCCCGGCTCGACGAGCTCTAGGCCGTCGAAGAACGTGGCGACCTGCGCCTGGCTGCGGGGGCTGACGCGCTGCGGCAACAGCTGACTTAGCCGTGCCGCGGCCTCCAGCGCGCCGGGCGTCTGCTCCATGCCCCCCGCCACGTGCGTGATGACCAGGAAGCTGCCCGGCGGCACCGCCTCCATCAGCTGGACGACGAGCCGGTACGGATCGTCGTCGTCGGGGATGAGCTGCAAGATCGCCAGCAGCATCACGCCGACCGGCTTACGGAAGTCCAGCAGTTCCCCGGCCGCGGTGAGGATCTTGCCGGTGTCGCGGGCATCCGCGTCGAGGTATCCGGTCGCGCCTTCCGGGCTGCTCGTCAGCAGCGCGCGGGCATGCGCGAGCACGATCGGGTCGTTGTCCACGTAGACGACACGCGATTCGGGAGCTATCGCCTGGGCAACTTCGTGCGTGTTGTTCGCTGACGGCAGGCCGGTCCCGATGTCGAGAAACTGCCTGATCCCCGCCTCTGCCGCCAGGTACCCGACCGACCTGCGGAGGAACGCGCGGTTGGCGCGCACCGAGGAACGCATGTCCGGGTAGATGCGGATCGCCTCGTCGCCGACTTCCCTGTCCGCCGCGAAATGGTCCTTGCCGCCGAGCCAGTAATCGTAGACCCGCGCGACGTGCGCGACGCTCGTGTCTATCTCCGGCGGTTCGCGGCCGTCATCCGGCACGGTGCTACGCCACATGCTGCTGGTCATCAGTGGTGCCGCCTTGCCGTCGGGGTGGTCCGGTGAGTTTCCGGTGTAGGTGCAGATAACCGGCAATGCCTGCCTTCCGCCTCAAATCTATCCCATGCGGCACAGCCCCGCCCCCCGGCGGCCGTTTCATGATCCGGTAAGTTTTTCATACCTATTCCGAATTTTCTATACATCATGAAAGATTTTTCGGTTCGAGGGGCCGGGCGGGCCGGTTATGCCTGGGCGCTGCCCCTGGTGAGCAGCGCCTGACCGCACAGCGCCCCGGCGCACAGCACGCTGAGCAGCAGGCCGGCCGCTGTCGCGCCGCCCTGCCCGCCGAGGCCGGCCAGCGGTGACGCCGCGGCACCGAGCATGAACGGCAGCGCCCCCAGCCAGGCCGACGCCGTGCCCGCGATCGAGCCCTGGCCCGCGAGAGCCAGGGCGGTCCCGTTCGGGCGCATCATTCCGAACGATGCCACGAAGACGAAGAGCGGGACGAGCAGGGCCGCCAGCGGCGGGTGCCCGGTCAGCGCGCCCGCCAGGAAGGCGAGCGCGCCCGCGGCCATGGCCAGCAGCGACGCCCGGACTACCCGGGCCACCGGCAGGCGGCGGACCAGCCGGGCGCCGAGCTGGGCCATCGAGGTCAGCCCGATGGCGTTGATCGTGAAGAAAAGGCTGAACAGCTGCGGCGACTGATGGTAGGCGTCCTCGACGATGAACGGCAGCGCGGAGATATAGGTGATCAGCGCGGCGGTGCCGAGCGCGACCGCCAGCGCGTTGCCCGTGTAGCGCCGGTCGCGGAGCAGCGTCCGGGAATCGTCGCGGAGCTGACGGAACCGGGGCGGCGTGCGCCGGTCCGGCAGCAGCGTCTCCGGCAGGAACCAGCCGGCGGCCAGCAGCACCAGGCCGATCGCCGCGAGCACTCCGAACACCCCGCGCCAGCTCGTGAACCGCAGCACCTGGCCGCCGGCCACGGGCGCGAGCACCGGCGCCAGCCCGAAGACCAGCGTCAGCGAGCCGAGGACGCGGGCCAGTTCGGTGCCCTCGTACAGGTCGCGGACGATCGCGAGGCTGAGCACCACGCCGACCGCCCCCGCCATGCCCTGGAGGAAGCGGAACGCGATCAGCGCGCCGATGTCCGGCGCGGCCGCGCACGCGATAGACAGCACCGTGAACGCCGCGAGGCCGGCCAGCAGCGGGCGGCGGCGCCCCATCCCGTCGCTGACCGGGCCGGCCACCAGCTGCCCGACGGCAAGGCCGGCCAGGCAGCCGGAGAGCGTGAGCTGGACCAGCGGCTGCCCGGCGTGCAGGCTGGCGGCGATCGTCGGCGTGGACGGCAGGTACATGTCCATCGAAAGCGGGCCGAACGCGGACAGCGCCCCGAGCACCGCCAGCATCCCCAGTCGGCGGCCCGGCCCCGCGGGCGGCACGGCCGGGCCCGTCATGGCCCCGCCGGACTCCCCGGCCTCCGGGGCGGGGGAGCCCTCAAAGGTTTCCATCGTCGGCGGAGACGGCCCTAGGCACCCCCGGCGGGTATCGGCTTGGTGCCCTTGAGCAGGATCCGGTTCATCACCCGGCGCTGGCCCTGGTAGTCATTGACCGCGAAGTGCCACGTCTGCCGGTTGTCCCACATGGCGATCGACCCCGGCGCCCACCGGAACCGGGTCACGAACTCCGGCCGGGTCCCGTGCTCGAACAGGTACCGCAGCAGGGGCAGGCTCTCCCTGCGGGTCCAGCCCTCGAAGCGGGTGGTGAACTCGGGGTTCACGTACAGCACGCTCCGCCCCGTCTCCGGGATGAGCCGGACGACCGGATGCAGCGGTCCCTCGGCGGCGTCGTACTCCGCGACCGACGGCTCGGGCGGGTCGGTCTGCTCGTAGCTCAGGCCGAGCTTGCGCACGTTCGCGTGTACCGCGCGCAGCCCGAGCAGCGTCTGCCGCAGCCCGGGGGACAGGGCCTCGAAGGCGGGTCCCATCCCGGCCCACTGCGTGTCGCCGCCGTAGGGCGGGACCTCCTGGGCGAACAGGATCGTGGCCACCGGCGGCTCGTCGAAGCACGTCATGTCGGTGTGCCAGCCCTCGCCGATGGCCCGTGTCTGGTCTGGTTCCTTGCGCAGTTCCTGCTTCACCCGTATCTCGCCGAACCGCCGGGCGAAGCTCTCCCGCTGCTCGGCGGTCAGGTGCTGGTCCCGGAAGAAGATGACGCCGTGCTCGGCCCACGCCCGCCGCACGGCCTCGTAGGTTTCGTCCGGGTAGTCCCGGGTCAGGTCAAGGCCGCGGATCTCCGCGCCGATCAGCCCGCCGGCCCGGTGCACCTCCGGCAACGTCACCGTTTCCATGACGCAATCATCAGCGGGAATCGCCGTCCGGGTAATCGGGCATGGGCACAGGAGGGCGCCCGCTGAACGCTCGGGTGAGCACAAACCAACTTCGTGAAGGAGCACGAAGCCCGACAAAGCACGCGAAAAACCGGCCCGCGGCGGGTACAGTGAGGGCTGATGGTCAGAGGAGAACGGGCTATTTCCGGGTTTTTCCGCCGGACTCGCACCGCAGCCTTCTACGTGTGCACGCTCCTCGCCGTCACGGCGGGGGCCATCTGGCTCGGGCTGCGGGTGACCCCGCTACAGACGGTCTCGGCCGCCGGGCAGACGGCGCAGGTCGGCGCCACGCTGCCGAACGCCAGCCTCAAGGGCCCGGGCGAACTGGATCTGTTCGGCCAGGTGATGGCGACCAAGCCGCAGTTCACCGGCCCGATCCGGCCCAGGCTGGCACTTGAGCGCGTGACGATCGACCCGCAGGTGGTGCGGGTGCTGCGCGCGGAGGGCCCGCAGCGGGTCGAGCTCACGCTCAGCCAGCAGCTGGCGGCCGCCTGGGAGCGGTACTTCCTGTGGGAGTCGCTGATCGCCGCCGGGTTCGCCGTGATCCCCCTGGTCGCGATCGCCGCGGTGCGCAAGAGGCCGGCGATCTGGAAGATGGTCCTCATCGGCGTCGGGTGCGTCTGCCTGGTGAACGTCGGCGGCATCGTCCTGACCGCCTCCGGCACGCCGAAGGTGCTGCGCAGCGTCAAGACGCTCGACGACCTCGTGGGCGTGGACCCGCTGACCGAGCCGCCGCCCATCGGCAAGCCGCAGCCGGGCGTGCAGGCCGTGGTGATCGGCGACTCGACGGCGGCCGGCTACGGCCTGCCCTGGGGGCCGGACCCGAGCGAGGAGGACAAGGCATGCGGCCGCTCCCCGGACTCCTACGCCAGCGACCTGGCGGCCGCCAACAACTGGAACGTGCTGAACCTGGCGTGCGGCAGCGCGACGATCATGGACGGCCTGCTCGGCCCCGAGGTGCTGTCCGACGGCCAGATCGCCGCGGCGCAGCTCCCGCGGGCCGAGGCGGCCACCCACGCGAAGCTGATCATCGTGAGCGTCGGGGCGGACGACCTGTCCTGGTCGGTGATGACGCGGCTGTGCGCGGCCGCCACGGTGTGCAACGACAAGGTTTCCTCCGCCTACTTCAGCCAGCTGCTCGACTCGTTCACCCGCAACTACTACGAGCTGCTCAGCGACCTGGACAAGCTGCCGGGGCACCCGGCGGTGCTCATCAACGAGTACTACTCTCCGTTCGGCTCCTCCATCGGGTGCCTGGCGCGTTACGGGATGACGCCGGCCAAGGAGGAGGTGCTGCTGGCCCGGCTGGGGCAGCTGAACACGGTGCTCGCGCAGGGCGCCGCGCAGTTCGGGTTCGGGATCGCCGACCCGCAGTTCAAGGGCCACGAGCTGTGCACCGCGGACCCGTACGTGCAAGGCCCCGGCGACCAGGCGCCGCTGCACCCGAATGCGGCGGGCGAACTGGCGATCGCGCTCGCCGACGAGCAGGCCATGCCGGCGCTGTCCCCGCCGGTGGTCGTGGTGCCGACGCCCTCGCCCTCGGTCACCTCTCCGCCCGCCCTGGGATAACAGGCGGCTATCCCGAACGGAGGCGGCCGTCTCCCCGGCCTTCCGTTGCTCCGCCCGCGTTCGCGGCACGAGCCGGGCCAGCGTCGCCAGGCACGCGATCGTGAGCAGCAGGTACGGGACGAGGTCGGATGTGGCCTGCGCGAGCGCGCCGCTCACGGAGGCCGCGACGGCCTGCCCGGCCGCCCAGGTGAGGTTGGTCAGGGAGAACGCGATGCCGAGGTTGAGCCCTTGATCCTTCGCGCCATTGGTGGTCAGCGCGGCCGCGGGAGTGTAGAGCGAGCCGAAGAACGGCGTGCCGGCGATGAGGACGGCGCTCAGCCATGGCACGGAGCCGGGCAGCCACACCAGGACGCCGAAGGCGGCGCCCGCCGCCAGCGCGACCATGGCGGGCCGTTCCTCGCCGAACCGGTCACAGAACCGGCCGGTGACCGGTGACAGCGCTGACTCGAGCACGGCACCGAACAGGAACGTGGCCGCGATCACGGTCCCGCTGGCGCCAAGGCGGTTGAGCCGCAGCGGCGCGAGCACGTCGACCGCGCCGAAGGCTATGCCGGCCAGCGCCATGAGCCACATGCCCATGGCGACCCGGCGGTCGCGCAGCGCGGGCCACGCCGCCCGCAGTCCCTGCGGCTCGGCCGGGCCCGGTGACGGGACCGCGCATGACGCCAGCATCAGCGCCGCGCCGGCGACCGAGGCGGCCGAGAACGCGGGCCCGGTGCCTACCTGGCTCGCGATCCACCCGACCACGGGTCCGAAGAGCGCCCCGACGACCGCGGAGCCGAGCGCGGTGCCGAGCAGCGCGCCGCGGCGTTCCTCCGGGGCGGCGCTCGCGAGCCACGCCAGCCCCGCGGCCCATGTGCACGCTCCGGCGGCCCCTTGCGCGAAGCGGGCGGCGTCGAGCACCGCAATGGCCGAGGACCAGCCGAAAACCAGTGTCGCCGCGCTCATCAGCGCCAGGCCGAGCAACGCGACCCGCCTGTCGCCCAGCCGCGCGACGAGCAGGCCGCCGGGCAGCGAGCCCACGAGCGTCCCCGCCGGATAGGCGGCGACGAGGATGCCCGCCCCGGCCTTGGACAGGCCACCCGCCCGCGCGTAGTGCGGCAGCAGCGGCGTAAGCGCGGAGAAGAAGACCGTGTCGACGAGCACCAGCGCGCACACGAAGGCGAGCAGGCGGAGCACCGGGGGATCCAGCCTCGACCGGATCCCCGACATGCACGCTCCGTCCTGACAGCCATATGGAGCGCTCGCTGCTCAGCCGGAAAGCAGCAGACGGCTCTTCGCCACCGCGCTCCATCGACAAAAGCCTATGATGCCATGGCGGGCCCTCCTAGGGGGAACGGCCCGCGGCCTAGGGGGGAACGGCCCGCGGCGCGGTT
>Ga0209061_1001302_pt1 | contig 43185 bp, 40 predicted proteins | sample Coa_R1_10_FD_187157 | JGI IMG/M metagenome (GOLD analysis project Ga0209061, IMG submission 187157) | Surface soil microbial communities from Centralia Pennsylvania, which are recovering from an underground coalmine fire - Coalmine... | ecosystem: Environmental > Terrestrial > Soil >...
GACCCCTCTCGGGGCTCAGCGTCGCACCCATGATCGGGTCTCCCCGAGGAGGACGTACGGCGTCTGCTGGAGCTCCGAGACGGTCCGGGCGCCGCTGAGGAACATCGCCACCTTGAGCTCATGGATCCACTGGGCGATCTCGCTCCGGGTCGCCTCGAAGGAGGTGGCGGCGGCCCGGAGCACCCCACCGGCGACGCCGGCCGCCGTCGCGCCGAGGGCGATCGCGCGGGCGATGTCGAGCCCGGAGCGGATGCCGCCGCTGGCGATGACCGGACGGCCCAGGGGGGCGACCTCCAGGACCGAGACGGGGGACGGGATGCCCCAGTTCCAGAAGGTCTGTCCGACCCGGGCCTCCCGGACGGCGCCCCGGTCGTGGGCCCGGTAATGCTCGACCGCCGCGAAGCTGGTGCCGCCGGTGCCGCTGATGTCAAAGGCCCGGACCCCCCGGTCCCTCAACGGCTCGGCGACCCGGGCCGAGAGGCCGGCGCCGGTCTCCTTGACCAGCACCGGCAGTTCCGCCGCCAGGGCGCCGATCCGGTCGAGCACTCCCCGCGCCCGCCGGTCCCCCTCGGGCTGCACCATCTCCTGGAGGTAGTTGAGGTGGATCGCGAGGGCATGGGCTCCGATGAGGTCCATGGCCGCCCGGGCCTCCGACCGTCCGAGCGCCGGGGCGCCATCGGCCTGGGGGATCAGCTGGGGAGCGCCCACATTGGCGAGTTTGAGCGGGACCGGGAACTGGGCGACGCAGCTGAAGCTCGCCGGAAACTGGCCCTTCTGGATGGCCGCACGCTCGCTGCCGACCCCCATCGCGACGCCCAGTTCGGCCGCGGCCCGGGCAAGGTGGGAGTTGATCTGGGTGGCTCCCGGGTAGCCGCCGGTCATGCCGGTGATGACCAGCGGGGCCTCCAGCCGTTGGCCGAGCAGGGTCACCCGGGGATCGACCTCCTCGAAGTCGAAGTCGGGCAGGGAGTGATGGATCAGCTCGACATCGTTCCAGTAGCGGTAGCGAGTCTCGACCGGCCGATCGAGCACGAGCTTCACATGCTCGGCCTTCCGATGGCTCAGGTCGAGGCCACCGGCCGGAGATGAGTCAGTGGGCCCCGGCGTTCCACCAGCTCCCATAGACTCGTTCTCCCCGAAGGGCCCGGGTGAGGCGACCATCCGAGAGCCCGCTAATAAGACCTGCGTCGACCCCGGCCGCGGCGATTTCCCGCATCGCCTGGACCTTCCCAACAATCCCCCCCGTGACATCGACCCCTCCGGCGCCGGGGCGCAGCCGTTGGAGGACCTGCTCCGAGAGCTCCGGATAGATCTGAGGCGGCCCCGGGGGGGCCGCTTCGAGGACTCCGGGGACATCGCTCACGAACAGCACCCTCTGCGGACGGAGTTCGGTCGCCAGGGCGACCGCGAGCCTATCGGCCGAGAGGATCGAGAATCCCCAACGGTCGTCCGGGACCACGTCGCCGAACGCGACCGGGATCGCCCCCCGGTCCAGGACCGTCGCGAACGGCGTTAGGTCGAGGTGGACCGGCCGACCCTCCCGCTGGAGCGCGTGGGTGGCCATGGGTACCGAGACGGGGTTCGCCCCGGCGGCGACCAGGGCCCGCAGTACCGCGAGGTGGAGCCGCCGGACCTCAGTCCCCACGATCGCCGCGCCGCGGACCCGATCGTGGCGGCCCTCCGGCGGGGCCGCCAGACCGAACCGTCGGGCCCCCGGGTGGCCGAAGGAGCCGGCGCCGTGCAGCAGGACCATCGGTCGGTCGGACGCCTCCGTGATCTCGGCCGCCAGGCGTGCGAGGATCTTGGGCCGGAGCGCCTCCACGGCCCGCTTGCGGGTCAGGATGCTGCCGCCCAGTTTCACGACGGACGAGGGTCGGAGCCCATGAGCCACGGGCGGGGATCTCCTTCCGGAGCCTAGCTCCCGGAATCGAGCCCCGCCCGGCGGTCCATCAGCATGAGGAAGCCGATCGCGAGCAGGGCCGCCCCCGGGATCAGGGTCCAGTCGGCGGTGGTGGTGATGTACGTCAGGAAGTAGGACATCACCGTGAGGCCGATGCCGATGAGCACCGCGGCGGTCACGATCCACGGGACCGACAGGGGGGTCTTGGGGTGGGCGCCGCGGGCCGGGGCGTGGCTTCCGTAGCCGGACATCCCCCGGGGACCGCGTCGCCCCTTCAAATGGCTTCGGTTCGGCCCGGAGCCCCGATTCCGGCCGTCGCGTAGTGAAAAGGTACATATGGCTCACCCCCTTGCGACGGCTGCCCCTCACCCGGGCAGGTTGTTCCAGTGTCCTCCACGCCCGAAGGCCCCACGGGCACGTCCGCCGACGGGCGGGAGACCCACCGGGGGGCTGCGGAAGGGGTGGTGCCCGCGACGGAGCGCGGGAGCCTCCCGCCGTCGGTCGGCCCCGTCCCCGGCGGCCCCCCCCCGACCTCGGGGACGGCCACCGAGTTCGTCGATGCCTACCTCGCCTCGAAGAGCGAACTGTTCCGGGGGAGCCGCGAGGTGCTGCGCGAGTCGTACGTGCCCGCCCGACTCCCCCATCGGGAGGAGCAGACCCGCCTCGTCGCCGAGATCCTGGCCCCGGCGCTGCGCGGGGAACTCCCCTCGAACCTCCTCATCTACGGCAAGATCGGCACCGGAAAGACCGCCGTCGTCGCCCAGGTCCGCCAGGAGATCCAGCGGCGGGGCGAGCTGGCGGCCCAGATCACCTTCGTCACGGTGAACTGCGGGACGATCGATACGCCGTACAGCCTCCTGCAGACGATCGGCAACAGCTTCGCCTCGACCGAGGCGGACCGGATCCCGACCGGCTGGGCGCTCGACCGTGTCGAATTGACCATGCGACGGCTCATGGACGCCCGGGGCGGCACCGTCGTCCTGGTCCTCGACGAGGTCGATCGACTCGTGGCGCGCAGCGGGGATGGGGTGCTCTACTCCCTGAGCCAGCTCAACACCGAACTCGACAAGGCCCGGCTCGCCCTCGTCGGCATCTCGAACGACCTCAAGTTCACCAACAACCTCGATGCCCGCGTCCGCAGCCGGCTCAACGAGGAGAAGATCCTCTTCCCGCCGTACAACGCCCTCCAGCTCCAGGACATCCTCCGGGACCGGGCCCAGATGGCCTTCCGGGAGAACGTCCTCGACGCCGGGGTCGTGGAGCGGTGCGCCGCCTATGCCGCCCTCGAGAACGGGGATGCTCGACGCGCCCTCGCCCTGCTGCGGCTCTCGGCCGAGATGGCCGAGCGGGACCGCGCGAAACGGATCACTCAGGACCACGTGATCAAGGCGAAGAACCGGCTCGAGCAGGACCTCATCTTGGAGTGCTGCCGGACCCTTCCGCAGCACTGCAAGGTGCTGCTCTACGCGATCCTCCTCTCCTACGAGAAGCGGAGGGCGAGCGTACTGACCGGGGAGGTGTACGAGAGCTACTCCAAGCTGATCGTTCGGCTCGGCTTGCAGCCCCTCCACGCGCGGAGCATCAGCAACCACATCTCCGAACTCGAGTCGCTCGGGCTCGTCCGGGCGACGATCGTCTCGAAGGGGCGCGGCGGCCGGACCCGGGAGATCCTGCTCGACGTCCCCCTCCATGAGACCTTGCCGGCGCTCGAGGATGATCCGTTCCTCCGGCCGATCGCCCGGCCGCGGATGCGCAACCAGACCCTCCTCACGAACTTCGACAACCCGGCCCGGTCGCTGCCCTGACGGTCGCTACGCCGACGACTCCTCGGTCGACTGGCCCGTACCGGTCGCATGGACCTCACCCTCCGCCTTGCGGCGGGCCCGCTCCCGGCGAAGCTCCCGGAGATCCCGGTCCAGGTCGCGGAACTCCCGGTTGTAGCGGCGCAAACGGAGCCGGGCGATGCCCTCGAGCGTCGCGATCTCCCGGTCGAGGGCCTCGTCGGAGGCCCGGTAGCCCCCGCCCATCCGCTACTCCACGTCGATCTGGGCCTTCTGGAGCCGCTCGGAGAAGTCGACGAAGACCGTCTTGATCTCGGTGAACTCCTCGACGGCCGCCGAACCGGCCTCCCGGCCCCCGTTACCGGTCTGTTTGATCCCCCCGAACGGGAGCTGGACCTCCGCCCCGATGGTGGGCGCGTTGATGTAGGTGATCCCGGCCTCGAGGTCCTGGATGGCGCGGAACGCCTTGTTGACATCCCGGGTGTAGAGGGCCGAGGAGAGCCCGTAGTCGACATCGTTGGCGACGCGGATCGCCTCCTCGTAGCTGTCCACCTTGATCACCGAGAGCACCGGCCCGAAGATCTCCTCCTTCGAGATCCGGGTCCCGTGGGCCGTCTCGAAGACGGTCGGCTCAATGAAGAACCCGCGGTCGTACAGCCCTCCGGTCAGCTTCCGGCCGCCCCGCCGGAGCCGGGCCTCGGCCTTGCCGATCTCAATGTACTCCAGGATCTTGCGCTCCTGGTCGGCGCTCGCGACCGGGCCCATCGCCGTCGCCGGGTCGAGCGGGTCCCCGACCGGGAAGTGGTCGAGCCGCCGATCGAGCTCGGTGAGGACCTGGTCGTAGATCTTGGACTGGACGATGAGCCGGCTCGTCGCGGTGCACCGCTGGCCCGAGGTGCCGAAGGCTCCGAAAAGGACCCCGTCCACCGCGAGCGGAATGTTGGCGTCGTCCAGCAAGATGACGGGGTTCTTCCCGCCCAGCTCCAGGTGGACCATCTTGAGCGACCGGGCGCCCCGAAGATAGACCTCCCGGCCGGTCTCGACCCCGCCCGTGAAGGAAACGGTCCGGATCCTCGGGTCGTCGATGAGGGCGTTCCCCACCACCCCGCCGGGACCGGTAACGAGGTTCAGCACGCCGGGGGGAAGGCCGGCCTCCTCGTAGATCCGGACGACCTCCACCGCGCACCGGGCGGTGTTCGACGCCGGCTTGAAGACGACGGTGTTGCCGGTGATGAGCGCCGCGGCGATCTTCCAGTTCGGGATCGCGGTGGGGAAGTTCCACGGGGTGATGCAGGCGACCGCTCCCTTGGGCTGCCGGACGGTCAGGCAGAACTTCGACTTGAGCTCGGACGGGACGGTCTCGCCAAAGAGGCGACGCCCCTCCCCGGCCATGTACTCGATAAAATCGATCGCCTCCTGGACATCCCCCTTCCCCTCGGCGATCACCTTGCCCATCTCCCGGGTGACCCAGCGGCCGACCTCCTCCTTCCGCTCGGCGAGCCGCCGGGCGGCCCGGAGGAGGATCTCGCCCCGCTTGGGCGCCGGCGTGTCGCGCCAGGCCGGGAAGGCGCGGTGGGCGGCGGTGATCGCCCGCTCGACGTCCTTGGGGGCGGCGCTCACGAACGAGGCGAGCGGCTCCCGGGTCGCGGGATTGATCGTGGTGAACCGCTTCGCGCCTTCCGGTGACTCCCAGCGTCCGTTGATCCACAGGCCAAACTCTTCGATCCTGGCGGCCATCGTCAATCTCCCCGCCGCCGGCACGCGGCGGGGCTCTAAAACTCTGGGGGGCCGGTCCGACGGCGCGCGACCGTACCGCTTTAAGGGCCCCGGGGGCTCAGGCGCCGGCCATGGACCACCGGCTTGAAGTCGAGATTCAGCTCTCCGACCCTCCCGCGGACCTCGCCGCCGCGGAGGCGCTCCTGCGTCGGGTGGCGGAGGAGTCGATCGCCAAGACCTTGGGGCATCGGGGCCGCGGCCTCCTTGCCGAGCTCGCCGTGGACGGGTCGATCGTGCGGCTCGTCCTGGAGAGCGACGGCGCCCGTCCCCATCAGGCGCTGCTCTCGCTCGTCCGCCGGCTGGCCGAGGAGCTCGGCCGGAGCCAGAAGATCGGGGTCCGCGGCTTCCGGTCCCCCCGCTACCGGGTCACCCTCGCCCTGGACGATCCCCCCAAATCCGAGGTCACGCTCCCCATCCCCCATCGATTGAGCTGGGAGGGCCACCGGGCGGTGCTGGAGCTGCTCGACCTTACCGAGGAGGCCCTCCGGGACAACTACATGGACCGGGCCGCGGCCCTGGTTCAGGAGAAGGTCCGACGCCAGCATTACGAGGGCAAGGAGCAGTACTGGGCGCTGCTGTCGGAGAGCGGGCCCCGGGAGGTCCGCTTCCGGAAGGACCCCACCGAAGAGATGCTGGCCCGATCCTGGGTCCGCTCGGGCCCGACGAAGGGCAAGTGGTATCTCGGACCGACCGCCGCCCACCTCCTCCGGACGATGGAGCGGATCGCCCGGGAGGAGGTCCTGCTTCCGCTCGGCTTCCAGGAGGTGGTCCAGCCCCACCACGACTCCTTCGACATTCTCCTCAAGACCGGTCACCTGGAGGGGCTGCCGGGGGAGTTCTACTATGTCGCCGAGCCCAAGACCCGGGACCCGGCCGCCTGGGAGCGGTTCACCGACCTCGTCAAGATCACCCGCCAGGTTCCGGAGGAGGAGCTCCGCCGGATGGTGAGCGGCCCCACAGCGATCTCCTGCTACGCCCAGTGTCCGACCACCTACTGGTGGCTCGGAGGGCGCACCCTGGCGAACGACAGCCTCCCGGTCAAGATCTTCGACCGGGCCGCCGTCTCCAACCGGTACGAGAGCGGCGGCCGGCACGGCCTCGAGCGGGTCGATGAGTTCCATCGCATCGAACCGGTCTACCTGGGCACCCCCGAGCAGCTGACCGAGCTGAGGAGCCAGCTCCTCGAGCGGTACACGCGGGTCTTCGACCGGATCCTCGAGCTGGATTGGCGGACCGCTTGGGTGACTCCGTTCTACATGCAGCAGAGCGGCAAGGTCGGGGTCGACGACGCGGTCGACCGGGTCAAGGGGACCATCGACTTCGAGGCCTACCTGCCCTACCGGGGCTCCCGGACCGAATCGGAGTGGCTGGAATTCCAGAACCTCTCGATCGTGGGGGACAAGTACACGAAGGCGTTCTCGATCAAGGCCCAGAAGGGGGAGCTCTGGAGCGGCTGCTCCGGGATCGGTCTGGAGCGCTGGCTGACCGCGTTCCTCGCCCAGAAGGGCCTCGACCCGGAGGGTTGGCCGACGGCCTTCCGGGCGCTCGCCGAGCCGCTCCCCAAGGACCTCCACTTCCTGTAGGCCGGCGAAGCCGCTTTGGGTCCCGGGGGCCGTCCGGGGACCGGGATCCCGATGGCGCGTCAGCGGTCGTTGGAGGAGTTTTCGGGGGAAGGGCCCCCCCTCGCCCGGGCACCGACACCCCCGGCGCGTCCGCACCCGCCCGCGCTTCCGAATGTGTGGGAGGTCGAGGACGGCTACGTGGTCCATCCGTTCCTGCGCCCCCGCCGGCTGAGGGCCCTCCCGTTCCAGCTCGATCTCGCCCGACGCGGGCTCGAGGGCAACCTACTTGTGGTGCTCCCGACCGGCCTCGGGAAGACGGTCATCGCCGCCCTCATCGCCGCCGAGCTCCTGCGTCGCTCCGACCACCGGCTGCTCTTCCTGGCTCCGACCCGGCCGCTGGTCCAGCAGCACGCGGCCTCGTTCGCCGACTGGCTGATCCCCCTTCCGACGGCCCGGTTCACCGGATCGGTCCGCCGCCCGGTCCGGGAGGGGTCGTGGGAGCGGTGCGACCTCCTGTTCGCCACCCCCGAGATCGTCCGCAACGACCTCGCGGCGGGTCGCTACGATCTCCGGGACGTCGGGCTCATCGTGTTCGACGAGTGCCATCACGCGATCGGCAAGTATGCCTACGTCCCGATCGCCGAGCGGTTCCTTACGGAAGGCCCCGCCGATCTCCGGATCCTCGGCCTCACCGCGTCGCCCGGTGGCCGGGATGCCCACATTGAGGAGGTGGTCGAACACCTCGGCCAGCCCCGGGTCGAGGCGCGCAGCCGGGAGGACGAGGGGGTCCGGGAGTTTGTCCAGCCGATCGACGTCGAGTACCGGTGGGTGGAGTTGCCGGAGGCGACCCGGACCGTGCGCGATCACATCGTCCGGGCCGCCCGGTCCACCGCCCGCAAGCTCCAGCAGATGGGCTACCTGAGGACCAAGCCGATCGCAGCCCTGGGAGTCAAGGACCTCATCCAGCTCCGGGCCGAAATCTTTGCCCGACCCGGACCGATGGTACGGAAGTTCGGTCCCCTCTACCATCAGCTGGTCCTCCTCCACCTCCACCAGCTCCAGGAGCGGGTGGAGACGCAGGGACTCGAGCCGTTCCTCGCCTACCTCCGGCGGCTCTCGGAGAAACCCAAACCCGCGCGGGGGGATACGGCGGTGGTGACCCACCCGGAGGTGGTGGCGGCCCGCGAGGTGGCCGAAGGGGTCCTCGCGGCCGGCGGGGCCGCCGTCTCCCACCCCAAGCTCGACGCCCTCGTCGAGATCGTCCGGGAGGAGATGGAGCGCCCCCGGGAGCGGCCCCCGAGGATCCTGGTCTTCGCCCAGTATCGCGACACTATCGAGACCATCCACGCGGCGCTGGAGGCGCAGGGATGGACCGTGGGCCGGTTCGTCGGCCAGGCGAGCCGGGGGGCGCACGACCGGGGGATGTCCCAGGGCGAGCAGGCCCGGGTGCTCCAGGGGTTCCGACAGGGCGCCTTCGCGATCCTGGCGGGCAGCAGTGTCGCCGAGGAGGGGCTCGACGTGCCGGATGTCGACCTGGTGGTATTCTTTGAATCGGTGGCGAGCGAGATCCGGGCAATCCAGCGGCGCGGCCGGACCGGGCGCTCGTCGGTGGGCCGGGTCACGATCCTGTTGACCGAGGACACCCGGGACGTCGGTCATCAGCGGGCCGAGGCCCGCCGCGAGCAGTCGATGCGCCGGATCGTCCGACGGCTGTCGCGGAGACCGCCGACCGACGAGGCGGGCAACGGTGGGCCCCCGAAGCGGCGGCGGGCCGTCGGCGAAGCCCCCTCCTCTTAACCTTGGCGCACTCCCTCGGGCCGGTACGACTCGGGCGCCGGAGTTAAATCAGGTCGTTCGGCTCGCCGGCCCGGTCGACATGTCGGTTCTCTCGGCCGTGGGGCAGAACCTGGGACTGGCGGTGTTTACCGGCCTCCTCTTGGCCCTCATGTTCTACCTCGTCTACGCCATGCTGCGTCCCGAGCGCTTCTAGGGGGCGGCCGTGTTTCCCCTGGAGAGCCTGGTCGACGTAGCCCTGCTCATTGCCCTGGTGCTGGCGATCGCCCCGTGGTTTGGGGCCTACCTGGGCCGGGTCTATCTCAACCGGCCGGCGTTCGGCGACAGTATCCTCACCCCGATCGAGTCCTGGATCTACCGTCTCCTCGGCACCTCCCCCCGCCAGACGATGCGATTCAAGGAGTACGCCGCGGCCCTGCTCCTGACGAGCGGGGTCCTCTTCGTCTGGATGTACCTCGTCCTCACCCTCCAGGGCGGGCTCCCCGGCAACGTCCTCGGGATCCCCAACATGTCCTGGGATCTCGCCTACCACACGACCGCCTCCTTCCTGACGAACACCGACTTCCAGCACTACAACCCCCAGACCTCGATGAGCCTCTGGGGATCGCTCCTGAGCCTGCAGGTCGCGATGTTTTTGTCGGCCGGCTGCGGGCTCGCCGTCGTGGCGGCGTTCATCCGGGGGTTCACCCGCAAGGACGGGACGCTGGGCAACTTCTACGTCGACCTCGTCCGCACCATGACCCGCGTCCTGCTCCCCCTCGCCCTCCTCGCCTCGGTCCTGCTGGTGCTCCTGGGGCTCCCCCAGACCTTCACCGCCTACGTGACGGCCCACACCCTGGGCGGCGGGACGCAGACCCTTTACCTGGGGCCGGTCGCCTCCTGGCAGGCGATCGATCTCCTCGGCACCAACGGCGGGGGATGGTACGCGGCGAACGCGGCGATGCCCTACGCGAACCCCTCGGCCGCCTCCAACCTGCTCGAGACCGGCCTCATGCTGCTCATTCCCCTCTCGACTCCCTTCGCGTTCGCCGAGATCGTCCGGCGGCCCGGTGAGGGGCTACCGTTCGTCGGGACCATCCTCATCGTCCTCCTCGTCGGGATCGGTCTCTTCCTCTTCTTCCAGGGGGGCCCGAACCCTTCCCTGCTGGGCGTTCACGGCCTCACCCAGAATGCCCTGGGCTACCCGACGTTCGGGACCGAGTCCCGGTGGAGCATCTCCGAGTCCTCCGCGTTCCAGGTCGTGAGCGTCTACACCAACACCGGAGCCAACAACCTCGCCATCGGGAGCCTGAACCCGCTGGCCCAGGGGGTTCTCCTCTTCGGGATGTTCACGCAGAGCACTCCCGGCGGCGACGGCACCGGCTTCGGCATGCTGTTGGTCTTCGCGGTGATCGCGGTCTTCGTCGGGGGGCTTATGGTGGGCCGGACCCCGGAGTATCTCGGCAAGAAGGTCGGCAAGGAGCAGATGCGCTGGTCGGCGGGCCTGCTCCTCCTCCATCCGGCCCTGGTCCTGGTCCCCCTCGCCTTCGCCATCCTCGGAGGGTTCGTCGTCTTTGGCGGCGGCATCGCGAGCCACGCCTACCTTTTCACCTCGGTCCTGTACGAATTCACCAGCGAGTCGGCGAACAACGGGAGTTCGCTCGGGTCGCTTGCCGACAACACGCTCTTCTTCAATCTGGTCGGAGGGACCGTGATGCTGATCGGTCGGTTCTATCCGATGATCGGGATGCTCGCCATCGGCTCGATCTTTGCCGAGCAGGAGGTGCTCCCGCCCGGTCCGGGGACCCTGCGGACCCGCAGCGCCACCTTCACGATCTACCTCACCCTGCTCCTCATCATCATCTCGGCTCTCCTCTTCCTCCCCGTCCTCGCGCTGGGGCCGTTCGCCCAGCTGGGGTTCTGATGCCGGCCGTTCCGGATGGACCCGCCGCACCCCCGGTCGTGGAGGATCCGGCGGAGGTCGACGCCGCCGCGGCGGCCGCTCGGCCGGTGGTCGGCCGGCGGGCCTCGCATACGAGCCTTCGCCGGGTGCTGGCCGACTCGCTCCGGATGTTCGATCCCCGCCACGAGATCCGACAACCGGTGATGTTCACCGTCTGGGTCCTGTTCCTCTTCATTGTCGTGATCACCCTCTTTCCCCGGGCCTTTCCGGACATTGCCTCCAGTTACAACCCGGCCTACTACCTCGCGATCTCGCTGATCCTCTTCCTCACGCTCTGGTTCAGCCACCTGGGCTCGGCGATCGCCGAGGCCCAGGGACGGGCCCAGGCCGACAGCCTTCGTCAGATCCGGGGCGGGCTGCGGGCCCGCCGGATCCAGGCCGACGGCACGGCCGCCTGGACGCCGTCGCCGCAGCTCAAGCTCGGGGACATCGTAGAGATCCGCGCCGGGGAACCGGTACCGATCGACGGGGATGTCACCCAGGGAGCTGCCCTCGTCGACGAATCGATGATGACCGGGGAGTCCCAGCCGGCCGTCCGGGAGAGCGGGGGGGACAAGACCAGTGTCCTGGGGGGGACCCAGGTCATTCAGGGGACGATCCGGGTCCGGATCACGGCGACCCAGGGCCATTCGTTCCTCGATCGCCTGATCCAGCTGGTCGAGAACTCTGGACGGGAACCGACGCCCAACGAACTGGCCCTATCGGTGCTGCTGGCCTCGCTGACGATCGCGCTCATCACCGTGATCGGCACCTTCGTCTACCTCGCCGACTTCACCGGCATCGTCCGGGTGAACATCGCCACCCTGGTGGCGCTCTTCGTCTGCCTGATCCCGACCACCATCGGCGCGCTCCTCCCGGCGATCGGCATCTCGGGGATCAACCGGGTCTCGAAGGCGAACGTGGTCGCCAAGTCGGGGAAGGCCGTGGAGGCGGCCGGCGATCTGGATGTCCTGATCCTGGACAAGACCGGGACCATCACCATCGGGAACCGACTCGCCGTCCAGTTCGTGCCGGCGCCCGAGGTGCCGATGCCGGAGCTGCTCTCGGCCGCCATGCTGACCTCCTCCCTGGACGATACCCCGGAAGGCAAATCGATCGTCCGGCTCGCGGCCCGCCGGGGCGCGGTGGCGCAGCGGCTCGACCCGGGGAGCTACGATCTCCAGCCGTTCTCCTCGGAGCGCCGGATGAGCGGGATCCGCCTGCGGGACGGCACCGAGGCGTTCAAGGGCTCGGTCGCGGCGATCGAGGCGTATGGGGCGGTGCTTCCGCCGGCCCTGCGGACCGCGGCGACCGAGGCGTCCCGGCAGGGCATGACCCCCTTGGTCCTCGCCGTGAACCGCCGGGCCCTCGGGGTCGTCCTGCTCAAGGACGTCGTGAAGCCGGGGATCAAGGACCGGATCCGGGAACTCAAGACGATGGGCATCCGGACGATCATGTGCACCGGGGACAACCGGCTCACCGCCCGGGCGGTCGCGGCCGAAGCCGGGGTGGATGAGTTCATCGCCGAGGCCAAGCCCGAGACCAAGCTCGAGGTGATCCTGCGCGAGAAGGCCCAGGGTCGGCTCGTCGCGATGAGCGGCGACGGAACGAACGATGCCCCGGCGCTCGCCCGGGCCGATGTCGGCCTGGCGATGAACTCGGGCACCGGCGCCGCGAAGGAGGCCGGCAACATGGTCGACCTGGACAGCGACCCGACCAAGCTCATCGAGATCGTGTCGATCGGCAAGCAGCTGTTGATCACCCGGGGCGCCCTCACGACGTTCAGCATCACCAACGACGTCGCCAAGTATTTCGCCATCCTACCGGCCATCTTCATCACGAGTTCGGGGGTCGTGCTCGCCGGGATCCAGTCGTTCAATCTCCTGGGGCTCTCCAACCCGAATCTTGCGGTCCTCGCGACGCTGCTGTTCAATGCCCTGGTGATCCCGCTCCTGATCCCCCTCGCGCTCACCGGGGTCCGGTTCCGGCCGCGCACCGCCATCGACCTTTTGCGCCGGAACCTCGTGCTCTACGGGGTGGGGGGACTCGTGAGCGCCTTTGTCGGCATCAAGCTCCTGTACATTCTGCTCGCGGACCTGAGCAGCTCCCCCCTGGCGCAGGCCTTGGGGGCCGCGGTGGCCCACGTCCTGCCGATCGGAGGCCTATGATCCCGCCCCCCCCGGCCCCCCCACCCGCGTCGGCGCGCCGGCCCTCCCCCCAAGCCGTGGCCCGCCACCTTCGGGCGGCCGGGGTGCTGGTCGCCCTTGCGGTCCTGGTCGCGGGCGTCGCCTATCCGGCGGTCGTGACGGCGATCGCCCAGGAGATCAGCCCGGGGAGCGCCAACGGCTCGCTGCTGATCGTCGACGGAACGATCGTCGGCTCCTCGCTGATCGCCCAGAATATTTCGGCCCCCTACCTCTTCTGGGCCCGGCCGTCGCTGAACGACTACAACCTCACCCTCGGCTACGACGGGGCCCCCGGCCCAACGACCGCCGCGCTGAAGGCGCTCCTTAACGAAACCATTTCCTACATGGAACGGTATGGGAACACCACCGTGAACGCGACGCTCCCCATCTCCCTCCTCAGCGTCTCGGGTTCGGGGGTCGACCCGGACCTCGTGCCCGAGGCGGTGCTGGTCCAGATCCCCCGGGTCAGCACCTTCGCCTCGAATCTGACCGGCCAGAACGTTTCGATCGCCAACCTGACGGCCCTCGTGAATCGGGAGATTGTCGGACCGATCCTGCCCGGGCTCGGGGTGCCGTATGTCGATGTCTTAAGCCTCGATCTCGCGCTCCTCTCGGAATATCCGGTCCTCCTCAAGGCCGTCGGAGGCCTCTGATGTACCACCAGCTCCTGATCCCGGTCAAGGAGCCGTCGGAGGTCGAGCCGACCATCGAGATCGGCGCCCGGCTCCTGGAACCCGGCGGGGAGATCCGGGTCCTCCACATCATCCCGACGACGACGATGCCCCAGGTCACCCGAGAGTGGCGGGCGTCGGTGAACATCGTCGTCCCCGCGCACGAGACGGGCGCGGCGCTCGACGTCCGGGTCGAGCCCGAAGTCCGGGCGAGCGTCGATGTGCCGGGCGAGATTTTGGAGAGCGCCGAGGCCCACGAGGTCGATGCCATCCTGATGACCCTCGCCGGGGACCGGCGGAGCCGCAACCCGTTCGTCGGACACACGGCCAGCGCGGTCCTCCACCACGCGCGCTGCGACGTGGTGATCGTGAACCGGCTCGCCCTCGCCAGCAGCCGGGTCCCCCGGATCCTGCTCCCCACCTTCGGGGAGATGCCGACCCCCCGGGCCCTCCAGATCGCCGAGGAGCTCGGGCTCAAGATGCCGGGGGTCGCCCTGACCGTTCTCTCCCTGGCCCCGGAAGGGGCCGCGCCGACCGGCCCCGATCCGGAGACGACCAGCCCGCGGGGGTTGCCGCTCCGCCACAAGTACGTCGGCGGGTCGACCCCGTTCGTTCGGCGGCGACGGCTGCCGGAGTTCCTGCTCAGCATCGCCGCCCGGGAACGGTACGGGCTCCTCCTCATCGGCGAGGATTCGCGGGCCGGGGGGACCCCGCTGCTGACCCGACGCTTCCTCGAGGACCTCTTCCGGGCCGCGCCGTGTCCCGTGATCGCGGTCCGGAGCTGAGGGCCGGTGGCCGAACTCTGGTTCGTCGGCCTCGGTCTCGGGAGCGACCGGGACCTCTCGGGCCGGGCCCGGGAACTGCTCGAGCGGACCCCGATGATCCTGGCCGAGGAGTACACGAGCCTCCTCGAACCCGGTTCGCTGGACCGGCTCGCCGCGTCGGTCGGCCGGCCCATCCGTCGGCTGGGCCGGGAGGAGCTCGAATCGGAGCGGTCGGTGCTGGAGGCGCTCTCGCAGCATCCCCGCGTGGCGCTTCTCGTGATCGGGGACCCGTTTGCCGCCACGACCCATACCGCGCTGCGCGTGGCCGCCGAGCGGGCCGGCCATACCTGGCACTACCTTCCGAATGCGAGCATCCTCACCGCGGCCGCGTCGTTCCTGGGGCTCATGCACTACCGCTTTGGACGTCCGGTCTCGATCCCGTTCCCCGCGCCCGGCTTCGCCCCGACCTCCTTCCTGGACGGGATCCGGGAGAACCGCGGGCGCCAGCTCCATACGCTCGTCCTCCTGGACCTGCGGCCGTCGGAACGGGCGTTTCTCACCGCCGGCGAGGCGATCGGCATCCTGAAGGAACGGGATGTCCCGCGGACGGCGTTGCCCCCGGGGGCGGAGCTGGCCGTGGTGGCCCGGATCGGCACCGACGCCCCGGCCGCCTGGTACGGGACCCCCGAGCGGCTCGCCGGGATCGATTTCGGCCCCCCGCTCCACGCCCTGGTGATCCCGGGCGGGCCGCTCCACGAAGTGGAGGCGGCGGCGGTCGCCCGGTTCCGGCCGGTCTAGCGGGAATCGTCGGGGTGCCGGGAGCCCCAGTCGGCGACCCCGGCCGTGCGCAGGAAGCGGTCGAGGGCATCGTGGTAGCGCTCCGGCGGGGCGCCCAGGAGCTCCCGAGCCCGGTCGGTCAGCGAGCTGCCAAACTCCCGTTCGGTCGGGGAGAACCTCCAGTCGTGGGTCCGGGCCCGGTCGAGCGCCCGCAAAAAGGCGTAGGCGAGGCCGCGTTCTCGCCCCTCTTTCGGGAGCTGCTCGAGGGCCGTCCGCTCGGCGCCGCCCGGACCCTGGGTCCGGAACGCCCGGGCGACGCTGTCGACGTACCGGGCCTCGGCCGCGAGGGAGGCGTACCGGGGGAGCGCCCCGAGGAGTTCGCGCTCGTCGCTCTTCCGCTGGGCCCGCTTGAGGAGTTCGGCGACACGCCCCGGGTTGGCCCGGGCGTCGCGGATCCACCGCTGCGCCTCGGCCGGGTCCGTAATGATGGTGCCGACGATCTCGTCGGCGGCTTCCGGCCAGAGCCGCTCCAGGGCCCGGCTCGCCGAGGGCTCATCGACTTCGAAGAGCCCCGGGCGGTCGGTCAGGACCGCCTCGAGCGCCTTCCGCTCGAGCGGAGAGGGGGCCAGCGCGTCGAGGAATCGGCCCACGTCGGATCCGTAGCAGACGGCCCCGGCGACCAAGGTCGGCCGGTCCGGTTCCGCCAGCCGGGGTTTGATCTCGGCCAAGTAGCCGTCCAGGAGCTGCGCGTCGGAGATCCGGCCGTACTCGTAGGACCGCCGGAGGCTCTTCGAGATCGGGGGCAGGTCGGCGTGACCGCACCCGGCGCCACCGGAACAACGGACATTCAGGACGGCCGAGACGGGGAACTCGGCTGAGGGGTCCGGAACGGCGGTCCCCTCGGTCAGGCTGGCCAAAAGTTGGCGCTCCCCCTTGGCGCACTTCCGGCAGACCCGGAAGGCCGCCCCCGCCCCCTCCCAGCGAACCTCGAGGAAGGGGCGGGGTTCCTTCTGGTGGAGATGGGCGCACTCCCACCGCCCGCCCTCCGCCCCCTCCTGGAGCCGGTACGGCAGCGCGGCGAGCTTCGCCGGCACCACCGAGGGGGGTGGCACCGGGGAACGCCCCGACGACCAGAGCTCCTTGCCGACGACGAAGAAGTGGTACCCCCGGCGGGCCCACTCCAGGTAGCCCAGGAGGAGCCGCCGAGGGTCGTCGAACTGCTGGACGGCCGCCTCGACCTCGCGGGGGGCCTTGCTGAGCGGTGCGAACTGGACCTCGCCGCCCGGGACCGCGAAGGAGATGACCTCGGGGAGCTCCCGTTCAAGGTAGTAGTGGAGGAGCCCCGCATACGCCCGGGCCATGGGGTCGCCCCACCGGCGGTCCCGGTCGAGCCGCTTCGCATCCTCCCGATCCTCCCGGACCGACTCGAGTTCGGCCCGCAGCTTGTCGAACCGGTCCCGGTCGGCGTCGCCCGTCAGTCGGGGCAGGAGCCCGTCGACCGACTCCCGGAGCCGTTCGGCCCGGTCAATGAGATCGTGCTCGCGGACTCCGGAGGCGTGACGCAGCTTCATGGCCGAGCCTCCTAGGGCGCCGCCGCTCTTATTCCCGGTGGGGGTCGCAGAAGCGGAGGAACCGCGCGAAGAGTTCGGTCCCCCGCACGGTATGCTCGACCTCCGGATGGAACTGGACGCCGAAGAACGGGCGGCTCGGATGGGCCATCGCTTCGACCGCACAGGTCGCCGAGTGGGCGAGGATTCGCCATTGGGCCGGGGGGCGCACCACCTGGTCGTTGTGGCTGGCCCAGACCGGCCAGGGGTTCGGGAAGCCCTCGACCAGCGGATGCTCCGGGAGATCGAGGGTCAGGTCCACCCGGCCGAACTCCGGGGCACCCCGGGCGACGGTCCCGCCAAAGTGACGAGCCAGGAAATGGTGGCCTGCACAGATGCCGAGGACCGGCACCGTCACGCCGTCGATCCACTCGGCGACCCGCCCGAGCGTTTCAGAGCCCCCGAGGCTGAGCGCCCCGCCCGACAGGACATAGCCGTCGGCATCCAGATCGGCCGGGGCTTGAGTGTTGGGAAGGATCCGGGCGTCGGCCCCGAGGTCCCGGAGGACCCGCCACTCCCGGTGGGTCCACTGGCCCCCGTTGTCGATGACCACGATCCTCACGGCCGTCCCTCCCGGGGGGGCTCCGCCGGCTCTTCGGTGCGCGTCGACAGGGACCGCACGGTCCGCGCCAGCTCCCGGACCTCCGAGCGCATTTTCAGCATCTCCTCCTCGAAGGGGGTGAACCCCCCGGAGGAGAGGATCCGGTGGGAGATGTAGATCCCGATGAAGATGGCCCCGACCAGCGCCAGGACGGTAGTGAAGACGAGGGCGGAGATGAAGACCAGGGGATTGGCCAGGGCCGACTGGATGGGCAGGGTGAAGAACCGGGTGATCTGGGCGATCTCGATGATGAGCAGCACCCCGACGACTCCGATCCACAGCGCCGTCAGGGCCCGGGGAGTCCTCACGGGGGGCACCCCGGGCCCAGGTTGACCAGGGCGATCGAGAGCGGAAGACTGGTGAGGCCGACGGAGGCGGGGATCGAGAGCCCCGGGGTGAAGCTCTCCGCCGCCAGGGCCGTCGAGGTCAGGTTGAAGGCCAGCAGCCCGCCGTAGCAGGCGCTGCCCTGGGAAACGTACAGTGCCGAGACGTTCACCGCGAAGAGGGTCCGTTGGGTGACTCCCACCACCGCCAGGGAGTCGGTCGCATTGGTCCACACCGCTGGGCCGTGGTCGGGCCGGTGGCCCCAGAGGAATCCGGTCAGGACCCCGAGGGAAAGGGACTGGTAGCGGACATCGCTGACGCCCCAGAGGTAGAGGTGCGTGGTGGTGCCGTTGGAGTCGACCACCAGTTCGGCCTGGGTAAAGATGGTCCCGGCGGCCGGGGGCCCCGTCGAGTAGAGGACCGGCGTCAGGATGATCAGCGCCAGGAGCAGGACGGCGAATCCCACCCAGGGCATCGGGAAGAACCGGCGCCACGCGATCCGATCGTCGGTCACGGCCGATCCTCCTTCCACCCACGGTAGAGCCGCTGGGGGAGTCCCAGCTGCTCGAGCACCTTGCCGGCCACATACCGGGTGATCTCGTCGACCGAGGTCGGCTTCAAGTAGAAGGCCGGGGCCGGATCGACGATCGCCACCCCCACTTCGGCGAGGGTGGTCAGGTTCCGCAGCAGGATCGGCGAGAGGGGAGTCTCCCGGGGCATCAGCACCAGCCGTCGGCGTTCCTTGAGGTGCACATGGGCCGCGCGGGTGAGCAAGGTGTCGGAAAGGCCGTGGGCGATCTTGGCGACCGTGTTGGCCGAACAGGGGACCACCGCCATCCCCCGGGTTGGACGCGATCCGCTCGCGATGGGTGCGGCGAGGTCGGCATCGGAGTACTCCACGAGGCCGGGGCGGCGAAAGCGGTCCAGCGAGGAGCCCAGCTCCTCGCGGAAGACGGCCCGGCCGGCCGGCGTCGCCACAAGGGCGACCGGGATCCGGTCGGCTGCGAGGGCATCCAGGAGGTGGGCGGCGATGGCGCTTCCGCTCGCGCCCGTGATGCCGACAACGACCGGTGGGTCGGGAGCCGACGGATCCATACCTTCCTGTTAAGCTCCCGAGCGAATGGGTCGATAAGAGGGTTCGTAACCAGATGACCGACCGAGTTCCGGCCACGATCGTCGGGGCCGGCCATACCCGCTTCGGCGGGCTGACCGAGGGTCCCCGGGCCCTCCTCCGATCGGCGGTCGACCACGCCCGGGAGAGCGTCGATCGGGGGCTCCCCGAAGGGGCCATCGATGCGGTCTTCCTCGCCACCCTGGGCTTCGGAGGATGGCAGATCGGCAATGCGTCGGCGGTGCTCGCCGAGGCGGCCGGAGCCGTCGGCGCCCCAGTGACCCGGGTAGAGAACGCCTGCGCTTCGGGCGGCTACGCCCTCCGGGCCGCGACCGATGCCGTCGAATCGGGTCGATCCCAGCTTGCCCTGGTCGTCGGCCTCGAGAAGATGACCGATGTGCCCAATGCGCGTCGGCGCTACTGGCTGGGCGTCTCGGGGGATACCGAGTGGGAGCGGTTGAATGGCCTGACCTTCGCCGGCGTGTACGGCCTCCTGGCCTCCCGGTACATGGCCGATCACCGGGAGGCCCGCGAGGCGCTCGCCGAAGTCGCCGTGAAGAACCACCGGCACGGCCTGTCCAACCCGAACGCCCAGTTCCGTAAGGCGATCACCCGCGAGGCGGTCCTGGCGGCGCCCAAGGTCGCCGACCCCTTGGGGCTCCTGGACTGCTGCCCCGTGAGCGACGGCGCCGCCGCCCTCCTCATTGCCCCCGCCGACGCCGCCCACCGGTACACCGACACTCCGGTCGCAATCGTCGGGACGGGGGCGGGCTCGGACTTTCTGGCCGTCCAGGACCGGCCGGATCCCACCCATTTCGCCGCCACCCGACGGGCGGCCGACGCCGCGTTCCGCCGCGCTCCCTTTGATCGGCGGTCCATCTCCTTCCTCGAGGTCCACGACTGTTTCACGATCGCTGAACTGCTCGCCTTGGAGGATCTGGGGTTCGCCGAGCCCGGGGGCGCGATCCGGCTCACCCTCGACGGATCGACCGCGAGGTCCGGGCGATGGCCGGTCAATGTCGACGGAGGGTTGAAGGCAAAGGGCCATCCGATCGGGGCGACCGGTGTAAGCCAGGCCTACGAGGCGTTTGTCCAGCTGCGGGCCGAGGCCGGCGAACGACAGGTCCCCGGCGCCGAACGGGCACTGCTCCACAACGTCGGGGGCTCCGGCGCCAGCGCCACCGTGACGCTGCTCGCGAGGGGGTGAATCGGTGACCCCGTCGATACGGGCCGTTCGGGTCTGGGGTCGCCTCGTCGACCCCCAGGGCCGCCCTCTCACCGCCCCCGACGAGGACGAATTCACCCTGGCCGTCGCGGCGCTCGAACGGCTGGAGAACCGATCCGAGCCCACCCTGCATGGCGTCGGCCGGTTTCCGGAGGTCTTCCGTTGGGGTCTGCCCAGCGCGCTCGGCCGTCCGGTGACGTTCTGCGAGCACCCTCCCGGTCGAGCCGGATGGAAGGCGGCCCTCGCGGAGATCGCCGAGGCGACCTCAGGGCTTTCGATCCTCTTCGGGGTCGACGGCCCCGGCGATCTGCTCGATCCCCAGGGCCGGGGGTCGGGGTACGGAGCGGCCGCCTTCGCCGTGGAGTCGAGGGAGGCTCTGGAGTCTCTGGGACCTCTCCTGGACTCCCTTCCGGACGACGCCACTTCGATCGAGGGGGCCGGGGCGATCGTCGACGCCCTCCGGCGGACACGGGGGGATCAAGCCCGCCTGGATCTGGGCGGCTGGGATCCCCCGCCCGCGTCGCCCGGAACGGCCGATCCGGAACGCAACCGTGAGCTCGAACTTCTCGCCCGCCGGTCCGTGAGCGAAGGCGCCTATGTTCCCGGTGCCCGGTACCGGGAGGGGGCGGCGAGCCGCTGGCGGCTGGCCGCTGATCGATGCTCCCGGTGCTCCACGGTCACCTTCCCGGTCCGGGGGTGGTGCCGCGGCTGCGGGGCCACCGATCGGCTCACCCGGTTCGAACTCCCCCGTTCGGGGGGCCGGGTCGAGGCGGTGACGACGATCGGGAAGGGCGGCCAGCCGACCGAATTCGATCCGCTCGTCGAGTTTGGCGGCGCGTACGATGTGGTCTTGGTCGAACTTGCCCCCGGTCTCCGGGCAACGTTGATGATGACCGATACCCCGACCGGGGTCGTGCGGGTCGGGGATCGGGTGGGGACCACGCTCCGCCGGATCTACCCGATGGACGGAGAGTGGCGTTACGGGTTGAAGGCTGTCCTCCCTTCGAGCCCCGGCCCGTCGCCGGACGCCTAGACCGACCGGTCAGGCGAATCCGGGGGGTTCGGACGAGGAGCGACCCTGCGTCGCGCGACCCCGGTACGGCTCGCCCGCGATGCCGAGCTGAAGGGCTAGCGCTCGGAAGGTCGTCACCAGTTCGGCGATGGAGCGGGCCATCTGCTGCTGCTCGGCCCGGAGTTCGGCGAGTTCCTGGCGAAGCTGCTGAATCTCGGCCAGCCAGCGCTCGGGGGGGGAAGGGGGAATGGGCATCGAGCCCGAGAACCCTCCGCGGCTTATGAGTTCCATCCCGGGGGACGCGCCGAGCGGTTTACCGGGAAGCTCCGGGGCCAAACGGGTTGTCGCTCGCCCCCTGCTCGACAAAGGGCACCCAACGGCCCTGTTCTCGGGAGAAGTCGACCCGCTGGAGTTCGACGACGAACCCCTTCAGGAGGTCCGCATCGGCCGGGCGCACCGCGATGGTGTAGACGTAGATCCCGAAGCTCATGAACTCGGAGACCCGGCGCAAAAGCTCGGCCAGACTCTCTCGGGGCACGGTGACCCGGATCGCGGTCTCGCCGAGCAGCTGGCTGAATTCGTCGAGATCAAACGGTCGCTCCAGCGACAGGAGCGGCGACGGTGGGGTCGGCAGTCCGGTGGCCGCCGTCGGAGGCTTCGCCCCCGGAGACGTCGGGCTCCGCACGACGATCGGCGGGGCCGGAGCCGAGGCGCCCGGCTTCGGGGGGTACCGGTCCAGCACCGGCGAAGGATCCCGGCCCACAAACCCACCGCGACGGGGGGAGGTCCGGGGCTTCGGGACCGACCGGGGCGCCGTTGATCTCCGCGGGCTCCGGTTCCGCTTGCGGGCGACCATGGCCAGTCGGGTCGGCCACCCCTCGAGGCAAGATAAGATATGGGGCCCGGCTCTGCCCCATCCCGCAGACGCAGTGTCTCACTTCGACTCCCCACTGCAGAGAGGAGTTGTAGCGAAACGAACCGTGCGAGTCACCCTCATGGAAGGGGTGATGTGTAGCGACCGTGACGACAGATGGATTATGTAGGATAGGGTAGCTCCGTTCGCCAAGCCTGGGTCGCACGACGCGGGCGAAAGAGAGGAAACGAGAATGCCGGCGCGAGTAATGCAGGAGTTCCAGGCCCCGCGGGGCCTCCCCCGAAAGACGGCCTCGGTCTGCCCGGAGTGCATCAAGGTCATTCCGGCGGTCGTCCGCGAGAAGGACAACCGGGTGATCATGGAGAAGACCTGCCGGACGCACGGGTACTTCTGGGATATCATCTCGAACGATGTGGACCTGTACCTCCGGATGGAGGTCTATGCCCACGACGGGGTCGGCTACGAGAACCCGTACTACGACAAGTTCCGGGGCTGCCCGACCACCTGCGGGATGTGCAGCCACCACAAGTCCCACACCGGGCTCGCCCTGATCGACCTGACCAACCGCTGCAACCTCAAGTGCCCGGTCTGCTTTGCGAACGCGAACGCCGCGGGGTACGTCTATGAGCCGACCCGCGAGCAGATCCACTTCATGCTGAAGACCCTGCGGGAGCAGAAGCCCGTGGGCGCCGTTGCGGTCCAGTTCTCCGGCGGGGAGCCTACCCTGAGCCCGCTCTTCCTGGACGCCGTCTCGATGGCCCGGGACCTTGGCTTCAAGCAGATCCAGGTCGCGACCAACGGAATCCGGATGGCCAACGAACCCGGCTTCGCCCAGGCGTCCCGGGATGCGGGACTGCACACCCTTTACCTCCAGTTTGACGGGCTCGATGACGAGATCTACCGGAAGGTCCGGGGGGTCCCGCTGCTCAAGGTCAAGCAAAAGGCCATCCAGGCCGCGCGGGAGACCCACTCCTCGCCGGCCGAGTTGGCCCAGGGGAAGCCGGACAAGCCCCTGAGCGTCGTCCTGGTTCCGACCCTGGTCGGCGGCTTCAATGAGAAGGAGATCTGGCCGACGGTCAAGTTCGCGATCGACAACATCGATGTCGTGCGGGGGGTCAACTTCCAGCCGGTCGCGCTCACCGCGCGGATTCCCGACAAGGACCGCTTCCAGATGCGGTTTACCCAGTCGGACCTCGTGCGGATCCTGTGCACGGACGGGCCGTTCGAGAAGTCGGACTTCTTCCCCGTCCCGTCGGTGGCTCCGATCTCGGAACTGGTCAGCATCATCCACGGCGAGGAGAAGATGACCTTGACCACCCACCCGGGCTGCGGCTGCGCGACCTTCGCGTTCATCTCGAAGGACGGCCAGAAGATCACGCCGCTTCCCCGGTTCATGGATGTCGACGGGTTCTTCGAGAACGTCGAGTCGATGATCGAGAAGTACCGCGATGCCCGGTTCGCCCGGGTCCGCACCGCGGTCGCGGGGGCCCGGCTGCTCCACGATGTCGCCAAGTTCTTCGACTTCACGAAGGCTCCGGAGGGCCTGAACGAGAAGAACAGCGTCCGAGTCATCGCCTCGATCTTTACCGAGGGGAACAAGGAGGCGGTCGCCAAGTTCGCCTGGCGGACGCTCTACATCGGCAACATGCACTTCCAGGACGCCTACGACTACGATATCCAGCGCCTGATGCGCTGCGATATCCACTACGCCGTCCCGGACGGGCGGGTCATTCCGTTCTGCTCGTACAATTCGGGTCCGATCTACCGGACGGAAGTCGAGAAGAAGTTCTCGATCCCCATTCCGGACTGGCAGCGCGCGAAGAGCACCGCGGGGGTCCCCCTCAAGACCATTGAGACGATGGGGGTCAACGGCGAGGTCATCGTCGATCCGGAGTACTACAAGATCCGGGCGCTCAAGGGCGCGCCGGGTATGTCGTCGACCTGAGCCCGAAGCCCCCACCGGAGGCCAACCCCTTCCGACCGTCTGCCCTTCGGGGCGGACGGTCCGATGCCGATCCCAGTGCGCACTTCGATCCGGGGTCGGATTCGTCTGTCCCGGCCCTGAGGTGAGCCCCGAGGGATTGCCGAGCCTCGTCGGGCTCGCGGGAGATCACTGCGGGTGTACGAGATTTCGAGCGGCCGGTGCGAACTGCCCGCTCCTCGACGTTCGGCTCTCTCCGAGTGGGCCGGTCGCCTCGAGCCCCTCCAGGGGCGGTGAGCGAAGCCCGGGAATCGAAAGGTGGTAATACCTCCTGACCTATCCGCTAGCGTGCCGGGCCCCAGGGCGTGGACGTGGTACCTCGTCCTTGGGGTGGGTTCGTCAGTGGTGGTCACGCTCCTCGCGCTGTTCCAGTTCACTGGGGTGGGCAAGAATGTGTGTATCCCCCCGGAGATGACCCACGGGAGTGGGCCCCAGTACAACTGCTCCCCGGCCCTTACGCCCGGGGAGGCCGTCGGGGCCTACCTTGCTTTCGCGCTCGGGGTCGCCGCAATTCTGGTCGGCCTGATCGGTCTGCGGAGGCTGCTCCGCTCCCACCGGGCCGGTTGAGCCGCGGACCTAGGGTTCCCGCTCAAGAAGGGACGAACCTTGGATCGAAGCGTCGACCAGGTCGGCCCCAGTGGAACGGAAAGGCGGCGTTCCCCGGGGACGATTTAAACGTAGTTCCAGTCGTAATAGGAGCTTTGCCAACCGATGCTCAAATAGCCATAACCGGACATCGGGCTGGGGGCGTTGGCCAGCGTGAACGACTCTGAGGTGCTGTAGTATCCCGACTCCTGAGTCATGCCGATCTGGGTGAAGTAGTTGTTCTGGACCTCCGAAGCGTCCGAGTAGGTCGTTCCTCCCGCCACGAAGTTTCCGCCCCACATGTGGACAGTTCCAAACTTGGGGAGCTGCATGATGTGGCTCCAGCCGAAGAAGAAGAAGTAGGTTCCAGAAGCGTCGACCGCCTCAACAATCTCACTCTTATAGACGGGGGCGAAACTTTGCGGCAGGTTCTCCGAGGATGAGGAGCAGGCGGCCTGCGTGTAATCGCATACGTAGGTGTGCCACACCTGCAGGGGTCCGGAACAGGAGAAGCCGCCCCACCACTGCTGGATGCAGATGATCAGGCTGAAGTTGGCGTTGATGAGGTCGATGCCGTAGCTGTCGCCGGGCTGCGGGATGGCCGCGTTCGGATACGATATGGCGCTCTGGCCCCCCGGGGTGTAGTACTCGTACCAGGACTGGTAGTTCTGGTGGAAGTTCCCTTGGACATCGTACTCATAGCCAGCCTGGAGAAGTCCATTGCTGCCTCCAAGGGTCGGTGAGATTCCGACCCACACCGACCCAAATGCGTCGACGGTGGCGTAGTACGGCACGTTGATCGGGGTTTGGGGTGGAGCCGACAACGAAGCCACGGTGGTATACGCCCAGGCATTCGTGATGTTGCCGCTCGACGAAGAAGGCGTCGAGTAGACGAGGCCGGCCCAGTTGGTCGAGTAGGCGTAGCCCCCGTTATAGATGGGGGTCGAGGGGGTGGTCTCAAACGGCCCGGTAAGGACCCCCGTCGAAATCGTCCCGACCCAGTACTCCTGGTAGGCCAGGCCGCCATCCTGGGTGGACGCGATCCACTCTTCACCGAAGGTGGCGTTGGAGATTCCGCTTGGGGCGAGGAAATTCAGGGTGAAAGTGAAGTTGTTCACTCCCCAGGTGGAAACCAGGCTGTTGAAGGCTTCGGTGGAGTTCAGGGTAAGAAACATCTCAAGGATCTTGGTGTCGACGCTCGCCTCGCTCGGGTAGTTGTTCGGGTTCCCGGAGAGATTCTGGATCAGCATTTGATAGGCGCCGGCGACTGAGGAATCAATCTCGGCGGGCGGGAGCAAGGTCAGTCCGCCCCCCGGCGATAGGGAGGTCGCTGCGGTGGCCCGGGGGCCGGTCGTCAGCGCCGGACCCTGCCCGGTGATCGACACCAACAGCACCAGCGCAATCGCCACCGGCACGAGAAATCGCACGACGGCCCGGACCGCCATCGAGTCTTCGATGGCTTCTCAGTATTTAGACACTCGCTTTTCTTCCCCCAGACCCATTCCGGAGCCGACTCTGTCGTGCTTCTCCCGAACCGAATCCCGGGGATTGTGGAATCCTATCCCGGCCGCGTCCCGTCACCGGTCACGTCCGTCCGGCCGGAACTGCGTCGAGTCGCTCCGGAGCCGGCCGGTGGTCTATCGGCTCTTGACGGGGGATCTGTGGGTCCCTCGTGGAGGGGGTTGCCGGGCCACTGATGGAGGGGACGGCCCCAACGATGCAAGCTTCCGAGACCTCCAGTTCGGTCGTCCTCCCGTTCCAGGGCGGCCCATAACTCGGAGGCTTCGGGCGTTTCCGGAACTCCGGTGGGCCGTCCCTGCGGGTGCATCCGCAGGTGCCGGGCGGCGGCCTCGATATGCTTGCAGGTACCGAGATCGCGCCGACTGAAGTCGGGGCAGGTGCAGAGCCCGAGCCCGACGGCCGAGCCTTCGGGAAAGTAGACACGGTAGGTGGTCCGATGGAGAGGATTGCGAACCTCGAGGGCCGGATATGGGTCCCGCGCCAGGAGGGCCACCGCCATGGGTTCCTCAATCGAACGGCTTCGACGCTCGGCCCGAGCCTCGGAGTCCGAGACGGTGATGCGACGGCGGGGCTCGCCCGGCCGGAGGTTGTCGAGGGGCATCGACCCCCCATCGTGCGACCCTATTTTGGGTGCCCTCCCGAACTCGAGGTCGAGCCACCACGGTTATCAGGGGCGGGCCGGGTGGGGGCCGATGGCTTCGTACCCTGGGCCGGCCTCCTCCTCCGATCGCTCTCCCCAGGAACGCCGGCGCCAGCAGCGGCTGGGGCTCGGACTGCTCCTCACCCTCTTGGGCATCTTCCTGCTGGCGATCTTGTTCCCCACAAGTCCATCCGCGCTCCTGGCCCTGCTGCCCATCGGAGGCGCCGGAATGCTGGCCCTCTGGGTGGGCGGAGTCCTCCTCGGGGGTCGCTCCGGCCTTCGATGAACTGCCCATGAACCTTCCCTGGCGACTGCTGACGGTCGATATCGACGGAACCCTCACCCGAGGTCACGGCTGGCAGTACATCGCCGATGGATTCGGGCGGCGCGAGGAGTACGAGACGATCATGGAGGAGTTCCGCGGGGGCGGGGTATCCGAGGACCGGCATCTTGAGCGACTGCTGGCCCTCGCGGCGGGCCACACCGTCGAGGAGGTTCTTGCCCGGGTCGCCGCAACGCCCCGAATCGCGGGGATCCGGGAGACCAATGACCGCCTCCATGCGTGGGGAATCCGGGTGGCGCTCCTGTCCCACAATCCTCCGTATGTGGGCCGGTGGTACGCCGAAACGTTCGGGTTCGACGCGTTCGCCGTGATGCCCGGCACCTACGACGGCCCGGGTCCGTTGCCGATGCCCGCCGGGGTGCGGGCCGACAAGCCTGGCGGGCTCCGGGAGATGACCGAGCGATTCCGGGTTTCCGCTGGTCACGTCCTCCATGTCGGCGACGGAGCGGCCGACTCCGCCCTCTTCCCCCGGGTCGGCGGAGGCGTCGCCTTCAACAGCCGGCGGGACGACGTGCGGGCCGCTGCGGACGCGGTGGTGGACGCCGACGACTGGTCGGCCATCCTGCCGGTGGTTCGCCGACTCCGCCCCCGGGCTGAACGGTGATCGGTGCCCGGGCCAGGGTACATATAGCGCGGGACGCGTTCGTACGGGTTATGGAGTACGTCATTCTCCGGGCGGTTCATCCGAGCCGCCTCATCACCCAGCTGCCCCGAGAGGTGGCGGAGCTCTTGGGGTTCCCCCCTGGGGGCACCCTCGGCCGGACCGACAGTCGATCGATCAGCTTCCTGGGCCGGGGGCCCGGACTGGTCCGCGTGGTCGCAACGTACCCGGTCCGGGAGGCCCTCGCCATCGAATCGCTCCGGGGCCGGCTGCTGGCGTCGGCTCAGTTCGGGGAGAAGTTCATCTTCAGCCTCCCGACAGGCCTCCTGAGCCACCTGGGGGTCGAGGTCCGGAGCACCGGGGGCCGGCCGGGTCGGGTGACCGCAGACTCCTTGATCTGGCTCCTGCCCTCTCCCGAATACTACCGGTATCGGGCCGCGACGGAGGAGGGCGGTGCAGGGGCGGGCCCCCCCGGCGGCACCCGCCTCGCCCACATCTACCTCCTCCGGTCGCACCTTCCGCTCCCCGCCGGACTCTCCGACCTCTACGAGAGAGATCGAGAGATCGAGACCCAGGAGTGGGCCCCTTCGCTCCGCGCCCTGCGACGCATCGCCGGTGCCCCGCCCGTCGCCCCAGCGGTTCCGGGAATCGTCGGTCGGGACACCCCACGCGCTCCGTCCCGGTGACCGGAACGCCTGTCAGCGGCGGTTCAGTCTGCTCTTCGCCGACGACGCCCGACGCGGTCGCGGTCGTCTTGGGACAATCTCCGCCCCGGGGTGGTCACGGGAGGGATGGGCCCGGGCTCGATCGGGCGGTTGCCGACATCCGGAGCGCGGATATGATAGGGAGGAGGATCAGAGTCGGACTCCCTGAAGCGAGGCTTTCTCCCGGAGGCACTGAGGGCAGTGCGACTCAGCGCTCCTGGGACTGTCGAGCGGACGGTCCCTCGGCCTGGCGGTGGCGGAGCCGTACTTCGCACCAAGGAACAGGGCCTCTGAGGGAGCGATTCGGGAGTCGATCGCGTCGTCCTTTGGCCTCGGGTCCGTATAGGCCGTCCGAGCCGAGAAAGGATCGTCGGGAGTCGGCCCAGCGCAAAGCGCATTAGTTGGAGAACCGTCGCCCTCCGGATGACCGAATCTCCCCGCAGCCGGTCGACACATCCCGCTCCGAGCCGTGCCGGTTCGCCCGCCACGTCCGACGACGCTCTCCGATTCTCGGTCGCCCACCTGGACCGCTCCGTACGCCCCCAGGACGACATCTACGCGTTTGCCGCCGGCGGGTGGATTGCCCGAAACCCGATCCCTGCCGATCGTTCCTCCTGGTCGTCGTTCCAGGCACTTGCCGAGGCGAACCTCTCGAGGCTGCACGGGATCTTGGTCGACGCCGAAGCCGCGGCCCGGACGAACCCACCGGACCTCCGGACGAACGTCCGGCAGATCGGGGACTTCTTTGCCTCGGTCATGGATCAGGCCACGATCGAAGCCCGGGGGGTCGCTCCTCTCGAGACAGAGTTTGCCCGCCTCGATCCGGGCGCGTGGCCCGCCCAACTGCCGCAGCTCCTCGGCCGCTGGCACGATCTGGGGATCGGTGCGGCCTTCTCGGCCTACGTCGACGTCGATCGTCAGGACAGCGGTCGGTATGCGCCCTACCTGGAGCAGGGGGGCCTCTCGCTCCCGGACCGGGAGTACTACCTGGCCGATAGTTTTGCCGGAGTCCGAACCGCCTTTCTCGCGCATCTCGAGAGGAACTTCGCCCTGCTCGGGCTCCCGCCGGCCGAGGCCCGCGGAGCGGCGGCGGCGATCCTGAGTCTGGAGACCGAACTGGCTCAGGTGAGCCGTTCACGGACCGAACTGCGGGACGAACTCAAGAACTACCACCGGCGCCAGCTCGAAGAGTTGGAACGAGATTACCCGCACCTTCGGTGGCGCGAGTATCTCGAGGCCCGCGGGGGCGGGATCCCCGGTTATGTGGTCGTGGGGCAACCGGAGTTCTACGAACGGCTCAATCGGCTGGTGGTCGACCGGCCGCCCGAGACCTGGCGGGTCTACTTGCGCTGGCATCTGCTGCGGTCCGCGGCGCCGTGGATCTCCTCGGCGTTTGAGATCGAGAACTTCGAGTTCTACCACAAGACCCTCCAGGGCCAGCCGGAGCCCGAACCCCGGTGGAAGCGGGCCACCGAGCTGATCGACGGCTGCCTCGGGGAGGCCCTCGGGCAACTGTACGTCGAACGGTACTTCCCTCCGGAGGCCCGGCAACGGATGGAGTCGCTGGTCGACGACCTGCGGGCGGTCTTCCGCGACCGGCTCGCCCGGGTGCCCTGGATGAGCCCCGAGACCCGACAGAAGGCGTTGGCCAAGTTCGATCGCTTCCGGGTGAAGATCGGACACCCCGAGCGGTTCCGGGACTACTCATCGATTCGTATCGACCGGGCCGATCTCTGGGGGAACGTGGCCCGGGCCCGGGCCTTTGAAGTCGGCCGACGCTGGCGGCGCATGGGCCAGCCGGTGGATCGGGGAGAGTGGGAGATGACCCCGCCCCAGGTCAACGCGTACTTCCACCCCTCCCTGAATGAGATTGTCTTTCCGGCGGGTATCCTGCAGCCCCCGTTCTTCGACATGACCCAGGACGACGCGGTGAACTACGGGGCCATCGGCGCCGTGATCGGCCATGAGATCACCCACGGCTACGACGATCAGGGTCGACGATACGACGCGCAAGGGAACCTCAAGGACTGGTGGCTGCCCGCCGACCAGGCCGAGTTCGAATCGCGGGCGCAGCGGGCGGTCCGTCAGTACGGGGGCTACGAGGCCCTGCCGGGCGCCCGGGTGAACGGAGAGCTCACCCTCGGAGAGAACATCGCCGACCTCGGGGGAGTCTCGATCGCGCTGGAGGCGTTGCGCCGACGCCCGAACGGCTCCGCCGCATCGACCGCGACGATCGACGGCTTCACGCCGGAGCAGCGCTTCTTCCTCTCGTATGCGCAACTCTGGCGGGGGGCGTATCGCGAGCCCGCACTGCGGCTGCGGCTCACGATCGATCCCCATTCCCCCGTGCGGTTCCGGGCGATCGGGCCGCTATCGAATCTCGAGGAGTTCTACCGGGCCTTCGATGTCCGGCCCGGCGACCCGCTCTGGCGGTCTCCCGAGGAACGGGTCGAAATCTGGTAGAGGACCTGCGGCGCGGCGGGGGGCGGTCGACCGGAAACGCGGAGAACTAGTCCGGGGGCACCCAAAGCCCCAGTTCAGCCCCCTCGATTTTCCCGCGGCCGGGGCCGAGGTCCGACCGACCGCGGCGCTTGGGGCCATCGGCTTCGCCGCAGGGGCTCCTCCCCGATGAAGTTGGGGGGGGGCGGGCCACGTGGAGGGAGCCGCACCGGATCGCCCTTGGGTTCCGGGCCCTCGAGGGAGCTATCCCGAGTGACTCTCCATCTGCCAAAGGGGGGGACACCGCGACCCGGCTCCGAGGGCAAGACCCTTCCGATTGGACGGGCCGACCAGCGACGAACCCGCCCAGGCCCCTACCCCTCGAGCTGTCGGATCAAGACCCTCCGTTGCCGGCTCCTGGTGAGCGCTGGAAGTTGACCACCCGCTCCCGGGTCACGGCTCCGACCAACTGGGGAGGTTGGGTGGGCGTGACCACCAGGACCGCTTCGACCCCCTCCGCGTCCATGAGACCGACCGCCTCGAGCAAAGTGGAATCCGGAGTCAGGGTCGGGAAGGTCTCCCGGGCGATCGAGCCGACCGGTTGCGTCGGGCGGAAGCGCGGGGGGACGCCGAGGATATCGGCGAGCCGAACCTCTCCGACCAGACGGCCTTCCCGGAGAACCGCGAGGACGGGGAGCTGCGAATGGGACAGCGCGAAGCCGGCGGCCTCGACGCTGGCGGTGGAGGGGACGGTTGCCACCTCGGGATCGAGGGCCCGTGACGTCGGCATGTGGCGAAGGAACTCGGCAAAGTACTCCGTGGTGTGGGACGGTGAAGCGAGGCGGTTCTCCACCTGCTCCTCGTAGAGGTGGTAGTGGCCCGTGACGTAGTAGCCGATGAAGATCGCCACCATGGCCGGGACCAGCAGCGCCTCCGATCCCGTCATTTCGACGACCATGAGGATCACCGCGATCGGTGCCTTCGAAACGCTGCCGAAGAAGGCCATCATCCCGATGATGGCGAAGGCGGTCACATCCTGGGGGGCCGCCAGGCTGGGAAAGGCGAGGTCCGTGAGGCTGATCACGGAGAAGCCGATCGTCGCCCCGATGACGATCCCCGGTCCGAAGAGGCCCGCGCTTCCTCCCGAACCGACGGTGAGCGACGTCGCCAGGATCTTGAGGAAGATGAGAGCGACCACGAGCAGCAGGAAGAAGAGCGGCAGGTGCCCCTGGTAGAGCATCCATTGGACAATCCCGTAGCCGATCCCGATGGCGCCCACCGCCAGGAAGTGCTGGTACTGGGGGACGAGATAGTAGAGGGCGGCCAGGATCCCCCCCATGATGGCAACCCCGACCGCCGGGACCGCGACCGGGGGCACCTCGATCGAGCGGAAGAACGCGCGGGTCCGGTAAAAGCTCACGACGTAAAGGATCCCGAAGAGCCCGGCCACCAGCCCGAGCAGGGCGTAGACCGGCAGCTGCGCCGGCGTCCATCCGATGCCGGCCGGGATGACAAACTCCGGGCCGAACCCCTCGACCGATCCGAAGATCGAATAGGAGATGACGGAGGCGATGATCGACGGCATGATCACCTCCGGCTCGAAGTCGGAGAGGTAGAGGACCTCGCTCGACAAGAGCGCGGCCCCGAACGGCGCCTTGAAGATGGCCCCGATTCCGGCCCCGACCCCGGCCATCATCGCCACCCGCCGCTCCTGGGTGGTCAACCCGAGGGGGCGGGCCAGGAAGCTCCCGAGACCTGAACCAATCTGGGCGGTCGGACCCTCCCGGCCCCCGCTCCCCCCGGTCCCTAGGGTCAGGGTCGAGGCCAGGAACTTGATCGCCGGTACCCGGTAGCGGACGACGCCGCGTCCGCGATGGAAGGCCCGGATCGTCTGGTCGGTGCCGTGGCCCTCGGTCTCCGGCGCGACAAACCGGATCAGCAGGCCGGTGCCGAGGCCCCCGAGAACCAGGAGGCCGATCAGGAGGTAGAACCGGTTCGGATCGGTGCTCCAGGAGAACGCCGCGCCGGGCGGCACCCCATTGACCGGCAGGTTGAGGCCCAGCAGACCCCCCAGGAGGCCGCTGCTGACCACGGTCAGGGCCTCAAAGAACGCGATGGCGACGAGGCCCGCAATGATCCCGACACTGACGCCGATCAGGGCCCAGCGGTACAGACTCCGGACCCCGCCCGGGGCCAGTCGATGGAGCCCCCAGGCCTTCGGGCGTCGATCGCCGAGAGGCGGATCGGTATTGCCCGTCATCGGTCTAGGCTGCCTCCGGGGCGAGGATGGTCCGACGCAGGCTCTCGACAGTGACCTCGCCCCAGGACCCATACCACACGGTCCGGGGGTCGGTCGACCGAACCGGACGCCGGGGGCGGGGAGCGAGGCGAGCCGCCGCCATCCCGGCCGATCGCGCCCCTTCGGTATCCAGCGGAAGATCACCGATGTGGATCGCCCCGGAGGGGGCGACCCCCAATCGGCGGAGGGCCCGCCGGTAGATCCGCGGATCCGGCTTGGACCACGGGGCGTCCGCGGAGGTCACCAGCGTATCGAATAGGGAGAGGATCTCCCACCGTCGCAGCAGCCGACGGACCGCCTTCGGGGACTCGTAGATCAGGTTCGACAGGAGGGCGATCCGAAAACCGGCCCGCCGCAGTCGGGCGAGCACCGGCCGGGCTCCAGGGGCCAGATCGATCGGGGCCGAAAGGATCCCCCGGTCCAGATCGCGAAGCAGGGGGGCCACCTGGACCCGGCCCCCGGTGAGTTCGGCCATCCAGCGGGCCTGGCGCGGGAGGCCCGGGGCACGGCCCTTTCGTTCCTCGCTCGCACACCACCGCTCGAAACGGACGAACTGCCCCTCGGAGGGCAGGCGGCGGGCCTTCGCCCGAGTCAGGGCCCGGACCCATGAGGCCCGGCGGGAGGCCTCGATCGCCGGAATCGCCTCGGGGCGAGGGATCGCCAGGGTGTGCCAGAAATCGACGGTGGCCCCGAACCTAACCGGGGGGGAGAGGACGGTCGCCCGACTCACCTCGACCGCCTCCACGACGTGGCTGGGGTGAGGTGGTCGCGCTCGTAGATGTGGATCGACTCCTCGAAGATGCCCCGCAGCCGGCTCGCCGCGCGCTGAACGAAGACCCGCCGAGCCGTGAGGGCCCCGGCGTGCCCCATCGCTTCGGCCTCCCGGGGATGCCGGAGCAGGTAGTCGATCGCCTGCGAGAGCCGGGGCACCGAGGCCGGTGGGGTGGAGAACCCATTGAGGCCGTCGTCGACCAGTTCGGCGACCCCCGCCCCCCGGCTGACGACCACCGGGAGGTGGTGGAGCCACGCTTCGATCACCACCAGGCCGAACCCTTCCCAAGGGGTCGGGTGGACGAAGACGGTCGCGGCGTCGTAGGCCGCATCCCGGATCTCGGAGGGGACCGCGCCGGTGATGACGACCTGGGAGCCGAGGCGGCGACTCCGGATCTGGCGGCGCAGCCGCTCCTCCCATTCGACGGCCTTCGATCGCTCCGAGGGCGCGGCGAGTTGGCGTGTGGAGAAGCTGCCACCGCCGACCAGGACGAGCCGGGCCGACGGGATCCGACGGGCCACCGGGACAAACGCATCGATGAGCAGGTCCTGCCGCTTCACCGGGTCGAGCCGGGCGACATTGACCACCAGCGGGCCGTCCCCCAGATGGAACCGCTCCCGGAACCGTTCGGCCGCGCCGGGCGGCGCCCGCCGGTGCTCGGCGGGATCCACATACGGGTAGAGCTGGAAGGCCCGGCCCTGGAAGCCGGCCCGGATCAGTTCTTCGAGGGCGCTGCGGGTGCTCACGACGATCGCGTCGAATCCCTCCATCGATCGGAGGAAGAAGCGGCGCACCGGCTCCGGATACCCCCGGAATTCCAACGGGATGTGCCAGCGGAGAAGGGTGGGTGCGGCCGAGCCGATGAGCGATCCGACCAGGAGCTGTTGGAAGTCGTTGATGTAGAAGAGATCGTATTCGCCGAGGTGATTGAGCAGCTGGAGGGCCGTCTGGGCGGAGTACTCGACAAAGGCGCGGTACTCGGCCGGGACGAACTCGGGAAACCCGGGCCCATGAAACGACGCCCAGACCGCCTCCTTGAACCGGCCGTAGAGCCGACGCTGCTCGGCCGTCAGTCGGACCAGCTCGAGCCGGTACCCCTCGTCGGTTTTGAGCTCGGTCGGCATTTCTTCGGTGCCCAGGGCGACCCACCGGGGCTCCGGGGCGATCCATCGACCAGCTCCGGAACGGAGGAGCGCCCGCATCATGGGAACCACGCCTCCGACCTGCTCCGTGTACTCCTTGCCCAGCCTCCAGGGCCGGGACCCTCGACGGGCCGCCGACGGTAACGGGCGGACGGGGGGCGTCTGGGTGTTGATGCACAAACGGATCATGATCCTCGCCGGAATCGGGCTCCGGCCCCCGGGTCGGAAGCCGATGCTGGCGTTCCCGCTCGGCGCGGATCAGGGCCCAGGCAACTAAACCGTTTCCGGTCAACGATCCGCCGGAGGCGCCCCTTCGGCGAGCGCCTCAAGAGCCCTCAGGTAGGCGACATGGGTGAAGGCCTGGGGAAAATTCCCGAGGGGGATCCGTCGCTCCGGGTCGAACTCCTCCGGGAGCAAGCCCAGCGGGCCGGTCGCTTCGCTGAGCCCCCTCAGCCGTCCCCTCGCCCGATCCCGCTCCCCGATCCGGGCTAAGCAATGGACGAGCCAAAAACCGCATGGGAGGAACGCTCCCTCCGGGCCCTCGAGATGATCGCCGCCGCGGTAGCGGTAGACGAACGGCCCGTGGGAGAGCTCCCGTTCGACCCGATGGATCGTGGCCCGGATCCGGGGATCGTCGAAGGGGAGGAATCCGACCATCGGGATCCGGAGGTTGGCCGCGTCGATCCTCGGACTGCCGTACGCCTGCCGGAACGTTCCGTGGTCGGGGTCGACCCCGCGGGCGAGGACCTCCCTCCGGATCTCATCGGCCGATCGGCGCCATCGCGCGGCCCCCGGTTCATCGTCGCTGAGGCGGCAGAGGGTCGAGGCCCGATCGAGCCCCACCCAGGCCATCACCTTGGAGTGGACATAGTGGTCGGGAGGCCCCCGGATTTCCCAGAGGCTCCGGTCCGGGTCGGCCCAGCGGCGTTCGATGATTTCCGCGACCGGCGCGAGCTCCGGCCAGACCTCCGACCGGCTCTGCGGATCGACACGGACCAGCAGGGCGGCCGCGTCAAGCAGCTCACCGAAGATGTCGAGCTGGAACTGGGTTGCGGCGCCGTTCCCGACCCGGACCGGGCGGGAGTCCAGGAACCCCCGCAGGTGGGGGAGCGTACGTTCGGTGAGATCCGGGTTTCCCTGGACCGCATAGAGCACGCGCAGCGGACGGGGGCCGCTCTCCCGGAGCCGTGCGGTGACCCATCGGAGGTAGGCATGGGCTTCTTCGATATGGCCCAGGGCGAGCAGGGTCTGGGCCGCAAACGCCGCGTCCCGGATCCAGACATACCGGTAGTCCCAGTTGCGCGATCCGCCGGGCCACTCCGGAAGGGAAGTGGTCGGGGCGGCCACGAAGGCTCCCGAAGTGGCGTGGGAGAGGAGCTTCAGGACCAGTTCCGAGCGCTCGATCAGGGGATGCTCCGGGTCGGAAGGGTGAGTACGGCGGGATCGACCCGCGTCGACCCAGTCCCGCCAGAACTCGGCCGTCCGGCGCTCGAGTCGTGTCAAATCCCCCAGGTCGGGGGCGTCGGGACCCCAGCCGAGCTGGAGGTACTGCCGTACGCCGGGGGCCAGGGTCCATCGACCGTGAAGGCCCTCCGGGCCATCGGCCAGGGGGGCCGGGGCCCTCACCCAGACGGAGCCGCTCGGGGAACGTCCGATCCAGCGATCGCCCCGGCCGGTCCACTCGGGCGACTCCGCCCCGTAGTTGAACCGAGGGCGGAGCTCGACCTCGACCGTCACCTCCCCCCCGCCGGCCTCGAGGCCCCGGAGGAGCATCGGGAGGGTCGGCTCCGAAACCCCGGCCTCGACCGGCATGAAGTCGGTTACGGTAAGGGTCCTCCCGTCCGATAGGTCAAAACGGGTTTCGAGGAGGTTGGTCGACGGGATGTACCGTTGATGGCTCGCGCTCTCCTCCCTGGGCCGGACGGCCACATGGCCACCGATCTCGGGGTCCAGGATCCGGGCCAAGAGGCTCGGCGAGGCAAATCGGGGCCAGCAGAGCCAGTCGATCGAGCCGTGCCGAGAGACGAGGGCCACGCTGTGGAGATTCCCGATGGCCCCGTAGTCGTAGAGGCTGGTCGGGACCGGCAGCCGGAGCCCGGAGGTTTCCCGGTTCATAGCTCCGGAAAGTGCCCCGCGAATTTGAGGGGTCGCCCGGCCTTCGGCGTTCCCCGCCCCGCCCAACCGGTCCTTGGGCCCGAGGCGGTGGAAGCTCATATAGGGTCTCATGCTCGGCCTGCCCGCAGCGGGGTAGGGTAGTCAGGAAAACGGCTCCCGGATGGGGCCGTCCTGAAATCCCGACGGGCTCATAACCCGTAGATCCATGGTTCAAATCCATGCCCCGCTACCGGGCTCTCCGGTGGATGCCGGACGTGCGGCGGGGGCGATGGGGTTCGCCGGGATCGGCTCTCGGTCGACCGACAGGAAGAGCGGCCCGGACTCGCTCTGGAAAGATGGCTTGCGCAAGCCCCTTGTAGGCCAGGTCACATGAGCCGCCCGATGAGCCTGCAGCCCATCCAGCGAATTGCGGTGGCGATCGACGGATCCGCCTGCGGGGCGAACGCCCTCGATATGGCGATCGACCTCGCCCGACGCTACGGAGCCTCCCTCGGAATCCTCTCCGTGGCCCCGGTGCATCCGATGTATGTCTCACCGACGGAGCCTTGGGTGGCGACCCAGGTCCTTGAATCGGAGTCCGGACGCTACCAGCAGATCGTTCAAGCCGCGGTCGCGAAGGCCGAGGCCGAAGGGCTCTCTTCCGTGACGGGGGTCTGCCTCGAAGGGGTCGTGGTCGACGAACTCCTGATGCACCTCGAGCGGCACCCAACCGATCTGCTGGTGCTCGGTTCCCGGGGCCTCTCCACCGCGCGGCGGATCCTCCTCGGCAGTGTGTCCGAGTCGGTGCTCCACCACGTCAACTGCCCGGTGCTGATCGTCCGGGAGCGGCCTACGCCGGCACCGGCGCCGCCGTCCGGATCACCACACGCGTAGGGACCGGCAGCTTGTGGGAGGCCTTGCGGAGCGCCTCCTTGGCGTCCTCGACGTGCGCCGCAGTCGTGTAGATCGTCAGGAGCTCGGCGCCGATCTCGGCCCGGACCGCGTGGCCGACCGGCTTCCCGAACGCGCGGCGCATGCCGTCGGAGATACGGTCGGCACCGGCCCCCATCGCCATCTTGTGCTCGCGAAGCACCTGATGCGGGTAGCGTCGGACCTTGAGCCGGTAGCCGTTGGGCGCCGCCTTTTCGAGCACCCGGACCGCGCTCACCCGGGCGGATTCGAGGGCGATGTCCCGTACCTGGCCGGCCTCCTCCATCCCGAGCGAGAGCGCCACCGGAAAGTCCGCGCGCGGATTGCCGGTATCGAACTGGGTGATCCGGCAGTTCGGAATCCCGCCCATGTACTCGTGGCGGGTGTAAATCTGGCCTTCCACCTTCCGGTACATCCGGGCCGGCTTGCGCGTCATCGATAGCGCTCCACCTCTCCTGTCTTAAAATGGTTGCGCCCTCGAAACCTGAAGGCGGACGCCGGGTGCGGGGATTCGGGTCCCGCCCCGCCGCCCGACGTGGAGGGCGACCTCGGGTGCGGGCCGACGGATCGATCCCGCTACCGGTGGGCCGGGGCGCCGGCCACCTTGGCCAGCGCGGGCTCGACGGAGACCAGGTGGCGATCGAGCCCGAGTTCCTCGGGGCTCGCCCCGAGGGCCAGTCCCACCAGTTGGGGGAGATGGAAGACCGGCATGTCAAGCCGCTCGCCGACGGTCTTGGCCGCCTGGTTCTGGAAGCCGTCCAGGGAGATGTGGCAGAGGGGGCACGGGGTCGCCATCGCCTCGGCGCCGTGGCTCCGGGCGTCGAGGATCTGACGGCCGCCGATCCGGCTCGCCGTTTCGGGCTTGACGAACTGGATCGGGAACCCGCAGCACATCACCCGGCCCCGGTAAAAGACCGGCGAGGCGCCGAGCGCGCTCAAAAGATCCTCGAAGGCGTGCGGTTCCTCGGCGCTCTCGCTGCCGACCTCGGCTTGGGGCCGGAGCAGGTGGCAGCCGTAGAACGCACCGACCTTGAGGCCGGAAAGCGGGCGCCGGACTAGTCCGCGCAACCGGTCCACCCCGACATCGGTCACCAGCACATCGAGCAGGTGCCGCACCTTGGTCGTCCCTCGGTACTGGATCCCGAGGGGGGAGAGCACGCCGTCGATCCGGGCCTTCATCGCCGGCTCCTCGAGCCGGCGGTTCGCGAGGGAGAGCATCCCCTGGCAGGTCGAGCAGATCGTGAGCAGATCCAGGCCGGCCTTCTCCGCCAGGGCGAGGTTGCGGGCATTCAGGGCGACGTTGAGGGTCTGGTTCGCCTCATCCACGAACGCGGAGCCGCAGCAGGTGAAGGCCGGGAACTCGACGAGCTCAAGGCCGATCGCCCGCGCCACCCATCGGACCGCCATGTCCAGCTCCTTGCCGGACTCCTGGGCGACGCAGCCCGGGTAGTAGGCCATCTTCATGGATGATCCTCCGGGGAGTCCTCGAGCGCCCGATAGATCTTCTCGACTTCCTCCCAACCGGCGACCTTCTTGGGCTTCTTCATCATCTCGGGCTTCTTCCGCCACATCCGTATACCCTGTCCTACCTGGCCGACCATCTCCACGGGGGAGAAGGTCTGACGCACCAGCTTGAATTCGTTGAGGGTGCCGGTCTCCCGGATGTTCCGGAGGAATCCGACCGCGTGCTTCGACCCGTGTTCGGTGGCGCCCTGGGCGTCGATCGCCATCTCCTTGAGGTCGCGGATCCGCTCCGACGGGCGGACGTCCTTCGGGCACGCCTCGGTGCACAGGTGGCAGCGCAAGCAGAGCCAGAGGCCGCCTGTCTGAATGGAGACCAGACGGTCCTGGGTCCGGCCGTCCCGGGGATCCACGACGAACCGGTAGAGCTTGGCGAGGGCCATCGGGCCGGGGAAGGTCGGGTCGGCCTCGACCGCCGGGCAGGCCGAGTAGCAGGCCCCGCACGCGATGCACCTCGGCGTTTCCTTGAACCGTTCGACCTGCTCGGGGGTCATCGGGTTCTCCCGACCTTCGGGCATCGGGCGGGCGGGGTCGGGGATGAGGTGGGGCTGGATCCGCTCGTACTGGGTCCAGAACGGCTGCTGGTCAACGATCAGGTCCCGCAGGACCGGCTGGTTCCGCATCGGCTCGATGACGATCCGGCCGTGCCGTTCGACCTCCGGCCCGACCGGGGTCTCGCAGGCGAGTCGGCTCTTGCTGTTGATCTGCATCGCGCAGGAGCCGCAGATGGCGCTCCGACAGGAGTAGCGGAGGGTCAGGCTCGGATCCTTCTCCTGGCGGACCTTGAGGAGCGCGGTCAACACGGGGGTGTGGGGAGGGAGCTCCAGGGTGAATCGTTCGTAGCGGGGGGCCGAATCCACCTTCGGATCGTACCGATAGATTTCGAGCGGAACCGGGATGGTTGATTCGGGCATCAGTACACCCGCTCCTTCGGTTCCCACCGAGTGTAGCTCACGGGCGCGTACGACAGTGAGGGCCCCTGGGGCGTCCGGGTCGCGATCGTGTGCTTCATCCATTGGCTATCGTCCCGCTTCGGATAGTCGACCCGGGAGTGAGCCCCCCGGCTTTCGGTCCGCGTGAACGCCCCGACCACGATCACCTCGGCCAGTTCGAGCATGTGTCCGGTCTCCAGCGCATCGGTCATGTTGAGGTTGTAGATCCGGGACTGGTCGACGATCCGGACCTTCTCGAACCGGGCCCGAAGCGCCCGGATCCGTCGCAGACCCTCGAGCAGATCGGCCTCGTGGCGGTAGATCCCCACATACCGGTCCATCGTCGCCTGCATCTCGGTCCGAAGGGTCTGGGGATCCTCGCCCTCGGAGCGCCGGGACCACTCACGGATCGGAGCTTGGGCGGCGTCGATCTCGGCGTCGGTGAGGGTGGACATGGGGGCCTTCTCGGCATGGGCCGCCGCCCGTTCGCCGGCCTGCTTGCCAAAGACCAGGGTTTCGAGCAGGGAGTTGCCCCCCAGGCGGTTGGCCCCGTGGATGGAGACGCAGGCCGCCTCGCCGGCGGCGTAGAGCCCGGGGATGTTGGTCTCGCCGCGGATGTTCGTCCCGATGCCCCCCATCATGTAATGCTGCGCCGGCAGCACCGGGATCGGCTCGACGACCGGATCGATCCCGGCGAATCGGCGGCAGAAATCGCAGATCTCCTGGAGCCGGCTTTCGATGCGTTCCCGTCCGAGGTGCATCAGCTCGAGGTGGACGTACCCCCCGGGGAATCCCCGACCCTCCTGGACCTCGGTCCAGATCGCCCGGGAAACCACGTCCCGCGACGCCAACTCGAGCACGTGGGGGGCGTACTTCGACATGAATCGGTCACCGGCCGCGTTCTTGAGGATGCCCCCCTCCCCCCGGGCGCCTTCGGTGATCAGGATCCCGGACTCCAGCAGGGCGGTCGGGTGGAACTGGACAAACTCCATGTCCTTGAGCTGGGCCCCGGCTTCGTAGGCCAAGGCGACCCCGTCGCCCGTGCAACTGTGCGCGTTGGTGGTCCGTCCGTAGATCCGCCCCGCCGGCCCGGTCGCGACCACCACGCTCTTCGCCCGGATACCTTCAAAGTTCCCGGACTTGCGGTCGAAGGCGACGATGCCCTGCACGCGGCCGCCGGAGACCACGATGCGCGCGAGATCCCACTCCTGGTAGAGGGTGAATCGGGCGGTGCCGAGCCGTTCCCACAGCGCCTGCAAAAGGGCGAGACCGGTCCGGTCGGCGGCGTAGATGGTGCGGGGAAAGCCGGCTCCCCCGAATGGGCGTCGGGCGAGCGACCCGTCCGGTGACCGGCTGAAGATGGTGCCGAAATGCTCCATCTCGACCACCGTCGGGCCGGCCTCGCGGCAGAAGAACTCGATCGCGTCCTGGTCCCCGAGGTAGTCGGAGCCCTTCACGGTGTCGTAGATGTGGGTGTCGACGCTGTCCTCCTTGCCCACCGCCGCATTGATGCCCCCTTGAGCCGCTCCCGAGTGGGAACGCAAGGGATGGAGTTTGGAGACGATCGCCACGTCCCGGCCGGCCTCGACCGCCGCCAGGGCCGCGCGCTGTCCGGCAAGTCCGGCCCCCACCACGACCACTTCGTGAGTTCGCATGAGATTCGTCCCCCCCGAGGCGTGCGAGGGCTTAATTCCTGTGGACCCCGGACCGAGGGCCGCCCCCCGCGCCCGGCCGCCTCAGTGTCGCCGGCGTAACGAACCGGAGCGCCGTTATATAGCCCCCCCGAGTCCCCCGCACAATTCTCGGCGGGGGAGACTCAGTATGCAAGGCGGATTCAACCAGGAGATCGAGCAGCGGCTCCAGACCGGCACCACCACCATCGGTATCGTCTGCAAGGACGGCGTCGTCCTGGCGACCGAGCGCCGGGCCACGGCGGGCAGCTTCATTGCGAACAAGTCGACCCAGAAGCTGTTCAAGCTGGACGAGAATCTCGGCGTCACGATCGCCGGCTACGTCGGCGATGCCCAGGCGCTGGTCCGGTACCTGCGGGCCGAGATCAAGCTCTACGGACTGCGGCGCAACGGCCCCCTGACTGCGGAAGGCGCCGCGACCCTCTTGGCCAACATCCTCAACGGCAACCGGATGTTTCCCTATCTCGCCTGGCTGATCCTGGGGGGCGTCGATTCGAAGGGCGGCCACGTCTTCAGTGTCGACGCGGGCGGCGGTTCCATCGAGGATCGGTTTGTCTCCGTCGGGAGCGGCTCGACCTTTGCGTACGGGGTCCTGGAGGAGGGCTACTCCCGGGAGATGTCGACCGCCGAAGGGGTCGACCTCGCCCTGAGGGGGCTCACCGTCGCGATGAAGCGGGACTCGGCGAGCGGCGACGGCTACCTCGTCAACGTTATCACCTCCAAGGAATACCGCGAGCTCACCGAGGAGGAGATTTTCAAGCGCCTCAAGGCGCTCAAGATCCCGCTCCCGCCGACCCTGCCGTGAGTGCGGGGCGGGGAAGCCCGCCAACCCCTTCCGCCCAACCCTTTCCCCAGTGAATGAGTTTCGATACGCTCGTAGAGCAAACCCGGCAGGCCCTCAAGGAGGTCCTGCCCGAGACCATCGAGGTCAGCGACATCGAGGTCGAGGGCCCCCACATCGTGGTCTACACCCGTCAGCTGGAGGCGTTCCTCTCGGGCGGGGACTACCTGAGGCAGATCGCCCAGCGGTTGCACCGGCGGGTGCTGGTCCGCACCGACCCCGCCTCGTTGATCGACCCCCGGGAGGCGGAGAAGCAGATCCGC
>Ga0209061_1001304_pt1 | contig 43151 bp, 35 predicted proteins | sample Coa_R1_10_FD_187157 | JGI IMG/M metagenome (GOLD analysis project Ga0209061, IMG submission 187157) | Surface soil microbial communities from Centralia Pennsylvania, which are recovering from an underground coalmine fire - Coalmine... | ecosystem: Environmental > Terrestrial > Soil >...
ATACCGCTATTACCAAACCATGTCAAGATGAATATTTATGTTACATGCCTACACCAAAGCCCGGAAAACTTCGCCAACTGCTACGGATAGAAGCACTTCACCAGATTGTCATGGGGGAAGATCCGTCTGAAGCTCGCGCCGGAAGCGGTCAATATCTCGCCGCATGCCTTCGGGATCCCGCGTGTCGGACTTGGTAAGGACTGTCACCTTTTCACGGGGCAGCCGTTTGAGCGCTCGGGCGACGGCAGGATGCGATCCGTAGGAATCGGCGGCGTCGAAAAATCGCAACCCGTTCTCGTAGCCGTGGATCAGTAAGTCCGCCAGGCCGTTAACACCCAGGCGTGTTTGACGCGACTGGCCCCCAAAGCCCATCGTGCCGGTCCCGCAAGCCAAAAGGCTGGTCTGGATGCCCGTCTTGCCCAGCGTTACGGTTTCCGACGCGCTGAAAGTCCTTGTGGAGGCCCCGAATAAAACTTCGCTTCGGAGGGATTTTGATCCCAGCCATATTGCGCCAATTCCGCCCGCAGTCCACGTCAGAAATTGCCGCCGTTTCATGAAACCTCCCCGCATAAAGGAGTAGAAGCCGTTGCGACCCTTCGCCGAAATTTCTGCTTTATCAGAATCTATCAGCCTGCTGCGCTCTTTACAAGACAGATCCTGCTGACGACCTGGTTTTCAATTCCAGTTAAACGCGACAGGCGAGCTTTCCGGCAATGAAAACTTTATGGATCGTCCCTTTCCATTTGCGCGGCTTGCCGTGGCTCTCTGGCTGTCTCGTTCTGCGTTTGATGTGGTGGGCGAGTGCCGAGGCGCTTCTGGATATCCGCGATGATCTGCTTGCCGTGAAAGCGCCCGTTTTCAATGAAGATCTCGTTGGTGTGGCGGCCGGAAATAACCACTCCGGCAAGGTAAATTCCCGGGACGTTGCTCTCACGGGTCCTGGGATTGCAATTAGGCCGTGAAGTTTTTGGATCAATTTCGACTCCCACCCTGCGCAGGAAATCAAAATCGGGATGGTATCCAGTGAGGGCAAACACGAAATCATTTTCGATGCGTATGTTCTCGCCGTCTGCCGTTCTGATCCATACGGCATCCCGCGTGATTTCTGTGACCTTTGAATTCAAGTAGGCACGAATCGATCCCTCTTTGATGCGGTTTTCAATATCGGGACGAATCCAGTACTTGATGTGCCGGCTGAGTTCGGGCTCCCGGTGAATCAGTGTTACTTCGGCGCCGTGCCGGAACAAATCAAGCGCGGCGATGGCAGCCGAGTTTGCTCCCCCGATCACTGCAACTTTTCGCTGGTAGAACTCGTGCGCCTCGCCATAGTAATGCGAAACCTTCGGCAGGTCTTCTCCCTGGACGCCCATTAAATTCGGGATGTCGTAATAGCCGGTCGCGATAATCACCTTTCGTGCACGGTAGCATTTCTGTTCACCGTCGGTCATGCGGGTCTGGATTTCGAAGTTGGCGTCTGAGCCCGCGATGCCAATCACGCGCTCCTGATAATGGACGGGCACGCGGTAATGTGCGGCGACGCCGCGGTAGTACTCAAGGGCTTCGGCACGCGTCGGCTTCACATTGACGCTGGTGAATGGAATATCTCCGATTTCCAGCCGCTCGCGCGTCGTAAAAAACGTCATGCCCGGCGGGTAGTTAAAGAGTGAATTAACCAAACACCCTTTCTCGATCACTAACACCTTGAAGTTGCCGCGTATCGCTTCAATGGCACAAGCGAGGCCCGTAGGCCCGGCGCCTACCACGAGCACGTCCAGAACGTCATGCATTGCAAATTGTCCTTTCCGGAAAAGCTCGACTGAAAATGGCTGAGGCTTTTCGATGATCAAGCGTCAGATTCAACGCAAGGCATAGTCCCCTGACAGAATAAGGCGTGCCGCAGGGTGAACCCGCTGCAGCCAGTAAATCCATGCCTGCACCTGCCCGCCCGTTGCCAGCGTCAGTGTGGTTTCCTTGCGCACGAACAGACTCTGCTCCGGGTTTCCCGGATCAAACCCCTCGTATCGGTCTAAAGCTTCGAGTGCTACTGTCGCATTCGGAAGCCGGTAAACCTCGCCATGGATCCGGTACGAATTGTAAGCCGCCTCGACTGCGCCTGGATATTGTCCCAAGTCATAGAGCCTTCCGAAGACGTAGCCTGGTGCAATCAAGCGGGCGCGCAATCTCTGCAGCAATCCGTGAGAGCCAAAGCCCTTGCGCAGCGTGCCGTAAACGAACAGTCGCGCGGAGGCAACGTCCTCCTCGTACTGATCCAAAGTTTCCATTTTAACTTGTCCCGGTGCGATTGAGCAGAAGCGATCAGAAGCGACGATAACGGAGCGGTCTGGTTTGAGTCACCAGCCGCACAAAGTGCGGCGAACCATGACGTCTCAGCGACAACACGACGGGAGCACACGCGGCAATCAACCAGCAGTTGACTGCGTCTTCAGCGCGTCAGACTTCGCGTTCGAGTTCTTCCAGCACGCGGCGGAGGACCTCGATGACCTGCTCGCGCTTCGCCTGGCCCTTGTTGAATTGCAGGATCAGCTTGAACTCTTTGCTTGGCGGCACATAACGGAACGAGCCGTTTCGGGGCTTGCTGTTGGGATTGCGCTCCTCGCGCGCCTGATCGCGGTTCAAAGTTTTTTCGGCAAAGCGGCGCACGACTTCGCGCATTTTGGCTTCAGTAGGCTGACGGGCCACCTGCAGCAACTGCGACTTGGACAGCACTCCGCATTCGATGCACAGGGCTTTGATGTCGTCAGGAATAATGCGGAGGGTTAGAAGCTCGGTAACGGACGACCGGGACCTTCCAAGTTTCCTGGAGATTTGCTCGTGGGTCAACCCAAAGCGATCCCCAAGTGCCTGAACGCCGTCGGCTTCCTCGAATGGTGTAAGGTCCTTGCGTTGGATGTTCTCGATCAGGGCCAATTCCAGCGTTTCACCGTCGTCAGCGTCCCTTTCGATGCACGGTACTTCCTTAAGGCCTGCCATGCGCGCCGCAAAATAACGACGTTCGCCGGAAATGATCTGGTATTTGCCGGATTCCGGGTGCTTGCGGACCAGCAGCGGCTCCAAGACGCCCTTCTGACGGACCGATTCCGCCAGGCCGCTCAAATCCCCCCGATCCTTCCGCGGCTGGTCGGCGTAGGGCTGGATCTCGTCGATAGCAATCATCCGCCCGATGGCCGCCCCGCTTCGGGATATGATGTCCTCAACATAATGCGCGCTGTGTCGCATCTGAATCGCTAACGGTAGTCCTGCACGTCTAACCGACACGTTGCAGTACCTCCTTCGCCAGGCTGGCGTACTCCTCCGCTCCGGAGGAAGCAGGGGCAAAACTGAAAATAGTCTCACGGTAGGCCGGACTTTCTTCCAGCCGGACGTTTTTGCCGATGACTGTCTTAAACACTTTGGGGCCGAAAACCTCCCGGACCTGCTTGTGAATGTCGCGGGCAAGGTTCGTTCGCTTGTCGTAAAGCGTAATCAGGACGCCCAGCAATTGAAGGTCGGGGTTGGGCCGGGCCCGGATGCGCTCCAGCGTCTCCAAAAGGTCGTCGGTCCCCTCAAGCGCGTAATATGACGCCTGGATCGGAACAATCAGAAATGAAGCAGCCACCAGCGCGTTCACCGTTATGATTCCCAGCGCAGGCGGCGTATCGATCACGATCATATCAAAATCGTCGCGGCAGGCGGCGATGGCGTCTTTCAACCGGAACGGCCCGTCGAACTGACCCACCAACTGCGCTTCGAGTTTTGCAAGCGCAATCCTGGAAGGAACCAGCGACAGGTTCATCCACCGGGTAGGTTTGATCACATCGGAAAGTTTCAACTTGTGGTCGATAAGGACATCGTAGATCGATGCCTCGACTTCCTCAGGGTTGATGAATGTCAGCGTGCTGTTGGCCTGCGGGTCCAGGTCAATCAGGAGGGTCCGCTTATTGTGCATCGCCAAAGCGGCGGCGAGATTGATTGCAGTTGTGGTTTTGCCAACCCCGCCCTTCTGGTTGGCAACGGCGATTACTCTTGCCACTCCTTAAACTCCGGTCGAGGCAGGTTGGAAAATACGGGTGACCGCTCCCTCCGGGAAAGCGGCCTTCACTGCTCTCGGGTGTTACATTTTATACCGGCCGATGTCTTCGTCGTTGAGATTTTCAAGCCACTTGCGTAACTCGTCGTTGTTGATTTTGTCGGTGCCGGCGCCGGACAACCGGGAACTCTTCAAGACCTCGTCCTCAACAAAGATCGGACAATCCACGCGCAGAGCGAGTGCCAGGGCGTCGCTTGGGCGGGAATCAATCGAAAAGGTTTCCCCATCCTTCTCCAGCCAGATGAGTGCATAAAACGTATCGTCCTTGAGCTCGTTGACGACTACTTTTCTCACGTGCGTCTCGAGGCCAAGCAGGAGGTTCTTCAACAGATCGTGTGTCATGGGCCTTGGAGTCGTTACCTTTTCTATTTCGAGTGCGATGGCGTTGGCCTCGTAGATTCCCACCCAGATTGGAAGCACGGAAGATCCTTCAATGTCCTTCAGGATGACGATTGGCATGTTCGTGACAGGGTCCATCATCAAACCGCGGATTTTTACCTCGACTTCCATTGTCCATCCTCCTTGCAGGCGTTGCGCCTTGCTGCGACCGGCTGAATAATTCATTCAGCGTTAGGCTCGGCCGGCAGCAGTCCCCACTACCCGCTCGCCGGTCAGGCTGTTAGGCCCCGACGCTGTCACACGTACCATCATATAATGCCCAATCCATGAAGGGTCGCCGGGAAAGTTGATGATCCGGTTGCTCGTTGTTCTTCCAACGGCTTGCCCCAGGCGCGGCTGGTAACCTTCCACCAGTACCTCATACTCCCGGCCGACACACTGCTGGTTTCGCTGGATTTGAATTTCGCGTTGCTTCTCCTGGAGAATGACCAGCCGCCGTCCTTTCTCTTCCTCTGGCACGGAATCCTCAAAGTGGCCGGCCGCTGTTTTAGGACGTGGAGAATACTTAAAAGAGAAAACCTGGTCGTAACCGACCTCGTCGAGAAGGCTGAGCGTTTGTTCAAAATCGTCAAGCGTCTCACCGCAGAACCCTACGATGATGTCCGTCGAGATGCTAATAGCACGCTTTGCACTGCGGATGCAATGGATTTTTTCAAGATATTCCTCGCGCGTGTAAGTCCGCAGCATTCGTTTCAGAACCCGGTTTGAGCCGGATTGCACAGGCAGATGGATCTGGTCACACAACGCAGGGTGGCTGTCAACAGCCTCAACAATCTCTCGAGTAAAATCACTGGGGTGCGATGTTGTAAAGCGAACGCGCCGAATGCCTGGAATCTCGGCCACGCGCACCAGCAATTCCGGAAATGTCATGCGGGCCGGCGAGGGATCACGGTAAGAATTAACGGTTTGCCCGAGAAGCTGGATTTCCGTGAAGCCTTCATTGGCCAGGCGAAAGGCCTCAGAAAGGATTTTATCCGAAGGTCTGCTGCGCTCCGGGCCGCGGGTCATGGGAACAACACAGTACGTACACGCCTTGTTGCAACCCTCGATGATGGTAATGTAAGCGCGGAAGCGGTTCTCGCGCCGTGTCATCTCCGTTTCAAAACAGTCTTCGGTGTCAAGACCCAGACCCGTCACCCTGCGGCTGCCGTTTTCAAGTTCCGCCAGCAGTTCCGGCAATCTGGGGTAGCTTGCCGAGCCGCACACCAGACTGACGTGCGGAGCGCGTTCGAAGATATTTTCAGCTTCCTGCTGGGCCACGCACCCGAGCACACCGAACACTTTGTTTCTGCCCTCGCGGTTCTTGCGGAAGCTCCCAAGGCGGGAGAAGACTTTCTGCGCGGCCTTCTCGCGGATGCTGCACGTGTTATAGAAAATGATTTCAGCCTCGTCAGGATTCGATACGGGCCGGTAGCCCCTTGCCATCAAAACGCCGGCCACCTTCTCGGAATCGTGAACGTTCATCTGGCAGCCGAATGTCTCAATGTAAAAAGGCTTGCCGTCGGCAACGTAACCGGCTACAGAACCAGCTTTCCCTTTCGGGTCTTCAGGTCGATGACCGCTGCCGGATAGAATTGGGAAATTACCAGTCCCCATCAGTGAAAATCCATCACACTTCATTCAGTATAGCTTGAGACTGTCGCCTTTGGGTAGCCGACGGCTCTGATTCGCCGTTTTAATTCGGTCACGGCCTGTAAAATCGGAATTTGTTTCATGCAGACGCCTGCTTCAACATTGAGGTGGCGTGCTTCAGGACGGCATCCGTGACACGAGTGCCGGAAAGCATGCGCGCCAGTTCACCCGCGCGGGCCTTTTCATCGGCAAGATATTCGATTCTAGTATGGGAACGCCCACCGCGCTCGAACTTTTCAACGTAGTAATGGTGATCGGCAAAGCAGGCGATTTGCGCAAGGTGAGTAACGCAGATCACCTGCGTGGTCTGTGCCAGGCGCTTGAGGCGCTGCCCGACGCGCTCCGCAACGCTTCCGCCGATGCCGGCATCGACCTCATCAAAGATGAAGGTGGGCGTCAGCGCTCGTTTTGCGGATGCGCCATCCAACCGCACTGTGCCGAGCACCGTTTTCAGGGCCAGCATGATGCGGGAGAGTTCTCCACCGGAAGCTATCTTCTCCAACGGGCGAAGGTCCTCGCCGGGATTCGGTGAAATGCGGAAACCAATCGAGTCAATCCCATTCGGCCCGCCCGCGTCTTCGAGCGGAAAAGGTTCGAAATGTACGGCAAATCGTGTTTTTTCCATGCCGAGGTCTGCAAGTTCTTTCCGTAGCAGCTTTTCAAGCCGTCCCGCCGCCTCCTGGCGTTTTTGCGAGAGTGACTCTGCAGCTTTGCGGTATTCGGCCGCCGCGAATTGCAGTTGACGCGCAATCTCCTCGCGACGCTCGTCGGAGTGTTCAAGGCCTGAAAGCTGCCGCCGTACCTGCTCACGGTACGCCAGGGCATCCTCGAGGGTCTTGCCATATTTCCGCTTGATCCGATCAAGGAGCGCGAGACGATCTTCGACTTCTTCCAGACGGTGCGGACTTGCATCAAGGTCCTTCACGTAGTCGCGCAGAGTAATCGCAGCGTCTTCCAGACGGGCCTTCACTTCACGGAGCAATTCCACCTGTGCTTCGAATGAGGAATCGTACAGGCGCAGTTCTTCGAGAGCGCGCGCCGCAACCGAAACTCTTTCACAAGCGGAATGTTCGTCTTCATACAATGCTCCATACGCCTGGGAAACCGCGGCCTGGATTTTTTCGCGATGGACGAGCACCCTCTTTTCTTCTTCAAGCCTTGCATCCTCACCCGGCTCGAGTTCCGCCTGGTCGAGTTCCTTGAGTTGGAAGGTGAGGAGGTCAATGGTTTTCAAGAGATCCTGTTCATTCTGGCTGAGGCTGTCCAGTTCTGCTTCGAGTTGCCGGCGGCGCGAATAGAGGGCCGCGACCTGATCGCGCAACTCCTCAACTCCTGCAAAACGGTCAAGCAATTCGAGCTGCGCGTCAGGAGAAAACAAGGTGACCTGCTCATTCTGCCCATGGACTTCGATCAGCAGATCGGCGAGCGCCCTGACCGCCGCGAGCGTAACAGGCTGATCATTCAACAACAGCCGGCTCCTGCCGTTTGCCTGGATAACGCGTCGAAAAATGATTTCAGCCTCGCCTTCCTCTGCGAGACCGTATTCCTCAACCCAGCGTTTCATTGTTCCCCGGCTTGGAGCGCGAAAGACAGCCGTCAGCGTGGCCCTGTCGCACCCGGTTCGAATTACGTCCGTCGTGGCCCTGCCTCCAAGTGCTAGTCCCAGCGCATCAACCACGATGGATTTGCCGGAGCCGGTCTCGCCTGATAGCAGGTTCAGTCCCGGGTGAAATTCTACCGTTAGATCATCGATGATTGCGAAATTCTGTATATGGATTTCATGAAGCATATAAAATGGCGAGCGGTCGTCCCCCCGTTCTTGTGTCGCGCGCTCGCTGCGCGGTCTTCGATAGCCGATAATACCCCGGAATGCTCAGATAGGAAATATGAACTGAACTGTGGAGGCGAGGCAAGAAGGTCTAAACGGAAATCCTGTTCTTCCAGACAATTGACGGAATTTGGCACGCTGTGCTACGGTCGAGAATTGATGGGGTCGCACGATTCAAAGCATCGAAGGAGGTCGATTGGCAGCAGCCCTACTCGTTTTCTTTCAGGGTGACATCTGGCAATACCTGTCCAGCACAGGCCTTGTCGCACGCCTTGTTCTCCTGATTTTGCTTTTCTTTTCCGTCTTATCCTGGGCCATCATCTTCCACAAGTATCGGATGTTCAAGCGTGCGCTGCGTGAGTCGGCCGAATTCCTCCAGATTTTTCGGCAGAGCAAGAAACTGTCGGAGATTCGTGCCTCCTGCTCCGTGCTCAAAGGAAGCCCGTTGCCGGAGGTCTTTCAGGCGGGATATCGTGAGATTGAGAGCCAGGCAACAATCAGCGAGAACCCGGGCAAGCCGGTTATCCGAAGTCTCGATTCGGTACGCCGTTCGCTGCAGATTGGGTCCACGGCAGAGCTCACCAGGATGGAAAGTTGGATGCCTTGGCTGGCAACAACCGCCGCTGCGACTCCATTCATCGGACTGTTTGGGACTGTGTGGGGCATCATGGACGCCTTTCACGGTCTAGGCACTGCCGGAACCGCCAGCCTGCGAAGCGTGGCGCCAGGAATCTCCGAGGCTTTGATCACGACCGCTGCCGGATTGTTCGCGGCGATTCCTGCCTTGATCGCCTACAACCAGTTCGTGCAGCGGCTGAAGCAGTTTGGCACGATGCTCGATGATTTTGTGCTGGAATTCCTTAATATGACGGAACGGTACTTCACGTAGAAACCGGTATTCCTCCGGGGCCTTCAACAACGCTGTTTCTGTTACAGCGCTTTCGAGGACAGGGTACGATCGAAACGGTCAGTGAGGTTGAACATGGCCTTTACAACTCCCAAAGGAACAACCCAAACCTCGATGTCGGACATCAACGTAACTCCCTTTGTGGACGTTATGCTGGTGCTGCTCGTAATCTTTATGGTTACCGCCCCGCTGCTGGAATCAGGAATTGAGGTTGACCTCCCGAAAACCAAAACGGTCAAGGTTATCTCGGAAGAACGCGTCGTAGTGACCATCGACAAGCGGCAGACGATTTATGTCGGGAACGATCCTGTCAACATTCACCAACTCGGCGACGTCATACGAAAACGACTAAAGAGTTCTGATAAGGCCCCCGTTTTCATCCGCTGCGATCAGGCTGTCTCCTTCGGAGCGTTTGCGCAAGTCATCGACGCCCTAAAGCAGGCCAACTTGACGAACATCAACATCGTCACAGAGCCCTTGAACACAAAGGGAAGTACGTAACTTCAGCGTGGAGCATCCGTTCGAGGCGATTCCGCTATGGGCGCTGCAACGTTTCCGATATTCAACCATCGCGAGAGCCTTCGAGGCGCCCTTCTGGCATCTATAATCTTTCACTGCCTTCTGGCACTCTCTGCTCTTGTTTATACAATTTGGGGCGGAAGGATGGGAAAAGGATGGGGACAATCTTTGAATTCGGGCAGCGCGGTCCACGTGAACGCCGTGGCCTCCCTCCCCGGCGTTCCGCTGCCGCAGCCAAGAATCACGACCCCTAATACGGTTGCGGTGCAGAACCCGGGGCTGTTTCAGAACGAGCCTGTCCCCAAGCCCCCACCCGACTTGATGGCCCAAAAGATTCCGAAGTTCAAGGAAGCGGTCAAGATCCCTGAAAAAAAGATGCTGGCGAATCCGCGCATCCAGAAGGAGAAGATTCAGCCGCCGCCCAACGCCATCCCTTATGGGCAGGGGGGCAGGCCGACCATGAGCTATAGCTCGGTGACAACGTCGGCTGGCGACGTGGCTATCGGAATCGGCCAGGAGGATTTCGGGGAGCGTTACGGCTGGTACGTACAAGCGGTCCGAAACCGAATCAGCAGTAACTGGCTGCTTTCAACCATCAGCCCCAACATTCTGAACGCACCGCGTGTTTACGTCGATTTTGATATTAATCGTGACGGAAGCATCACCAATGCGCGAATAACGCAATCCAGCGGAATACCGGAAGTGGACCGTTCGGCCCTGAGGGCCGTCCTCGCATCGAGCCCGCTGGCGCCGCTTCCGGCGGACTATTCCGGCAACAAAGTATCTGTTGAATTCTACTTCGATCTGAGGCGGTGAATTCCAGGGGCTCTGTTTTTGGGGCCGCTTCAGAAACATCTCTTCGGTGTGCAGGAGCATCTCTAAAGGCAATGAATATTCGATACGTGAAATATCTCGTCCTGCTTTCAATTCCCCTTTTGGCAATTTTAGCCGGCACTCGGGTGACAAAGAGTCAAACCGAGGGATGGTTTCGCACAGGCATCAACCTGGGACAATCCACGGTCCGGATTGCGGTGCCCGATTTTGCTTCCCGTTCGGCGGACCCACGGGCCGTCGATCTCACAAAAACTTTCAATCAGGTACTTTGGAATGACCTGAACTATTCCGGAATTCTTGACGTCGTTAGCAAGAGTCTTTACCCCGTCAACACTCCTCAGGAACCACAGGACGTTGACTTCAACGGCTGGAGCAATCCGCCTGCCTCTGCTCAGATGCTCGCCTTTGGCTATACGGAAACACGGGGCAACAGCTTCGTTGTGACAGCGCGCCTCTTCGATGTCCATAATCCCTCGAACCCCGGCGTGCTGGCAAAGCGTTATGTCGCCGACTTGAACGAACTCTCAGCGCGGGATGCCGCGCATCGCTTCGCCAATGAGATCATTCAGACTTTGGGCGGCGGCTTGCCCGGAATCAATCTGACGAAGATCGCGTTTGTCAGCAACCGGACTGGACATCCGGAAATTTGGGTGATGGATTATGACGGATTCAACCAGCACCAGATCACAAACTATCCATCTCTCAATCTCACCCCTCGCTGGTCCCCCGACAATTCGATGCTTGCCTTTACCAGTTATGCAAGCGGCAACCCGGAAATTTATCTCTATTCGCTGATCACCAACCGCCGTATCCCTTTTCCCACTTATCGTGGGCTCAATACGACTCCCGCATTTTCTCCCGACGGGAAAAAAATTGCCTTCTGCTCCAGCATGAGCGGGCACCCCGAGATTTACCTTTCCGACGTGAACGGCTTGGGGCTGCAGCGGCTGACCTTCTCGCCAGGAGTTAACATCTCGCCCGTCTGGAACCCAAAGACGGGAAATGAAATTGCCTTCGTATCAGATCGCAGCGGATCACCGCAGATTTACATTATGAATGCAGACGGCACCAACCTGCGCCGCCTGATCACCGCCGGCGGCGACGCAGAGGCTCCATCTTGGTCGCCCAACGGACTTTTTATTGCGTTTTCCTGGAGTGTCAAGGAAACCGGACACTGGGACATCTACGTGATCGAGATTGCTACCGGTCGCATCGTCCAGCTTACGTACAATGCGGGAAGGAACGAACACCCTTCATGGTCTCCGGACGGTCGGCATATCGTCTTTGAGTCGACGCGCAGTGGAAAACGTGAAGTCTGGACCATGTTGGCTGATGGTTCCGACCCCCATGAATTAACTACGGCCGGGGAGAACTGGAACCCCAATTGGTCGAATTGAAGTTCTTCTCCCGGTACGCGGACGCTGCCGGGCTAAGCGCGGACGTTCTGGAGCTTCAAACCATGGAAGTCCATCCTGGCGGCACAGGCACACCCGCTGGATCGAGGAATCTGGAAAGCATATCACGATGCGAGTTTTCCAACATTTCTCAGATCAGGACTTGATAACCGTCGAGTATGGCTGATATTAAATCAGCGGGAAGCTGCAATGAAAATTGGGGGTTGTTTTCCATTTTTGTTTGGTGCTAGGATGTTGAGCTTTGAGCTTTCTCTGTTGTCTAAGTTATTACGGCATTAAACGGACGTGCACAGTGAACCTTTCGAAGGTTAGTTGTCTGGTTTCATATTCTGATCATTTTTAGGGAAAGCAATAGTTCCCTTTTCAAGGAGGATCCTCAATATGCGACAGAAGAAACGCAATCTCGCGCTTCTTGTCGGAACCATCGGAGTTGTTCTTCTGGCAGCTTCTTGCCACAAAAAGGCGGTAGCACCACCGCCACCACCACCGCCACCAGCCGCACCTCCGGCAAAGCCCACAGTTAACCTGACTGCCGTACCGAGTACGATCCAGAGCGGACAGTCTGTTACGCTGAGTTGGACGTCGGAGAACGCTACAAGCCTGGACCTCGAACCAGGCATTGGCGCTGTTCAGTCAAGTGGATCAACCAGCGTCTCGCCTACAGAATCAACCACCTACACTCTGACTGCCACGGGACCGGGCGGAACGGCTACGTCCACGGCGCGTGTCACTGTGACCAGCCCACCACCGCCCCCAGCACCCACTCCAGCCCCGGCAGTTTCGGAAGAGACGTTGTTTGAGCAGAACATCAAAGACGCCTTCTTTGACTTCAACAAATCGGATATTCGCCCGGATGCTTCGCAAGCGCTTACGTCCGATGCCAACTTCCTCAAGGAGCATCCAAGCATCAATATCACGATTGAAGGACATTGTGACGAGCGGGGCAGCGAGGAATACAACCTCGGACTGGGTGACCGCAGGGCCAACGCCGCCAAGAACTTCCTGGTCAATCTGGGCGTTGCTGCGTCGCGGATTACGACCATCTCCTACGGCAAAGACCGCCCATTCTGCACCGAACACAACGAGGAGTGCTGGCAGAAAAACCGTCGCGCTCACCTTGTCTTTGGCAGCCAATAATCACGGAAGGACCGGGAGCCCGGAACTCTGCCAGTGATGGCACGGGGCTCCCGGTTTTTTTCTCTGCATTTCGCGAGATCTGTTTTTTGCCTCTGCAACAAAAACATGAAGACCATCCTGTCAAATGATCCGCAGGCTGCGCAGCGCCGGGATCTCCGCTTCTATTGACCCCAATGCACCCATTTGGGGGTCCCAATTCAGTTGACCGGATCATTATCCTGAGGATAGACTGACAACTGTTTGAATCTCCTGAGGAGAGGTTGAACTGACATTGAGAAAATATGCCCTGACAATCATTTCGATCACCCTGCTGTCAGCCGGCACTGCATCCCCCGCCCTGGGCGTCAGCCGCGAAATCATTCAGATGATGCAGCAGTTGGATACGCTCCAGCAGAGCGTTCAGAATCTCCAGAACACTGTCAGTACGCAGACCGCTATCCTGCACACCCTGCTCCAGCAAACAGCGCACGACGTCAGCCAGATGAAGTCCCAGATGGCGGATTTGCAAAGAAACACTGAGCAGAACCTGGCAGCATCGTCGAATAAACTGGACTCCATGACCAGCCAAATCCAGGCCCTCAGTTCCAGCCTGGAGCAGGCACAGGCGCAACTGACTCAGCTCAGTGAGCAGCTCGCCCAGACGCAAAAAGTTATTCAGGCAATGAATGCACCTCCTCCGGTCGCTTCGGGAAATCCAGGCGCGACCGTCGTCCAACCTGCTGGCGCAAGCGGGCCTGATGCCGGAACGACCAGCGGCCCCGCGGGGAGCCCTGCTGTCAATATCCCGGATCCCGACTCTCTTTTTAATTCAGCCATGAGCAGCTTCAACAGCGGGCAATATGCTCTGGCCATCCAGGGATTCCAGGAGTTCCTGCAGTACTATGGGAACACGCCGCGCGCCTCAAGCGCTCAGTTTTATATTGGTGAGTGCTACTACAATAACGGTGATTACCAGCACGCGATCGATGCGTACGACAAGTGCATCGAGCGCTATCCCAATGGTGACAAGACGCTTGCAGCGCGCCTCAAAAAGGGATATGCTCTGCTCGCCAATGGCCAGAAGGAAGCGGGCATCCGCGAACTCCGCGCACTGGTCGAGCAGCACCCCACAGCGCACGAATCCGATCTTGCTAGTCAGCGTTTACGACGGCTGGGCATCATCATCCGGGCGCGGCGCAGCGGGTAAACCTGGAGATCGTGCCGGGTGGCATCATCTGAAAACGGAGTGAAACTGTCATGGCAGGGTCCGTGAACAAAGTGATCCTGATCGGCCGCGTCGGGCGCGACCCCGAGGTGCGTTATACGCCCAGCGGCAGTCCTGTCGCAACTTTCTCCATCGCCACGGACGAATCTTTCAAGGACCGCAACGGCCAGCAACAGCAGCATACGGAGTGGCACAGGATCGTGGCATGGAACAAGCTGGCGGAAATCTGCGGCGAGTACCTCACCAAGGGCAAACAGGTTTACATCGAGGGCTCCATCCGGAGCCGCCAGTGGGAAGATCAGTCCGGAAACAAAAGAACTTCCTATGAGATCATCGCCCGCAATATGCAGATGCTCGGCTCGCGTGCCGACGCTGAGCGCCCAACAGCAGCAGGTGCTTCTCGTCCAGTGCCGCCCCAAGGCCCGGCGTCTGAAGATCGATACGATGCCGGGGTCGAACCTCCGCCGGAAGGCGAAATCACCGACGAAGATATTCCTTTCTAACCTGCGAAAGACAAAGGGAAACCACTTATCCCGCCTGGTTTCCTGGGGCGCTTGAGCTATCGTTCGCATTTGCGCTGCCTCGTTCACGCAACCGGACATAGGCCATCATCATCAAATTGAAAAGTGCCGTGGGGGACTCCGCAATTGGCCTCGTAGTGGTAGTGATTCCAAATTCTGACGTGGAAGGAGAGAATTCCCCTATGCGTAAATTGCTTATGTGTTCCTCATTGCTGCTTCTGTTGACCATTGTTTCAAGTCCAAAAGCTTACGGCCAAGTCGAACTCTACGGAGGTTATTCCCATCTGAACCTGGGCGGTACACCATCTAATATTGGATCGAGTTCGAACGGGTGGGCAGGCGGTGCTTACCTTCACTTGCTGGGTCCATGGGGTGTCGAGGCGGACTACAGCAATCACTACGGAGTTTCGCCGCAGCCGACCTCGAACGAAAACCGTTACTACGTCCCAGGATTTACCGAACTCTACGGCCCCCGCTTCACCCTTTCTCTCCCGCGGATCCACCCCTTCGTTCACGCGCTTTTTGGAACAGTACACGGAAAGGCAGAAATCTTGCCGCCGATAGGTTTCCCTTCAAACATCGTCACGGAAAATGCATTTGGTATGGCGTTCGGGGGCGGCGTCAACGTTAAAGCCACCCGACACGTCTGGCTGCGCCTGATTCAGGTGGACTATCTTCGCGCGCAATTTACGAACAATACGCAAAATGACGCGAGGATTTCCGCCGGCCTCGTCTTCCGATTTGGCGAGTGGTGAAGGCGACTCTAAAGCGAAATCTCAACCACAGTTGTATACTTGGGATTGCCGAGGGTCAGCCTCTGCTGTGACTTTCGGATCAATCCCAAGGGAAGTGGCAGGCGGCGTCATTCCATTCGGCCAGCCAGCGGGATCTGTCGCCAGCTGACAAGACGCGCCTGCACTTCCTGCACAAACCGAAGCCCTGCCTGCTTCATCCTGGGAGGTTTCGCATGGAGATTCATGAGCAGGACGCACTCGATTATCACCGCCAAGGCCGCAAAGGCAAAATCGAAGTCGTCGCAACAAAGCCCTGCCGCACACAATGGGATTTGAGCCTGGCCTACACTCCCGGCGTGGCCGTTCCCTGCCTCGAAATCGCCAGAGACCCCGACCTCAGCTTTGAATACACAGCGCGAGGCAATCTGGTGGCTGTGGTTTCAAACGGCACGGCGGTGCTGGGTCTGGGCAACATCGGGCCTGCGGCCGGAAAGCCCGTGATGGAAGGCAAAGGAGTGCTGTTCAAGCGCTTTGCCGATATCGACGTTTTCGATCTGGAAGTTGGTTCCAAAGACCCGAAGGAAGTTATCCGATTCTGCCAGCTTCTCGAACCCACCTTTGGCGGCATCAATCTGGAAGACATTAAGGCGCCGGAGTGTTTTGAAATCGAGGAAACGCTGCGCCAGACGATGTCGATTCCCGTGATGCACGATGACCAGCACGGAACGGCTATCATCTCCGGCGCGGCATTGCTGAATGCGCTGGAAATTGCCGGCAAGGACATCGGCCAGGTGCGAGTGGTGTTCAGCGGGGCAGGAGCCTCGGGAATCGCCTGCGCGGAGCATTACATACGCCTCGGCGTAAAGCGCGAAAACGTAATTCTCTGCGATTCCAAGGGGGTGGTGTACGAAGGCCGTGAGGAGGGCATGAATCCGTACAAAGCCAGGCTGGCCTCAAAAACGACCGCTCGAACGCTGGCTGACGCACTGAAAGGAGCGGATGTCTTTGCCGGGCTTTCGATTCCCGGCTGCCTGACGCAGGAGATGATCCGCTTGATGGCGGACCGCCCTATTGTTTTTGCCATGGCCAACCCTATTCCTGAAATCAGCTACGAGGATGCCAAGGCCGCAAGGCCGGATGTTATCCTCGCCACGGGCCGTTCGGATTATCCGAACCAGGTGAACAACGTTCTGGGATTTCCCTTCATCTTTCGCGGCGCGTTGGACGTCCGCGCAAAAACGATCAATCACGAAATGGAAATCGGCGCTACGCGGGCGCTGGCTGCGCTTGCCCGTGAGGATGTGCCAGACTCCGTGCTGCGGGCTTACGGTCTGCGACGGCTCAGCTTCGGGCCGGAGTACATCATCCCGAAGCCGTTTGATCCGCGTGTGCTGATCTGGGAGTCATCGGCTGTGGCAGAAGCCGCTATGCAGACCGGAGTGGCAAGGCTTCATGTAAACCTTGAAGAGTACCGCGATGCCCTTTCGCGCCGCCTGGGGCGGACGTATGAAGTGATGCAGGGCGTTCGCCAGCGGGCCAAGGCCGCGCCCAAGCGAATCGTCTTCTCCGAAGGCGAGCGCGAAAAGATCATCCGCGCCGCGTACCAGATTTGCGAGGAGAAGATTGGCAGGCCGATCCTGCTGGGTCGACAGCATGTGATTCGCGCGCGACTCGCTGAAATTGGGATTCAGCATTTCGAGCCCGAAATTATCGAGCCTGAAACATCGTCACGCCTGGACGCTTACGTGCAAGAATACTACCGCCTGCGGCAGCGACACGGCGTGACGCTGAGCGAAGCGCGCGACCAGATGCTCAATCCGAATTATTACGGCGCGATGATGGTCCACATGGACGACGCGGAAGGCTTTCTGGCTGGCGTCGCCCAGCACTATCCGGAAACCATCCGGCCGGCGCTTCAGATCATCCGGGTGCGGGAAGGCGTGCGGCGCGTTTCGGGCGTTTATGTGATCGTTACCAAACAGCAAGTTTATTTCTTTTCCGATACCACGGTGAACATCGAGCCGACGGCGGAAGACCTGGCAGAGATCGCACTGCTTGCCGCAGAGGTGGCGCGCGATTTCAATTTCGAGCCGCGCGTGGCGATGCTTTCATTCTCGAACTTCGGAAGCACGCGCCATCCGCTGACCGAGAAAGTGCGCCGTGCAACTGAGATCGTCAAGCAGACCCACCCGGAAATCATGATCGATGGCGAGATGATGGCAGACACGGCGGTGGTGCCGGAAATCCTGGAGGAGGATTACCCGTTCTCGACGCTCAAGGGCGGCGCAAACGTCTTGATCTTTCCCGATCTCGATTCCGCTAATATTGCTTACAAGCTGATGCTGCGGATCGGCGGGGCGGAGGGGCTTGGACCCATCCTGGTGGGAATGTCAAAACCCGTCCACGTGCTCCAGCGCGGTGCCACAGTTGAAGAGATCGTTAACATGGCCGCCATTGCTGTTGCCCACGCGCGAGTTGCTGCCGCTTCCTCGAAGGGAATATAGGCCTTTTCCCGGGCGGGCAACCCTGTAGAGACAGCCACTGACGCATCCAGAGCGCTCGGAATTTTACCTGGCGGGAACTCCGGATGCCTGGACCTCCCTCAGGATTTTTCTTCTTTCAAATACCGGCGGTGCAGTTCCTCCACGGTCATAGGCCCGCGGCGGATGCTCGTCACCTTAAGCCGTCCGTCGGCCTTCGGAACAACCACAGCATACACAGTGTCGCCGGCACGCAAGTCCTCGAACTTCAGCGCTCTTCCCAGTTCGTCGCGATAGACTGTTTCCGGCGCGACTTCGACAACCTCAGTAACTTCTGTGGGAAGTTTCAGCACGATCTGCCGCTTCTTCGCGTCTACCGAGGAGATGATAAAAAACGTGTCGGCGGTTTTTTGCTGTCGCTCCGCTGTTTGTGCCATTGATAAAGCAGGCAAGATCGGGACCGCACAAAACAGAATTGCCAAGAATCTCAAGAAGAGGCTTCCTCCACTTGCTCGCATAGATTGCCTCACCCTTCAAACCGACTTTGAGTCAAATCGATGCCTGGGCTCACTCGTATCGCAAGGCCTCGATTGGGTCCAGTCTGGCGGCCTTCCGAGCGGGGTAGTAACCGAAAAAGATCCCCACCCCGACGGAGAACGCCACGGCGACCAGAATGGATTCGATGGGAATCTCTGTCGGCCACTGGAGCATATTAGAAACGGCCCGCGACCCAAGAATTCCCAGAATCACGCCCACCGCACCTCCAATGGAACTGAGAACCACGGCTTCTGCCAGAAACTGGTTCTGCACGTCGCTCTCCGTGGCGCCGACTGCCATGCGCACCCCGATTTCGCGCGTCCTCTCAGTCACGGAAACAAGCATGATGTTCATGATTCCAATGCCGCCGACCAGAAGCGAAACGGAAGCAATGCTGGCCAGCAGCAAGGTCATCACGCGGCCGGACTCCGCCTGGGCCCGTGCAAGATCGTCGGGGCTGCGAATGATGAAGTCATCTTCCTGGTCGGGACGGAGGCGATGCCGCTCGCGAAGTAAAGCAGCAATCTGACGCCGCGCGGGAGCGATGGCCCGCTGTGAATTGGCCGAGCACATAATGAAGTTCAGCCAGTCGATCCCCGCCAGTTTTTTCTGCACCGTCGTGTAAGGCATCAGAATCCTGTCATCCTCGTCGCGGCCGAACGGCGACTGCCCTTTCGGCGCCATAACGCCCACAACGCGGAATGGAATGTTCCTGATCCGGACCATCTTGGCCACGGGATCTTCGCTGCCAAAGAGGTTCTGCACAACAGTGAGCCCCAGCACGCAAACATCCGCCGCTGAATCCACATCATGCTGCGTGAAGAAACTGCCTCTCATGACCGCCCAGCGCCGGATATCGAGATAATCCGGAGTGACGCCATCAATTCCGGTGAACCAGTTCTCGCCGCCGTAAACCACCTGGCCGCCAGACCTGACCCCCGGCGAGACCTTGCTGATGAACGGAATCTGCTGGACAATCGCCTTCGCATCGTTGACGGTGAGCGTTTTGGTTGCTTCGCTTCCCAGGCGGACGCCGCGCTGGGTGATGCTGCCGGCGGCCACAAAAATGATATTGTTGCCAAGACTCCGGATGGCCTCCTGCACCTGGTTGCTGGCGCCGACGCCGATCGCGACCGTACAGATGACCGCGCCGACGCCGATAATGATGCCAAGCATCGTGAGAACGGAGCGCATCTTGTTGCGCGCCAGCGCGCGAAGGGCCACGCGCAGCACGGCTGCATAATCCATCAGGCCCTGTCCTCCTCATTCTCGTTTTCAACCACGGGTGGAAGACCTGCAAGCACCAGAGAAGCATCGGCCATGCTTTCCACCGGTGCATCACGCCGAATCTTGCCATCGCTGAAAACAACCGTGCGTCTGGCAAACCGGGCGATATCGGGTTCGTGTGTCACGAGCATGATCGTCAGACCCTGCTCACGGTTCAGGCGCTGGAAAATTTCCATGATCTCAATGCTTGTACGACTGTCGAGGTTTCCGGTCGGCTCATCGGCAAGCAGGATCGACGGGTTGTTCACCAGCGCTCGGGCAATCGCGACGCGCTGCTGCTGCCCTCCCGAAAGCTGCGAAGGATAGTGCTCCTCCCTGCCCTCCAACCCGACGATCCGCAATGCTTCGCGCGCCCTCCCGAGCCTTTCTTCGTGCAGCACGCCAGAGTAAATCAGCGGCAGTTCGACGTTTTCCAACGCCGAGGTCCGCGCCAGCAGGTTGAAGCTCTGGAAAACGAACCCGATTTTCCGGTTCCGGATATGCGCCAATTCAACCTTTGTAAGCTTTGAAACATCCTGTCCGTCCAGCCAATACGTTCCACGCGTGGGACGATCCAGGCATCCAATAATATTCATAAATGTCGATTTGCCAGAGCCAGAAGCTCCCATAATGGCCACAAACTCTCCAGGAAATATCTTCAATGAGACGCCGCGCAGAGCGTGGACCTGGACCTCGCCCAGATCGTAAACCTTGTGAAGGTTCTCTACACAAATGACAGGGTCAGTAACATCATGTTGAGCCTGACATTCTGGTTTTAACTGCAACATGCCGCTGGTCATAAGTGATGCTACCTTGGGCCTCGTCCAAGCCGCTGATTACCCGGAAACATTCCCTGCGATGAGTTCCCTTGTGTGATTTCCTCTCCCGTAATGACCAGATCGCCCGGCTTCAAATCGCCCTCCGTCATTTGCGTGTAACTATAGTCCGTTATTCCGACCTTAACGGCGATCGGCCTGGGTTTCTTATGGCTGTCCAGTGTCCATACGACCTGCGTCCCGCCGATATGCGGGCGAGTCGCTTCCTCCGGAATGTGGAACTTCTGGTAAAGCTGATCAAGCTGGTTGCGAGGCAGTTCGGGAGTGTATCGCAGGGCGGCATTTGGAATCTTGATGCAGTCAGTGCAGTGCCCTATGGGAATAGTCACATATGCGGTCTGCCCCGGAAGGAGCTTCTCGTCAGGGTTCTCAAAGTCGATGACCGTGTCATAGGTCACTACATTCTGCACAATCGTCGCGTTAAGCCGTATGGCGCTCACTCGGCCGCTGAACCGCTCATTGGGAAAGGCGTCAACTTGAAATGTTGCCGGAGTTCCAATCCGCACACTGCCGGTGTCCGACTCATCCACTTTTGCATAAACCTGCATGCGCTTCAAATCCTGGGCGATGCTGAAAACCACCGGCGCCTGCAAGGACGCGGCGACGGACTGCCCCACCTCGACATTTCTCGCAACAATGGTCCCGTTGATCGGCGAAATGATTGTGGCGTATCGAAGGTTAGTTTTCGCCAGCTTCAGGGCGCCCAGCATGGTCTGTACTTGGGCCCTGGCCTGCGCCAACTGGGCCTGGGTTTGGGCGCGCTGGGCGACGGACTGGTTCAATTGCGCCTCCGCCGCGCGGACCGCAGCGTTGGCCTGGTCAAGCGCCGACTGCGTCTGATCAGCCTGATCGCGGGAAAGGACCCCCTCAATGGCTAGATTGCTGATCCTCCTGGTGTTAGCCCGAGTGTATTCGACGGCGGCCCTGGCTTTTTCCAGGTTCGCTTGATTGGTCCGGATGACGGCGTCTGCTACAGCAAGGCTCGCCTCGAGGTTGGCGACGTTCGCCTGCGCATTCGCCAAATTGCCGCGGGCCTGGATCACTTGTGCCTGAAAGATGGCTGGGTCAAGCTGCGCAAGGACCTGCCCCGCCTGGACTCTGGTGTTAAAGTCCGCAAAAATGTATTTGACAGTGCCGGAGACGTAGGAACCGACGGGGACAGTAGTTAAGGGATTAATGGTACCTGTAGCTTCGACGGTGGCAGTAATGTTCCCCTTCTGAACCTCGGCCGTCAGGTAACGGGATTCACCGGGTCCCCTTCGGAGAACCATGCCAACCGTCAGAAGAACGGCCGCGGCAAGGACCCCCATCCATACCAGCTTCTTTCGCCGGTGGAGAAAATTCCTGATTGCCAAGGATGCCATTGAGCGCCCTCCTCTCCCTGCGGCATGCGTCGGTTTTCGAAGAGAGTCGCTCAGTCGGCGCAGGACCTACCTGGGCGGAGGCGGGGGTGGATGTCCGGCCATCTTGCGTTTAGCGTCCCACTGTTTCACCATGGCATTGAACTTCTCGAGTTGCTGGGCATTCAGAATTTTCCGCGTTTCGTCCCGTGCCTCTTCTCGAATGGCCTGAAACTGTGGCGCGACCTGCTCTCGCAGCTCAGACTCCTTCTGGTCCATCTGGGTGATGATTTGCTGCAACTGCTGGGTCTGCGTCTGGGAAAGATTTAGCTCTTTCTGAAGGTAGTCAATCACCCGCTGGCGGCTGAATTTTCGGTGCCAGTGGCCCGAATACCAGCCATAGGTATATACTCCGGCTGCGCCGACAATGATGCCCAGCAGAAATATCAAGACAAAATAAACGTAGACGCGCCGCTTCATTGACTCCCTCGCGTCGCAGGATTGCCGTTGGCACCTGATGCATTAGAATAATCCGCTGCATCTCCGGAATCCGAGCCATCCACTCCCAGAACCTGCTCATTCGATAACGTCGCCATTTGCGTCTGCACAAGGACAGATTGTGAGACTCCGGAACTGCGAAGGGGTCCCGACGACGGCAGCAGGAGCACCAGAAGCAACGTCAGCGCCACCATCAGCATCGCGTAAACAAAGCGCCGGCCAATCTGATCGATGAATTGCTCCCCAAACTGAATTTCTTCCCTGGCATTTTCAATCCTGTTCATCACACGCTTTGTGAACCCGATGGACGGCTCTGGAGGCGATTCCACGCCAAGCGCAACAAGGCCCGCGCGGACCGCCTGCCAACTCCGCAGATACTCTTTGCATGCAGAGCAGGAATCAAGATGCACACGGAGAGAGGGCGAAATCTCCACATCTTCTTCGACCATTTGCCGGACAGTGTCACAACGCATGGCTTACCATCCCTCCTGCCAATTTTTCAAAGTCCCTGACCATTCTTTTTCTTGCCCGATGCAGGCGTACTTTGACCGTGCTCAATTTCAGTCCAAGGATCTCTGAAATCTCCTCTACGGACCTGTCCTCAATCTCCTTCAGGGTCAGTATCACGCGGTCTTCCGCAGGTGCGCGGGCCAGGAGCTTTCGGACAAGGTCGCCCATGGCAAGCTTCTCTTCGCTGTCCAGCCCGCCTTCCTCGTGTCCCCGGCTTTGGGACTCGATCTGCCGCTGCCCTTCTTCAGACATTTCCGCGAAGTATGTGACCCTGGATGAGCGCTGCCGGCGCAGGTAATCATAACAATGATTTACAGCGATCCGATTGAGCCACGTTCCGAATGACGACTGGGAATTGTAACTCTCAATGGCGGCGAAGGCCTTCATAAAAATTTCCTGGACGATGTCCTCCACGTCGTTCCGGCGCCGGACCAGGTGGAAAACAATGGCAAAAATCCGCCGCTGGTAGGCATCCACCAGCGGAGCGAAAGCTTCTTTATCCCCAGACTGGCAACGTCTAATCCATTCAGCTTCCTGGCTGGGGTCTGGTCGAGAGTTTGCCATCGAATTTCCATAGTAGCTCTTTCCTGTGTTTAATGACGAATATAAGCTACTTAGGGTTACATGGAAGGGGGGAAACGGACGTCCCCCGTAACGGAGATTTCTATTGACTTGTTTATCACCTTATGGAATAATACGACGCATGATTATAGGTTCACGTCTACGGAAGCTGCGTGAGGAGCGCAAGCTTTCACAAGGCGACATTGAGAAACGCACGGGACTCCTGCGCTGCTATATCTCCAGGGTCGAGAACGGGCACACGGTGCCTTCCCTCGAAACTCTGGAGAGGTTGGCCGCAGCCATGGAGATCCCCCTCTATCAGTTGTTTTATGAGGGGGAAAGACCACCGGACCTCCCTAATCTGACCCAGCGCAAGAATACCGACGAACTGGCCATGGAGATTCCGGCAGACCGTGATTCGCGGTTCTTCCAAAAAGTAAGACGGTTGATCAGCAACATCAATGACCGCGACCGCCGGCTGCTGCTCTATATGGCCCAGAAATTAGCAAACCGTTAGCCAGAACGGTTTGTCGTTCGGGGATCCATGGGATGCGCGAGGGCTGTGTGGAGGGGGAAGCACTCATTCCCACTCGATGGTTCCCGGGGGCTTCGAAGTAATGTCGTAAACAACTCGGTTGACTTCCTTCACTTCGTTCACGATGCGGGTGGCAATCCGTTCGAGAACGTGAGGGGGGATTTTCGCCCAGTCGGCAGTCATGCCGTCTTCGGATGTGACTGCCCTCAGGGCAATAGTGGAGGCGTATGTCCTGGCGTCTCCCATAACCCCCACGCTCGATATGGGCAGAAGGATTGCGAACGACTGCCACAGCTGATGGTAGAGCTGTGCTGCGCGTATTTCCTGCTCAACGATCGCATCGGCTTCGCGAAGGGTTCGAAGTCGCTCAGGGGTCAGCTCGCCCAAAATCCGGACGGCCAGTCCAGGGCCCGGAAACGGCTGGCGGGAAATGATTTCCGCGCTAAGCCCCAGTTCCCGACCGACTTCCCTGACCTCGTCCTTAAAGAGTTCCCTTAAGGGTTCGATGAGTTCGAATGTCAGGTCCGTCGGCAAACCGCCCACGTTGTGGTGACTCTTGATAGTGGCTGCCGGACCCTTGACGGAAACCGATTCGATAACGTCCGGGTAAAGAGTTCCCTGCACCAGGAACCGTGGCTCCCCCAGCGCGCGGGCTTCTTCTTCGAAGACGCGAATGAAGACTTCGCCGATGATCTTCCGCTTCTGCTCCGGGTCTGTTACGCCTTCCAGCCGCTTCAGGAATCTATCTGAGCGATCGACAGCACGGACGTTCAAGTGCGCCTGGGCTTTCAAAGCCGCTGTCACCTGCTGGAATTCATTCTTCCTGAGCAGGCCGTTGTCGACGAACACGCAAATCAGCTGATCGCCAATCGCACGGCTGACCAGCGTGGCCGCCACCGTTGAATCCACGCCGCCCGAAAGAGCGCACAGGGCGCGCTCATTGCCCACCTGGGCCCGGATCCGCTCAACAGTCTCTTCGATCAATGAGCCCGGATACCAGTTAGCTTTGGCTCCACAAATGTTTTCGACAAACCGCCGCAGGATTTCCGTTCCGGACGCCGTATGACGCACCTCCGGATGGAATTCCACCGCGAACATTTTCTTCTCGACGTTCTCAATGGCCGAAATCGCGTTCTCCGTTCGCCCCACGACGCGGAAACCCGGGGGTACTTCCACGACGTGGTCGCCATGGCTGTTCCACACGCGGAGCGGCGATTCAAACCCGGTGAACAGTTCGCTGGGCGGCAGGATCTCGAGTTGGGCAAAGCCGTATTCGCGTCGTGCGGCCGGCTCGACCTTGCCACCCAGCTTGTGGGACATCAATTGCAGCCCATAACAGATACCCAGGATGGGAACCCCCAGCTTGAAAACACGGTCGTCGCAGCGGGGAGAAGCCGGATCGTAAACGGACGACGGCCCGCCGGAAAGAATGATCGCCAGCGGATTCATTTTCACAAGGTCATCAAAGGACAAATGGCACGGCACAATCACCGAATAGACGTGCATCTCACGAATGCGCCGCGCAATAAGCTGCGTGTATTGCGATCCGAAGTCGAGAACTACAATAGGACGTAAGTTTTCCATTTTCCTTGTTTGCCCAGTTGTGTACGCGAGTGACGGTAAATCAGTGACTGTGTGAAACCGTTAACTTACATCATACAGGATTCCGTCCCTCTACGCCTTAAGTTCTGTTGGCGAATGCTCCAAGAACACTCTCGGGCCGCCATCGCTGCAGATCTCTACTTCAAGACGAGGCCGTATTGCCCACCAGTAAAACGCAGGCTCTGGTAAGACAACAACCATTCAAAATCAGAACCACTTTATGGTGGAAATTAAGGAATGACAATCTATCGCACAACAATATTGACGAGCTTCTGAGGAACCAGGATGAATTTGACAACCTCCCGGCCATTGAGGTGCTGGACGACTTTCTCATCGGCCAGCGCGAGGCGCCGGATATCGTCTTCTGTGGCATTCGCAGCCACGCGAACCCTGCTCCGAAGCTTGCCGTTTACCTGGACAGGAAGTTCGAATTCTTCTTCTGCGGCAAGCTCCGGGTCGTACGCTGGCCAGGGGACGCGGAGGGTCGCTCCAGTATGCCCCAGACCCTCCCAGAGTTCATCTGCAATGTGAGGGGCAAAGAGCGCGAGCACCAGCGTCAGAATTTCAAGTGTTTCTTTAAGAATTCCAGGGCAAACCTTTCCTTCTGAAATTTCAATATCCAGCTCGCTAAGCTCATTAACCAGTTCCATGGCGAGGGCAATATCGGTGTTGAAGTGCCAGCGCTCTTCCATGTCGTCGGTGACATGCCGGAGCACTTGGTGAGCCTTGCGCAGAATCTTCCGTTCTTCGGACGTGTAGCTCACGCTATCGCCAGTACGGTTCGTCTTCCCAAGCATCGAATGGATCGCTCGAAGGTTATCTGCATATTTAGCCACCAGGCGGTACACGCGGTTAAGGAAACGCGAGGCGCCTTCGATACCGCTGTCGCTCCAATCGAGGTCCTTCTCGGGTGGCGCGGCAAATAACATGTAGAGCCGGACGGTATCGGCGCCGTACTTGGCGAACATGGCCGTGGGGTCCACCACGTTGCCCTTCGACTTGGACATCTTCGCGCCGTCTTTGATGACCATTCCCTGCGTGAACAGCCGTGCAACGGGCTCAGAAAATTCCACGAGACCGATGTCCTTCATCACCTTAGTGAAAAAGCGCATATAAATCAGGTGCAGGATAGCGTGCTCGATACCGCCGATATACTGGTCCACCGGGAACCAGTATTTCACGGCCTCTCTGTTAATGGGCGCTGTGTCGATTTTCGGGTCTGTATAGCGGTAGAAATACCATGACGAATCGACAAACGTGTCCATCGTATCCGTTTCGCGCCGCGCCGAACCGCCGCACTTCGGACAGGTAGTGGACACAAATTCCGGAACACTCGCCAGCGGTGACTGGCCTGTTCCGGTCAGCCTGACATTTTCGGGCAGAAGCACGGGAAGATCAGATTCTCTAACCGGCACGAGTCCGCACGCGTCGCAATAAACCATGGGAATCGGCGTACCCCAATATCGTTGCCGAGAGATGCCCCAATCCTTAATGCGGTACTGTACCGTTCCTCTTCCGAAACCGTCGGCTTCAGCGTCTTTGGTCATGCGCTCGATAGCTCGCTCTGAAGTAAGGCCAGTATAAGGACCGGAGTTTACGAGCTTTCCGTAATCCGTGAAAGCGGCTTCAAGTTTTACTTGAGGTCCACCATCCTTCGGCACGATAACTGTACGGATTGGAAGACCGAACGCCGTGCAGAACTCGAAGTCGCGCTGGTCGTGCGCGGGCACTGCCATCAATGCCCCTGTGCCGTACTCCATCAGCACAAAGTTAGCCAGCCAGATGGGGACAGTCTCGCCATTATAAGGATTACGTGCGGTAAAGCCGGTCGGCGCTCCGTCCTTCACCTGATTCACTTCCACGCGCGCGCGGACAGCGGAACTCTTGATGCGTTCGACCTCACGCCTGAGGGCTTCAGGGGCCTTCGAAGCCGCGATCATCTTGTCAACCAGCGGGTGCTCAGGGGCCATAAGCACCGCCGTACAGCCGAAAATCGTATCCACGCGAGTGGTGAAGACCCGCAGTGGCAGGTCGAGCTCAACGATACGGAAATCGACTTCAGTTCCTTTTGACTTGCCAATCCAGTTCTGCTGCATCGTAAGGACCCGATCCGGCCAGCGGACCAGTTTCTTCATATCTTCCAGCAGTCGCTCGGCATAATCAGTGATCTTCAGGAACCACTGCTCAAGTTCTTTTTCGACTACGGGGGTGTCTTCGTGCCGCCAGCAGCAGCCGTCCACGACCTGCTCATTGGCAAGCACGGTTTCACATTCGGGACACCAGTTCACCCGGCTTTTCTTTCGATACGCCAGGCCGCGTTCGTACATCTTGAGGAAGAACCATTGGTTCCATCGGTAGTATTCCGGCAGGCAGGTTGTGACCTCTCGTCTCCAATCGTAGCTTACCCCGAGCCGCTTCAATTGCTCGCGCATGCGGGCGATGTAGGCAAAAGTGAATTCTGCGGGAGGCCGCTGGCTCTTGATCGCGGCGTTTTCCGCGGGTAAGCCGAACGAGTCCCAGCCGATGGGATGAAGGACATTGTAACCCTTCATCCACATGTAGCGCGCCAGAGCGTCGCCAATCGAGTAGTTCCTCACGTGCCCCATGTGGATGTCGCCGGATGGATAGGGCAGCATCTCGAGCACGTAATATTTACTGCGATTGGGATCTGGGTCAGCATCAAACAGCCTGTCCGCTTCCCAGCGCTTCTGCCATTTCGCTTCTACTTTTTGTGGATTGTATGTCGGGTCCATGTTTCCAATCTGACCTTACGAATCTGGAATTACGCGTGTCCAAACCCCATGTTCGAAGGAGATTCATGCGCTTCCAGGAGAGTCCTTCGGCATCCGGTTCAAAATCGGAAGCTATTCTTGTCTTAGTGGTCCTAATTGTAATGGGTAACTGGAATTTCCTCCATCTCGGGAAATCGCGCTTCCAATGCTAAGCGCGACGCGCTGCCAGCCTGCGCATCATTGCCAGGTTCCGTTTGTCGTCGTCCGGCCTGTCAACCGGCGTCTCGCAGATGAACGGAATATCGCACAGTTTGGGGTGGCGGACGATTCTGCCAAATGCTTCAGCTCCGATCTGGCCTTTTCCGATGTGCTCATGCCGGTCAACGTGCGAATTGAATGCCACTTTCGAATCGTTGGCATGAATGACGCGCACTCTTTCCAAGCCGACGGTTCCTTCAATCTCCTCAATTGTCTTGCCCAGCCCAGAGGCCGTGTGGACTGAATAACCAGCGGCAAACAAATGAGCAGTGTCCATGCACGCCCCGACGGGCAAATCCTTCCCTGCGCCTGAGACGATTTCCGCAACCTCCTCCAAGCTCCTCCCGATGGCCGACCCTTGACCGGCTGTATTCTCTACTAACACCATAAGCCCGTCGAGGCAAAGCCCGTTGGCCGCTTCCTTGAGCGACTCGATACAATTGGCGATAGCGGCCGAAACCGTTGATCCCCTGGAACTGCCCGGGTGCGCTACAAGATAATCGGCGTCCAGCGCAAGGGCCCTTTGAATCTCCCGCCGGAATGCGGCGACCGACTTGCGCCGGATTTCCGAATCACCCGAGGCCAGATTAATCAAATAATTATCGTGAATGACAAGCGGAGAAAGCTTTCGGGCTGCGCGTTCAGTCCGGAACCGCTCGCATTCCTCATAACTCGGATCACTCGTCCGCCATCCGCGCGGGTTTGCCGAAAACATCTGAAACGTGTCACAGCCGATTTCACTCGCGCGAAGGACTGCATTCTCGATCGCTCCAGCAATCGACGTGTGCACGCCCACGCGCAATCTGCCACGCCCAGTTTTCTGCATGAGGCATCTTAACAGAAGCCGTTCAAAAGCGTCAATTTACGAGAAGCACGCTGACGAGAGGATTTGAAACCAAGCGGCATTACGAGAATCGGAGGTTGTGACCAGGGTTAAACCGAATCAAGACTCTCGTCAAACCCCTCTGAAAACCGGCACGACACACCGTTGTCGGCGCGCCGACATTCTAAAGCAATACTTTATACCCCTCGTTCTACGCAAAAGCTCGGCTCTGCATTCAAGAAGCACAGAAGGAACTCCCAGTCCTAAACACCGAAGGTGACATGCGTTGTAAGCTGCGCGATGGCAAGCCACGAGTCGCGGAGTCCACGAAAGTCAGGCAAGAGTTTTGCCCGGTGTTAAAGTTATACTTTAAGTTCAATCCACGAGCGTCAATCGATCAGAGTAAACTCTCAAACCATCCCACTGATCCGAAGGTCTTGGGAGGTATGAATGAATAGGACGCCGCTTGCGGTGTTGTTGTTTTCCAGCAGTTACTAGGCTAAACTTTTTTGGCTTTAGCATGGGAAGGATTATGTGACTATTTCTGTTTTCCGGCAGCTTTGGGAAAAGGATTCCCGAACGGCTATTCTTGTCCGTGCCTTGGCAGTTTCACTTATGAGATTTTCGATCACAAATTTCTCCGGAGCTTTCGCTCCCACAGAACCCTGGCGGTGGATTCAAGCATGATGCCCACCCCTCGCCGGGGGACTTACATCCCCGCCAGGTTAACTTGCCGCGCGGCCCAGCCCCGGGCTTTTTCTCATCTCCTGCAAAATGCCGTCGCCCTCGGAGCCCTCATCATGGTGCTGGCTGGGTCCGGGTGCCGAAAGCATGAGCCGTTGCCCCGCCCGTACCTCGCGTTTGTGGTCAACAATCAGAGTCAGTCGATTGCGGTGGTCAATATGGCCAGCACGCAAATCATCACGACCATCCCCGTTCCGCCGTTACCTGAAACAGCAGCCCGGCGGCCGAAGAACAACGAGATCTATGTTGTCTCAAGTTCTGGAAAGGTCAGCGTCGTTCGCTATCCCGAGATGACGGTCGCCGCTATCATTGATATTGGCCGGTCCGCAGTTGGGTTGGAATTTTCTCCCGACGGGAGCCGTACCTATACGCTCGACCCTCAAGCCGGCCGGATTGTTATGATCGATTGCGCCAGCCGGAAGGTCGCCGGAACAGTCAGCCTGTCGCCCGATCTTTCGCACCTGGCCATCACGCCTGACGGAAAGACCCTGATTGCCAGCGATCCATCGGGCAACCGCCTGTTCTTTGTCAGCACGGACCCGCTGAAGGAACTCGGGAACGTAAGCGTGGGCAAGGCGCCGGGACCGTTGGCAGTATCTCGTGACGGGTCTGAAGTCTTTGTGGCAGACACAGGCGAGGAGAAAATCTCTGCCGTCGAAATCCCCTCCCGTACGGTCCTCGCCCATATTGAAATGGGATCGAAACCAAGCGGGCTCGTTTTGAAGCCCGATGGCGGAGAGCTTTTCGTGCTAAGCGAAGAGGCATCCACCATCACAATCGTCGATTCCTCGCACGACAACGTCGAACAGGTACTGCCGGTGGGAAAAGATCCATCCGCTGCCGCATTCACCAGGGACTCGAGCCTGATGTATCTCGCTTCCGCCGGTGACGGTTTCGTAACCGCGCTTGACGTGCCGTCCCGAACAGTCGAAAGTGCGCTCCACGTGGGAGTCGCGCCCGGAGCTCTGGCCCTCACCCCTGACGAGCGCTTCCTCGCGGTGGCAGACAGCGCATCGGGAAGCCTCGCGATCGTTCGAACTTCGCCACTCTCCCTGGTGACAGTTATTCCGGTTGGCGGAAACCCCGCCGATGTTTTCATTCCCGGATGGGAGCGAGACCAGCGTTGATTGCACAGAGTTGTCGTAGGTGGCTCTTTCTGCAGGAACAGACCAATTCAGTAAGCATGACAATTAATCCTAAATTTGAATTAATTCATGTATCTCTGTGATTCAACACAACTTATTGTTCAAGTCACATCGACTTGACTGAGATTTCACCAACTTTGAAGTTCCCCGGAAAGGTCCATGGTCAGCCAGCTTTCCTTCGGCAGAAGCTGAAGAGGAAGGTTATTCGCCCAAAGCGAAACCTGAACTTGGATTTGCTTGCCGGGACTGACTCCGAGAAGAGCAAAATCGACACGCGCTTCAAAGATCTGTGCAAAGGCGGCCTGTACCGAGTCGCCCGTAGTAACGGGAACCTGTCGCGGTTGGTCGTCTTTCCAGAATTCGATCCTGCGGATTTTCCCTTCGGAGGCGGACGCGTGGATCCGCGCATTGCAGTCGCCGTCGATAGCAATCCGCACTTCGAACGACGACTTCTCCCGGGTGAATGCCGGCGCGAAATCCAGCCTAAGGTAAACAGCACTCCGCCCGCACCCGTAGTAGAGCGCATCGAGGTAATTGCAAACTCCGTGCATTGATCCGGAACTCACGTCAGGCAGGTAAAGCCCTGATCCAATCCATTCAAAGTAATTGGTCTCGCGGCCGTCAATCGTTGCATCGATGAGCCCGGTGGGCGCGTAGTTGACTACTCGCTGCTCAACTCTTTTGATCGGCACCGCCAGATTGTCAGGAGGCGATTCATCGAGCAGGAGGTAAATGTTACTGAGGTGCTTGCGGTAGAGCAGATCGAACTCTTCGTCATAGCGGCTTGAGTGCTCCGGCCCGTACCACCAGCACCAGTCACTCCCTTCGCCGATCCAGACCTCCTGGAGCGCCAGTTCGCGGTTTGCAGGCCGGCGAATTTCGCGGTCTTTGTTTCGCTCAAAGAAATCGCGCGCCCCGCCGAGCAATTCCCATGCGCGGTTGTCCTCTTCGGACCCGATCCACACGTCAAAATTCGAGTTGATCCATGATCCTGGCACAATATACGTCAGGCTCCCCTCCCCGCAGATATCCAAAGCCTCGCTTGCGGTAACGGCCTTCAAACTCGGATCCGCAACCACTCTCGCATAGAATGATTTAAGGAATTCACGCCCGTTACCAGGAAAGAACTCCCAGGCGTTTTCACCATCCAGGATAATTGAGATCACCTTCGGGGTGTCGCCTGCGTTTCTTGCAGCCGCCCTTATCCTCTGATGCAGATCGTGTGCGGCGGCTTCTGGCTGCATGTTTGAGTAAACGAATCCAATCAGGTCCGAAAGATAATGGTCGCGGAAAAACACTGAGATATGCTCCCCGCCGGCGTTAAAGCGATAAGGTTTATAGAGCTCAGGGGCTGCTTCAAGTGTACCATCGGCACGGCGGTTGAACGGCAGTTGCAGGGACATGCTGAGGATGTCCTCATCGGTCGCAATCCATGTAAAACCTTCGTGTGCGGCGAGCGTTAAAACCTCGTCGGAAACACCCCCCTCGCTGGGCCAAAGTCCCTTTGGGCGCCGGCCAAAGACATCTTCATGCAATCGGATCGCAGCCCTGATTTGGCCAACAGCATCCTCAGAATGACGATAACGAAAAGCCGGCAACCGGACTCCGGGCCTGGACTCCGCAGCAATCTGCGTATCACAGAGCAGGGGAAGAATGGGATGAAAAAAGGGCGAAGAAGAAATTTCAATCTGGCCACGCTCAGCCGCGCTGCGATACTCCTCAAGTGCTACTTTAATGATTTCAATTTCCTTCTTGCGAACAAGGACCTTATCGCCTTCTAAAAATCCATGGCCTTTTCTAACCAGGCTGCGCACGGTTTCATCTGAGCTCAGATAGATTTCATCAAACCAGGCAAGCTGAGAGAGCACTTGCAGGTCTCTCAAGTCATGGTCAGACCAGAAGCGCACACTCTCCCGAAGATTGCCCAAGTTGATCCTGTGATAAAGCTCACGTAGTCGCGGGAAGCGTTCCACGAGGTTGCGGACGTTCATCTGCAATGACAGCTCTACGAGCCTCTCGCGCTCGATTGGAGTGAGTTCGTTTGCGGGCCTGAAAGCAAGGTCAAAAGCTTGCTCTCGAGCCTCGTCTCGGGCATACTCTTGAAGTTGGGAAACAAGCGAAGGGACGAGGTTGAAGGTGGCGTGAAATTCGGGAAAGTCCTTCAGCATGGCAACCATTCCATAGTAGTCCTTCATGGCATGGAGCCTGACCCAGGGCATCGCATAAACGCCTTCGACCAGGTCCTTATAGAAGGGCTGGTGCATATGCCACAGGAACATGAGACAGGTTTGCCGCTCGCTCATAGTCAGCCCGAACTCCTCTCTTCTGCATACGGGCACGCCACATTGGCATACGCAGGCTGCCCTGCGGGCCTCCCAGAGAACTCCCCAACGGACCTGACGCGGGCATTCTCCGAGGGCGTTTGATGCGCATCCTGACCCGCTACATCTTCAAGGAAGTTTTCTCGCACTCCTTGTTGGGACTCCTGGTCTTTACGTTTGTCCTTTACGTTAAACCTCTCAGCCACATCCTTGAGCTCGTAGCGAGGAGAAATTTCCATGCCTCACAAGTAGCTTTCCTCTTTTTGCTGCCTCTCCCCAGCATTCTGGTTATCACTATACCGATGTCGGTCCTGCTCGGGACGCTGATCGGCCTCAGCCGGATGGCAGCGGACAGTGAAACGATCGCCATCCGTGCCACCGGGATCGGCAGAAGCCAGTTCGTGCTGCCGGTGATGATCTTTGCGCTGTGCGGCTGGGCGATGACGTCGGGGATGAGTCTCTTCCTTGCGCCGGCAGCGATGAGAACTTTGGAACGTTCTGAGGCAGCCCTGGCTGCGACTCAAGCCAATTACGATATTCAGTCTCGCGTCTTCATTGAGCAATTTCCCCACCTCCTCCTGTATCTGAATGACATCGCCAGTTCCAGTGGGCAGTGGCGGGGCGTCTTTATCGTGGACAGCAGCAAGAGCAATGAAGTGAAAGTTACGTTAGCGGAAACCGGCCACCTTGTCAACGAGGATGAGTCCGGGCGCGTACTCCTCCATTTGGATAGCGGCGCCACGCATGAATTCGACCCGCACCACCCGCAGCAATACTCCGTCATTGCGTTTCAAAATACCGACATCCCCGTCGTTGAACCTGGCACAAGTGCGCCCCAGCCTCTCACACCCTCGATGCTTTCACCTCTTACACTGCTGTCGGACCTCCGCGCTTCCGGTGAAAACCGTTCTGCGATGATCGAACTCAACTACAGGCTGGCACTGCCTGTGGCGTGCCTGGTGCTGGCGCTCGTGGGTCTCCCGATCGGCCTGACCACTCGAAAGGGTGGCAAATCTTTCGGTCTGATGCTCAGCATCCTGCTCGTATTTGTCTATTACGTGCTGATGGCGTCCGGGCTCAACCTGGCCAAGGAAGGGCGGCTGGATCCCATTGTTGGACTCTGGATGGCGAACGCCGTGTTTGGCGCTGTCGGCCTGATCATGCTGCAAACGACCAATCGCGTTCGAACGGGCGTGGACATCCTCCAAAGTGCCCTTGAAAAAATCGGGCACAGCCTCGAACGGTTTCACATGGGCGGCCGCAAACGAAGCACGGAGCAGCGCAATGGAAAACCGAGAAAGTTTGGCAGGTGGGTCCTGCAGATCATCGATATGTACGTCCTTCGAAGCTGGCTGTTTTATCTGGCGGTACTGCTGATCACATTCACCGGCATCTACATGATCTTCGATTTTTTCCAACTGCTCGGCGACATTGTGCGCAACCAGATATCGCCTGAGCTTGTCTTCGAATATTACTGGTACCTCACGCCACAGGTCGTTTATCTGATGCTCCCCTTGAGCATTCTGGTGGCGACCCTTGTGACCTTCGGGCTTTTAAGCAAATCCAATGAAATCACCGCCATCAAGTCGGCAGGAATCAGCCTCTATCGAGTCTCCATTCCGGTCCTCGTCGGCGGCGGAATTTTCAGCGCAAGCATGTTTCTGCTGGGCAACAACTACCTGCCGCAAACCAACCAGCAACAGGATGCGCTGAGGAACCAGATCAAGGGTAAACCTGCGCAAACCATGTACCGCCCCGACCGCCAATGGATATTTGGAAAGAACGATAAAATCTATAACTACCGTTTCTTTGATCCCGACCTGAATGTTTTTGCAAACCTGTCGGTCTTTGAAATCGATTCCGGTAATTTCCGCCTGAAGAGACGGATTTATGCGGCCAGGGCCTTCTGGGAACCTCACATTCAGCAGTGGGTCCTTGAAAATGGGTGGGTGCGTGACTTCGATGGCGGTCGCGTGACCCTCTATCAGCCCTTTTCAGTTCACACCTTCCAGGAACTCGATGAAGAACCCTCCTACTTCAAGAAGGAGGTTAAACCCTCCGAACAAATGAGTGCGCTCGAACTCCGCCACTATATCCAGGAACTGAAGCAGAGCGGGTTTGATGTGGTTCGGCTCTCCGTGGCTTTTTACCGGAAGTTCTCTTATCCTGTGATCGCTTTTGTAGTCACGCTAATCGCTATTCCCTTTTCATTTTCGACAGGAAGCCGAGGCGCGCTTGCGGGGATTGCCCTCAGCATCGGGATTGCGATTGTGTACTGGTCAGTCTCCAGCCTGTTTGAAGCCATGGGAAACCTGGGCCAGCTTCCTCCCGCCGTGGCCGCCTGGTCGCCGGACGTGTTCTTCTCTTTGGGTGGGATTTATCTTCTGACTCGCATCAAAACCTGAAACTTTTTCTTGCTGCATCGAACCGCAACGGTTGATGCCGAAGGGTTGAGCAATGATCCAACGTCGGCGCGCCGACATTGTGTGTGGCTGCCTGGCAACTGCTCATCCGGAACTCCCACCAGGAGTTCAAAGCCTCAAGTAATGCCTGAAGGGAGTTCCGTACGATCAGCAATTTTCAACGTCGCTACGCAGTCGTGTAAGCCTCAACAGGGACGCCTTCCCTTGCGGCCTCACGCACCGCTGCTTGTGCCGCAGCCAGACGAGCGATCGGCACCCGATACGGCGAGCAGCTTACGTAATTCAACCCGGCTTCGGCGCACACTTGGATCGACGCGGGGTCGCCTCCGTGCTCTCCGCAAATGCCAACCTTGAGGTTCTCGCGGGTCTTGCGGCCTTCCGAGGTACCGATTTTCATCAGTCGCCCGACACGCTTGGGATCCAGCACAGCAAAGGGATCGGCAGGCCAGATCTTCTGCTTGACATATGAATTGATAATCTTGCCGCAGTCGTCGCGCGAAAGGCCGAAGGTAGTCTGAGTTAAGTCGTTGGTGCCGAAACTGAAGAATTCCGCTTCGGTAGCAATTTCACCGGCGGAAAGCGCTGCCGCCGGCAACTCAACCATCGTGCCTACCATGTATTCCACCCTGACTCCCTTCTTGGCGAATACTTCTTCGGCAACGCGGTTAACGATCTCTTTCTGCAATGAGAGTTCTTTGACGTCTCCGACCAGAGGAATCATGATCTCCGGCTTTGCCACGATTCCCTGCTTCTTGCATTCGGTCGCAGCTTCAAAAATAGCCCGGGCCTGCATCTCCGTGATTTCCGGATACATGATTCCCAGTCTGCAACCGCGCAGTCCAAGCATCGGGTTGAACTCATGCAAGCCTTCAACTACCGCCAGTATTTTCTTGAGCCGACTAAGCTTAGGGCTCTTTTTCTTAGTCGCTTCAAGGACGGCAATCTGCACCATCAACTCCTCGCGCTTCGGCAGGAACTCATGCAGGGGTGGATCCAGAGTTCGAATAGTCACCGGAAGCCCATCCATGGCCTTAAACAATCCGATGAAATCTTTCCTCTGCATCGGAAGGAGTTTCGCCAGGGCGGCCCGCCGCTCCTTTTCATATTTTGCGGCTTCCTTTTCATCCGCCGTGTCTTTGCAAGCCATAATCATCCGCTGCATGTGCGGAAGACGGTCGCTGGCGAAGAACATGTGCTCCGTACGGCAGAGCCCAATTCCCTCGGCGCCAAATCGGCGGGCCGCAAGAGCATCACGCGGAATGTCCGCGTTCGCGCGAACTCCCAACTGACGCGCCTTGTCAGCCCAACTCATGAACGTGGCAAAGTCGCCGCTGGAAGGGTCTGGCAGGATTGTGTGGGCCTTACCCAGAATGACTCTGCCGGTTGTGCCGTCGAGCGAAATCCAGTCACCTTCTTTAAGCACCAGGCTGTTGATCCGAAGCTGCTTTTTCTTCTCATCGACCTCGGCCGCGGCGCATCCGGCAACGCAACACTTCCCCATGCCGCGGGTCACAACAGCAGCGTGAGAGGTCATTCCGCCTCTCGATGTCAGAATGCCCGCCGCCACTTCCATCCCGTGGATATCATCCGGCACGGTTTCTGCGCGAACCAGAATCACTGGATAATGCTTCCCTTTCTCCACCGCGTCTTCCGCCGTGAAGACAATTCGTCCCACAGCGGCACCCGGCGATGCCGGCAAGCCCTTTGCAATCACTTTAAGAGGCTTCGATTCGTCAAGTATCGGGTGAAGCAACTGGTTCAACTGTTCCGGCTCGACTCGCATCAGCGCCTCCGTTGTCGTGATGATCCCTTCGTTGACCAGGTCAACCGCAATCTTGACGGCCGCCTTGCCCGTCCGTTTTCCGGTGCGTGTCTGGAGCATGTACAGCTTGCCTTCCTGGATGGTGAACTCGAAGTCCTGCACGTCTTTGTAGTGATGTTCAAGGCGAGAGGTAATCTCGCGCAACTGATCGTAAACATCAGGCATGATTTTCTGAAGTTCTGTAATCGGGACCGGCGTTCGGATGCCTGCCACCACGTCCTCGCCTTGGGCGTTCATGAGGAACTCCCCGTAGAATTGCTTCTCGCCGGTGGCGGGGTTGCGAGTAAAGCCGACGCCCGTCCCCGAAGTTTCGCCCATGTTACCGAAAACCATGGCCTGCACATTCACCGCAGTTCCGAGGTCATCGGGGATCTTGTTCATGCGGCGGTACGTGATGGCCCGTGGATTGTTCCAGGAGCGGAAGACAGCCTCGATCGCCATCTTGAGCTGCACGTGCGGATCCTGAGGAAAATCCTTGCCCGTTTCCTTTCGGATAAGCTGTTTGTACCCCTCGATCACTTTCCTGAGGTCATCTGCGGTCAACTCCGTATCGAGCGTCACCTTACACTTCTTCTTCTGGGCCGTCAGAATGTGCTCAAACTTATCTTTAGGGATGTCGAGCACAACGTTGCCGAACATTTGAATGAACCGCCGGTAGCTGTCATATGCGAACCTGGGATTGCCGGTCTTTCGCGCCATGGTTTCCACTACCTGATCGTTCATACCGAGGTTAAGGACGGTGTCCATCATGCCCGGCATAGAGAATTTGGCCCCTGACCGGACGGAAACCAGCAGCGGCCTTTCTGTATTGCCGAGTTCCTGCCCGAGAAGGTTTTCAAGACGTGAGAGGGCTGCTTCGACTTGTGACATCACTTCCGGCGGGACACTATTGCCGCCTTCAAAATATGCGCGGCAGGCTGAGGTCGCAATGGTAAAACCCGGCGGAACGGGGAGCCCTGCATTTGTCATCTCCGCCAGACCGGCTCCTTTGCCTCCCAACACGTCCTTCATCGAACCATCCCCTTCAGCCTTGCCATCTCCAAAAAAGTAAACGAATTTTTCCATAATTACTGATCTCCTTGTGGTGAAATCTTAATGCGGCCCGAAGCCGCTGAATCTCAAAGTGGCCCCACAAAACCTCAAGTTTCGCGGCGCCGGTCGGCAGTTAGCAAGGGCCGTTGGCCGTGGCCCCGGGTTCTCGCCCAATGTCGGCACGCCGACAAAAGGTGATGTAATACTTCATATCCGAAATGTTCGCACCAGCCTTACCGCGCTGCTTGTGCGATATTGGCAGCGGACCGCGACTCAACGGCTACCTCGCTCAAGTCCGCCAGCCGAGTGAACACATCGCGGTTCAACCAAACCAGCAGCCGCAGGCGATTCTCGCGCACTGCCGGGTCCTCCGCCATCACCAGTACCTTATCGAAAAACAAATCGACCTGCGGGCGGATAGCAGCCATACGCAGGAACGCGCCGTTAAAGTCACCGCGCTTCTCGAGCGATTCCAGATTTCTTACGAGACTCTCGCATGCTGCATATAAATCCCGCTCAGGCCCTTCGACAAGAAGCGCCGTGTCCACGTCAGCCGCGCCGGCCATACGTTCTATGCCTGCCGATTTCGTCAGGATGTTGCGGATTCGTTTGGCTGCCGCAGCCAATGCCAAAAAGTCCTCTGTGTCGCGCACTCGTTCGAGCGCCCGGGCACGATTGAGCGCAACTGACGGAACATTCGCTCCATTAGGAACCGCGGGACTCAGAACCGCGCGTACCGTATCATAGCGGAGGCCCGCGACTTCGCGGAAATAGAAGTCCATCCTCTCTCGAAGGAAGTTTTCCACGCGCCTGCTGAGGGATGCGTCCTTCGCGCCTGGAACTCGCTGAACAGCAAGCTCTGCGGCTCGACCTGTAATACGAGGCAAATCGAGCGAGGCGAGCGACTCCACGGCGATCTTGATAATCCCATTCCCTGCCCGGCGCAGCCCAAAGGGATCGCTCGAACCGGTTGGCTCAAGTCCTGCGGCGAACCCGGCGATAACACTGTCCAACTTATCTGCAAGCGATACGACCGCCCCTACCCTGCTGCGCGGACAATCATCGCCCACGTTGGCAGGCTTGTAGTGATCGTAGATAGCATCGGCGACAATATCCGGCTCACCCTGAGCACGGGCATAAAGCCCGCCCACGATCCCTTGAAGCTCGGTGAACTCGCGAACCATCTGGGTGGTCAGGTCGCATTTGCAGAGACGGACGGAGCGCAGCACGTATTCCCTTTCAGCAGCAGATATCTCTCCCTGCTGCTCAAGGTCCGCACAAATTTCACCCGCGAGTGCGACCATCCGCTCCACCTTCTCCGCGTAGCTTCCAACCTCCGCCTGGTAGGTGACCCTGGCCAGCATCCCCTGTCGCTCGACCAGCGGTATCCGCTGATCTGTGTTCCAGAAGAATTCGGCATCGACAAAGCGCGCCGTCAGGACCCGCTCATGCCCTTCGCGGATCAGTCCGGCAGAGTCCTGATCGACATTCATGATCGCGATGAAATTCGGCTGAAGGTTCCCGTTTGCATCCTCGACCGCAAAGTATTTCTGGTGGTCACGCATCACCGTCACCAGGATTTCCCGCGGAAGGTGCAGGAATCGCCGGTCGAATCCGCCAAGCAAGGCACGCGGCCATTCCGTGGAGTTCACGATCCACTCGTGCAGCGCTTCATCCTCAACCACATGAAGACCCCGGCCTTCAAGTATTGCTTTCATTTCTGCACGGATTATTTCTGAGCGTTTGCCAGGATCAATTTCGACCTGATGCTCATACAGTTTCTTCGAGAAATCTTCAAAACCGCTGACCGGAATGGGTCGGTTGCTGACAACACGGTGGCCGAATGTCGCTTTGCGTGAAGATACGCCAGCAATTTCGAAAGGAATGATCCGTACCCGCTCGTTTTCACCCAGGATGGCCAGCAGCCACCTGATGGGACGGATAAACCTTGGTCCTGTCTTTGAAGTCCAGTACATACTCTTGGGAAAGCTGATTCCCACGATCACATCGGGCAGTGCTCGGGCCAGGACTTCGCGGGCCGGCCTTCCACGCACAGTTCTTCGTACCCCGACATAAGGACCTTTTGGTGTTTCGATCCGAACCAGGCGGTTGACAGGCACACTGTTTTTCTCCGCAAAACTTTCAGCCGCACGAGTAGGTTTCCCGTTGGCGTCATAAGCGACCTTCGCCGGTGGACCAATGATTTCCTCAATCTCGTCGGATTGCCGCATGAAGACCCGTGGAACATGAGCAACCAGGCGGCGCGGCGTTGAGAATGTCTTCAGGGCCGGAGCGTCAACGGGAAGCAGGCGAAGAGTACGCAATGTTTCGACCAGTTGACGGCCAAGGTCCCGCTCCGCTCCTCTAAGGAAGCGAGCCGGAATCTCTTCGACTCCTACTTCGAGAAGCAGAGGTTCTGTGGGCTGTTTCATCTCGTCCGTCATGCAGACTCAACCTTTACTGCAGGAGTTAACTGATCGAGGTACACCTGCGCCACGTCAATGGCGATCTTCCGAATGCGGGTAATCAAGGCCACGCGCTCGGTCACGCTGATGGCTCCTCGCGCGTCAAGAATATTGAACAGATGAGAGCATTTCAGACAGAATTCATAAACTTTACGAAGCGGAAAACGATCAGTGTACTGCCCGCCAGATTTAAAGTATTCCTTCAATAACCGTGTAGCCTCTTCTTCGTACTTTTCAAACAGTAGTCGGACCGTTTCAGGAGATGCCATTTCAAAATCGTAGAGCGAAAGCTCGAATTCCTCCCGCAACCTTAACTGGCCATAAGTCACAGACTTATTCCACATAACTTCATATACATTGCTGACATTCTGAAGAAAGGCGGCGATGCGCTCGAGGCCGTAGGTCAGTTCGACGGATATGGGATCCAAGTCAACCCCACCCGACTGTTGGAAGTATGTGAACTGCGTGATTTCAAGGCCATCCAGCATGACCTGCCATCCGATTCCCCACGCGCCCAGCGTAGGGGCCTCCCAGTTGTCCTCCTCAAAACGTATGTCATGCTTGTGGAAATCGATTCCGATGTCCTGAAGGCTGCGCAGATAAATATCCTGGATGTTTTCCGGCGGCGGCTTCAGAATCACCTGCAGTTGCGTATGCTTCAGAAGGCGGTTCGGGTTCTCGCCGTACCTTCCATCAGCAGGACGCCGGGAGGGCTGCACGTAGGCAACTCTCCAGGGCTCCGGGCCAAGGACCCGGAAGAACGTCTCAGGGCACATAGTCCCCGCCCCGACCTCCAGGTCGTAGGGAAGAGCAATCACGGCCCCTTGCCGTTCCCAGAAGCCGTAAAGCCTTGTCAGCATTTCCTGGAATGTCAGGCCCTCTGGCTTCGATTTATCAGGCACTCTTTTTCCCGCCATAATCCTCCACATATCTCAGTTTATTCCGCAACCTACCGCTCTGACGGCACAATTTTCAGTAAAGGCACCCGCCTGCCGGTCTTCATCTGCGACAACATGCCGCCGCTAGATCTCTTCCGCCAGCAGTGCGCGTGTCGTCAGCTTTTTCTCAAGGTGCGCCTCAATGATCTGCTCGAGTATGCGCCGCAACTCGTGCGTCCCGGCAGGTGCGGGCTTAACTTCAATCAACTCTTCGATCCGCATTGCTCGAAACGCCGGCACCAATCGCAGCACATGAGATGAAATCCGTTCGGTTGTTCCACTGCGGCATTGTGCGCACACGAGCGTAACAGCCAAAGGATCGTAGTACGCATCCTCATCCGCAAACTGTTTTTGGCACTTCATACAACGGCTGAGGTCGGGGAGAAACCCGCCCAAGCGCAGGAGCCAGTAGTCAAAAAACAGAAGCGGACGGTTCACTTCGCCGAAACGCTTTATCGCCCGCAAGACCGCAAGCAGAAGCCGAAAAACACGCTCATTCACTTCACGGTCAGGCAGGAAGCGCTCGGTCACTTCTGCCAGATACTGCGCGGCAAGCTGGACCCGATAATCCTTCTGCATTTCGAAGAAGGACTCGAGAATCTCGGCCGAGCCCAGGCGCTGCAGGTCACGGCTCTCACGGTAATAAATCCACAGCCGGATGTAGCTCAGGGGCTCAAGCGCTGCTCCGAATCTCCCTCGCCGGCTGAGTGCGCCCTTGGCAACCGCACGCACCCGCCCGAGTTGCCGCGTGAACAACGACGCAATCTTGTCTGCCTCCCCTAACCGGTGAGTTCGTAAAACAATAGCCTCTGTTTCGACTAGGGGCATTGCAGGATGCTGTGCCGGCGTTCCGACAAACTCTCTACGTTAGCATAAGCCCGAATCATTCGAAAGGCCAATTCAAATGCTTGTCATTAGCACATCAAATGTCCGGTTGAGTTAGCACGTGATCTGTCCGCTGAAGGCGGGGAGAGGATCGGGCATTCTGTCGGAAAGGAGGCAGAATGCGACGATACTCGGAAGCCGCCTGGGGGCGGGCGATGAAAGTACAGGAAGTGCTTTTGCG
>Ga0209061_1001307_pt1 | contig 43105 bp, 42 predicted proteins | sample Coa_R1_10_FD_187157 | JGI IMG/M metagenome (GOLD analysis project Ga0209061, IMG submission 187157) | Surface soil microbial communities from Centralia Pennsylvania, which are recovering from an underground coalmine fire - Coalmine... | ecosystem: Environmental > Terrestrial > Soil >...
GGTCCTCCATAAGCAGTTCCCCGACCACATAGGACGCTACCTGTACAAGGGGCGCCTGTGGTCGCCGTCGTACTTTGCCGGCTCCTGCGGAGGGGCACCATTGTCGATCGTCGCCCAGTACATTGCAGACCAACAAAGCCCGGCGTGAGACGTCTCGGCGTGGCTTACTCGGCCCTGAAGGGCCGAGCTTGCGCCACTTGCTAGGTGGTCCGGATCGCTGTTTTCGCGATCCGCTGTCGCCTTTCGGTCAGTCTGGCTGATGTCGAACACCGGTACTGGCCGGAAGAAGAGGTGCTCGCGCACTTCTTCAGTGCCGTCGTCGGTCACGACGACCTTGCGGTAGCGGCAGGGGGCAAGCACCCAGATCGCCTTCTCGCCCTTACGGACAGTACGCCCGAAGTTGTCGACCCAGTCGTGAAACCCCGCAACCTTCGTTGCATCGGGACGCTGGGACAAGATGAGCGCGGTGTTGTGCCAGCTGTAGCGGTGAAAGCGAGCCTGAGCAGCAAGGAACTCCCGCCACTTCACGGGGTCGGATAGCTGCGAGACGGCCGCCTCCACTTCAGCCTGCATGGCCTTCACCCGCTCATGACGATCCATGTCGCCAAAGCTCACGCTGGCTTGCTCCATGGGCAGGCCCCGCCCCTCGGGGCGGCTGGTAGCCCGCCACTGGCCGCCGGTGGGCACGCCTCGCGGTTGGCGGGGCTGGTTGGCGTTCATGCGTCCTCCTCGTTGCTGGTCCTCTACGTGTGTTAAGTCCACGCGGGCCGTCGCGCGCTCACCGGGTCGCCAGAGGCCAAGCACGGCGTCATGGCACGAACACGAGGTCGCCGCGCGGGCATTGCCACTCGCGAGCGGGGCTGTTTGCGTTCTGTCGCGGATATGAGGCCTCCGCGCGGGCACTACGTCTAGCCCCTCCCAAGGCTTTTCGGCGGCGGCTGCGGGAGCAGCGGCAGGCTCTCGCCCCGAGCCAAGTAGGGCTCGGCGAAGTCCCCGATCGTGCTGCCGTCCGGCAGCACGATGAACGCTAGGAACTCTTTCTCCAACGTGCTTACCCGGTCCTCAACGGCGATGAGCTTCGCCTTGATGACCGCTGCGAGGGCACGCCAGCGCCGGTTGACCTCGGCCTCGTAGGCGGCCGCGGCCTGCTTGTCGCTGCGCCTCGTGCCGCGCGTCGGAGTTAACCGGAACTCTCGGTCGTCGGGATCTGGCATGGGCACGCTGACCCGGATTGTCAGGCCGGCGATCTGGAAACCGACAGTGGCGATGTTCTCGGACCAGCCATAGGCAAAGCCAGTCGCATGGAACCGGCGCAGGATGCGCTCGATCTCCTCGCGAGAGCGCGCAGCCGTGACCTGCGTGCCGGTGGCGTAGGGGCTCATGTGCCGTCCTGTGGCCTCAAGTGCGCCAGCACTTGGGCGGCGGCAGCTTTGGCAGCCGCCTCGTCGGGGGCGCGCCCAGTGGTCCCACTGGCACATCGCGTTGGGCCGCCCGCGGCACCGGGCCTTCGGGCGGGAAAGTGGTCGTCATCCCATCGTCGTGGAAGACGACGATGGGATGGGGGGTCAGGTTCTTGATCATATCCTCCTCCTTGCCAGATCAGAGGCCAAGCTCGGTTACGGCGTTGCCGACCAACGGGGCGCCTTCCCTGGAATAGGTTTCCAGCACGGCCGGGTCGCGATGGCCGGTCTGGCGCATGATGGCGTGCGCGGAGGCACCAGAGCGGAACGCTTGGGTGACGAAGCCGGCCCGCAGGCTGTGGCCGCCAAGGCGAGCCGCAGGAAGGCCGACCGCGGCTGCCCGGCGCTTGACCACCAGGTTCATCGCATGGCCACTAAGCGCACTTGCCCCGATGGCACCATTGGGGCTTAGGTGCCGTAGCAGTGGAGCATCTGGGGCCACCCGGGCCATTGCCTCGGCCCGTGCCACAAGGTGGGTATCACCACACAGGTGGCTTGTGCAGGACGCTATGGCTCGCACAGCCCGCATCAGGCCGGGCCGACCACCCGGCCCGTCGTCGTAGCCCTCCCAGGCAGAGAGCAGCCCCGTCCAGGCCACCCAGGCACACGGTGCGCACAGGAGCGGTCGCCGTCGGGCATAGGGGAGGGCCCGCAAAGTACCTTCAGCCTCTTGGTCGGTCTTGGAGCGGCGCAGGACCACATACAGGCCGTCCTCGGGATGTAGACTGACATCGGCTGCCATGAGGCCAACCAGCTCCGAGCGCCGGAAGGCACCCACCCAGCCCATTACCAAGATGGCACGGTCCCGCCAACCGGCCAGAGCTGCTGGCCAGCCCGAGGTAGCCAGCGCTGCCACGACACGCTCTATGTCGTCGAGCAACAGCGGCACTCGGCGCACAGGTGGCGTAGCCCGGGTGCGGCGAATGCCAGAAAGGACTGCTCGCACTTCTGGGTGGCTGCCAGGGCCCGGTAGACCGGCTAGTTCATGGGCCTTGTCGATGCCCGCCACCCAGCGGGCCAGTGTGGACGGGCTGTAGCGCCAGCGCCGAGAGGGGCTCGTCCCGGGTTGACTGGCCGCCTCGGCCAGGTAAGTCGCCAGGACTGCCGGTGTTGCCGGAATGGCTGGTGTGCCTCTGGCTTGGCACCAGCGCTCAAAGCGGTCCCAATCGGAGCGGTAGGCCGCAATGGTGTTGCCAGCCATGGCGGCAGTGACGAAGCCAGCCAGCGCTGCTGCCGTGGTGGTCGGGGCAGACGGGGAGACAGCCAGGCTCGCAAGCTCGCTCATGCCCCAATTGTGGGGTGGGGCCGACCGCGTCACGTGCGTTACCTACCGTAGCGAACAGCAGGTACCATTGGTCCATGGACAAGGCGCGGCGCAAGAATGGGACGCCCGCTAGCCGCGCCGGCACTGCTGCAACGTTGTGCCAAGAGGACACTGAGCAACTGATGTTGGGCACACCAGCAGCACAGGTAGACCTGGTTGCCGGTTTCCTGGAAGCAACTGCCGCTCATGGCTATGGCCCGCCGCGCCATATCGAAGTAGTCCCGGCCCGTCCTGCTCGGTTCCAAGAGCTCGGTGCTCCACTGCCAGAGCACCTCGCACAGTACCTGACTGAACGCGGCATGCGGCTCTGGAAGCACCAGGCACAGGTGATCAATGCGGTGAGAGACGGCGCCAATGTCGTCGTGGCTACCTCCACGGCGTCGGGGAAGACACTGGCCTTCAACCTAGCGACCTTTGAGCGCTTGAGCCGTGACCCGGAAGCGACGGCTCTGTACCTGTACCCAATGAAGGCCCTAGCCAACGACCAGTTGGTAGCGATAGCCGACCTCGACGCTGCCACTGGGGCCAGGCTGGCCCCAGCCGTCTACGACGGAGATACACCCCAGAGCCAGCGTGCCCAGATCCGTGCCACGTCACGCCTCGTCATCACCAACCCGTACGGCCTCCACCAGTACCTGCCGCACCACCACCTTTGGGAGCGCCTGTTCTCTCACTTGTCGGTCGTCGTGGTAGACGAAGCCCACTGGTACCGCGGGGTGCTGGGTTCTAATGTCGCGATGTTGCTGCGCCGGCTCCGGCGTATCGCTGCTCACTACGGGGCCTATCCTCAGTTCGTGCTGAGCTCGGCGACGATCGGCAACCCGGCCGAGCATGCCGAAAAGCTGGTCGGGCTCCCCCATCGTGTGGTCGACGACGACGGCGCTCCTCATGGTCCCAAGCACTTCATCCTGTGGGATTCGGTTACGGCCAAGCCGGACCGTTCGCCTCACCGCCAAGCCGCCGACCTGCTGGCCCTGCTGGCTAACGCTGGCCACAAGTCGTTGTGCTTTACGGGTTCGCGCCAAACGGCTGAGCTGGTTGCGCGCTGGGCTGGGGAGGCCGCTCCGGGGCGTCGGGTGGTCCCCTACCGGGCCGGCTACTTCGCGACCGACCGCCGAGAAGTAGAGCAGGGCCTACGCGACGGGACGATCCACGCTGTCGCGTCGACCGATGCCCTAGAGCTCGGAGTCGACATCGGGGACCTCGGTGCCGTTGTCATAGCTGGCTACCCAGGGACAATCTGCTCAACCTGGCAACAAGCTGGCCGGGCCGGTCGCAACCAGGCCCCCTCGCTCGTAGTGCTGGTTGCCTTCGATGGCACGTTGGACCAGTACATCGTGGCTCATCCCGAAGAGCTGTTCGGCGCAACCCATGAGCAGGCAGTGGTGGACTTGGCCAATCCGAAGATCGTGTGCGACCACGTTATGTGCGCTAGTGCCGAGGTGCCCATCACGGCCAAGGATGCCGAGTACTTCGACCCCGAGCTGATGTGGGACGCGGTGGACATCCTGCTCAACGCAGGCGTGCTGGCAATAGAGGCAGTGGGCGGTATCAGCTGTAAGTTCTGCGCGAACTTCCGGCCCGTTGCTGCTGTCTCGCTTAACGCGATCGACGGCGCCGAAGTCGCGGTCCAATGCGAAGGCCGCACTCTTGAGATGCTCGACAAGCGCCGGGCCTTGTCCATGGCCTACCCAGGTGCCCTGTTCTTGCACCAGGGGAGCACGTACCGGGTGCAAGCGCTGGACTTGAGTGCCGGCACGGCTTACGCCGTGCGTGAATGGACCGATGCCCATACCGAGGTGGTGCGGCTCGAGGAGGTCTGGGTCGAGCATGAGCTGGCGTCCCGGTCGCTTGGCATTGCCGTGCTGCACTTTGGCACGGTCCGCGTGGTTCAGCACTTCCCTGGTTACAGGGTGATCCGCTACGACGAGGTGGTGTCGAAGGGAGCGCTCCATCTGCCGTCGCATACTATGTCCACCACAGCTTTGTGGTTGACCCTCCCCGATGAGCTGGCCGGAGAGGTCCAGAAGGCGGGCGGGAACTACTCAGGAGGCCTGCACGCGATCGAGCACGGGTTGTGCCACATGATGCCCCTGCTCGCCATGTGCGACCGCAACGACATAGCCGGTGTGTCTACGACCTGGCACCCTGGCACCGGGCAGGCGACCGTGTTCCTCTACGACGACTGCTCAGGCGGGCAGGGCATAGCAGACAAGGCTTATGAGCAGTTCGATCGTCTCGTCCAACTCACCTTGGCGATGCTAAGCGGGTGCCACTGCGACACCGGTTGCCCGGCGTGCGTCTACGACCGCCGTTGCGGGAGCGACAACCAGCCCATGGACCGCAGGGCGGCCGTCGGCATCCTAGCTCGCCTGCAACCGTCGGCCGGCTCGGCGTAGCCGGCTCCTAGGTGGCAACGTCCTAGTAGGCACGGCTCGCTATCGCTTTGGCCTTCTTCTTCGCGGGCCGACCGGCCTTGGCCGGAGGGCGACCGCTTGCCCGACGGGCCCTGGCCAACATAGCCCGTACTCTGGCTTCGGTGACAGGCGTGCCGACTGCCCGGCCTTTGGCAGCCGAGGCGCCAAGCAGCCGGGCTATCTCCCTCACAGGCCAGCCCGCGTCCCACAATCCCAAGGCAGCTGCGTCCCGTTCAGCCGAGGCACGACAGGCCAGCTCGGCCAAATGGGCGATCTCGGCATCGGCCTGGCGCAACCGGCCGACCAGCGTCGCGGTGTGATCGACGTTTTCCATCATGCCACTGCCGTTGCCTGCCGGCCCGGCATGCCTGTAGGCCGGCTTATGTACCAAGTCCGGTTCTGGCCCGGCATGGCCGTGCGCACCCTATGCACGTGGCCTCGAGCGTCCTGCTCGGCCTCGGCCACGCCGATGCCTGCGTAGACGAACCTGCCGGCCCACTCGTCCCGCAGCCGGGCCGTTGGCCGGAAGCGCTGGGTACTGAAGGTGGCCCGAGCTAGGTCGACTGCCACCAGGGTGCCTTCTGGCACCCTGAGCACCTGGCTAACGCCAGCCCGGGCCAACCAGGACGGGGCACTGCCCCACCACAAGGTACCCATGTCGTCACGGCCAATGTAGAGGGGCGACCAAGCGCCGCGGGCCAGCCAGAGCCGCCCCGGCTGGCGCCGGTCTGCCCAGACCAGGGCTACCCGGCCAGTAGCCGCCTCCAGCACCTTGATGGCTCGGGCTCGTCCCAGGGCGGCCAGCAGTACCTCGGTGTCGGTCTCGCCGGCCAAGTGGGACCGGCTGATACCGAAGCACTTTGCCAAATGGTCGGCGTCGATGTCGCCGTTATGGGTCCCAAGTACGGGCCCGACTGCCATCGGGGAACAGTTGGCCATCCGGCCCACCGCTCCTTGCGAGGCAGCCCGAGTATGCCCCATGGCAACTCTAGCGCTGGCCAGGGCCTCCACGTCACGGGTCGTCCGAGTGGCCCACAGGCGGTCGAAGGCCACAGGAGCTTTGACTACTCGCCAATCCACCCGGCGAGGATGGGCCAGGGTCGCCCATCCTGCAGCATCGGTACCCCTGGCCATGGCAAGGTGCCCGATCTCGGCGAAGGCTGTACCGGCAGAGCCGGCAGTGGCCCCGCGTGGCCGCACGAAGCCGAAGATGCCGCACATAGCTCAGGCCACCGCCCGCCACTCGCCACCGGGCACAATGGCCGCCTTCGGCAGGAGGGCTTCGATGGCCGGCCCGGCCAGGTAGGCCCAAGCCCGCTCCTTGCCCTTGTTGCTTTCCACTTCCACCTCTTGCCGGGTGTAGTGGACTGGGTGGCCTTCGAGGCCATCCAGGCGCGCCAGGGCAAGCTCGTAGTCCTCTTGGGCAACCTCAATGAGGTCGCCTTTCACCACATCGGCCGTGCCCGCACCCGTGGTGCTGGCGTACGGGTAGGGTCGGCCCAGGTCGAAAAGCCGCGCCCCACTCAGGCATGCCGGACGCGTCACATGCCGAATGTCGCCTAGGCAACGACGGTGGTTGCCTCGGCCTGGCCTGAGCGTCCCGTAGACGAAGAACGGCTTCGCTGACGGTGTGCTCACCGCTCCCGTCCCCATAGTGGCTCCTTCCTAATCGCAATACCTAGTGCGATTATAGCAGGATGTGGGGACGGGCTGGTTCAGTAGCGACGACCGCGGTGTGCCGTTGTCCAGCGAGAGGCTGCGTACAGAGCTGCTGCCTGCGCTTTTGCCACTGGGGTAGCCAGGGCCCGGTCCACGAAATGCCGGAAGGGAGCTGTGTCGGCCTCCCACTCCGCGCCTCGCAGGGTGCGGCGACCGGCATTGGCAGCCCGGTGAGCACCCACTTGGCCTGAGGCCTGTGCCTGAGGACAGGCCCGGCCAGCCCGGGCAGCTTCCACCATGCCAACCGAGATGACTACTTGGGCCTGGATCGCACCTGGGTCCAGCGTCCCGTCCCAGATCCGGAACTCGACATGATCCTGGGCCTGGCCCGAGACGGCAGCGAAGTTCAGTGGACGGTCGTGACCGGACTGGGCCGTGCGGAGAGAGACCAGTGATGAGTAGCCCTCAGGGGGGATGTGGACTGGCGAGCAGTAGGCGTTCATGCGGTGCCGACCGGCTCCTGGGCGCTGGGCGACCCGGAACAGCAGGTCCTCGTTGTTGCGCATCTCGGTCAGTAGCACGTTATGGGCTTCTGTTGTGGTACCGAAATCGCCTGTGCTCACATGTACATGGCAGCCAGTGGCCGTGCTTACCCGGCCGCCGTGGGCTGTGACGATGCGGCACACTGTGGCCAGCTCGGCCCAATCTTCTGGCCGGTCGAACAGCACTGGCGAGACGACCTCGCCTCCAGTCACCGAAGAGTCGCGCTCGAATCCCCAGCGTTGCCACAGCCCCGCCCGTGCCTCCCGCTGGGTCCCGTGATAGCTCATTTGGACCGGCTCGCGGATAAGCCCGGCCTCATAGAGCTCCCTCGCGATAGCCTCGCGCTGGACCCAGTTGTCGCAATCGAACTCGATCTCTACGCCAAAACCGCGCCCACCCGGTGCCGCCGCCCCCCCAGTCACACCGCCTTCGGGATGGAACTCGACGGCTGGCTGGCCGGCACGTATACGCTGCTTGGCAGCATCGTAGGCAGCCTGAAAGGCCGCCATGTCTGCTCCGTAGAGCACCTCCCTTGGGGCTTGGGGGAACGCTTCAGGTTGGAGGCCCTCGACGGTCTGCTCCCCAACCGTGGCCATAGCCACTGCCTGCAGTGCACCCTCGCCTCGCCTCCCCGCGATGTAGGCCGCGACACCGGCAACCGCTCCCAGCACATGAGCACAGGTGCCAGCAGTCGCGAACTGCGGGCACGAGCACTCAACCTCGGCCCGGCTCACCGATATCTGGCCGCTGGTCGGGTCGCGGGCGAGACGTACCGTTCCCGTTACCAGGCCCGAGCCGTCGTCTGGCTCTGCTGCCAGAGGTAGGTCGAACTCGCTGTGCTCGGCTGCGAAGGCTCCGATGTCGCGCCGACTGGGTACCACCATGGCGAAGTCGGCACCTGCGACCCGCCTTGTCGGGACCATCACCAGCCGAGGTGCCCGAGCGGGAGGCGAAGCCTGTGCAGTGGCGCCGTTCTCGCGGGACGCGCTGCCGATCTGGTCAATACCATCGGCCTGGCGTATGCGCAGAGCTGGGGCTCCGGACCGGCCGTTCACTGCCCCAGGGCTGGGGCAAACGTGACTGGCATCGGCAAACTGCCCACAGTCGGGGCAGCGCTGGCGGTCGTGAGGCGAACCGGCTTGCACCACCGATGCCGGGCCCCCAGAGCGTGCTCGCACGCGAGTGTAGAAGATGTGGTCCGCATCGGCCTCCGGCAGGGTCATCTCCTCGTAAACGGATGCCGGCACGTTGAGGTAGGTTTCGACGTTGCCTCCGACCAGCTCCACGTCGAGCCGACCCGAAGCCCTGTCGTAGCCAACGGTGCGTACCGTTCGCGTTGAGCCGGGCCGCCCGGTGCTGGCTATCGGTTGGCGCAACGGCCGCACGTCACCTGGGCGAGCCAAACCGGCTCGGGCATACAGCTCGTGAAGCGCGTAGAGCGTGCCCCGGTCGCCTGGGATAACGCCGTTGTCGGGATCGGCACGGAAACGCTCGGCCCATTCCCTCGGCACTTCGATGCCACTCGAACGACCGTCGGCCCGACGGTACAGCTCGTCGTAGGCAGCGGCGATCTCAGGTGCTGGCACCGCAAGACGCTCTGCCACGCGCCGGATGTGAGCCTCAATGCTCCGGGCAGCATCGATTGAGCGCTGAACGATGTTGCGCCAGGCATGAAAGTCGGCACCGCTCACCTCGCTGTCACTGGCAGCAACCTCGAGGCGTTCGACTATGGACCGGCGCCGGGTCGCGGACAACGTCTCAGCGGACTGCACGCGCTCGGCAGTACGGCGGGCCCATTCCCTCACCTCGTCGGGATCGGGAGCGGGTGCCTCCCGCCCCTCGTGGCGCAACTGGTGCGACAAGGACAACACCGCGTTGGCTGGCAGACGGGTGAGCTGTTGGGCAAGGGAGGTGGAAGCGGACCCCCCGGGCCTCTCCCGGCAGACCATCTCAGTTCACCCGGCTGCTGCCGCTTGGGGCAGTGAGGTTGTCCCAGATGTCGACAATTTGGGCGTGGGCCATCGAGGTGAATACCGAGGTCTCGTCGCCCGGGTCGAGCCACACGATGGCGTCGCCGTAGGGCCGAGGCAAGCCGTCAGAGCTGTCCTTCAGGTAGCGCGTCCCCTGGTAGCCGAAGTCGACCAAGATCAGGGGGAAGCGGGAGGTCCAGTGGCCTACGTCGGGCTGGCGGAGGCGGTCCCCGGTCAGGATGGCTTTGGCCTCAGGGGTCTCGCCCGACATGTCGACGTTGGCGTTCAGGAGCGCCTGGTACGCGACCTGGACCTTTGTCAGGTACTTCACCCGGGCCACCAAGCGCTCCACGTACTGTTCAGTGGTCAGCGCGGCATACCCAGGGATCACCTCGTTGCAGATGTCGGTCCAGTCCTCACCCCCTACGGCGTCGTTGCCGAAAACAAAGCTGACGACGAGCCTCCAGTTGCGTTTGAGGTGCTCAATGCCTTGCTGGTCGTTGCGTGCCCATTCACCCATGACAGTCCTCCTCGGTATCGTAGGTGCTATTTCGTGGCAACAGCTGGTTCCCAAATAGTTGTGGTGTCCTTACGCTCAGGCACCCAGGCGAGAACCACACCGTCTCTCGCCGAGCGTTGGCACTGTTGGCCTTACCGCGGTTGCCCCGCGAACGCCAGCGGTACTCGGTCCAGCTAGCCTGTGCGAAGCGCTGCCACACGGTCGTGCCCGCGTAGCAACAGAACGCTATACGCAAGCCCGACGAGCAACCTGCATCAATGGCCCAGTCGGCGGCTTCGTCGGCCACACCGGGCCGCTCGGTTGCGTAGATGTCTCGGTCTCCCTCGTCGTACGGGGGATCCAGGAACACCGCAGTCGTGGCAAAGGACCTGGAACGGACCACGCCGTCCGAGACAGCCCGCGACCAGTCGCCAGACAGTACTCGCACGTAGCGCAACCGCCACGAAAGCTCGGCCATGACCTCCCGTAGCCGGCCACGCCGGGTCAGCGAGTGCACGCCCTTGCCGACATTGTCGCCCACCGCCGGCATCCGCCGGCGTACGCCGGCATTGCCTTGGTAGCTCAGCTCGAGCGTCTCGGGCGTCCACCTGCCAGCACCTGAGCACCAGCCTCCGCCTACCCAGGCCGAGATGCCCCAGACCCACCAGCCAGCGACCCTGGTGTCGTAGAACTCTGGGTCCCAGGTGACACGCTCAGCTATCTCGCGGCCCCGATTGGCTAGCCAGAGGTGCCTAGCATGCAGGTCGGCCTCGTTCACTGGCCAGTCCGCGGCCTCGGCCACGGCATCGGGATCGGCGCGAACCGCCCGCCAGAAGTTGGCCAGTAGACAATCGGCGTCGTTGACCGTCTCGGCTGTGCCTGGTCGCAACGGCCCTGGCCGAGCAAGCAGGACTGCCAGGCTGCCCGCGAACGGCTCAATGTAGTGGTCGACGTCGCCGAAGCGTGCCCATATCTCAGCAGCCGGCACTTTCTTTGCCCCGTACCAGGGGAAGGGCGCGACCAAGCTGCCAACGGCATCCATATCATGTATGTGGGGTGGCGGACCGCTGGCGGCTACGGGCGCGTTCAGCTGCCTGGCTACCGACCGGGCCTGGCTGGGATGGCGCGTACGCGACCGGTGCATAGCAACCATTCCACTACGCGCCTACACGGAACGGCTAGGCTGGCGGCATGGCAGACAACAAGACAGCATCAGTAACACTGGCAGCACTGAAGAAGCTCGCCGACGACGAACTAGCTGCGCTCCGAGCGCTTCTGGCCAAGCGCGAGGTGGCGACCAAGCGCTATCAGGCCGCCACGGCTGCCCTTGCCGACGCCGAGGCCGCGGTAGCCAAGGCGAAGGCAGAGCAGCGTTCTGCCATCGACGCCTTGCTTGCCGCGGGGATGAAGCCAACCGCCGTAGCCGAGCTGCTCGGTATCGACGAGCGTCAGGTACGTCCACCACGTCCAAGCCGGCCTGCTCGCAGGCGTCCCAGAACTGCCGAACCGCCAGCCCAGGCGCTCTCCTCCGCTTCCCAAGGCGCGCCGGTCCATCTGCAGCCGCGCGCACCCGTCCCCGCCTGAGGAACGGTGCTGGAATCGTCCGCTAACGGCAAGTCCCCGCTCGAGGTGCACCGCCAGGCGACAGTGGGGGGGCCTACTGCTGACGCGCTGTGGGACCTGTACTGCGAGTGCTACGAGCCCTTGCTGACCACTGCGGCAGCAGCCCACCGGATGTGCCAGAGCGAGTTCGCTGAGCGCCTAGCCGATCCGGCAGTAGCCAAGATCGTCGCCACCAGGGCCAGCCAGCCCGTAGCCATGGCCATGATGGTCACCGACTTGGCCAAGGTCCCCTGGGTGTCGGAACCGTTCTACCGTGCTCACTTTGGGCCGGACGCGCCATTGTGGTACTTCGGGGCGTTCGCGGTTGTCCCTGCTGAGCGCAGGAGCCTCGCTGCTGGGAGGGTGCTGGAGGCTGCTGTGTCCTGGGCTGCCGAGAACCAGGCTGTGGTCTGCTACGACTTCGCCGACGAGAATACCGCCATGGCCCAGATGCCCCGGGCAGTCGAACGCTTCGCTCGGCGCTGGGGCCGACCCGTGAGCCGCTGTATGTCTACGCAACGCTTCTGGGCTATCTGGGACGTCGACTGGCCGGGCCTACCGGTAGAACCGTCGCAGGTGGCACCGGCCTTGGGCGTGCAGTAGGTATCAGGTGGCGAGTTGCCAACCTGAGGCGTTTAGGGCCGAGCAGGCCACGTCGGCGCGTCTAGCCGGGCAGGTACGATTGGAGCGCCTAGCTCGGGCTCCGGTGGCCGGCCTATGGGCGGCATGTGCAGGCGTCGCTCGCGTACGACAGCGTCCAGCTCCAGGGCCGGCACCGGTGGACTGAACAAGTAGCCTTGGCCGAAGCTGATGCCAAGAGCTTCCAGACGGGCCCACTGCTCGGGAGTTTCAATGCCCTCGGCTACGACCTTCAGGCCGAGCTGGTCCGCGAGACGGGCCAGTGCACCGATCACGAGCAGGTTCCGAGAGTTGTGCTCGGCTTGGAGCAAGAAGGAACGGTCCAACTTCACCTGGTCGACCGGCAGTACGGCTAAGGCTGAAAGCGACGAATAGCCTGTGCCGAAATCGTCCAGCGACACCCGGACGCCCCGCTTGCGCAGGCTGCCCAGCACCCACAAAGTTTGGCGAGACGGCTCGACCAGGCGGTCCTCGGTAAGCTCGACCATGAGCAGCCGGGGCTGGGCACCAGTGGCAACCAGGGCGTCCTCGACGATGTCCACTAGCCCCTCGTGCAGGTCCCAAGCAGAGAGGTTCACGGCCACCGGTATGCCCCACCGACTGGCTTGGGCCAACGCCTTGGACAACACCCATGGCGTGAAGGAGCGGGCCAGGCCGGTTCGCTCAACCGAAGAGACGATCTCCTCGGCCCGGGCCAGGGGCCGGCCATCGGGTCCCAGCCAACGGGCCAGCGCCTCAACAGCACCCAGGGTCAAGCGATCGAGGCCCACAATAGGTTGGTAGTGCAGGCTCAGCTCACCTGCCTCAAAAGCCCGGCCTAGGCTGGCATCCAGCACGGCCCGTTTGGCCTGGGCCTCAGCCAGCTCAGCACGGAACAGTGCCACCCGATCACCTTTGGCCTTGGCGTCGTACATAGCCAGGTCGGCCTCTTGGAGCAAGTTGTCGAGCGTGGTGCTCTGGGCATCCCGCACTGTCAGGCCGACGCTTGCCCGCACATGGGCAAGGCCTAGTACGTTTGGTCCCAGCCGCACTTCGTGGACGGCATCCAGCACCCGTTCGGCCACCCGACGAGCCTCGGTCGGGCTGTCCAGTTGCGGCAAGAACACGGCGTACTCATCCCCGCCCATGCGGGCGACGATGTCGCCCCGGCGCACTGCTCTGGATATGGCTGAGGCGACTGCCTCCACGGCCATGTCACCGTAAGCGTGGCCCAAGGTGTCGTTGATGGCCTTGAAGTCGTCGAGGTCCACGAAGATCGCGGCTACCAGGCCCGACGTCTGCTCCAAGGCCCTTCTCGTCATCTCGGCGAACCACCTCCGGTTGGCGATACCGGCAACCGGATCTCGGTAGGCAAGGTCGTGCATGGCCCGGGTCCGTTGCGCTACACGGTGATCGAGAGTCCGGGCCTGCTGCCAGGCCCGCACCGCCATGACCCCGGCGACGGCCCCGATCAGGGCACGCCACGTTCCCGAACGGCCCGTCCCAGTCATGAGCAGGCTTGCCATGGCAAGGAACGGGCCGAGGGCCCAGGCCAGGCCCTTCGGCTCAACGGGCTGGCAACCAGCCTTGGGCCGGTTCCTGAACACCATGGCGGCGATCATGAGGACGGGACCGACGAGCCAGCCGACCTCGATGGGGCTGCCGACGCTGTACTGGCCGGTGGCTTGCCACAGGCTATAGGCAGTCTCGGCTGCCACCGAGACGAAGGCACCCGCAGCCAGGAGGACAATGTCGGGACGAGTACTGGAGCGGAGCCCGCCCCACAACAGGAAGGCCAGCGCGCCCAGTGCCGTCACCTCTAGGTACGGTTGCCAACCCAGTGGCGCGCCACCTGGGCCGCGTACCTCGGCTAGGCCCAGCCAGGCGAATACCAGTGCCACAACACCGGCCATAGCCACGTCGGCCAAGGTGTAACGGCGCGCTGCGGCCACAGCGCCGACTAGGCAGGCCATGGCTGCCACCAACGACGCTACGGACACCACGGCCGACCAAGTGGCCAGTGGCCCAGCGCCGCGACCACCTCCGGCTGCCCAGGCGATGTCGCCGACAGCCCAGGCCAATGCTCCTAGCCCATAGAGCGCATGGGTGGGCCTTGTGGCCCAACTGGCCCAGGTCAGGACCGTGCCCCCTGTGCCCATGGCTGCCGACAGTGAGCACGCGTCCAGCCACAACCGGGCTTCACCGTCGAAGTCGTGGGCGACAGCCCATACGACGGCCGATGCTGCCAACACCGCGCCGGCCACCCAGAGCCGGTGGGTAGTGCGTGCCTTGCTTATCGCGGTAGTAGCCATACCGGTCCGTGGTTAGTCGGCAAACGCCCGCCCACTGCCGCGCATTGGCAGCGGGCGCTGCAGGTAGAAGCGGACAGGGAAGTCGATCACGACAGTCCGGTGTTCCGGGTGCGACAACGTGCGCGTCTCAGGATCCCAATGGTGCCGGCCAATGTACGTGGGTGCCGTGTTGTCCTGCGCCCGCGTCGTCTCAACCGCGTAGAGGTCGCCTTGGCGCACTACGTGCCTACCCGCTGCGCGTGCTGCCAGTACTGCGGCTGGCGTGATGGCATCCAGAGCCTGCCGCACGGTTGTGACCGAGCTGGGCACCCGTACAGCCCAGACGCCAGTGCCATCGCCACTGATGCCACCGAGGTAACTAGCTGCCCGGTAACGGGCGGGAACACGGCTACCGTACGCTTGCCAGCCTTCGACGTGGAGCACCACACAAGGATCCCCGTCGACAATGGCATAGTCTGTCTGGCAGAGGGTCGAGGTGCCGTAGTTGCCAGTGAATTCCGTGGGGCCGCTTAGCCGGCTCTCCACCCTTTCTCGCACGGCATCCCACAGTGGCTGGTGTCGCGGGTGCGCGAGTACCAGCGAACGCAGCCGCTCCGCTGGCACGGACAGAGCCGCGGCGCGCATTACCTCGGGCCGCGGATCCAGTAGGAGAGCGTCGAGGCGCGAAGGCAGCAGCTCGTTACCGCGATATCTGAGCAGTAGTGCCACCACGTTGCCTACTGGGTGCCTGGTAAGCGCGGCCACTTGCCGGACCGACAATGTGTGCATCCGAGCCTCCAGGGCGCGCAAGGCCAGTGCGGCCGTAGTCGGGTCGGCATCGCTAGCCAACGCGCTCAGACGGGCCACGCTCAGGTGGGCCAGCACGTCCAGGCGTTCTGCGGCTGCCCGCCGCACTTCAGGCATGGAGTCGTCCAGTAGGCGCGCCAAGTGGCGAACCGGCACCGTTTTCGTCGGTGCCCGCCGCATCGCGTGGGCACGCACGGTGGCGTCGGAGTCGTTTAGAGCAACTAAGTACACTGACAACGGCAGCTCGCCTTGTAGCCGCACGCTCCATGCCGCTCGTCTGACCTGGACGCTTCGGTCCAGGCGTAGATTGGCTAGCAGGCGTGCGTCGCGGGTGTGGCGAGCTAGTTGCGCTCGCTGACTGGCCAATGCTGGCAAGTCGTTCGCAACGATGCTCGCTGCTGCTGCCGTACCCATGCTGGACCTCCTTGGCCGTTGGTGGCGTGCCGAGTGCTGTGGTGTATGTGGGGTGGGGACGGCGTAGGTATCGCGGCCGACTAGAACAGGCTGCCTTGCCCAGAGCGCTCGTCGTCGGTGACCAGGACCGTGTAGCCTCGGCGCGCTAGGGCCTCAGCGTGAGCTATACGCGCCTTGGCCAGCTCGGCATAGCTGGGCTCCAGCTCTATCCCCACGAAGTCGAAGTGCTCGAATACGCATGCCATGCCAGTCGTGCCCGAGCCACAGAAGGGGTCGAGGACTGTCCCCCCCGGTGGTGTCACCAGCCGCACCAAGTGGCGCATGAGCGCTAACGGCTTGACGGTGTGGTGGCGGTTGCGCCGGCCAGCCTCGTCTGGAGGAAAGCGGTCATCCAGGCCGGTCTCGCGCTCGGCAGTTGTGGCTTTGGGGCAGTACGCGATGGCATCGAGGTCTGAGTCCCAGGCAAAGACGTTGAAATACCTGCTGGCGTCGCCCTCGTCGTCGTACTCGGCACCTGTGCGGCTCATACCCCAGCCGGACCCGTGCGCGGCGCTACGTGGTGTGCCCTTGTGGCTAACCGACTGTCCGCTCTGGCGGCCCAGCTCGGCTACGGGGCAGCCGGGGCTGCAGTCGAACACGGGCACGATCTGAGGCGATACCTGCAGGTTCTCGTAGGGATGGCCAGCGCCACCCCCGAACGGCTTGGCCCCGTCGCTGAAACGATTGATCGTGTAGCTCCCGGCCCGCTGCCAGCCCACCTGGCAACAGGCCGGGGAATGAGTGAGCACGACATTCGCCGGCCAGCGCCCGCCAGGGTGCGGCTCGATGCGGGCCTCACTGCGGGGCCTTGGATCTGGGCTGTACACAGCGTTGCGCCGCGGCCCGGCACTGGCTGTGCTGGCGTACTTAGCACTCAATCGTGCCACATCAACAGCCCCCACCCGGCAGCCGTCGACATTCAGCGCCCCGGTCCCATGAGCCAGGACATTGTGGGCAACACTGGTGGGCATGGGCTTACGAGCCACGACTATTGGCTCATAGGCCGGCTTTAGGGCTGTCCCCCAGCCCGCCCATCGGCGCCCATGCTCGGTGCGCGGCTCGTAGGGCCCAATCGGGTTGGGCAATAGCCGCTTACCATTACGCTGACAATGGCTCGCCATGGGGATAGCACGTCCGCGCGGCGGGTACCCGGCCAACTTGTCGATAGCGGCCGCTACATCGTGGCTTTTGGGCATGCCCTCGCCGTGCACCCACATAATGCAGTCACGGATGGCGAAGCCCGCGTCCTCAATGGCAACCGTCATGCGGTGGTAGGTGCGCGAGCCACCAAACGCAAGCAAATAGCCACCAGGTTTCAGCACCCGGAGCGCCTGTCGCCACGTCTCGGGGGTGAAGGCGATGCCGTGGGTGTCCCACTGGTGACCCATGAAGCCCAGATCGTAGGGAGGGTCGGTGACGATGGCTTCTACCGAGGCCTCGTCCATGGTGCTCATGGTTGTTACGCAGTCGGCGCACAGGACGCGCCAAGTCTGCCCCACTTCCATGTCTGTATGTGGGGTTGGGGGTGAGCGGGGCCCGTCACTTGACATCCTCCCGGCCCTTCAGGGCCGGGAGGATGTCAAGTGGTAGGGAGGGCGATATCCCGTCCTCCCGCATCCCAATGCGCTATACTGATTGCATGACACAGCTCGTCGTGCGAGTGGACGACAAGCTTCTGGCTGATGTCGATGCCCTCGTGAGCGAGGGTGTGGCCGTCACACGTTCGGACGCCGTCCGGCTCGGTCTCAAGGCCCTCGTCGAGGAGCACCGCCGGCAGCAAACGGCCAGGGCCATAGTCGAGGCTTATCGGCGGCACCCGCAGGACGACGAAGAACTGGCTGGGCTGGACGAAGCTACCCGGACCTTGGTCGAGGAAGAACCGTGGTAGCCGTACCTGTCCAAGGCGAGATCTGGTGGGCCGAAACCGAGGACAAGCGCCGGCCAGTGTTGGTCGTCACGCGAAGCGAGGCGGTGCCGGTGCTGACGGCGATCGTGGTCGCCCCCGTCACGCGGACGGTTCGCCGCATCCCGACCGAAATCCTCCTCGGCGAAGAAGAAGGCCTTGCCGTCGAGTGCGCGGCGTCCTTCGACAACCTCCAGCGGGTGCGCCGCTCCGCCCTCGTCGAAAGGGTCGGCCACCTCGGCCCCCGCCGTCAGGAGATCTGCAGGTCGTTGCAAGCTTTGGCCGACTGCTGAGCCGCCCTACCTGCTCGGGGAGCTCCGGACCAACGACGAACGACGCACCATCACGCGTGGTGGTGGTGTGTTCTTTGCCTGCTCGAAGCGCGGGCCCAAGCGCAGCCGGCGCCGGGGCGACGCTGAGTGGTCGCCTGCTGGCGCGCGACGGCACCGGCCGCAGACGGGGAGTGGTGCCCCGTTGGCCTCTTCTAACCTAAACGACCGAATGCACCGACGTGAAGACCTTCGTCGCGGCGAGCTTCACGCTGGTCGGCTGTGAGCGTCCCCCGCTGCCGCCCGCCCCCCAGGGGGCGGTTGGCGTCGGAACAGCGGACCAGGCTGTATCAGCTGGGGGAAGGGCTTGGGCCGATCCCGCAACGTTGAAGCCCCCGTTGGTAGACGATGCTGACTGGGATTAGCTGGGATGTGCTCGCCAGATCTCGGCGGGACGACCGCGCTCGTGGCGGCGTTCGAGTTGACGCGTCCTGTGGCGGCGAGCCTCTGTAGGGCATGGCCGATGTCTTTGGAGCTGCGGTTCCGGTTGAAGAGGTCCCTGGTCCCTGAGCGTGCCCGGCCAGTGGGTTCTTCGAGCAGGGCTCGGTAGATCTCGTCAGCGAGGGGGTCGCCCAAGGTGTCGCCGAAGACCGTCGGGACGCAGGGGTACCACGTTCGCGGTCGGCTCGGCCATCAATAGAGGCTCCTCAGTCCCTCGGTCGGTCACAACGTGCCCGGGTCGGCCCATCGGTGCCGTTTGCGACGGCTCTGCCGGCAGGTGAGCGGTCATGCTCGAGGGTCAGCGCCCTCAACGAGCCGGTGCAGGCGAAGGATCTCCCCGTGAGCGGCGGCGAGCTTGGCCTCACGGTCGCGCACCTGTTCCAGGCGTGCGGGGCCTAGCAGAAGGGCGCTGGCGTGCGTGTGCCGAAACCAGTGCGGGGTCCAACCCGCCGGGCAGGCCGGGCCGAGGTGGGCCTTGATCGTCCTCACCTTGGCGTAGACCGTCTCGGGCCGCAGCAACGAGAAGTGGTCTCCCCAGGTCAAGTTCACGAACGCTCAGTGGCTTTCCAGATCGACAACATCAGCGGCACCGGAGTCGACCAGTTGCCAGCTGTCCTCGCTATATAGAGGCGCTCGAGGTCGTCGCTTACATAGACGCGGCGGGAACGGCCCGACTTCGCCCTGGCACCATGAGGATGGCCGTCACGCGGGACCACCTCCAACCACGGGGTAGCGCCCTGCCCGGTGTGCCAATCGCAGTGACGCAGGCCCAACAACTCGCCGAGGCGCAGGCCGCTCTCCGCCAGGGTGGCGAATATGAGCCGGTCGCGCAGCGAACCGACCCAGGTCCCAGCCGCGGCGTCGAAGTGGGCGCAGTCGTCCACGATCGCGGCCACCTCACCCGGGGTGAGCAGTGGTGTTGGCTGGCCGGCACCCCGGCGTACCCGCACGGTCAGCTCACGCTGAGCGCGACGGCGAGTATGCTCCAGGGCCGGCAGGTAGCGGCAGGCCGGTACCGGCGGGCGGCCCGGTACAAGCGGTCAGCCACGGCCACCCCATGGACATCGGCCTGGTAACGGTAAAACGACTCCACCGCCGCCACGCGGGTGCCGACCGTCGACTCAGCACGCCGCGCTGTCGCCTCATCATCGCCACCCACCGGCAGTCGACGGACCCCTGGGGGGCCGCCAATACTCAACCAGTTCAAGTACCCGCCCAACTCGGGCAGGGTGAACCTACCATTAACAGGCGTCGAGGTACCTATGCGGACCGCCGGTTCGACACGATTAGTAGTGTTACCGTCGCCACGAGTGGCCATACCCCGTTTGCAATCGGCTAGGCGTTCTTGCTCAGCGCCCCTCGACTGAGCTAACCTCACCTGGACAGTGAGAGGACGCGTTCTTTGTTTCTTACCCGTCATGGTGGGTAGCGCCCTGCTTATGGTGTCGGTTAGTGCCTGTGGGAATGGCGGATCCTCTGCTGCGTCAGCTAATGAGACCAATGTCGCCGCCTGCGCTGCCATGAGGAGGTTTGACAACTACTGGTATCAGGCGACCCTGCACTACTCGGGTCAGTCAGTGGCGCAGGAGGAGGCGGCTGACATGCCGCACATCAGGGCTCTCGAGAGAGCCGTGCGAGGCGCCAGCAACGCCATCGTCCGCCGCTCGGGTCTTGAGATAGCAGCGTTGTACTTGTACTATTATGGTCAACACCCCAGTCCGGCCGACGGGAAGGTCCCGATTGTTGGGAACTTGCACGGCTTGTCGAACACTTTCGAGGAGGCGTGCCGGCACATAGGCTTTAGGGGGCAGTCTAAGTCGGCTCCAGTCGCCGCTAAGAGCACTATGCCGACCCCCAGGATGACAGCGTCATCAGCAGCACCGGCCACCACTAGCAGTACGTCAGGTCCAACGACCACGACCGGGACAGTTCCAGACACGACAGGTCCGGCGCCGACTGCTCCCACTCTACCCCCCGTGACCGCGCCTCATGCCCCATGGGATACAGTCGTTGCAGCGTCTGGCCGCCTCCGCCAAGTGGTCCAGGCTTGGTTGGCGGAAGCGACCTTCAGCGGACCCAATCCCTACGCCGGTTGCCCACTCTACTTGCCAACTAGGCCTTCGTTGTTTACGAAGACCGCGCCGTTGATAAGCTGGGGCGGCTCGTCTGGAGTTCAGCAATTCACTGTTTTGTTTGCAGGAGCCACGTTCGTCGTGTGGCCACCCTTTGAAGCGGAAATTGTGGCGACCCAGTTCCCGAACAAGCCGACGCTCACATTCAGCGACGGCTCTGTAGAACGGGACTCACCGAACGGAGACTTCGACGTGCTGCTGGCCATCCCGGGTAGCCCTTGTTATTACGAACTTCTTGCACCTGATCATGCCGATTTCGCCAATGACTTCATGTCTCTCCGCCTGATAAGCGGGGCGCAAATGCCTATCCAGTGATCGCCACTACAACTTAGTTGCTAGTTACGGCACCCTAACGCCCGAGACAAGTTCGCTGCGTACAATGCAGCCAACCAAGGCCTTCGTCTCCTCGCCAAAAGTAGCGATAGGCGTCCCAAGTCTGGTGTACATACTTGGACGTAGATGCTCTCTTCATTGCCACCTGGCGAGAAGTTCGCGCAGCTCCGGCTGACCCTGCGGGCCAGCGGGGACAAGTGGTTCCCCCTCCAGCGGGCGCTTTCGTCGCTCCGCGAGCAGGCAGACCACGTGCTCATCGAGCTCGACGTAACCGCTACGGCGGCCACCTCGGGGATGGACCCCTCCAAGATCCGCAACGGGGTGATCGAGCCCATCGAGGACCTCGGCAACAGCAGATGTCACGGACAGATCCGAGCGACGTAGTCCTCGGGCGTAGCCCAGTAGACTTTCAGCACGCCAGCTGGCACGCCGTCGAGCTCGTAGACACCGACGCCCCGGCTGGCCGCCAGGTCCTCGGCCAGGTGAGCCGGCACTTCAGGGACGAGGTCCGGGTTGGACAGCGCCAGGCGGCGTTGACCTTCAGAAGGCCGCAGGCCGAGGAGGAAGTGCGCCCCCATGTTCTCGCGCAGCTCGGTCGGGATGCCGGTGGTGGTCGATGCCTTCTGTGTCGCCCCGACCAACGACACGCCCACGAAGCGCAGCTCACGGGCGATCTTGCCCAGGGCCGAGAGCATCTCGGCCTTGGCCAGGTTGCGCTCCGAGGCCTCGATGACCAGCGGGTGGTCCTTGGGGACACCCTTGGGAACTGGCTCAGGGATGATCAGGCTGGTCAGCTCGTCCACCACCAACATGAGCGGTGGCGGGCGACTGCCGTCGGGCAGGTCGTGCCAACGCCGGGCCCCTGTCGTCTTGAGGGCAGCCTTACGAGCCAGGCCCTCCTGATAGACACCCGTGATCACGTCGGCCGCGGTGTCGAGTGAGTCACCCCAGGCGCTGCATGCCGGTCGGAACGCCAGGAAGTCAACGCCGCCCTTGATGCCATCAGCAATGGCCACCCGCCAACCGGCGCGGAGTGCCCCGCCCACCAGGGCCCACAAAGCCACCGACTTGCCCGACCCGGTAGTGCCGGAGACCAGGACATGCGGATTAGCCTCGAGGTCGACGGCCACCTCGGGGCCCAGCTCGCCCGCTCTGCGGCCAAGCCGGCAACCGACGGGCAGGCGCATGACCTCTACGGGGGCATCGAAGGGGTACGGGAGCACGGCGGGAAAGGTTGGAGGCTCCCCCGGGACGATCTCGGCTGTCAGCCGTGGGCGGTCCACCTCCACCGTCCAGCCAAGGCTGCCAATGACTGTCGTCGCCACCTCCTCCAGGCGGGCGTCGTGGCGGCTGGGCAGGTAGCTGGCCGGCAACCTTAGCCGGTAACCACCACCTTGCCGCGCCTCAATGCCCACCTCCCATGGTTTGGTGCCGAGGGCGGTTGCTACCGCGGCCCGGGCCCTGCGCCAGTCGTCAGGGATCCGAGCCAGCTCGGCCCGACCGAGCCATGGGTCGAAAGCCGTCATGGTCCAGCCAGGGTGCTGGTCCTCCAGGCGTGCCGCGACGCGCTCGGCGTCCGTCGGCTTGGTGGCTGAGGCGAGGCGTACCTCCATGCAGCCCACCGAACCGTCTTCAGCCTGGACCTCGGTGACCTCCACCTGTCGTCGGGCATAGGCCACCCCACTGGCCAGGTCGACCATCTCGATGTGCCACGAGGGGCCTAGTTGGTCCTTAGCCCAGCGGGCCAGTGCTTCCTGGTGGCGCTCAGGGTCGTAGCCAGGGGGCAGGCGCAGGCGACGGCGTTCGGGTTGGACGGCCGGGCTCAATGGGCTATTGGGGCTATCCCGAACTGGTCGGCAAGCACGCCCATGGCCACGGCCCGCACTGCGCACGCGTAGCGCCTGGCAGTACCCACAGGCAGTCCGGTAGCAACAGCTACCTCAGCCAATTGGGGGTCCTTGCCGGCGACCACTGCCTGCAGCCACCAGGCGGCGAACTGCCCAAGGCGCGGACTGACCTTGGTGGCCTGGACTATGAGCGCTTTGAGCACCTGGCGGGTCTCGGCCAGGTCGTCCATGTCGTCCATCGGGCAACCCTGCCTGTGCCAATCAGGGAGGTCTTCGTCGGGGTCAGGCAGAGGTGCCGGGCTGTTGAAGTGCATCTCGTCGATCATGCCGCCTCCTAGGTCCTCCCACCATCGCGCCAGTTGGGACCGGGTGGGCAGCCGGCCCCCATGGGCGACACGCCACTCGTCCTCAACCGCCATCGCTGCCCGTAGCCGCCGTCGCTGGCCCGAGACACCGGTCATGCCGCCAGTCGCCGCTGAACCATCGGCCCAGCGGGCCACAGTGGCTCGGCCCTTGAGCCACAGCTGGTGCCGCCAGTCCTCGGGTACCTCCTCGTCGTTGCTGGCCCACATCTCCCACAGGTGCTCCTGGAGCAGTGAGAGCACGTCATCGAGATCCCGACCTTCCCATAGCCCTGGTACCCGGCGCACCAAGGCCCGAGCCGTCCGCCGGAGAGCACTCGCCCTCTCGACGAGCGCCTGGCCGAAGTCTTCTCCCATACGGTCCTCCGTTACTGCTAGTGACAACCGTAGCAGTACGGTAGGGACGCAAACCATAGGATGGCCCACGTCGCCCTGCGGTTTCGGCAATAATGCAGGTATCAACGCCATCAGAAGGCTCCGGGTCATGCGCAGCGATACAGGCATGGGCTTGGTTGATGTCGTCGTCGCCACAGGCCTGTTCGGGACGCTGGCGTTGTCGCTCGCCGTCCTGCTGGCCGGCGTGAGCCGGGCCCAGCTCGCGGCCGGGACCGAGCGCTACGCTGCCGTCGTCGCCCAGGACGTACTGGCCCAGGCTGAGGCCTACGGCTGTGGGGCAGCCAGCGGCTACGGGTCGGCCGCCCAGGCCCAGGTCCTTGCCACCCAGTGCACCTGGGGCACAAGCGATGTGCAGTCGCTCGGGGATGTGCTGCTGGCCGACCCGACCGACGGCACGTTGTCCTGCCCGGCGTCGCTGAGCGGGGGCGTGCCTGGGCCCGCCTGCTACCAGGTCCCCGGCACAGCCACGGAGTTGAGCGTGGGCCTGAGCTTCGCCTGGTCGTGGTCGACCAACCAGCCAGACCTGTCGTCGCTCGCCAACGGCCAGGCGGTGGCGGCCCCGCCAGACGAGCTGGTGTCGAGCGTCCAGGTGGACTGGCCAAGCCTCGGGCCAGCGGGCGAGGCCCACCAGTTGACCCAAAGGCGCGTGGAGGCTCCCCCGGGCGTGCTCACTACAGCCTGGGACGCGGGTGGCATGGGGATGGTGGCAGTGGACGTGGCCGGTAACGCGCCGACGCCAGTGGGCCTTGTGGTACCAGGCTGGGCATCGGCCGACCCGCCGGTGCCTGCCATCGTCTCCGTGAGCCAGCCGTCGGCGGCCGGCAACTGGGCAGTGTTCGGCTACGTGCCAGCAACCGACGGCTACCAGGCCTGGGGCGGCACGGCCGGCAATCTCTCACCCACCTTCTCGGTCGCGCCCGGGGACTGGGCCGTGGTGCAGATATCGGCGGGAACATCGTGAACGCTCGAGACGAGCGCGGTGCAGCCACCCTGGTTGAGCTGATCGTCGCCTCTGCCCTGGCGGTGCTGCTGGTTGGTGCGGTGCTGACTGCGGCCTTCAGCACCCAGCAGGACGTTTCTCTGGCCGGGGCAGATTTCGCCGCTGGCCGCGCCACCTCGGAAGTCCTCGCCACGGCGCTGCAGTCCATGTCCGACGCCCAGCCCTTGGGAGCCTGCCAAGGCCCAGGCGGCCTGAGCCAGGACGTGGCCCTGAGCCAGTGCAACAACCCGGTAGCCTCCGGTCCGGCGGTGGAGGCGGCCTCAACCGGCACTGTGCCTGGTGGCCTGTGCTGGTACTCCTACCCGTCGACAAGCACCGGGCTTGTGGCCCCCGACCTCAGATGCCTAGTCGCCTATGCCGATGGCACGTTGTGGTCCTTCGACTGGCCACCGCAGCCGGCTGCCACCTACACCAGTTGCGACCCGGCCACCTGCTTCCCGCACACCCCGGCTTCAGGGGTGTTGCCCGCGGAGCCAACTGCCGCCTCCGGGGAGGCCACATTGGCCGGGACCGTCTCCCAGCCCGCTAGGGCGTTCCAAGTCCGGGATGCCGCAGGAGCCACCTTGTCGGTCAGCACCTCGTCGTCACAGACCGTGCTCGAAACGGTCTATGAGGTGGACCTCACCGTCACCGAAGCATGGGGAGCGGGACGAGCTACGCCCTACTCGTCCGCAGTCACCTACCGGGCCGTGATCGGCTCGGCCCTAGCTTCTCAGGAGCAGTCGTGGTCCGCCGCCTGAACCGTCGCCGCGACGAACGCGGCGACCTGCCCCTCATGACCCTGCTCGTGATGCTGCTCGGCTCGGCAGTCGTCCTGGTGTCGCTGGCAACGGTTGGGCTAGCCAGTGACGCCTTGACCGCCCAGGGCCGCTCGGCTGCCTACCAGGATGCGGTTGGCCTGGGCGAAAGCGCCATCCAGGCGTTTTACAGCCAGCTTGAGGCCAACCCGGGCTACTTCGACGACGGCGGGGCTTGGCCTGGGGCAAACGGGGCGTGGTGGAGCTTCGGGCCCGGGGGGCAGCTCCAGCCCTGTGCCGATGTGGGGGGCCAGGTCGGCGTGGCGGCTACTGGCGGGCCCGGCTGCTGGGCCCTGGACGTCGCCAGTACGACTGCCCCTGGCTCGACCGGGGCCCCTGGCCCAGCCGGTGCAGCACAGGACCAGGAAGCGGCAACAGTGACCGCCCAGGTCGAGGTGGACTGCCATGGGACTGCGGTCACCTGTACGGCTGCCAGTGTGGTGTCCCGTTTCCAGCGCCGGGACTTCCTCGACTACCTCTACTTCACTGGCTCCGAGCAGGTAGACCCGGCTTTCACCAGCTCAGGGCTGTGCTTTGGCCCGGCAAGCTGCTCGGAGCCGGTCTATACGACAGGGGACGTGGTTGACGGCCCGGTCCACACCAACGCCCCCAATATCTGGGCTTGCGGCACGCCGGTGTTCACTGGCGTCGTGGAGGCCACCGGCAGCCCCGTTTGGCAGGTTGCTAGCTCCCCTGGTTGCCAAGACGGCACGTCGCCCAACCTCAAGGGTGGTTACGTGGCCGATGCCCCGGCACTGGCGCTGCCCTCGAGCGACAGCTACCTGAGCGCCCTGGCGAACCAGGCCCAAAGCCCATGGCCCGGGCAGGACGGTTACGCGTTCCAGGGGAACGTGACGATCGTGGTCCAGGGCCGCACTCTCGACATCACCGGCCCCGACGGCATAGAGCACGACGGGCTCCCCTTCCCGTCGACGGGCGTGGTCTACGCGTCCGGGTCCGCGTTCGTCTCGGGCAGCAACGGGGGCCAGCTCACCGTGGCCGCCGGCGGCGACATCTACGTGACCGGCGACCTCACCTACGCCTGTGAGGCTTCGCCGGCCAGTGCGCCGCCCGCCGACTGTCCCGACTACACGGGCCTGGTGGCCAACGGCTCGGTGTACCTGGACGACTCCGGCCACGACCTGCACGTGGACGCGGCGATGGTCGCGCTCAGCCACTCGGTCTCGATCAACCCGCTCGACCTTGGTCCCTGTGGCGGCACTTGCCCGACGCTTACCATCTGGGGGGCACTGGTCGGCCAGTACCGGGGCGTCTACGGCGGCTACGACCGCAACAGCGGTGCCCTAGGTGAGGGCTTCGCCAAGGCCTTCGGCTATGACCAGCGCCTCTGGCACCACGAGCCCCCCTGGGTGCTGGGCTCGGAGACTGGCGGGTGGGCCAAGTTCTCCGACGTGGTGGTGGCTGCTCCTACCGCTCCCCCTACCACCGCGCCGTCTACGACCACGACGCTGCCGGTCAGCACCACCACGACTACCGTCCCGCCCACCACGACCTCGACGACGGCACCCACGACCACCACGACTACCGTGCCGCCCACCACCACTACCACAGCGGTTCCCGTGCCGCACACGGTGACGTTCGGCTACATCGGCCCTGCCACCCAAAGCTGGACCGTGCCGGCAGGCGTCACGTCGGTCACGGTGTCGGTGGCGGGTGCCTCAGGGGGCTCCGGGTACGACGTGATCTACGACCCCAGCAACTACTGCCTCCTAGCGAACCCCGAAGTGGCTCATCCCGGGGGGGCGGGTGAGGTCGTGAACGCAGTCCTGCCGGTGTACCCGGGCCAGGTCCTGACGCTCTATGTCGCAGGAGCCGGAGCTAGCGCGCCATCGGGACCGACCACGACCTGGCCCAGCAACGGGACCACATGGGCCGGCTGGGGCTATGGGAGCGGCGGGAACAGCGCGTACAGCTGGATAGGCGAGAACTTTGAGGGCAGTGGCTACTATAACTGGCCGTTCGGAGGGGGCGCGGGTGGCGGTTCGTCCGCCATCACCTGGGGTAACACGCCGTTGGTGGTCGCCGGAGGCGGAGCTGGCGCGGGGGGCGGCGAGCTGCAAGGCTATGGCTCAGGCTATTGTGCCTGGGCAGTCGGTGGAGGCCAACCGGGCGGCAATGCCGGAGCCCAGACCGGGTCGAACGGCGGCACTTGGCAGGCCCCGTGGTACAACATGTGGGACCCTACTGCCGTCAATGGCGGGGGCGGCGGTGTGACCGGTGCGCCCGGTTATGCGCCTAGTCCTGGCTATGCCGGCTACGTGTACAAGGGCTCCACGTACGGGTCGCTCTCCGACCAACAAACGAGCTCTGGTTCTGCTGGCGATGGCCCCCCGACAGCCAGTGGGGACGGAGGCAACGGTGGTGTGACGCCAACTGCCATCGGCGGAGGTGGCGGGGCCGGTTATTACGGAGGCGGAGGCGGGGCTGCGTGGGACATGCGGGACTGGTGGGGCGTGTTGCTGTTGCAGGACCCGGCCAGTGGCGGGGGTGGTGGCAGCTCGGTGACAGAACCGCAGGCGTCTGCGGTGTCCTACGGGGCCAATACTGGCAACGGGGCCATAACCATCAAGTACACGGCCTAGGCGTACGGCCAGCGCTCGCTGGGTGGTTTGCGCTCCCCCCGGCTCAGTGCGTCGGCTAGGGCATCGAGGCGACGACCGTCGGACTGGGCCGACAACAGCCAAGCCACCTTCACGCCACGTGCTCCTGGCCGACGAGCGGCACTAAGCACCTCGGCCAGCATGGCGCGGCTGACCCGGCGCGCGTACCCACTGGAAGCCGGGTAGCGATGCCTGACCGTCGCGTAGAGGACGTCGGCCAGTGCCAGGCGCCGCAGCGGCGCACCCTCGGGTGTCGCAGCTGCTGCCAATAGGTCCCCGATACCGACCATGCCTGCTTCTAGTGCGCTCAGCCAGCCTTTGCGCAGTGCCCTGGCATCGGCCGCCAGGGCCCACAGTGGCTTGGCTGCTTCGTCGGCCTCGTTCAGCGTTGCCACGGCCACCGCCACTTGCGCCCCTTGCTCGCGGGGGCCTTGCGCTCGGGGCTAAAGGCGTCCAAGCCGGTCAGTCGCCACAGGATCCGGTCCAGCAGGGCAGCCAGCTCCTGCGAGGCGGGTATGCCGCCAGACTCGAAGGCTGTGGCAATGGCCGTGTCCATGCCCACCGCTCCCATCCAGGCGGCATAAGGCTCAACCAAGCGGGCCATCGCTTCCTGATTGAGCCCGCTTTCGGGTTCGACGCGGTTGAGCGCCACCATGAGCCGCTCGGCTCCCACGCCCCGAGCCGAGAGCATGTAGAGGCGCCGCAACAGGTTGTCCACACCGACCGATGTGTCGGACAAGCCCAGCCCCCAAGCGCCGGCCAGCAATTCCGGTACAAGGAAGCGCTCAACCATGCCAGAGGTGTCGGCAGCCTCCACGATCTGGGTGTCCACCACTACGATGCCTGCGCTCTGGCGCATAGCCCGGACTACTGACCGGTAGACGTCGGGAGTGACGAGAGCCGGGTCGGCTTGGCTGTCCGTTGGTGCCAGTACGGCACCGAACGCCAGGCTGGGCAAACCGCTCGGTCGGGTGGCCATCAGGCGCTCGGGCGTGGCAAGAGCGCGTTGTGGGTCGCCGGAAACGGCAGCGTCTACGACCGAGGGCAGCCAGGCCTGACCGACTCTCAGGTACTTGCGCAGATCGCCCTGGCCCCGGTTGGCGTCGACCACCACGGCCTTGAGGCCAGCACTAGTGGCTCGGTTGGCCAAAGCAAGGGCCAGCGTCGATTTGCCCACGCCTCCCTTGCCGGCAAAACAAATGACCAGTGGTGCCATGCGCTCGTCGTGCCGGGCCGCGGCCTGGCGACGGAAGACCTCGTCGCTGGCCAGTCTGTTGTGTTGATTGTCGACCTTGGAGCCTGGACCAATGGTTGGCCGTGGTACTGGCGCGGGACGGGCAGTAACCGATTGAGCCGGTCCCGGCTTGGTTGGCGAGTAGAGGTCGCCTGTGGGCTGACCGGCCACTGGCACCGCCTCAGGCTTGGTCGCAGGTTCTGGGCCCGCCTCAAGGCCGGCCTCACGACCGGTCGGAACTTCGGGGCTCGCTTCAGGGACGGCGAACTGCCACGCCACATCAGCCACATCGGCCAGGTCGTCCAGGGGAACGATCCCCGGCTGCCCGCCCCAGTCCTCCGGCTCGGCCCCGGCCTCCGGCTCGGGCTGGTAGGCCACCGGGCCGCCCCAGTCCTCCGGCTCGGCCCCGGCCTCCGGCTCGGGCTGGTAGGCCACCGGGCCGCCCCAGTCCTCCGGCTCGGCCCCGGCCTCCGGCTCGGGCTGGTAGGCCACCGGGCCGCCCCAGTCCTCCGGCTCGGCCCCGGCCTCCGGCTCGGGCTGGTAGGCCACCGGGCCCAGCCCGAGACCGGGCCGGTGCTGCGTGGGCTGTACGGACAAGTCGACCGAGATCTCAGCCGAGCCCACGACTCCACCAACGGCCTTGGTGCCCAGCGCGCCAAGCAGGTCGTCGATATAGGTCGGCAGACTGAGCACAGTGGCCGAGGGCAAACTGGCTGCCTGTTGACCAGGCTCGGCCAGGATGACGACTCGGTGCCCCTGGGTGGCCTGGGCCTGGGCCCAGGCCACCAGGACCGGGGACGGCCGGGCCATCACCACAGCGTAGTCGTGGCCGGCCCGGCGGGCCTCGTCGGCCCGCTGGGCGACGACACCCTGGTCCTCGCGGCCGTCGGAGAGCACCGCCACGTTGGCGGCACGCAACGGGCCGGCAAGGTCCGGGCAACCGACAAGCAAGACAGTCGGCTTATCCATCAGCGTCCTTTCTCGACAGATGCGCTACTGCCAGCTTGGTCGGCAAGCGATGGGCGTAGCGGCGAGGCAAGGCCGGCACGGCTCGCCGGACGGCCAGGACCAGGTCCTGCTGCCGAGCGATCGAGAACACGACGAGGCGTTGGCAGGCACCTTGGACCTTGCCTCGTTGAGCGAGGCCCAGTGCCTTTGCCGTCTCGGCCAGGTCGAGCTCGAAACCGCTGGGCGCGCGGTCGAAGTTGTCGGCGATGCGCCGCAACAACCAGGTCGCGGTGGGCCCGAGCACCGGCAGCCAGTACTGCTCAACATAGGTTGAGCGCGGGTCGTAGGCGCCGTCGCCGATGTCGAGCGGCACGACTTGCAGGATCTCGCTCACCGGGATCCCGTCCCAGCTAGCGCCGCCTCGATGGCACCCGACTGCCAGTCTGTCGGGCGCCACACGTACACTTCGATGCCAGCTGCGGCTAGTGTCTTGAGCCATGCTGCTTGGGCGGGGCGTAGCTGGCCCCGCTCCGACTTGAGCTCGGCAGCAATGGCACGCCCAGGCTTGGCCAAGAAACAATCAGGGAAGCCTTCGTCGCCTTGGAGGGCTGTGCGCCAGCCGCCGTCGATAGTACGAGCCGGACGAAAGTGCGTGACTCGGTAGCCAAATGAGTGGGCAAGGCTTATCACTGCGGCTTGTAGGTCGGCCTCACGGACCACGGAGACGACCTTGGCAGACTGGTGGGCCATTAATGCTGTACCGGGACGAAGTAGTGGCCGTGGTGCCACGGCCACAAGGAACGAAGCCCGGGCTGTCGGCCCATCACCTCCCAGCCGAGGTCGGCTTGGCTGAGGACAACCTGCACCTGAACTGTGACCATGCGAGCTGGCGGCTCGCAGCCCCAGGCGTAACCGCGGCACACGGTACCGGGCCGCAACTCAGGCAGGGTACTGAGCGCGCTCATGCCCTAAATGTGGGGGTGGGCGCGGTCGCGAAGGAAGCTCGCCAAGGCTTGTTCCACCACACGGCTCAGGTGCTGATGGCGCTTGGTGGTAACGACCATCAGTTGGCGGTGCAGGTGCGTCGGCAACCAGATCGTCAGCGGCTCGCAGCCTTCCTCGCCGCCTTCGATCAGCGCCTTGGCACGAAGTGCCCATGCCTGAGCGGTCGGGTCCTGGGCAACGCGCCGGTAGCCCGAGAGGACGCTGGTGTGGTGCCGACCAAAGACCTGGCCCAGATCGGGGAAGCTAAGCCCGGTCAGCTCCCTGGCCAGCCAGTAGGCGACGTTGCGAGCCTGGGTGCACCGGTGCTGACGGGAGCAGCCCAGCAGGTCGTCGACGCTCACGCCGAAGGTCCGGGCCACCGCCCGCACGACAGCAGACAGGAGAGCGGGCCGAGTGGGGCTCGTAGGCATGGCAAATAGCTGGGACGGGCGGGCCGCCGTGGTCGCTGCGGCGGCGACCTCGGCTTGTCCTTCGATCAACGCCCTGGCACGGCGTGCCTGAACCTGAGCGGCCGGGTCCTGGGCGACGCGCCGGTAGCCCGAGAGGACCGACGTCGGATCCCGGCAGAGCTCTGTGCCCAGGGCGGTGAAGCTCAGCCCGGTCAGCTCCCTGGCCAGCCAGTAGGCGATGTTGCGAGCTTGGGTGAACCGCCGTTGGCGGCTAGGCCCCAGCAGGTCGTCGACGCTCACGCCGAAGGTCCGGGCCACCGCGTCCAAGACGACCGGCAAGGCGACAAGCTCAGGATGACTGGCAGGCACGGCGCATAGCTGGGGCAGGCTAGCCTCGGCGGCGACCTCGGCGTGTCCTTCGATCAGCGCCTTGGCACGGCGTGCCCGAGCCTGAGCGACCGGGTCGTGAGCGACGCGCCGGTAGCCCGAGAGGACGCTGGTGTGGTGGCGACCGAAGGCCCGACCCAAAGCAGGATAGCTCAGCCCGGTCAGCTCCCTGGCCAGCCAGTAGGCGACGTTGCGAGCTTGGGTGAACCGCCGTTGGCGGCTAGGCTCGAGCAGGTCGTCGACGCTCACGCCGAAGGTCCGGGCCACCGCATCCAAGACGACCGGCAAGGGGACAGGCCTGTCCACGCTCAGCGGGTACCGTGGTGCTCGCCCCTGTTTGGCCTTGGGCTCGGAGGGGGCTGCTGGTGGCCGGGCTGGCATGGGCGGGACCAGGCTGAGACGGGGCGAGACAGCTCCGAGGCCTTCCGGCCAGACCTCATCCATGGTCGCGCCGAGGGCGGCCGCCCACGCTCTGGCGAGCTCGACAGGCACCGTCCCGGAACGAGCTGCTACGCGTAGGTGCTGGCAGCCAGCGCTCCGAGCGTCACCAAGCGACATGGAGCGTTCCTCGAGGTAGTCGAGGAAGCTGCTGAAGCGGTAGCACGCGGCACCGACCGGCTGTGCCGTAGCGGGCATGGGAATAGCCATGCCCGATATGTGGGGGGGCCGGTGCCAGCCGACCGCTTGGCACCCGGGGCGGCGCCTCGATGCCTGGCCCGCTGGCGACCCCGGCGTGTGGCGCAGCTATGGGCTTGCTTGGGGCGTGCCCCTCGGCTAGGTCGATCACCAACCTGTGGCGAGCAAGGGGGAGCTTGCACGGGTCGTGGGTCGCGGTGGTTATCGGATCTGGTACGCTACCTGCGTGGTCAATCGTAGGCCGAAGGGCACGCCGACCGGCGGGCAGTTCGCTCCCATGCACAGGCCGGAAGCTGCCGGCCTGCACCTTGAGGAAGGCTCGGCGCCACCGGGTGCCAACCGTCCGCTGCTCCGGCGGGTGCTTCGCTCGGCCGCAAAGCTCCAACAGGTGGTGCCGGACGCGGTGCTCGTCGGCGAGCCCGCAGCGGCGTTATGGGCCAACCATCGAGGCTCGCTCGACCACGACCACGTCCTGGTTGACCTCGAAGAGCGCTTCGATGCCGTCCTTGAAGCGGTTGAGGCTACGGACGGCTGGGTCACCAACCGCGTAACCCCAGGCAAGCTCATCCTCGGGGAGCTTGGCGGGATTGAGACCGGGGTCCGCCAGCTCATCCGCAAGGTACCTCTTGAGGTCACCGACGTCGAGCTCCCCTCGGGCGAGCGCGTCCGAGTGCCGACACCGGAGGAGACCTTGCGGGTGAAGGGCTACCTCATCGTGCGGCGGAACCAGACGCGGGACTACCTCGACGTCGTGGCTCTCGCCGACCGTTACGGCCTCGAGCACGCGGCATCTGTCCTTGCCCGGGTCGACGGCTACTACGGGGACCAACGGCCCGCCGAGGCCGAAGGTGTAGCGACGCAGTTGGCCCGCCAGCTCTCTGACCCCCGCCCAAGGGACGCACGGACGACTACCCAGCTCGACCGTTACAAGGGGCGCGGTGCCCGCTGGGCGGACTGGGCCGATGTCGTCGGCTTCTGCCGGCAACTGGCCCTTGGGATGGTGGAGGTTGGATGATGCCGAGCGCGCTCCATTTTCGCAACGTTGACGCTTCCCCTGCCGATGCTGTTGAGACGTGGCCCTTCGAGGGCGTGCTCGCAGCCCTTGAGCGGGGGACGCTGCCCGACTGGCGACGGCTAGTACGTGCCATCTATGCCGACCCATGGGGGACGGTCGGCCGACAAGTTGAGGAAGCACAGGAGCTCGGGCTCCCCTACGGCGTGGCAGACCTTTTCGCCGAAGCGGTCAAGACGGCCCGTGCTCGGGCTGTACGGGCCGAGCGGGAAGCAGTGGCTGGCGAGGTCCGCGCGTTGGTCGGTCGTTCTGGGCTGACGCGCTCAGAGTTCGCCGAACGGGTCGGCACCTCAGTCTCGCGACTGTCTACTTACATGTCAGGGAAAGTGACGCCTTCGGCGGCGTTGCTCATCCGCATGCAAAAGCTGGCCGCAAAGACGGCCCCCGTGCGATCAGGTGCGGGGAGCCACAGGACGGCCCAAGCCGTCGACGTCGGTCGCTAGGGTGGCGCCCTCCAGCCTCGCTGGAGGCTTTGCCGGCCCACCCCACACTCGGGCATATGAGCGCCTTCCTCGGCCGCTACGTGAGCCCCGTGGGAGGCACAGACCAGCTCGACCTCGTGGGAGCCCGGGAGGGCTATGGGCCACGGAGGCAGGACATCGCCTCGAACCCGGAGGCCGAGCGGGCCGGGTTGGCACCCGGCAAGCCACGAGTCACGCGTCGTCACCCCCCTGGGAGGCGTTCGCGGGTACGGGTTGCCAAGCGCCTCGGGAGAGCTGCCCGAGGGCGACGTTCCGACGGAGTGGCGCGGGGAAAGCCAAAACCTGCTACCGAGCACGGCACTTCGACCGTGCCCCAGGACGGACGTGGGAGCCTCTGATGAGGCGCTCGCACCATGCTGGGAGCAGCTCAGCGACGCCTACGGCAACCCCAGCACAGGCTGGGGGCGACGCAACGTCGTGCAAGGCTGGAATCCCGGCCCTTCAGGGCCGGGAGGATGTCAAGGTGACGGCCCAGAGCGCCGCTTTTCGGGTCGGCTTGGGCACGTTATGGCTAGCGGCATGGGCCCTGTCGGCAAGCGCGACGTAAGCGGCCTTCAAGTCATCCAGGTAGGAGCGCAACTCCGTGCAACTCGTCACAGGTTCTAGAAGGTAACCCATAGTAGGAACCTTACTGTGAGTCGCCGCTGGCCGGTCCTGGAAGCAGCGACAGCCCATGTTCCGCAGCCTCCTTGGCGGCTGTGGACGGACCTGGCACTGACCGGGACGTGGCCTCAGTTCGGGTCGCCGTGCCAGGTGGCCTCGCCGTAGTCGTACACCCGCCCTTGGGTGGTCACCAGCCGGTAGCCGAGGCCGTCTGGCAGGGCAGCGATGCCCGCTACGGTGCCGGCCACGGCCTTGTAGGCGAAGGTCGGGGCATGGCAGGCCAGCACCCGGCCGTCAGTGGCAGCCACCCAGTAGCCGCCAGTGCGGTAGTCGGGCGCCACACCGGCCACCGACATCCCGGGGCTCAGGTTGCCGCAACTGTCGGTGCGGCCCCGGCTGATGACCCGGCCATTGCCGGTCACGAGCACGTAGCCGGCCCCGCCCATGGTCGGGGCGATGCCGACCACGGCCGTCGGCGTGGCCAGGTACTCACCCCCAATAGGACTTTGCCTAGCCGTGACCCCGCCCACATTCGTGCCCCCGTAGTAAGGCGCGTCGTAGGCGTACACATGGCCGTTGGCCGTCACCGTCCAATAGCCGTGGCCGTTGGGGGTGGAAGCGATGGCCGTGAAGAACGGGGCAGCGGCTGCCTCCTCGGTTGCGGTTGTAGTGGGCGCACCTTGGAAGCCGATATCGCCCTGCTCAGGTGTCGGCGTGTACTGGCCGTGCCAGCGGGCTTGGCCATAGGCGACGACTTCGCCGGACTGGCCCAGTACCCAGTAGCCGTTGCCCTGAGGGGGCGAGGCGATGGCCTGCAGTGCTCCGTTCGGCAAGTTGTACCACGTACTGACCAGCCCGTCGTAGCCCTGGTAGCTGGGCGCACCACAGGCGGCGACGAGGCCCCAGTTACCCGCCGCCCAGTAACCTCCGCCCTGGGCAGTTGCCAGCCCGACGACCTCGTTGCTGTAGCCAACAACGGCCGACGACGTGTCGAACAGGCCCTCGTCGCAGGGGCCCCGGGGGGCCGGGGCCGGGCCGATGAAGGTGTCGCCAATGTAATACGGCTGCAGCCACTCGGTGTAATTGGGGTCCGCGTAGCCTGCGTAGTAGTCCTGCTTGCCGAACACTGGGCCCCAGGTGGGCCGGACCAGGATGAGCTGGGGCCACTGGTAGGTCGTGGCGTCGGGGTTGCCGGGTACCGACAACCCGGTCAGCATACCCACCCCCCATCTGGGCCACTTTGGGAACCGGCGGGGAGCAGGGGGTATGTACGGCGTGCCGGCGATGGTGAACGTGCGGCTTTGGCCGGCTGGGATCTCGGTCCACGTGGCCTTGGCCCACTCTTTGTACTGGTTCTGATAGTTGCCGGGCACGCCGAAGTACACCGGCTGGGGCGAGACGTTGGTGGCCACCAGCCGGTAGGCCACATGCTGGCCCACCCGGGCGATGGCCGGGCCGTCGACGGTGCATACCAGGTAGGCCGGCCATGTGTTCACGAACGGTGCCCAGCCGGGCACCGTGTTGGTGGGCGTGTTGAACGGGCCGCTGTAAATGTGGAACCCGCTTGTGGTGTCCCCGCTTGCGGTGTCGCTGAAGTCCATGATGCCCTGGTCGCAGACATCCCAGTCCTGGCGCGGCACCGACTGGTTGATGCCCGCCGGCACTAGGCGTGCCGGTACGGCGAAGCTGGTCTGGAGGCCGGCTGGCGGGGGCACCGTGAACCCAGGCGGAGGCTTGGCAGGCGCGGCCGGCAGAGCCAGGGCCGCGGCCAGCACGCTGGCAGTGGTCAGGGACCTCATCATGAGAGCATCCTCCTTTGGTGCCATCGTATGTGCTCACATTGGTTGTGGGGCGGTTGTGGAGCACCTAGCCGTACTGGCCGGTACTACTGTCGCGATATGCGCAGCTTTCGTCATTGCCTGGCAGTGGCCCTGTCGGCCCTGCTGCCGCTGGCAGGTGCCGGGCTGGCCGGCGGAGCCGGGGCCCTTGCCACTGCCGTCTTGTCGGCCCGGCCCGCTGCCGCCGCGGGAGCGGGCAGCTCAACGGTCGGCTGGGACATCCGCACCTCCGAGACGCTGGCCGGCACGTCCACCAGCTTCACCATCGAAGCCGGCCAAGCAGCCGACTTCAGCACCTCGGTCTACCTAAACGGCAGCGCAAAGACGTTTGGGCAAGTCGAACACGACCTCGTCAAGCCCCTGACCCGTGCCGATGAGTGGCACTTCGTGCTGTGGTACGGCTGGGGCGTCCAGGGCCAGCCCAGGGACGACTGCCAACAGATCGGGCAAGGCTCAACGGCCTACTGCGAGCAGGTATCGTCGGACTACTACACAACCACATCTGGCACCACCAGCTGGCCCGCCACGACCCCCGACGTCGCCCCGCCCGGCGTCACCACCCTGAACTGGGCGGTGTACATCTACTCGGGTCCAGGCCCCGGCCCAACCGGCCAGCCGCTGCTCGAGTCCAACGCCGGCGTGATCGTGGCCAACGCGAGCGGCTACGCCATCGACATAGAGGCCCACGACCCCTCCGGCGCCCTGCTCACGCCGCCCGGCCCCTACACCGAGAGCAGCGGGGCCCAGGTGTCCCTGGAGGCATGCATCGCCAACAGCGACACCTACGACTGCGCCAACGCCGAGCGCATCGGCAACTTCCTGGGCGACTACCTCTACGTGTGCTCGGCCCCGCCAGCAGGCTCCGGTGTGCAGTCGGGCTGGTGGGACATCGAGGCGGGGGGGGCGCTAGGCGGCATCCAACAGGCTTACAGCCCGCCAGCCGGCCAGGACTGGACCTTCAGCTACTACGCCGTCGTGAGCACGAACTCTGACCTGAGCCGAAAACCCGACTGCTCGCTGTCCGGCCTGGCTCCCTACTCCGTGCCGAACCTGTCCGTGGCCGGCCCGTTCCAGGTCACCTGGCAGGGCCCCAGCCTCAGCCCGCCTTTGGTGGCACTGGTGGCCACACCAAGCGCCCCGGCTGCCAACCAGCGAGTCGTCTTCACGGCCACCGCCCAGAACGTCGACGGCAACTCGGCCCTGTTCATCTGCGCCCGGTCCGGCACGAACTGGCTGACCATCGACTCGGGCAATGGCCCCTACCTGGCCTCGACACAGATCCCGGCCGGCCAACAGACGGCCCAGGTGAGCGGTAGCGCCTACGGCCAGGACGGCACGGCCCAGTTCGTCGCCTACCTGTCCACCGCGACCTCCGAGCCGGCCACCTGCCCAACTGGCACCTCCGGTTACGGTACCGGCCCGCCGGCGAGCTGGCCGTCGGGCACGGCGTGGCAGAGCAGCTGGGACTTTTCCAACATCGTGAACGTGACTTGGCCCAAGGTGCCTGTCCCACCTTGGGTCACCTTGAGCGTCTCGCCGCCCAATCCCAGGGCGGGTGAGCAAGTAGCATTGACTGCCGACTACGGCGGGGACCCTGGCCCGGCGGCGTTCATCTACATCTGCACGCAGAGCTCGACCACCGGCCTGTCCACGCCAACGCCTCAGACGCTGCCCTACCTGCTCGAACTGGCCCTACCGGTGACCCAGGCCGTCACCTACGCATCCTCACCCGGAGGCCACACCTACGACTTCGTCGCGTTCTTGTCCACCAAAGGTAGCGGCGTGCAAGGCGGGCCTTGCCCCACGGCAGTGGGCGAGGAAGGTGCCACCGTGCTGTCCAACGTCGTCACGGTGACCTGGCCAGCAAAGGCCCCCCCATCGCTGACCCCTCCCTCAGTGAGCCTCAGTGCCTCCAGTACCGACCTGGCCTATGGCAGGAAGGTGGTCCTCACCGCCACCTACTCGAACACCGATGGCAACGACGTCCTGTACATCTGCGCTCGCTCGGGCACCGGCTGGCTTCAGGTCTCAGGCGGCCTACGCCCTTACCTGGTCGAGGCACCGGTAACAGGCGTGAACGCTGTCGCTCAGCCGCAAGGCTGGGCCATCGGCCTCAACCGGGCTGGGGGCACGGCCCAGTTCGTCGCCTTCTTGTCGCATGTGGCCAGTGGCCTCAACGGCACCACCTGTCCCGCTTCCGACGCAGCCGACCCTGCCTACGGGACCGACGCCCCCCCGGGCTGGCCGGCGTCGCAGACGTGGGACGGGTCCTGGGACTTCTCGAACACAGTGAGCGTGACCTGGGAGCCGGCCCAGCCGCTGGCCACCGTCACCTTGAGCGCCCAGACGCTGTCGCCTTCAGCCGGTAGCCCGGACAAGCTAACCGCCACCTACTCCGGCGGCGACCTGCAGGGTGCCATCGCGCTGTACATCTGCATGTACAGCTCGTCGGGCAAGGTGACCGTGCCGGGCCCCGGCCCCTACCTGAGCGCGGTGCCGGTGCCCACCTACAGCAGCGCGAGCGGCACGGCTTCCGGCACCGGGAGCACGGGCGAGTTCATCGCCTTCCTGTCCACCGAGGACAACCAGCAGTTCAGCGGCACCTGCCCGACTTCCGGCAGCACCGACGGGGCAGTGGCCTTCTCCAATACGGTCACCATCAGTTGGGGCACACAGACCATCGGCTACCAGCCGATGGTCTACCTGGCCGCCAACACCACCAGCCCGTCGGCCGGCGACCCCGTCACCCTCACGGCCAGCTACAGCAACTACGGCACCAACAAAGCCCTCTACATCTGCGCCATGAGCAATGCCGGGGCCCTCCAAGGCGTCCAGAACCCGCCCTACCTGATCGCGGTGCCTGTGCCCACCTACCCGGATGCCGCCGCCCAGGTGACGGCACCGGCAGGCTCCAATGTTACGTTCGTGGCCTACCTGTCCACCGAGGACAACCAGCAATTCACCGGTACTTGCGAGGACCTCGCTGGCACCAACGGCACCACCAGCCAGTCCGACTGGTCGAACGTGGTGACCGTAACCTGGGGGACCGACGCGCCACCACCAACATTCGGGAACCTCATTGATGTCTCCGTCTCCCCATCGCCACCGATCAGCACCGGCAGCGCGTACTCGGTGAACATCTCTGCCCTGGTCCCGGACCCGAACAACTGGGCTATCGGCGTCTACATGACCAACGACCCCCAAGTGGCCGCGCTGGCTCAAGGACAGGTGAACCTAACCGCGCCCGGGACGGCCTACGACCTCACACAGTTGGCAGAGGACTGTGGTACTGCCAATGGCTACATAGGTGCGCCGGGGGCAAATTGTGACCTACTGGGAACGTTCGGCCCGGGCAATTTGTCCGACTGGGTGAGCTCGACCACCCGAACCGGGAGCGCGCCACTGTCCTACCCGGCCAGCTATTTCCAAGGGAGCAGCGGTGCCAGCCTGAACATGTTCGAGATCGTGGACCCCAGTACCAACCAGATCACCCAGGCGATAGTGGGCGCGAGCATCCAAGTGGAGTCAAGTCAGCCAGGCACATGGTACGTAGGTGCCTACCTGATCAACGGTGGGGCGGTCTTTTCGCAAGACGGCTGGCAGGCGATGGCCTGGGGCTCCCCTCAGGTGAGCTTGTCGGTTGGCTTCGATGGAGGCACCTGGACCGCCAATCCTCCATCCGCGGCAGCCGGCCAGACGGTGTTCTTCACTGCCAATGCCACCAATGTCCCTCCGGTGGTAGGTCCTCCTGCCAATAGCGACCTCACTAGTTACAACCTGTACATCTGCATGCTGCAGCCCGGCCCCCAGTCGGTGTCCACGAGCTGGGGCTGGCCGTACCTGGCCGCGGGCGTACCGGTGCCGGTCCCGGCAGGTTCCGCCCAAGGTACCGCTACGGGCATGGGGGGAGAAACGGCCACCTTCATCGCCTTCTTGTCGACCGACCCAGACTACGAAGGCACCACCAGTCTTGGCTACCCGCCGGCCGGCGGCTACAGCTGCCCAAGCGCGCCCAACGGCATACCTCAGCAGTACCAGAACAACGTGCTCTACGTGTCCAACCCGATCACGGTGACCTGGGCTGAACCGACCGCGCCTCCTCCGCCGCAACAGAGCACCCAGTGGGCGCCGACCTAGGCCACACGCTCGCGGTGCCTTACGGCACAGCAGCCAACTGCTGTTGCGGCACCATAACGGCATCGAACAGGGCCTTTGCCCACATGGCATCGCCTAGAGCCGTGTGGCGGTCGTATGCGTCCGGGTCCACACCCGCCATGATGCTGAGCTCGCGGCTGTTCCACGGCGGCACCACCTCGTAGCGGCCGGCAACCAAGGCTTCCACGTCGACGAGGTGGAAGTCCCAACTGGGCATGACCTGTTGGTGGCGCAACATGCGCCCCAGGCGCTCGGCGTCGAAGCTCACGACTGCACCGGCCAAGTAGTGGCCATGTGTTAGCCGAGCAAACTGTTCAGCGAAGGCGTGAAGGTTTGAGACGGCCTCCCCATTGGTGGGTGCGTAAGCATTGCCCTGCGGGTGCCGCTCATGGAACCGACCGACCCTCAACGCCGTGTCGTCCGCGTGGGCCAGCGTCACCGGCAGCCACCAGTGGTGCGGCTCACCATCGGGTGTGACGACGGCCACCTCGTACACCTCGCCGTGCTCCGGGTGAAGACTCGTGGTCTCGGTGTCCACAAAGCACACACCCATTCGGGGATCGCCCTCCTTCTGTGCGCAACCGCTTGTCGTGCTGCACGGTACCAACAGGGTGGGACGCGCACCTGGTGCGCGATCTGCCGCACCCGCCGCGGCTGAGCGCTTCGGCGCGCGCGTGGACTTAACCCGAGTAGAGGGCCCGTACCGAACCAGCCCCAGAGCCTAGGAGGACCACGTGAGCACCAACCAGCCCCGCCAACCCCGAGGCGTGCCCACCGGTGGCCAGTGGCGAGCCACCGCCCGGCCAGAGGGGCCGAGCCTGGTTGCCCCGGATGCCGCCCTGGCTGCTGTCCCGGATGCTGCCACGCAGCCCCTGCCTCGATGGTCTGCCTCTTCCGATCTCGGACCGATCCAGGCGAAGAGGGTGAAGCAGGCGTTGGCGAACATAGTCACCGAGGGCAAGACGGTGGTCGAGCTGACCGGGGTCGTCGGGGGCGAGACGCGCGAGTGGGTCATGGTGGGTGTCTTCTCTTCGCCTCGGCCCGAAGCGGTCGAGGCGCAACGACGTCTTGGCGAACGCTTCAACTGGACAGTCACACCAGCCAACTACCGCGACGTGGAGGCTGCTGCTGCCGAGGCAGTAGCACAGCTCAAGGCGACTCGTCGGGTGATCGACAAGCGCATCACCCCAGAACAGGACAGGGAGCGCCGGGCGGCTCAGGAACAGCGCGAACGTGAACAGCGGGAACGTGCCGAACGTGCCGCAGCCCTCATGGCCGAGGTCCGGGCCAAGGCACCTGCAGGTGCCGAGGCAGTCGTCGTGGCTGAGCTGCAAGAAGACACCAGTGACCCGATGACCGACTACTTCGCCAACAAGACGCTAAGACGTGTGGCCATCGGCTACCGTTTCGGCAAGCGGGAGGACTTTGCCCAATTGCGCCAGGTGGCGGCCTCGTTCCCCGAGACTGCCCATCTGGCAGCCAAGGCGACCGAGCGTCGCGACAACTGGTCGATGGGCGCCGGCAACTACCTCTCGGACCACGGCAACGCCAATGCCGGATCAGGCTGGATCGTGCGCAGCTATCCCCTCCAAGGAGCCGGGGCCCCAGGGCTCACGGAGGTGGCTATAGCCGATGAGCGGGCAGCACCCTCGCGGCTGGGTGTGAGCGGCCCAGTCACGGTACGGCCGTCGAGTACTGGTCGGGAGGGCTACGTTGAGGTGGTCTTTTCCGACCGACCAGAGCCGGAGACGCTCAACGCGCTGAAGGCGCATGGCTTCCGCTGGGCCCGTACCAACAAGTGCTGGTACGGGCGCGATGTCGCGTTCGCCAACGCTCTGGCCACGAAGGCTGGCTAAGCGTGTTGGCTCGGGCGTGCTGGCCGACCAGTGCGGGCGCACCGCCCCACATAATGGTGTGGAAGATGCCAGCAGTCGACCTACTGCCGGTCACGCTTCGGTCCACCATCCTGGCCAAGCAGACCCGCGGGCAGGGACGGTCGTGCTTGTCGGCAACAAGGTCCACCTCGTCCTACGGTCGTCCTATGTGCTTCAGGGGTGGGTGCGCACGTGCTGTGGCCGGGATGTCCCATGGCGTGAGGTTGGCCTTGGCCAGCACCTCCGTTGCCGGGTGTGCCAACGGGCCAGTACGAACGGCAAGCCCATACGACAGTGAACTTCGGCTCGCTGTTCACTGGGATCGGGGGCTTGGACCTGGCCGTAGCGGAAGTCTTTGAAGCGCACCCAGCCTGGCACAGTGAGATCGACAGGGATGCCTGCCGGGTCCTGGCTCGCCACTGGCCCGATGTACCCAACCTGGGCGATATTCGTTCCGTAGACTGGTCCAGGGCAGAGCCGGTCGATATCATTTGTGGAGGGGTCCCCTGCCAGCCTGTGAGCCACGCTGGCAAAAGGTTGGGAGAGAGCGATGACCGAAAGGCGACAGCGGATCGCGCAAACAGCGATCCGGACCGCCTAGCAAGTGGCGCAAGCTCGGCCCTTCAGGGCCGAGTAAGCCACGCCGAGACGTCTCACGCCGGGCTTTGTTGGTTTGCA
>Ga0209061_1001308_pt1 | contig 43085 bp, 53 predicted proteins | sample Coa_R1_10_FD_187157 | JGI IMG/M metagenome (GOLD analysis project Ga0209061, IMG submission 187157) | Surface soil microbial communities from Centralia Pennsylvania, which are recovering from an underground coalmine fire - Coalmine... | ecosystem: Environmental > Terrestrial > Soil >...
GCAGCCGGGCGCGGTCGACCGTCACACGATAGTCGTCGAACGAACGCGGCGGGCGTTCGGGATCGCGCCGCTCGATCCTGATGAGATCGAAAAGCATGTGCGCGGGTGCCTCGCCCAGCCTGCTGCTATGGCGGAAGACGAAGAGGCCACGGGTCTCCATCTCACCACGCGCGGCCGAGTGATCGTCCCAGAACATCTTGCACAACGCGTCCCAGAGCAGATCGAGGTCGCCGTAGGTGAAGCCTGTCTGCTCCGCGAAGCTCGGCGACACGAAGCCATACGCCCGGTACAGCGCGTAGGGCACCGCGTACTTGCGTCCCATCTCCGTAGTGCCGGCTTTCTCCGCGGCGCGTTCCGCTGTCGTCTTCGCCACACGCGTGATGCTGTACTCGGTAGGCACGATCGGGTCGATCGAGCGGCCGAAGGTGATCTGCACCGCACCCCGCGCCTGGCCGCAGTTCACGCCCGTGGACATGACCGCGCCAAAGGTGCGGACATCGTAGAAGTGCTCACACATCCAGCGCCGCGCTCGATCGACGACCTCAACACCCGGGTTCCGGCGTTCTGCCGACGGAGTGTTGAGCGCCTCGTGCGCTTCGTTATGCAGCTCGTTGAGCGCTTTGCCACCGCGGCTCTGGTGCTGCACGTAGATGCGGTAGGGTGGCTGATCGCCCTTCGCCGTGAAGATCACATCGCGCACCTTGCGCTTGATGCACACATCCGACACGAGGCCGTGGCCGGTTTCGGGGTCGAAGCGCGGCATATTCCCGGCATCCGGATCGCCGTTCGGATTGCCATCCTGCACGTCGAACAGCAGCATGAAATCGTGCCGCCGATCGACGATCTGCGTGCTGGTTGGGGTCGTCGTGGTCGTCATGGCGTTCTTTCCTCCTGTGCATCGCGTGTGTTATGCGGCCATGCTGGCCGCGCGCCTGCAACCGATTGAGGGACACCGCCGCATCAGGCGGTCGCGGTTTCTTCTGCCGCCACCTCCTTCTCGGCACCGCGGGCGAACCCAGCGGCGCGCTGGTGGTAGTAGCCAAGCGCGAAGCGGCCCTGCTCTGGCAACGTGAGCGAGACGGGAAAATCCTTGCCCAACCGCTGACAGATCTCGGCGATCTGGCGGTCGAACGTCACGGCGAGACCGGGCTTATCGCGCCGCAGCGTGCGCAGATGGCTCTGCGCCAGCCGCATCAGGATGGGGAAGGCCGAGACGGGCGAGGCAGCCGCGCGCCCATAGAAGCGATCGACGATATCCGCCCCAACGTCGCCCACGGCCTGGTACTGCACGCCCTCGAGCAGCGCCAGCAACCGCCCGCACAGATACCCTGGGCTCTGCTGTTCATGATCGAGCTGTTCGGTCATCGGTCGTTCACCTCCTCCGTAGATCCGTTCCATCCGGTTGAGCGTGGCGCGGATCAGTCCCATCCGCGCCGGGCCAATCCGTGGGCCGCCCAGGTCTCGTTTGCCGATCTCGGCTGCCAGCCGCTCCAACGCCATCACCAGCGCCGATTGCGGCAGCGGTCCGCCCGTCAGCGCCGCGCGTAGCAGGTCGGGCACGAGATGTTGCTCGCGGCTCGTATCCTTCCCCTCGCCCGCAAGGCCGCGCACGATTAGATGCAGACCAGGCGGCAGCGCACGCCGCCCTCGCTCCACGAGCACATTGCCTTTGTCGTCCTTCTGGTCGATGTAGGCGACGATCGCCAGGTCCTCGAACCATTGCGCCAGATTGCGCTGCGCCTGCTGCACGGTCATATCAAGCCACTGCCGCACCAGCACCCGGCCGCCAGCGCCCGATACCGCCAGCACGCAGAAAGCGCTGGGCTCGATCGTCGCCGGCATGCGCCCCGTCCGCGCCGCCCGCATTAGCTCTTCAACGGCGCGCGTATCTGGCTGTTCGAGCAGATCAGCGATCGAGAAGCTATCGCCGCCGATCGTCCAGAACAGAATCGCCACGCCGCTCTCGTCCAGACGCGTCCGCGGGCTGTTGTCGCGACGCAGGAGCTTGTTAAGCGCACGCGTGTAGATCTCAGCGCACTCGACGCACACCGGGCTGTTGAACGAGAACTCCCAACCGTACGAGCGGAACGCATCCTTATCGAACGAGATCAGCGAGGTACCCGTCGGTTGGCCACCCGGCACACCCTTGATCGCCGTGCGGTGACGATCGGCGATCTCCCGTGCTTCGCCGCAGCAGAGACAGCGCAAGAGCTGCGAGCGTCCCTTCGCTCGCCCGGCGATCTGAGCAACTCTCTCGACGATATAGGCGGCCCAGAACCGCCGGGCCGCGGGGCGCTGGCAGATCCACCCAGGTTCGCTGCTCAGCGCGAAGGCGAATCTGTCGCCCTCGGTGGCCTTCTGCCCTTCCAGCGCTTTACAGAGAGCGCCGAGGTTTCCGGGACCGTCATAGAACGCGACACAGGCTGCCAAACCGGGATCGCCGGTGCTCTGCGCCGCTTCTTTGAGCAGTTTCTTGAAGCTCTCGTGGCTGATCTGCGCCTTCTTCGTATCCTGCTTCGCAATACTGCTGCATGGACCAAGCACGTAATTGGTCGTGTCGACCGCGAGGTTGGCCTGGTCAGGACTATTGCGCTTGCCTGTTTTGGGGATCTCGCCTTCCAGCGGGCGTTTGTTTTCGCCAATACGTTCGTTTAGTCCAAGAAAGTGGCCATCCCTGTCGATCTGAATCACCCAGCGCACGGGCGCTCGCTCGTACGTAGGATCTTGCAGATCGCGTTGGAGTTCGGGATCCTGGAGAGCGAATTCACGCAACCGCTGCATCAACATACGCCTAACCTCGCGCGCAGATCCGGATCGGGGATGGCTACTTCGGGCCGTGCATCGAGCACACCGTTTTCGATGCGTGCCCAAAAGAACACCGGCACATTCGGTTCTTCGCCCTTGCCAAAGATGATGTCGTAGAGCATCAAGCCGAGATCCTGGCTTTCGCTCAGCGGGGTATCGCCCTCGCCAGGCGGGCCAAAATAGGCGGCGAACTCGCGGCAACCGAGGTACGGCTGTTGAAAGCACTGGCCGCGCTCGACACGCCGTTCGAACATCTCGACGTACTTGCGCGGCGGGTTGTCGGCCGCGGCATCGTCGCGCACCAGCGCCCGTGCCGTCACGAGATACGCCACGTCGCGTAGCGCCAGCGTATTGCGCTGCGTCGCGATCCCGGTGGCATCGCGCGAGTCGGCGATCAACGGCTCAAACGCGCGCGGATCGCGCCCTTCGCGCGCGAACCGTTCCGCTTCGCGCGCATTCGCCTTGGCCTGCACCTCGTTGCGCCGCAGGCCGATGTACTGCACTGGTTTGAGCACGGCGATCTCTTCGATGACCCAGCGAAACTCCGGCTTCCACAGAATCGCTTCGAGCGCGCCCCGCGCCGCCGATGGCGTCATCACGGGATAGCTCACGCGCTCGACCTTCAGTTCGGGCCGGGTAAAGCAAGCGAACTCGCCCCAGAGCTTGACCCGCACCCTTTCACTCAACGGCATCGTTTGCACCTCCCTGCACACATCGCTCCGATCGCGCCGTCGTCCTTCCCTATACTTCGACCTCCTTCCTGGCCTCTGCAGGCCCAGCCACTAGACGATGTAGTCCGCCGCATCGGTCTCGACGGTAAAGCCGATGTCATCGCGGTAGGCACTGGGCCGCGCCGCGTACGGCCCGCCTTCGCCGAGCGGCTCGATCGCGCCGGCCCGCATCGCGTTGACGAACTCCGCCCGGTACAGGCCGATGCTGTAGCGTTGCGCACGACGCAGCAGGCGCCGCGTCTCCTCGCCGGCGCCACCACGTAACCGCGCGATGATCTCCGCACCTTCACCCCAGGGCACGAGCACACCCACCATGTCATCATCGATAACGCGGAAATTTTCATCCACCGCCGCGAAATCGAGCGAGCGTTGCTTTTCAGCGATTTTGAACTCGTCGATCTCCCCGTTCTCATACACGCGATCAAAGAATTGCAGAAAGATGACAGGGTTGTCGATATCGAGCGTCTGCCCGGTGAACGCAGCCTCACGCAAGAGCGCCTCGGTGATCTCGGTCGCCATTTTGTACACGCCGGGAGGCAGCTTGTGCTCTTGCGGACGGAACACCACCACGCGACCGAGTACCGGCCTGCCTGCAGCGTCGCGAAGGACGCCGTTGCGGTTGCAACGGCCAGCCGCCTGAGCGATGCGGTCGAGCGGCCCTAGAGCGCGATACACGGTGGGAAAATCGAGGTCGACCCCTGCTTCCACCACCTGCGTACTCACCACGACGCACGGCTCGCCATCGGTCAGCCGCTCGCGCACGCCATCGAGCACCAGCCGGCGATGCTCCGGGCACATCCGCGCCGAGAGGTGAACCACGGCGTCCGCGCCGATGAGCGTTCGCGCAGCCTCGAACAGGGCGAGCGCCTGGCGCTTGGTGTTGACCACGACCAGCACCTGCCGCTCGCGCGCGAGCTGCTCAGCCAGCGCTGGCCAGCTGACATCTCCATCAGGAACAGGCCAGTTGACGACGACGCGGCGCATGCGTTTGAAAAGCGCTGGCGGCTCCGGCGCGATCTCGCGCAGTGCACCCGCGGGCCAGCGGCGGCCATCGTTCGCCCGCGTCTCCAACGCGGGTTGCGTCGCCGTGCAAAAGAGCAAGGAGACGCCGTACTCGCGCTGCAGCCGATCGAGCACGTCGAGGATCGGGTGCAAGACAGCGACGGGAAACGTTTGCACCTCGTCGAACACGACCACGGAGCGCGCGATCTGATGTAGCTTGCGCACTCGGCTCGGCCGCGCGCTGAACAGCGATTCGAAGAACTGGACCGCCGTCGTCACGACGATCGGCGCATCCCAGTTCTCGGTTGCCAGGCGACGCCACAACCCCGAGCCACCTTGCGGCTCCGCGCCCTCCTCGCCTAGACGCTCGTCTGGCCCTTCCTCTTCATCGACGTTCGAATGATGCTCGAGCACGAGTGTTTGCTCGTCGCCGCTCTCGCCTACCGCATCGCGGATCACCTTGACGTTCTGTTCGATGATCGCCAGATACGGCACGACGACGATCACGCGCCGGAGATCGTGGAGAGCAGCATGGCGCAGCGCGTACAACAGCGACGCGAGCGTTTTGCCGCCACCCGTCGGCACGGTGAGCGTAGCCTTGCCCGGCGGCTGCTCGGCGGCGGCACGCGCGGCAGCAAGCACCTCCGCCCGCACCTGCAGCACGTCTGGCGCTGCGGTCGTACTCGCGGCAAGCCGCGCGATATAACGCTCCACACGCTCGGCCAGCTCGGCCATCGAGGGCCAGATACGCCGACGGACCATCGACCGTTCCAGCGAACCGTGCCGCTCGGTATCGAGCCGATCGGCGTCGATCAGCGCGCTGAACACCATGCGCGTGCGCAGAGCAAGTTGTTCGCGAGCCTGCGCTCGCGTCTGGGGAGGCATTGCCGATAGCTCCGGCAGTTCACGCAGGGCAACCTCGCGTACCTGCCGCGCCCGCTCTTTGTAGGACGGACCGTCACGGTCGAAAGCAGGCCGCTCCGCCGCCTTTTGTCGCACAGCGTTCGGATCGCGCAGCAACGAATGGTGTGCGAGCACCGCGAAAGCAACCTCGAGCGCCTTCGCTTCCAGCGCGATGCAGGCGCCGTGAGGCGCGTGCGGGCACGCGACCTTTTCGCCACGCACACGTCTCTGGAAGCGTTCCTCATACTTGCCCAGGTCGTGCAGCAAACCCGCCCAGTAGCATTCTTCTGCCAGTCCCAGCGGCGCGCCGAACTCTTGCGCGAGAGCGGCCGTGTTGCGCAGGTGATCGCGGAGAAGCTGGACCTCGCCATACTCGTTCTCTGAATGCGCGATATAAATGTCGTCCGCCATGTTCCTCCTCCGTTGCCCGCTGCTTCGTTCAGCCGGAAACGAACTCCTGACCTGCTCGGCTTGAATAGATTACCAATTTGACATTCGTGAAATGACTATAGCAAAACGACGATAACTCGCATCATTTAGCGGCGGCGTTCGCTTGCGTTCGCCGCTCGCCACGCAGACAGAAAAAACGGGCGACGCTTGTGCGTCGCCCGCGTCTGCAAAGAGAGATGGGATCGGCCCTCGCCGCGTACCCCCGCAAATGTGGTACGCGCCCGCGCCTAGAGCAGCGGCGCGGCGGCCTGGCCGGGGATGTAGGCGTGTTCGGTCAGCGCCTCGAACCAGTCGATCGTCGTCGTGTCGGGCGCGGCCAGCGCCTCGTCGCCCGGCGGGTAGAGAAACGCCCGCAGATAGCGCGCGGCCAGCAGCAGCTTGCGGTAGCCCAGCCCTTGCTCGGCCTGGTACTGCGCCTCCTCCAGCAGCAACGTCAGTGCGTTGAGGTGGTAGAGCCGTCGCGCGATCGGGTCGAGGACCAGGTCGCGATACCGCTCGTCGAGATCGGGCAGCCGCGCCAGCGCCTCCCGCAGTTTCTGGAGAGCCTGCCGCGCGCGCGCGATCACCGGTTGCAGCGCTGGATCGGTCAGCGCGGCGAGACGGGTATCGATATCGGCGCAGAGCGCGCTCGCGCTGCCCTCCTTACGCTCGGCGCGCGCCACGTCGAGCAGGATCACGTTGCTCGATCCCTCCCAGATCGAGCCGAGATGAGCATCGCGCACCAGCCGCGCGTTGGGCCAGTCCTCGATGTAGCCGTTGCCGCCGCGCACCTCCATCCCTTCGGCGGTGATATAGCGCGCTCGCTTGCAGATGTACCACTTCGCCAGCGGCGTCAGGATGCGCAGCAGCCGCGCAGCCTCGGTATCGCCTGCATCGGCGCGCCCCATCTCCCAGGCGCTGTGCAGCACCACCGCCAGCGCCGCCTCGCTATCGAGCTGCAGCTCCAGCAGCTTCTCGCGCATCAGCGGCAGCTCAGCCAGCGCCCGGCCGAACGCCTTCCGTCCGCGCGCGTGCACGATCGACTCGAGGTAGCTGCGTCGCATCAACGCTGCCGCGCGCATCGCATTGGAGAGCCGCGAATGGTTCACCATCTCCATCATCTGCGCGAAGCCGCGCTCCAGCGGGCCAACCTGGTATGCAACCGCGCCATGGAACGTGTATTCGCCCGTCGGCATCGAGCGCGAGCCGAACTTGTCCTTCAGCCGGTTGATCGTGAAGGCGTTCTTTTCGCCGTTCGGCAGCCAGAACGGCACCAGGAACAATCCCAGCCCCTTCGTCCCCGACGGCGCTCCTTCGGGCCGCGCCAGCGTCAGCACGACCTCGGCGCCCGCGTTCGAGCAGAACCATTTGTCGCCGTACAGCCGCCAGGTGCCATCGGCGTCCCGACGCGCGATCGTCCCCGTCTGGCCAACGTCCGAGCCGCCGTCCTTTTCGGTTAGAAACTGCGTCCCCTGATACAGGTCGTCGAGGCGCTCGGCGAGCAGCCGCGGCACGTAACGGTCGATCAAGTCGCGATCGGCGAAGCGCAGTAGCACGCGCGCGGTTGAATCGGTCATGTTGACCGGGCAGAAAAGCCCGAACTCCGCCTGCACCAGCACGTACGAGAGCGCGTATTTGACGATCGGCGGCATCCGCCCCGGCCAGCCGAGCAGATGATCGACGTGCGAGACGGCGTTGAGGCGGAAGCGCTCGAAAACGATGCGCTCCATCTCGATGTACGCCGGGTGTTTGACGATGCGATCGACGCGCTTGCCGCGCTTGTCGTACTGCATAAGCTGCGGCGGGTTTTTGTCGGCGATGGCGGCAAGACGGTCCAGCTCACCGCCCGCTACCGCACCCGCCTCGGCGAGGATGCGCTCGGCGTGCGCGAACTCTTCCGGCGAGAGGTAGCGTCGCAGCGCCAGCGCCAGGTTTGGATCGGCGTGGTAATAGTTGAGGCCGGCGGTATCAGGCATCGCGCCGTAGGCCGCTTCCTGCGCGGGCAGCTGGGCCAGACGTGGCGAACGCTCGATCGTCGTCATGCGCATCCTCCTTTTACCTTGCCGCTCTCCGAGAGCGCGACCGCACGCTCAGCATACAAGCGTCCGCGGGAACGAAACACCGCCGCTACGCCGCTGGCGCTACTCGTTGTCCTCTCAAAGAAAGAACCGAATGTGGGAAACGCATGTCCTCATCCCGAGGCAGACGCGCCGTGTCCCGGTCGCACGTTGCCGATGCGCGCACAATGCGTTCGGTTATCCTGGCCGGCTGTGCACGAGAGAGACCGGCGCTGATACGCAAGAGCAGTCGACCCTTGCCCCTGCATCGAACTGAGCGCGCAGCCCGCGCGCTGCTGGCGAACACCGCCATCGCGGCAGCCGCAACGTTCTCCCTTGCCTCGGTCCGCACGCGCATCCGCGCGTGGCGGGCGGGTATGCGTCGTGCCCGTGTTTCTACGATAGCCAGTAGTTCGGCGCCTCTTTGGTCACGACGATATCGTGGGGGTGGCTCTCCCGCTGGCCGGCGAGCGTCACGCGGATGAACCGTGCCTTGCGCTGGAAGGTTTCGATGTCGGGCGCGCCGAGATACCCCATCGACGCGCGCAAACCACCCACGAGATGGAAAAGCAGATCGGATAGCCCACCCTTGTATGGCACGCGCCCCTCGACGCCCTCGGCGACGAGCTTGCTGGGCCGATCGACATCCTGCTGGAAGTAGCGGTCGCGGCTGTAGCCGCGGTCCTGCATCGCACCAAGCGACCCCATGCCACGGTAATCCTTGAACCGCTCGCCCTGGTACACCATCACCTCGCCCGGCGATTCATCGGTGCCGGCCAGCAGGCTGCCCAGCATGACGGCGCCAGCACCGGCCGCGATCGCCTTGGCGATGTCGCCCGAGTACCGAATACCCCCATCCGCGATCACCGGCACGCGATGCGGCGCCGCCGCCGCCGCGCAGTCCATTACCGCCGTCACCTGTGGCACGCCCACCCCCGCAACAACCCGCGTCGTGCAGATCGAGCCAGGCCCGATACCGACCTTCACGGCATCGGCCCCCGCCGCGATCAGCGCCTCGGTCGCCTCGGCCGTCGCCACGTTGCCGGCGATCACCTCCACGCCGGGGAAGGCGTCTTTCACGCGCCGCACCATCTCGATCACGCTGCGAGCGTGCCCGTGCGCTGTATCCACTACCAGCACGTCCACGCCCGCATCGACGAGCGCGGCCGCGCGTTCCATCGCGTCGCCGCCAACACCCACGGCCGCGCCCACCAGCAAACGTTCGCGCGCATCGCGGCTCGCGTGCGGGTGCTGCAATTTCTTCTGGATATCCTTGACGGTGATCAAGCCCTTGAGATGGCCTTCGTCATCGACGACCGGCAGCTTCTCGATCTTGTGCCGGCGCAGGATCTCGCGCGCCTCGTCGAGCGTCGTTCCTACCGGCACCGTCACGAGGTTCTCTTTCGTCATCACATCGGAGACGGACAGCGAGAGATCGTCCTGGAAGCGAATATCCCGGTTGGTCAGGATACCCACCAGGCGGCCATGTTCGTCGGTGATCGGCACGCCGCTGATGTGATACCGCTCCATCACCGCCACGGCGTCGCGCAGTGTGGCGTGCGGGGGCAACGAGACCGGCTCGACGATCATGCCCGACTGGCTGCGCTTGACCTTATCGACCTCGCCCGCCTGCTTCTCGATCGGCATATTGCGGTGGAGGATGCCCAAGCCGCCTTCGCGGGCCAGCGCGATCGCCATACGCGCTTCGGTCACTGTATCCATCGCCGCCGAGACGATGGGGATGTGTAGCTTGATCGAGCGCGTAACGTACGACGCTGTGCTGACCTGCGAGGGTAGGATATCGGAATCGGCAGGCACGAGCAGCACGTCGTCGAAGGTGAGCCCTTCGCGCGCCATCACAATGCCGGCCGTCCTATCCCGTACGCCCGGCTGTACGTCGCTATCCTCGATGATCATGCTCATGTCGTTACTCCGACAGTACACGAGACCGGCCTGCTACGACGTGGCCGGTCGCTGATGCGTAAACCTCTTTACTTTTGATCGTAGGTGGCAAAGGCGAGGGGGGTCAATCTCGCCCTGTGACGCTGTGGCGTGGCAGCACGCTCCACGCACATAAATGGCCCGCCCCGTCTATCCACGCACCAGAACCGGGCGCGGCGTCCAGCCATGACCAGCGCGAGAACCTCGCCGGCAACGCCTCCGGGCGTAACCTCTGGATCGGGCAACGATCGACCGGGCCGCACTTGACACTCGTCCTCCTGCACGGGACCATGGCGGCGGCGCAGGAACCGATGCCGGAGGGTATGAGCATTACGGGGAGCAGCAGCCCATCCACGCTCTCACGCACGCAGGCCCTCGCTTATGCGCAGGAGATCGTGCCGCTTACCGAGGGCTTCTACCCAGCGTTCTTCAAGCTGGCCGCGATTCAACCGGGCGAGCGCGTGCTTGATGTCGGTTGCGGCGTTGGCGACACGACGATCATCGCTGCCCAGCGCGCGGGCGAAAGCGGCGAGGTGCTGGGAATCGATATCTCACCCGCCTTCATCGACCTTGCGCGCGAGCGGGCGACGCAGGCCGGATCGCGCGCCCGCTTCGCCGTAATGGACGCGCACCAACTCGACCTGCGCTCTTCGTACTGGGATGTCGTCATCTGCCATCTGGCGATCGCCGAGTTCGCCGATCCCGCCACCGCCTTGCGCGAGTTCGTGCGCGTGCTGCGCCCCGTGGGGCGGGTGGCGCTTTCCACGTGGGGCGAGCCAGAGCGCAGCCCCTGGCTGGCGATCCCATACGATGCTGTACACGCCATCGCGTCCGACCGGCCGCCCGCCGAGCGAGCGCTACCCTTCCGCTTCGGCAGGCCCGGCGTCCTCTCCAAGCTCCTGGCCGAGTGCGGCTTCGCCGACGTCACGCCCGACCGCGCCAGCACGAGCCGCGACTACCCTAACGCCGACGCCTACTGGCAGGCGATCGAAACCGGCCTCGCCGGTACTGCCCTCGATCCCTTCGCCGGCCTCTCCGCCGCGCAACGTCTCGCCGCGCGCGAGGCTGCCATGCCCGCGCTGCGCAAGTGGCGCTATCTCCGGTCCGAGGCCGTCCACCCGCCTGTGCAGGCCTTTCTCTGCGCCGCCGCCAAGGAGTAATAGCCCGTCCGCCAACCCTGCGCGACAGACCGAGAGCCAGCAGAGAAACAAGAACGGGGTGAGGAACGCCCCTCGCGTTGCCATACCCTGCGCAGTGCCGAACGCCCTCACGCGGTTGGCCTGTTCAGGGAATGCCAGCCCGCCCCATGATTATGACAAGCCAGCGAGACATGCAGCTAGAAACCACGGGGCACGTTCACTGGCGATCGTTCGCTTCGCGCCGCGTGTGGCTGCTCCAGCCGCCCTTTTGCGCGGGGTCGGGCGATTCGACCAATAGCCGGGGCTCCTCGACGCAGTCGTCCATATCGGTGCGCTGCCAGACGAACGTCGCTCCCGGCCGGTTGGTCGCCGCGGCGGGCCGACCGTCGCGGTCGAGCGCGACGATGTTCATGTTGCCATAGAAGGGATCGTTTAGCGCCCAGAGGTCGCGCATCGCTTCGGTCAGCGCCTCCTCCACGCTCATACCCAGCTTCATATAGAGCACGACACTGCGTGCGGTGCCGGCACGAATCGCCATCTCACCCCGGCCGGTGCAGGCGGTGGCGCCATAGCGGTTGTCGCAGTAGTTGCCCGCGCCGATCACCGGCGAATCGCCGAGCCTGCCAGGGAACGCCCACGCCCAGCCGGAGGTTGAGACGGCCGAGGCGATATTGCCCTCGCGATCGCGCGCCAAAAAATTGACCGTGCCGTGCGTGCGCTCGGGATCGGCGAGCCTGTGCACCAGTGCAGCGAGGTCGCGCATGCGCTGCGCATAGCGGGCGTAGCCGTCGCCATCGGTGGTGGCGCCCTCGGGCAGGCGTTCGCGCAACCACGACTCGTACCGCTCGCGCGCCCGCGGCGTGAGCAGTTCAGCGCGTTCGAAGCCAGCCTGCTCCGCAAACAGCTCCGCGCCTGACCCCACGAGGAAGCAGTGCGGTAGATCGGTCATCACGCGCCGCGCCACGCTGATTGGGTGCGGAAAACCGCGTAAAGCGCCTACGGCGCCGGAAAGCAGCGTGCGCCCGTCCATGATGCTCGCGTCGAGCTGCACCTCGCCGAGCATGTTCGGGAGACCGCCGGTCCCGACAGAATCGTCGTCCAGGTTGTCCTCCACGAGCCGCACGCCCGCTTCCACCGCGTCGAGCGCCGATCCGCCTTCGCGCAGCACCCGCACCGCCTCCGCGATGCCAACGCGGCCGTTGCTCGATGCGACGACGATCCCTTCCATGCCGGCTTCCCTCCCATAGCGCGACGATCTGCGCGGCAGCCTTCACGGTCGACGATACGCGGACAACCGTCAAGCGCGCCGCAGCGGGAAAAAGACCGGCCCGCCATGTGCACAGCGGGCCGGGATGCGTGCGCGATCGCGCAGACGCTTAGCGGAACGTCGCCAGCACGCGCTGGAACTCGGCGGGTGGGATCGTCCAGTCCTGGTTGACGATGCCCTGCTGACGGAAGCCGGGCAGCTGCTCTTCGAACGTTGGCTGTGCCTCTTGATAGACGATCCCCGTCACCAGCTCGTCGTGCTCGGCGAGCAACTTCAGCGCCGCGATGCGCGACGTGGGATCGTAGCCGTCGAGCTTCTCGATGTCGACGAGCTTCTGCTTGAACCAGGCGTACGTGTTGACCTTGTTGAAGGTTACGCACGGGCTCTGCGTGTTGACGAGCGAGAAACCCTTGTGCCGGATCGCCGCCTTGAGGATCTCGACCAGCTGCTTCTGATTCGAGCTGAAGCCCTGCGCCACGAACGTCGCACCGCCAGCGATCGCGAGCTGCAGCGGCCGCACGTTGTGCTCGATGTTGCCGGCCGGTGTGGACTTCGTCTCGAAACCGTGCGCCGAGGTCGGCGATGTCTGCCCCTTCGTCAGCCCGTAGATCTGGTTGTCCATCACGATGTAGGTGATGTCGGCGTTACGCCGCAGCGCGTGCATGAAGTGGCCCATGCCGATCGCGTAGCCGTCACCATCGCCGCCAGCGGCGATCACCGTCAGTTCGCGGTTGGCCAGCTTGAGGCCGAGCGCCACGGGCATCGTGCGGCCGTGGGTCACGTGCACGTTGTAGCTATTGATGTAGTTGCCGATCTTGCCCGAGCAGCCGATACCGGCCACGATCGCGACGTTCTCCGGTGGCAGCGTCAGCTCGTACAGCGCCTTCTGCAGAGCGGCCAGCACACCGAAATCGCCGCAGCCCGGGCACCACCAGGACTCTTCCGGCGTCTTGTAATCGGCGGGAGTATACGTTGCGGTTGCCATCGCCTTCATCCTCTTCGTGCGTTCTCCGTGGGTCTGCGCGTTGTCTGGCCACCTACACGCGCGCTGCCGGCGCGGCGCCGACCATCTCGCGCACCCGCGCCGCCACCTCGTCGCCGCGGAAGAGCGTACCGTCGTACTTCAGCAGCGAGCGGACGTTCTCGTACGGTACGCGGTTCGCTCGCATCAGATAGGCGAGCTGGCCGGTCGAATTGTTCTCGATGACGATCGTCTGGCGCGCGCTCGTCACCAGGTGGGTCAGATCCTCTGCGGGCAGCGGGTTGAGGACGCGCATCTGGCACAGCCCCACGCTCATCCCTTCGCTGCGCAGGATGCCAGCACCCTCTTCAACGGCGCCGAACGTCGAGCCGAAGGAGATCAGCAACACCTCGGGCGCTGCGGGACCGTTGTACAGCAGTCCCGGGATATCCTGACCGTTCAGCTGCAGCCTCTGCAGCTTCCGGGCGCGGCGGTCCATCATGCGTACGCGGTTCGCCGGGTTCTCGGTGACTTTGCCAGTGCGCCCGTGCTCGGCGCCCGTCGCCAGGTACTGGCCGTTGCGCATCCCGGGCAAGCTGCGCGGGCTGACGCCCGTCTCGCTGTCGGCGTAGCGCTCGAAGCCATCGCGGCCGATATGCTCCAGTTCAGCCTGATCGACGATCGGTCCGCGATCGATGACGATCTTGCTCACATCGAGCGGCTCGACCGTCTGCTGCCACAGCGCGAGGCCGAGGTCCGACGCGATGATCACCGGGCAGTGGTAGTTATCGGCGAGGTTGAAGGCAAGCGCGGCATCGTAGAAGGCCTGTTCGCCCGTGCCCGGTGCGAGCACGATGCGCGGCGCCTCGCCGTGCCCGCCATGGATCAGCGCCAGCAGATCGCTCTGCTCGTGCTTTGTCGGCATACCCGTAGAGGGGCCGGCGCGCTGCGTATCGATGATAACGCAGGGGATCTCGGTCATCCCCGCCAGGCCCATCAGTTCCTGCATCAGCGAGATGCCCGGCCCAGAGGTGCAAGTCATCGCCCGCGCGCCGGCGAAGCCGGCGCCGATCACCGCACCGAGCGCCGCCAGCTCGTCCTCCATCTGCACCGCCACGCCACCGTAGCGCGGGAAGATCTTGGCGGCCGTCTCCAGCACCTCAGAGGCGGGGGTGATCGGATACGCGAACACTGCGCGGCAACCTGCCGCCAGCGCGCCGAGCGTCATCGCCTCGTTGCCGGTGAGCAGCAGCCGGTCGCTCTTGCCATCGGGCTTGCCGAGGCGGAAGCCACGGTCGCCGAGCTGCTGGCGGGCGATCTCGGCGCCGCGTTCAAGCGCCGCCCAGTTGCCTTGCACAACCGCCTCGCCCTTGCGGCCGAACTTCTCCTGCACGTACTCCTTGAACGGCTCCAGCGGAATGCCCAGCACCTGCGCCGACGCGCCCACCGCGATCATGTTGCGGTACACCGGGTTGCCCAGCTCGCGCGCCATCGCGGTCAGGTCGGCGGTGATCATCGTCACACCCGCCGGCGCTTGCGGCTTGAAGCCGCTATCGGCGAGCAGGATGCCATCTTCGACCAGATCCTTGGCGAGCAGATCGATCGATTCCTGGTCCATCGCCACCAGCAGATGGACCCGCGGTGCTGGCGATGCGCGCCGCTCCTGGCTGACGCGCACCGTGAAATCGGTGTGGCCACCCTTGATGCGCGAGGAGAACGTCTTGTAGGCGTAGACCCAGTAGCCCATCCGATTGCAGACGGTCGCGAACACGTCGCTCGTGGGATCGAGCCCTTGCCCCTGTTCGCCACCGATCCTCCAGACGACCTCGCTTAACATGGCAGCCGAACCTCTCCTCTCTGTGCTCTTGTGCAAGAATCGCATGCGAAGACGCCCACGTCCCGTGTAGCGCGGGAGCCTCCACCGTCATCGCACGCAAACTCTACTGTTACAATACCCCAGTTTTGATCATACTTCTAATGCATAGATGCTATACTGAGCATGCGCGAGGTGAATATCACCACGCATCGGAGGATTGGTCCTTCATGTTCCTGCAGCATCTGGAAACCTTCGTCCGCGTCGTCGATGAAGGCAACTTCACGCGCGCGGGCGAGCTGCTCAACCTGAGCCAGCCGGCGGTTACCCGCCAGGTCGCGGCGCTGGAGCGCGAACTCGGCGCGCCGCTCGTCGAGCGTGGTGGACGCGGGCTGCACCTGACTCCGGCGGGCCAGGCGGCGTACGAGGGCGCGCGCCACGTGCTGGCACAGGTCGAGCGACTGCGCACCGCCGTCACCGCCCTCTCCGACCCGCATGCCGGCGAAGTCTCGATCGCCTGCGTCACAACGGTTGGCCTCTTCACATTGCCGCGGCTGCTCAACGAGTACCGCGTCGCCTACCCCAACGTGCGGCTGCGCGTCTGGTCGGCGCGAGCCGACGGCGTCCTCGACCGGTTGATCGAGGGCAACGCCGATATCGGCCTCACCAGCTCGCCCGTCTCGCATCCGCGCCTCGAATGCACACCGCTGTTCAACGACCCCATCATCCCCGTGGCCGCGCCGTCGCTAGCGGCAACCCTGCCGGACCCGCTGCCAGCGGAGATGCTCTCTGACCTCGATATGGCGCTGTATCAGGCACCGTCGCGCTTCCGCACCCATGTGGATGCGGCACTCGAACAGGCCGGCATCTACCCGCGTATCACGATGGAATTCGACAGCCATGAGGCCGTGCGTACCGCCGCCGAGCTTGGCTACGCTATCGCCATGGTGCCGCGCCAGGCCGTCGCCGCCGCGCTAGAGCAAGGCACCCTCGTCGAGCTGCACGTGTCCGGCCTGCCGCCGATCGCGCGCGCGACATGCCTCGTCACGCGCCGCAGCGGTACGCCGCTGCTGCCCGCGGCGCAGAACTTCGTCCGCCTGATCCTGGAGCGCTACCGCCAGCCCGACGCCGCCTCCGGCACGATCGCCGCCGATTGACCGGCCGGGTAGAGATCCGGGCGGGGATGGCTGCTTTCGTGTATCGTGGGGGCATGAACGAGAGAGATGGCCCGGGGCACGCCGCGGAACCCACGACCGCTCCGCTCGTGCTGGCGCATAGCTCCGACCTGCACATCGCCTCCGACAGCCGCCCCGACGACGACCTCGCCCGCGTGCACGCCGTCATCGCGGCGGCGCGGCGCGCGGGCGCGCAGGCGCTGCTGCTCGCTGGCGATATTTTCGACCACAACCGCGTGCGGCTAGCGCTGATCGATCGGGTCGGGTTGGCCCTCAGCGAAGCGTCGATGCCGGTGATCATTCTGCCAGGCAATCACGATTGTCTCGCGCCCGGCTCGGTGTACCGGCGCGGTGGCCTGGGCGAGGTACCGAACGTCGATGTGCTGGGCGTCACGAGCGATGAAACGCTCCGCCTGCCACGTCTCCATCTCGAGATCTGGGGCCGGCCGCATCCCGACCACGTCGATATGGCGCCGCTGCGCGACGTGCCGCCGCGGGGCGCCGCACGGTACCGCATCATCATGGCGCATGGTCACTGGGTTACCGGCCCGCACGATCACCACCGCTCGTGGCTCATTCACCAGCACGAGCTAGACGATCTGGACGCCGATTACGTGGCGCTCGGCCACTGGGACGTTGCCCAGCCGGTCGGCGATGGGCGCTTACCCGCCTATTACTCCGGCTCGCCCGACCTCGCCCGCACCATCAACATCGTGCGTCTGCTGCCCGACGGCGCCGTGCATGTCGAGCGTGCCCCGCTGCACGAACTGGACGGCTGGACCTGATGATGCACGAGCGCCAGTACAGCGCCAGTGCGGCCGCCGGCGCTGGCGGAGCACCGCGAAACGTCAGGCCGCGAACGCCCGGCGTACGGCATCGCTGATCTCCTGGCAGCGCGGCACGTTGGTCGCGTTGCCGCGGAAACCGTTGGGGATGAAGACCATCGCCACACCGAGGTCGGGATCGCCCCAGCAGATCGAGGTGCCCGCGCCGCCGTGGCCGAAGGTGCGCGCCGTGCTGGTCGCGCCGTACCGATCCGACCAGCCCGGCAACCCGCCGAGGTTGAAGCCGAGTCCGCGCCGGCACGGCTGATCGAGCGCCAGGTCGCGATCGGCGTCGATCGCCACGGCGGTCGCGCGCGCTATCGTCTCCGGCTGGAAGATGCGCACGCCATCGAGTTCGCCGCCGTTGACGAGCATCGCGTAGAACCGCGCCATATCGCGCGCGGTGCTGATGCCGCAACCCGCGGGCACGATCGCCTGGTGCACCTCGGGCCGGTTGAACGTGCGCACGGTACCCAACCCCGCGTTATCGACGTCTTCCATCGCGTGTAGGCGAGCGACGCGCGGCTCCAGGTCAGGTGGCAGGCCAACGTACGTATCATGCATCCCCAACGGCCCGGTGATCTCCTCGCGCAGAAAGCGCGGAAAGCCACGCCCATCGACCCTCCGCACAAGTTCCGCACAGACCCAACCGTGGTTCAGCGCGTGGTACGCCGAAACCGTACCCGGGGCGTAGCGCGGCGTCGCGTTCTCCATCGCTTCGACCACAGCATCCCAATCGCGCCAGCGCTCGGGGGTCAGCTCCGGCGGCGTATCGGGAAAGCCGCCGCGATGCGTCAGGATGTGGCGTACCGTCACGCCCTCCTTGCCGTTCTTGGCAAAGCCTGGCCAGTAGCGCGCAACAGGATCATCGAGGTCGATCTGCCCGCGTTCGATCAGCAGGTGCAAGGACATCGACGCCAGCGGCTTGGTCGATGAGAAAAGCACGAACAGCGTATCAGGCTCGACACGTCGGCCCTGTTGGTTATCGGCGAGGCCGGCCACGAGGTCGAGCACCAGCTGCCCGCGATGGTAGACGGCCAGCGCGGCCCCTGGTTGGCGCCCCGTCTCGATCTGGCGCGTGAAGATTGTGCGCACCTCCTCCAGTTTGCGTTCGAGCGCTTCAGTCGTCGTCATAGCTCCTCCTCTCTCCACGCCGTACTATCGCGTTTGCGCCATCCGGGGCATGATGACACCGGCAGCGCCAGTATAAGGAGCAGCGACGAGACCGGCATGAGCGAAGGACAGGAGCATCAGGTCCACACGCAGACCATGGCCGGCGATCCGCCCAGCAGGTCGGCCGGTCTGGACCAGGCAACGCGGGAGCAATGGAACGCCAACCCGTTCCACCGCTACCTCGGGATCACGCTAGAGGAGCAGCACGATGGCTACGGACGGCTGCTGCTGCGCGTGGGGTCGGAGACGCCGCGCGGCGTGGCGGGTTCGGTGCACGGCGGCGTGATTGCCACGCTGATCGACCTTGCCTGTCTGGCCGCTGTCGCCTCGGTCGCCGACCACGCGCGGGAGCGTCTGGCCGGCACTGCGGAGCTGAACGTGAGTTATCTGCGGCCGGCCTTCGGTCCGCTTGTTGTTGCTGAGGGGCGTTTGCTCAAGAAGGGGCGCCAGCTTGCGGTCGTCGATGTCGATATCAGCGACGGACGCGGCCGGCTTTTCGCCAAAGGGCGCTGCCAGTACGCGCTGCGCTCGCAACCGACGACGCTGCCCCACTAGCCGGCGGCGCGCTCACCCTGCCTCGGCCAGCCCACGAAACGCTCGACGGCGCGCAGCAGAGTGCGGCCGCTCCACCACGAACCGCGACGGGCGCCGGCCGGTAGGATCAACACCATGCCCAGCGCTACCAACCCGGTGCCAAAGCCAAGCGCCGTCCATAGCGCGACGCTGCGGCCGCGCCACCAGGCCGCGCATCCGCACAGAATCGCTAGCGTACCCCACGTCGCCAGAAAGATCACGACCGCCGCTCCCCGCCCGGCGGCTTGCCCGCCGTCTTTCTGCTATGTCTATCTCTTCGCTGCCCGACGATCTGTAGGGGAAACGCTGAAAAGGTCTTGCGCGTGGACAAGCTTTGTGACTCAGCGTCGCGACCGTCGCCATGCACGCGCCAGCACACCGACGACGGCGCCGACGCTGCGCAGGCGGAAACGTGGCGGCAACCCCACGGGACGATCCGGCGGGCCGTAGGTCGCGCGCCCGTGCGCAAACACGATCTCGCGCGCCTGCCCGCCCGCGCGCCGTGCGGCGACAAGCGCGGCGGCGTATTCACGCGCCGTCTCGGCACGGGCACGTGGCCTCCAGACAAGCCGCGCCACCGCGACCAGTGCTGCCCAGGCCAGCAGCGCCGCGCGCCGCTCGTCCCGCAGTAACCGGCGCACCAGCCAGACAAGCCCCGCAACGACGATCAACGCGCTTAGCCCCGCCAGCAGCGCGATCGCGATCGTGTCGCTGCTGCCTCCCGTTCGCTGTCGCGTCGCTGCGCTCGACGTTTGCTCCGGCAGCCGCACCGAAGACGGCAGCGGTTCCTGGGTCGCGGCGGCGGTGGCCGTGGCTACCGGAGAGGACGTCGCTTCGGCCTGTGGCGCTGCTCCACCAGGCGTAGGATCGAAGCGCTGCCACCCCAGCCCGGCGAAGTAGACTTCGACCCATGCGTGCGCGTCGCTCTCGCGGACGGTGTACGCCCCGTCGCTGCCGGGCGTGTGCGCCACGTAGCCGACGACGAGTCGCGCCGGGATGCTCAGGCTGCGGAGCATCACCACCATCGCCGAGGCGAAATAATCGCAGTAGCCCCGCTGCGCCACGAAGAGAAAGTAATCGACGCCATCTTCACCGCGTGGCGGCGCAGCGATGTTCTGGTCGTAGGCGTAATGGCTCAGCAAGTAGCGCTGCACGGCCACAACGCGCGCGTAATCGCTGGCTGCGCCAGCGGCGACCCGTGTCGCCAGATCGCGCGTCCGCTGGGTCACGGTCGGAGGCAGCTCCAGGTACGGCGCGAGCCAGGGATCGCGTGCAACAGTCGCGCGATCGAGCGATGTAGAGGCAGCGCTCTCTACCCCGCTGCTGACGTACTCAGCGCTCTCGGGCAGCGGCGGCTCGGCCTGCAACCCCGCGATCTCGCCAGGTGGCGCGCCGGGCAGACGCAGCGCGCGCACCGCCGTCCTTCCGGGCGCCGCGCGCCGGGCTTCGAGCGGTGTGCCGGCCGTGAGGATCTCCGTTTGTGGCCGTTGCGCCGTCACGGCTAGCGTCACAACGTCCTGCGCGCCGGCCCCGGGCGGAGAGGATAGCGCCCCTCGTCCTCCCGGACCGAAGGGGAGGCCCGGCAGCGCCGTCGACGACCAGCCCGAGCCATCGTAGCGGTCGTACGACGCGGCGAACAGGTAGAGAGGCCCGGCGCTCGCAGCAGCGCCGAGCGGCTGGACGCGCGCGACGGGATCGTTGCTCAGGGCGATCGGCCCCTCGAACGGCATGACCGTGCCGAAATCGTGCAGCGTCGAGAGCGGCGCGTCGAACACGAACGAGAAGCCGCCCGGCCCGCCGAGGTTGCGAGGCCGCAGCGAGGCGGGCAACTGCCAGCGCAGGGCCGGCAGCAGCCAGGCAGCGACCACAAGCGCGGCCGCCGCTCCAGCGACCAGCAGTGCATGCATAACCGTCGCGTAAACAGAGGCCGACCTCGCCGGGGCTTTGCCCGCCAGCTGGGCACGCAGCAGATCGATCCGGTAGTGGATGCGTGCCACGAACAGTAGCGCCGAGAAGGTAAACGCCGCCAGCCAGAACGAAGGCCAGCCAGGGTGGTAGCTCGTTGCCGACAGCAGCGCCGCGCCCGCCAGCCCTAGCACCAACCAGTGCCAACCCACGCGCAGCGCCGCCCAGACGGCCCACATTCCGGCCATCCAGGCGGCAAGCACCGTCCAGAACACAACAGCGCGGTTGTCGCGCACAACGTCGCCATGGCGGATAGCCCGCGCCCACGTTAGCAGCAGCGTGCGCGCCGCTTCGAACCGTTCCCAGGCGCTGAGGCCGGGGATCTCGCGAGCGAGGGCGAACACCGCAACAGCAATGCCAAGCACGAACAGGCCGGCGAGCGCCCAGGCCGGACGGCGGAGCATCGCAGCCAGGCCGCATAGGGCCGCGCCGGCGAGAAAGGCCGGCCAGGGCGCGTCGTACGCCCGCCAGAAGTCGAGCGCACTGACGGCGAACGCGGCCGGCGCGAGCGTTGCGAGCAACAGCAACAGCGAAAGCAGGTCGGGCAGGGGCTGCACGCCCGGCCCCGAGCCGGTGGCCAGGCGACGCCGCATCGGGAGAGAAAACGCCATGCAGACCTCGGAGTGGAGCGCGCCGTCGCGCGCGTCCTCTCAGAGTGTACCAGCCACGGCTGAGCCTGCTCTAAGCCGCGCTGGCCCGAGCGCAAGCACGCCTACCTGGCACACGCCAGTGCGAAGACCGCAACACCCGACGACACCGCGTTTCCAACCGCACCCGCTGCCGCGCGGTCGCGCACGCCGGTCCTACCGGAGATGGACGCGCCTTCAGTTGACGCGATCACCGTGGAGCACGCCAAACCCGGCGATGTGCCATCGCGCCGGGAGCAGGCAGCAGTGCGGCGCGCCGAGAGCGTACTCCACGCCAGACCCGTTACGGCTTCTGCGGCGGCGGAGGCGGCGCGAGCGGACTCATCAGATTGCGGTAGAGGTCGCTCCAGAACTGGAGCCCCTTCTGCCAGCTTTCGATGACCTGCGCCCAGCTCTGCAGAAACGCCTCGCCCGCCTCGGTGAGCGTGTACGTACGGCGTGCTGGCCCGGTATCGCTCGTCTCCCAGCTCGACCGGATGAACCCCTGCCGTTCGAGCTGTCGCAACTGGCGATAAATCGTGCCGGGGTCGGTTGGCTGATAGCCGAACTGCATCAACTGCTGCATGAGCTGGTAACCATGCATCGACCAGCCACGCAACAGCAGCAGCAGGTACGCAGTCAGCAAATCGCGCGGCGTTGGTGGCCGCGATGGTGGCGGGACCGGGGATGCTGTTTGCTGAGCCTCCGGCTCCTCCGGCCCCGCGCCGTTCTTTGCGCCGGACATCGAAGCGGCTTCTCCTGCGGGGCGAGTTGCTCCCTCACCTTTCAGTATACCGCTTCCGCCCCATGGCGCTGGTATCAGCGGCCGCGGAAGACCGGCTCGCGCCGCTCGCTGAAGGCCCGCAGTCCTTCCTGGAAGTCCTCGCTCTGGAACAGCGGCAGCAACTGCAGATAAACGTGATCGACGTTCGCCTCGAACGTCTCCTCCAGCCCCAGCCGCATCATCCGCTTCGTCGCCTGCACCGCCAGCGGCGCGTTCGCCGCGATCTCGCGCGCCCAGGCTCGCGCCGTTTCCATCAACTGCTCATGCGGCACAACGATGTTCACCAGACCGTACGCCAGCGCCGTGTGCGCGTCGAGCACCAGACCGCGGAAGGCGATCTCCGTCGCGCGCGCCCAGCCGATCAGCCGCGGCAGCAGCCAGGTGCCACCCGATTCGGGCAGCACGCCCCGCTTCGTGAAGACAGCCGCGAGCTTCGCCTGCTCCGAGGCGATACGCACGTCGCAGCCCAGAGCCAGATCCATGCCGTAGCCCGCCGCCGCGCCATTCAGCGCGCAGATCACCGGCTTATCGATGTTATGCAGCACGATCGGCGGCGCGTTGCGCAGATCCCACAACCGCGATGCTCGCTCGGGGGAGCCGACGTTGTCGTTGCGAGCCAACTGCCGTTTCAGATCGAGGCCAGCGCAAAAGCCGCGTCCCGCACCGGTGAGGATCACCACGCGTGTGTCGGGGTCCTCATCGGCGGCACGCAGCGCGCGCGACAACCCCGCCAGCATCGGCCCGGAGATGGCGTTGAGGCTCTCCGGCCGATTCAGGGTAATCGTGACGACATGCTCATCCCGCTCGACGATCAAATCTTCGTAGCCGCTTTCGACCGCGGTTGTCATCACCATCCTCCATACCGGGTGCGCGACGCAGATCGCAAAACGACAAGAGCCAGCGAGCGCGCCACCGGTGTCCCGGCGATCATCGCACGCCCATCCCGGATGGTCCAGCGCCGGCGCGCTGTTCGCCCTCAAATTTTCGCCGGTACGACGCGCGTTCACAGGCCAGGATCGTATACTCAGCGCATGGCACCGGTTATACCGTCGATCTTCTTCTTCATCCTGCTCGGCATCCTCTTTGCCGATATCATCGAGCTGTCGTTTGCCAAGCTCGGTATACCTGGTTGGGCGACGCTGCTGATCTTCGCCGGCTCGCTGATCGGCAGCACGATCAACATCCCTCTCTGGACGCGCAACGAGGGGATTACTCCGGGCTACATCTTCAGGCACCACGGCTGGATCGGGTACCATCCGCCCGTGTATCAGCAGCAGGTGATCGCGATCAACGTCGGCGGCGCGATCATCCCCATCTTGCTTTCGCTCTACCTGCTCGAACACACCCACCTGCTACGCACGCTGCTCGCCATCGCGATCGTCGCGGTTGTCTCGCACATCGACGCGCGCATCGTGCCGGGTCAGGGCGTCGAGATGGATGTCTGGATCGCGCCCGTCACCGCCGCGCTCTGCGCGCTCGTGCTAACGCTTGGCGACCGCGCCGCGCCGATGGCCTACATTGCGGGTACGATCGGCGCGCTGCTCGGCGCCGATATCAGCAACCTCGGGCGCTTATCGGCGCTCGGTCCGGGGTGGCTGAGCATCGGCGGCGCCGGCGTCTTCGACGGTGTCTTTCTCAGCGGCTTCGTGGCAGCGCTGATCAGCTTCGAACGGCCGCGCCGGCCCCGCTTTTCGCGCCCGCCATCGCCGCGGCACGAACTTTGAAACCAGCGAGGCGCGCGTGTCGAAGATCGACCTGCAGATCGCAGTAGCACGGCCCCCGGCCGCTGTCTACGCCGCACTAACCGACATCGCGCGCCGTCCGCAGCTCGATCCCACCGTCTCCGAGATGGAGCCGCTCGATGAACAGGCGCTGCCCCTGCACGAGACATCCGCTTTCAGGGGCCGAGGAGGTGTTCCCGGCACGGAGACCGAGTTCGAAGGGGTGGTAACGGGCCTCCAACCCGACGCCTTCGCGGGCTTCCTCTTCAACTACGCGAACGGCGCCCGGCTCTTCGAGGAGTGGACGCTGCAGCCGGTCCCCTCGGGCACGTACGTTCGCTATCACGCCGAGCTGCTGCTACCCAGCGGTTTCTTCGGCAAGCTGCTCGATCGTCTCTTCGTCGGTGGCGGCTTCAAACGGCAGCGCGAGGCCGTGCTCGCACACTTCAAGCGCGCCGTCGAGAGCACCGCGCAAGCGTAGAGCGCGCACCGGGGCGGCGGTGATCCTTTCTCAGGATCCCTGCCGCCGCCCCGGCGTTGCGAGGCCCGCAACCGCGCTTAGCGCTTGGTATACTGCGGCGCCTTGCGTGCGCGCTTGAGCCCGTACTTCTTGCGCTCTTTGACGCGGGCATCGCGCGTCACCAGGCCGAACTTACGCAGCGTCGGCTTGAGCGAGGCATCGGCCGCGATCAGTGCACGAGTGATACCGTGCGCGATCGCACCGGCCCAGCCCGAGATGCCGCCACCCTCGACCTTGACCTGCACGTTGAAGCGGTTGAGGTTGCCGGTGACGCGCAGCGGCTGCAGCACCTGCGCCTGATGCGCGAGGCGCGGAAACACCTCTTCGAGCCGCCTGCCGTTGATCACGATCGTGCCGCTGCCAGGATAGAGGCGGCAGCGCGCGACGGCCGTCTTCCGCCGGCCAACGCCCTGATAGTAGTACGTTTGCTGCGTCGTCACGCCTGCTTACTCCTCAGCCTGCTCGTCTTGCCGCGCGGCGGTCTTCTCATCCGGCGCGCTCTCCGGCGTCTCCACGGGAGCGTCAGCAGCCGTTTCCGGTGCGGCCGCCGCCTGGGGAGCGGTTTGCGTCTCCTCCTTGGCGGCGAGCGCCGCGCCGAGCATCGCCGCGCCCATCGCCCGCCGCTCGGTCTCGTCGGCGGCTCGTTTGGCGCTAGCACGCTTTGGCTTCACGATCACGACCGGCTGCGGCGGCCCTTCCACCTGCGCGCGATGTGGATGCTCGGGGCCAGCGTAGACCTTCAGATGCCGGCGCAACTGCTTGCCGAGCGCCGTCTTCGGCAGCATCCCGAAGACAGCGTGCTCGACGACGCGGCACGGGTTGACCGCCTGTAGCTCACGCACCGTGCGCGTCTTCAGTCCACCCGGGTAGCCGGAGTGGCGGATGTACAACTTCTGCTCGCGCTTACGACCGGTGAGCACCACGCGCGACGCATTCACGATCACGACGTAGTCGCCGGTATCGAGATGCGGCGCATAGATCGGCTTGTGCTTGCCACGGATCAGGCGCGCGGCCTCGCTGGCGAGCCGCCCGAGCGGCATGGTGGCGGCATCGAGCACGTGCCATTGCCGCTGGATATCCACCGGTCTCGTGCTGTAGGTTTTCATCGCGTGCATCCCACTCCCATGCGCGCCGCGGCCACAAGCGGCGCAAAGCTCACGTCGCGGTAGGCGACCTCCACCAGGCACAGCCCGTGCGGCGGTGCCGCCGGCCCCGCACTCCCTGGCCGCGCGGCGCGCAACAGCGCTGCGAAGCCTTCGACCGTCTCCCTGCCACGCCCCACCTCGACCAGCTGGCCGACGGTGCGCCGCACCTGATGCGGCAGGAAAGCGTTCGCCACGAACTCCAGCACGATGCGCGCGTCCTCTTCGCACAGGGACACGGCGTGCATGCAGCGCACCGTACTCGCCCCATCTTTTACCGGTCCGCTGAAGGCGGCGAAATCGTGCTCGCCTTCAAGCAACGCCAGCACCGCACGCATCGCGTCGCGGTCGAGAGCCTCACCAACGTGCCACGCGTAGCGCCGCCAGAGCGGTGAGCGCCACGGCGTTGTCAGCAGCGTATACCGGTAGCGCCGCCAGAGCGCGTGCCGCCGTGGGTCGAAACCCGGTGGCGCCACAACCGCACCCGTGACGGACAGTTCCTCCGGCAGCAGCGCATTCAACGCGCGTTGGAGTGTATCCGGCTGCCAGCGTTCGGGCAACTCGACCGCCGCCACCTGGCCGAGCGCGTGCACGCCGGCGTCCGTGCGTCCGGCCAGACGTGCCCGTACCACCCCACCTGTCAACCGCGCCAGCGCCTCCTCCAGCGCCCCCTGCACCGTCGGCGCGTTCGCCTGCAGTTGCGAGCCAGCGAAGGCAGCGCCGTCGTATTCGAGGCGCAGCGCGATCGTCTGCAGCGTACGGCCGTCCACAGGCAGCTACACCAGCTCGATCAGCGCCATCGGCGCGCCATCGCCCTGCCGCGGCCCGAGCTTCACGATCCGCGTGTAGCCGCCCTTGCGGTTGGCGTAGCGCGGCGCGATGTCGGAGAAGACATGCGCCACCACATCCGGATCGTAGATGAAGCGCAGCGCCTGCCGGCGGGCGTGCAGCGAGCCGTCCTTACCGAGCGTGATCATCTTCTCCGCAAACGATCGGATCTCCTTCGCTTTCGCCTCCGTTGTGCGGATGCGGCCGTGGCGGAGCAGTTCCTGGGTCAGGTTGCGGAACATCGCCATCCGGTGCTCGGTCGGCCGGCTGAACTTGCGTCCGCTAACTCGATGTCGCATACACGTCTCCCGGGGCGTTACTTATCGCTGAGTTCGCGTCCGCGGCGCAGGAAATCGATGCTGGTGTTGCGATTTTCGCTGCGGCCACGCAGCGCCTCCATCAGCGCCGCGCCGAGGGTGCCCAGCTCCTCGTCCTCCTCTTCGCCGAACTCGTCCTCTGTCTCCTGAGCAGCGCTACTGCTGGGCGCCATCTGCGAGCGATCGATGAAGCCCATTTCGATCAGCTTTTCGCGCAGCTCTTCGTACGACTTGCGTCCGAAATTGCGCAGCCCCAGCAGCTCCTCCTCCGACTTCTCCAGCACCTGGCCGACCGTCATCAGGCCGCTCCGCTTGAGGCAGTTATACGCCCGCACCGAGAGGTTCAGTGCCTCGATCGGCGTATTGTAGCGGTCGGGCGAGAGCGTTGCAGCCGGGCCGAGGCTCCGCTCCGGCGCGGCAACCGTTGGTCGGCCCAGGTGGCTCAGCAGCGAGAAGTGGCGGATAAGGATATCCGCTGCCTGCGCGAACGCTTCGACGCCACGGATCGAGCCGTCGGTCCACACTTCGAGGATCAGCCGATCGTAGTTCGAAGCGCTGCCCACGCGCGTATGCTCAACCTGGAAATTTGCCCGCCGCACCGGTGTGAAGATCGCGTCCGTCGGGATCATGCCAATCGGCAGGCCGGTCACCGAACCAGCCGGGCGGTACCCCACGCCGCGCTCAACCGAGAGTTCGACGGTGAGATGCGCGTCGGCAGAATCGAGCGTTGCCAGGTAGAGATCGGGGTTGACGATCTCGTAATCCGCCGTCGTCTGGATGTCGCGCGCGTACACCACGCGCTTTCCTTCTGCGCTGCCCTGAACCTCAAGCCAGAGCTTGCCAGGCCGGTCCGAAAGCGCGCGCAGGCGCACGCCCTTGAGATTGAGCAGGAACTCGGTCGTATCTTCCTTGACGCCAGGAATGGCCGAGAACTCGTGCTCGACATCATCGATACGCACGGCAGTAATCGCCGCGCCGGGCAGCGAGCTGAGCAGCACGCGGCGCATCGCGTTGCCGATGGTGATACCGAAGCCCGGCGGCAAGGGTTCGACGACGATGCGTGCGTACGCATCGCGATCCTCAGCGATCTCGATCTGGGGTGTTTCATCAATCTGTGTTGTCAACGTCGTCCTCCCCGGACAAATGCCCGGATGGCCGCTCGGCGGCGGCCGGCCCGGTCCAACCAACGACAGGCGCCCGGAGCGCTGCCGCCCGGCGCGCGGCTGCCGCGCGACGCGGCGGACAGGGCACTGCTTACCGCGAGTAGTACTCCACGATCACGTTTTCATCGAACGTGCGATCAGCGTCGGCACGCTCGGGCAACGCAATCACGCGGCCGGTCATCGCTTCGCGGTCGAGCGAGAGCCAGCGTGGCGTTGCCACCGAGGCCATGCGAGCAACACGCATCTTGAAGTACGTTGTGTTGCGTCCGCGCGGCGTCCACGAGATCGTATCGCCAACCTTGACCTGCGCGGACGGGATATCCGTCTTGCGGCCGTTCAGCGCGATATGGCCGTGGCGTACGATCTGCCGCGCCTGGTCGCGCGAGTCCGCCCAGCCCAGCCGGTGGACAACGTTATCCAGGCGCATTTCGAGCAGCCGGACGAGGTTCTCGCCGGTAACACCAGGGCGGCGTGCCGCCTCTTCGTAGTAGCGGCGGAACTGGCGCTCCAACACGCCGTAGGCGAAGCGGGCCTTCTGCTTTTCGCGAAGTTGCAGCCCGCGGTCGGAGACCTTCCGCCGTCGTGCCGAGCGGGGGCCAGGCGGATAGTTGCGCCGCTCGATCGCGCACTTCGGCCCCATACACCGCTCGCCCTTCAAGAACAACTTTTCGCCATGACGGCGACAGATCCGACAATCTGGCCCTGTGTAGCGTGCCATTCCTGCAAACCCTCAAAACGTTAGCGCGGCCAGCGCGCCGTTACACGCGCCGGCGCTTGGGCGGCCGGCAGCCGTTGTGCGGCACCGGCGTGACATCGCGAATGCTCAGCACGGTGAGGCCGGCGGCCTGCAGCGCGCGGATCGCCGCTTCGCGGCCGCTGCCCGGCCCTTTGACGAAGACATCGATCTGGCGCAGCCCGTGCTCCATCGCTTTGCGCGCCGCGTTCTCGGCCGCCATCTGCGCCGCGAAGGGCGTGCTCTTGCGCGATCCTTTGAAGTTGGACGCGCCCGCGCTGCTCCACGCCAGCGCGTTGCCGTTCGGATCGGTCAACGTCACGATCGTGTTGTTGAACGTCGAATGGATATACGCGCGGCCACGCGGCACCGACTTCTTTTCGCGTCGGCGGCCGCGCGCCTGGCGTGCGCTCGCTCGTTGCCGTTGCTCCGCCATCGTCTCTCCCTGCCGGCCCGGCAGCCGGCCTGCTGCTTACTTCTTCCCGGCCTTCTTCTTTCCGGCGACCGTGCGTCGCGCGCCGCGCTTGGTGCGTGCGTTGGTGCGCGTGCGCTGCCCATGCACCGGCAGGTTGCGCCGGTGGCGCAGCCCGCGGTAGCACTGGATATCGATCAGCCGCTGGATATTCTGCCGCACCTCGCGCCGCAGATCGCCCTCGACCACGTACTGCTTATCGATCACCTCGCGAATGCGGTTGATCTCCTCTTCGGTCAGGTCGCGCACGCGCTTGTTCTCTGGCACGCGCGCCGCGGCCAACACCTGACGGGCGTTCGTCGGCCCGATGCCGTAGATGTAGCGAAGCGAGATCGCGACCGGCTTGTCGCGCGGGATATCCACTCCCGCAATGCGTGCCATAGATGATGACTCCTTCCGCTCCTCTCTGCGTCCGCTATGCGGGCCGTTCGTCTAGCCCTGCCGCTGCTTGTGCTTCGGATTCTCGCAGATCACCCGGAGCACGCCGTGGCGGCGCACCAGCTTGCATTTGTCGCAGCGGGGCTTGATCGATGCGCGTACCTTCATCGTCCGTCTTCTGCTCCTCTGCTCGCGTTGTGCGCGCCTGCCTGGATGGCGCGATCAGCGGCGCTGCAAACTAGAAAGATACCATCTCCGCTGCCTTGACTCAAGCAGCGCGCCTCTCCCACCTACCGAAAGCGGTACGTGATCCGGCCGCGCTGCAGGTCGTACGGCGATAGCTCAACGAGCACACGGTCTCCGGGTGTGATCCGAATGAAGTTCAAGCGGATCTTCCCGGAGACGTGCGCCAGCACTTCGTGGCCGTTGGCCAGTTGCACGCGAAACATCGCGTTCGGCAGCGGCTCCTTGACCACCCCTTCGACTTCGATCGCGTCCTTTCTCGGCATATGCTCCTGCGTTTGTTGCTCTTGCACCGAGCCTCAGGGCAGCGTCAGCACTTCGGGACCGTGCTCGGTAATCGCCACCGTGTGTTCGAAGTGCGCCGACAGGCTGCCATCGGCCGTGTAAATTGTCCAACGATCGGGCCCGACGCGCGTTTCCGGTCTGCCGGCGTTGAGCATCGGCTCGATCGCGATCACCCAGCCGGGCTGCAAACGCCGCCCCTTGCCTCGCTCGCCATAGTTCGGCACGCTCGGCTCCTCGTGCATGTGGCGGCCGATGCCATGCCCCACAAAATCGCGCACCACGCTGAAGCCGCGCGATTCGGCGTACTCCTGCACCGCCGCGCCGATATCGCCAAGCCGGGCGCCAGGCTGCGCGGCGTTGATCCCGGCCCACAGCGCGCCTTTCGTCGCCTCGATCAACCGCATCGCTTCGGGCGAGACGTTGCCACAGGGGACGGTGATCGCCGCATCGCCCACGAAGCCTTTGTACGTCGCTCCCAGGTCGATCGAGACGATATCTCCCTCTTGCAGGATACGATCGCGCGGTATGCCATGCACAATCTGATCGTTGATCGAAACGCAGACGGTCGCCGGATACGGCGGCGCGTTGCCGGGCGCATAGCCCAGGAACGTTGGGATGACGTTGCGCCGCCGGTACTCCTCGCGCACGATCTCATCGAGGCGGCGCACGTTCAGGCCCGGCCGCACCTCGGCAGCCAGGATCTCGAGCACCTGCGCCACGATGCGCCCGGCCTCGCGCATCAGCGCGATCTCATCGCGGGATTTCAGCTCGACGGGCACGCTCCCTCCTCTGCCGCGCCGCTCAGCGCGCCGCGATCAACCCCGCCTGCTGCAACGCCGCGAGCAGGTCGCGCCCAACCGCCGCCGGGTCCTGGTTGCCGTTGACGCGCGCGAGCTTGCCCTGCTGGCCATAAAAATCGAGCAGGGGGAGCGTTTGCGCATGGAACACCTCCAGCCGCCGCCGCGCCGTCTCTGGTTTGTCGTCCTCGCGCTGGTACAGCTCGCCGCCGCAGAGATCGCATCGCCCTGGTGTACGCGGCGGATGGGTCAGGGTATTGAAGACGTGCAGCCCGTTGTTGCGGCAGATCCAGCGGCTGGAGAGACGTTGCAGCAGCACCTCGTCTGGCACGTCGATGTAGAGGGCGAGCGCCACGCGCTTTCCCTGCGCCGCCAGCGCTTCGTCGAGCGCCGTCGCCTGCGCCACCGTGCGCGGAAAGCCATCGAGCAGCGCTCCGCGCGCGGCGTCCGGCTCGGCCAACCGCTGTAGCAGCAGCTTGATCGTCAGATCGTCGGGCACGAGCGCACCCGCATCCATGTACGAGCGGACTTCGGCGGCGAGAGGCGTATCCTGTGTCCGCACGGCGCGAAACAGATCGCCGGAACTGATCTGCGGCAGGCCGGTCGCGCTCATCAGCGTCTCGGCCTGCGTGCCTTTTCCAGCGCCCGGCGCGCCCAGCAGGACAATGTACATCTCCGCTCTTCCTCCCGTGTCGCGTTCGCCGCGTGACGATCTACCCTGGCGGGCAGAGACCGGACGCTAGCGGATAAAGCCCTCGTAGTTGCGCATGAGCAGCTGTGCTTCGAGCTGCTTCATCGTATCGATCACGACACCCACGACGATGAGCATCCCCGTCGCCGTAATCTGCAGCGACTGCACGCCCGTCAGCCGCGTGGCCAGGAACGGAATAATCGAGATCACCCCGAGAAAGATCGCGCCCGCCCAGGTGATCCGGAACAGCACGCGGTTGATGTACTCCGCTGTTGGCCGTCCTGGGCGGATGCCGGGGATAAAGCCACCCTGCTTTTGCAAGTTCTCGGCCAGGTTCTGCTGCTGAAAGATGATCAGCGTATAGAAGAAGGTAAACGCCACCACCAGGAAGAACACCAGCAACTGGTACACCACACCGTTCGGGCTGAACGCCACGCGCAGCCAGTTCGCGATATCGCGGATCGTGCCGTTCGAACTGGTCGCCAGGTACTGGGCGATGAAGCTCGGTATCAGCATGCCAGAGAAGGCGAACAGCAACGGGATCATCCCCGCCGAATTGACCTTGAGCGGGATGTATGTCTGGCCGGACTGGCGGTACATGCGTCCACCGCGAAACACGCTGCGCGAGTACTGCACGGGGATGCGCCGCGTCGCCTCGTTGAAGATCACGATCGCGAACAGCATCACAAAGGCGATCACCGCCAGCAGCATGATCGCGGCCACGCCAGCAGCGGAGAAGACGTTGTTGCCCGCCAGGCTGGGGATACCCGCCACGATGCCGGCGAAGATGATGATCGAGACGCCGTTGCCGATGCCGCGTTCAGTGATCAGCTCGCCGATCCAGACAAGGAAGAGCGTACCGGCAACAACGGAGGTCAGCGTTGCGATCGTCGGCAGAAACGTACTGCCGCTGAACAAGCCGAAGTTTCTCAGCGCTGGTCCCGCCGGCGTGCTGATCTTCGCCAGGATCTCGAGCTGCAGATAGCCCTGGACGATCGCCAGCGGCACGGTGAGATAGTTCGCATACAGTTGGATACGCTTTTGGCCCTGCTCGCCCTCTTTGGAGAGCGCCTGCAAGCGCGGCACGATCGGGATCAAGATTTGCAGCACGATCTGTGCCGTGATGTACGGGTAGACGCCGAGCGCCGCGACGCTCAGCCGGCGCAGCGTGTTGCCGCTGAAGACGTTGATGAAGCCGAGCAGCGCGTTATTCTGGAATGCGCTCGTGAGCCCTGGCTGGTTGACGTTCGGCAGCGGCACGTGCGCCAGGAAGCGATACACGACGAGCATCGCGAACGTAAACAGCAGCTTCTCGCGTACATCGGGCTGCTGGAACGCATCGATGCACGCCTGGATCAGCCGCGGCCGTCCGCTGCTGCTACCGCTCTTCGCTGGCGTCAGCGCCACCGTCCACCTCCGCCGGGTTCAACTCGATCACGGTGCCACCAGCCGCCTCGATCTTCTGGCGCGCCGACTTGGAGAAGCGATCGGCCCGCACCGTCAGCGGCACCGTCAGATCGCCCTCGCCGAGGACCTTCAACGGCTTCTTGTCGTTGCGGATGATACGGCGTGCGAGCAATTCATCGCGCGTGACGACCGCGCCAGCGGGGAACACGGCCAGTTGTCCCACGTTCACCCACTCGTATTCGACGCGGAAGCGGGCGTTGCTGAAACCGCGCACGCGCGCGTAACGCAGCGCGGTCGCGAGCTGGCCACCCTCGAAGCTGCGCTTCGGCCCCGGACCTGAACGCGCCTTCTGGCCTTTGATCCCCTTGCCGGAGTACGTCCCCTTGCCGCTGCCGTTGCCCCGGCCAACGCGAATGCGCCGACGACGTGCGCCCGGCGAAGAAAGCTGGCTGAGGTTCACGGGCCTACTCCTGCTCTTCTACCACGACGAGGTGGCGGACTTTGTTGATCATACCACGGATGCTGGGGTTATCCTCCTGAACAACCGTTTGGTTCAACTTGCGGAAGCCAAGCGAGCGTATCGTGCGCTTCTGGTCTTCCGGATAACCGATTGCGCTTTTTTTGTACGTAATTTTCAATGTCGCCATGTTGCGTCCTCCGCGGCGCGCGTCACGCTTCCGTCGAGCCGTTCGCGCTCTCGCCCGTTTCGGGCGCCGTGGCCACATCCTCCGGCACGGCCTGCGCGGCGGTCAGCGTCTCGTTCGTTTCCGTTGCAACTGCGGTCTCCTGCCGCTCGCCACGTTCACGCCGGCGCTCGCGGTCGCGTGGCGCGCGCGCAACCGGCGGCTTGCCACGCCGCACCACGTTCTCCACCGGCAGCGCCGCCCATTCGGCTCGCTTCTGCCGTTCGGCCACGGGGTCGCGCATTTCGGCCAGGCCAGCCAGCGCCGCGCGCACCACATTGACCGGGTTGCGGCTGCCGAGCGACTTCGTCAGCACGTCCTTGATGCCCGCGGCCTCCATCACCGCGCGCACGCCACCGCCCGCGATCACGCCCGTGCCAGTCGAGGCAGGGCGGATCAACACGCGCGACGCGCTGAAATCGGCGACAACGGGGTGCGGCACCGTGCTGCCCTTAAGCGGCACTTTGATCATCGAGCGGCGCGCGATCGCCGAACCTTTGCGGATCGCGTCGGGCACCTCATTCGCCTTGCCCATGCCCGCGCCGACGCTGCCGTGCCCATCGCCAACGACGACCAGCGCGCTGAAACTGAAGCGCCGGCCACCCTGCTGCACCTTCGCCACGCGGTTGATGTAGACGACCTTTTCGGTCAGTTCCGGCTCGCGGGAGTCGTTGCGTTCGCGTCCTGGCATGACTGCTCTTTCCTACAACGTGCTGCTAGAAGTTCAGACCAGCAGCGCGCGCCCCCTCGGCGAGCGCCTTGACCCGGCCGTGATACTTGAATCCGCCGCGATCGAATACCACCTTGGTGATACCGGCGGCAAGCGCCTTGCGCCCCAGCGCCTGGCCAACCACCCCGGCGCGCGCCGCCTTCGGCTTGCCAGCGATCTCCGCCGCCAGGTCCGGATCGCGGTCCGACGCCGCGACCAGCGTATGGCCGCGATCGTCGTCGATGATTTGCGCGTAGATGTGCTGGATGCTGCGGAAGACCGACAGCCGCGGCCGTTCCGCTGTGCCATAGACGCGCTTGCGCACGCGGAGATGCCGGCGCAAGCGCCGTTCACGCCGAGATTTGACCACCATCGTTCTCTCACCACCTCTTGCCGCGACGCCCTCGGCAACGGTCCGAGAGCGTGCTCTCCGCGCTTCTGCGCGGCGCGGCGTTACTTGCGTCCACCCTTACCGGCCTTGCCGGCCTTGCCAGCCTTGCGACGTACGTTCTCGCCCAGGTAGCGGATGCCCTTTCCCTTGTACGGCTCTGGCTTGCGCAGCGCGCGGATGTTCGCCGCGAACTGCCCCACGACCTCTTTGTCGATCCCCTGGATGCGGATCCGGTTCTGGCCTTCGACATCCAGCGTAATCCCTTCGGGCGGGTGTACCTCGACGGCATGCGAGAACCCAAGCGAGAGCGTGATCGCGTTGCCCGTTTTGGCCGCGCGGTAGCCCACGCCCTGGATCTCCAGCACTCGTACGTAGCCTTCCGTGACGCCCACAACCATGTTGTTGACGAGCGTGCGCGTCAGGCCGTGCAGCGCGCGGTGGCGCGGCTCGTCGTCGGGCCGCGTCACGATCAACTGGCCGTCGCGCTGCTCGACGGTGATCTCCGGCGGCAGCTCGCGCGAAAGCGTGCCCTTCGGGCCGCTGACCGTCACGCGGTTTCCTGCGATCTCGACCTTTACTCCCGGCGCCAGCGGGATCGGTTGGCGACCGATACGCGACATTGCTTCAGCTCCCCGCGGAACGATCCGCTACCAGACGTAGCACAGCACCTCGCCGCCGATCTGCTTCCGCCAGGCCTGCTGGCCGGTCATGATCCCCTGCGGCGTGCTCATGATCGCGATGCCCAGCCCACCATAGACGCGTGGAATCTCGCGCTTCTGCACGTAGACGCGCATGCCGGGCTTGCTCACGCGCTGGATACCAGAGATGACACGCTCGCGCTTGGGACCGTAGCTCAGGTGAATCTTCAGCACCTTGTGTGGTCCGCGCCCGCGGCTGTCCTTCTCTTCGACGACCTCCCAGTCGCGAATGAAGTGCTCCTCTTTGAGCACCTGCGCGATCGCCTGCTTCACGCGAGAGGCGGGCATCGTCACGGTGTCGTGCTTCGCCATGTTGCCGTTGCGGATGCGCGTCAACATATCGGCGATCGGGTCGGTCATGTTCATGGGTGCGGTCTCCTGGACCAGGCAGTTCTTGAGCCGCTACCAGCTCGACTTGGTCACGCCGGGCAACTGCCCCTCGTGCGCTAGCTGGCGGAAGCAGATGCGGCAGACGGCAAACTTGCGCATATACCCGCGCGGCCGGCCGCAGAGCTTGCAGCGATTGCGCCGCCGCACGGCGAACTTTGGCTTGCGCTGCGATTTGACGATCTGCGCAACGGTAGCCATGCGTGCTTCCCTCCGTAATCCCTCGCCCTAGTTCCGCGCGAACGGCATGCCGAGCAATTGCAACAGCCGCCGTCCCTCTTCGTCCGTGCGCGCCGAGGTCACCATCGTGATCTCCATCCCGCGAATGCGGTCGATCTTGTCGTAATCGACCTCGGGGAAGATCAGCTGCTCGCGCAGACCGAGGCTATAGTTGCCACGGCCATCGAAGGCGTTGCGCGGCACGCCGTGAAAGTCGCGGATACGCGGCAGAGCCACGTTCACGAGCCGGTCGAAGAACTCGTACATACGGTCGCCGCGCAGCGTCACCATGATGCCGATCGGGTTGCCGGCGCGCACCTTGAAGTTCGCGATCGATTTCTTGGCCCGCGTGACGACCGGTTTCTGCCCGGTGATCGCCGCGACATCGCGCATGGCCGCGTCGATCGCGCTCGGCTGCTGCACCGCTTCGCCCATACCGATGTTGATCACGATCTTCTTCAGCTCCGGCACCTGCATCGGGTTCTTGTACGAGAACTCGCGTTGCAGCACCGGTCTGATTTCGTTGCGGTACCGTTCTTTCAAACGCGGCATCATGTTAGTCGAAGTCCTCGTTGCACTTCTTGCAATAGCGGCTCTTCTTGCCGTCGGGCCGAAAATGGATGCCGACTCGCGTCGGTTTGCCGCAGCTCTTGCAGATCACCATCAGGTTGCTGACGTGAATCGGCGCTTCTCGCTCGATGATGCCGCCAGGTTGCTGCGGTGAGGTCGGCTTTTGATGCTTTTTGATCATGTTCACGCCGGTGACAATGGCGCGGTTCTCCTTGGGGCGCATTTCGCGCACCTGGCCCTGCTTACCCTTATCCTTACCGGCGATCACAAGCACCGTATCGTTCTTTTTGAGCTTGTTCATCAGACGACCTCAGGAGCCAACGACACGATTTTCATGAAGTTCTTCTCGCGCAGCTCGCGCGCAACGGGGCCAAAGATGCGCGTGCCGCGTGGGTTCTGCTTATCCGTCAGGATCACCGCCGCGTTGTCGTCGAAGCGGATGTACGAACCGTCTTTGCGGCCGTACTGCTTGCGCGTGCGGACGATCACCGCATGCACGACATCGCCCTTCTTGATGCTGCTATTCGGCTGCGCCTGTTTGACCGACGCGACGATGACATCGCCCACATAGGCGTACCGCCGGCGCGATCCTCCCGGCACGAGGATGCACATGATCTCCTTCGCGCCGGAGTTATCCGCCACCTTCAGCCGCGTATACTGCTGGATCATCGTTGCGTTCTCCCCGCTGTGCTCGTCGCGCCGCAAACGCGGCTTCAGGCTTCGTCCTCGTCCTCTGCGCCGCCTTCGATGATCTCGGCGTCGATCTGCTGCGGCTGCACTTCGGCGACGTTGCCGCGGGCGAGGATCTCCGCCACGCGCCAGCGCTTCTCCTTCGAGAGCGGTCGCGTCTCGACAATGCGCACCACATCGCCCAGGACGCAGGCGTTGGTCTCATCGTGCGCTTTGTAGCGCTTCGTGCGCCGCATCGCCTTCTTGTACAACCGATGGCGCACGATCCGATCGACGGCCACGACGACCGTTTTTTGCATTTTGGTGCTGACGACGGTGCCCTGCAGCACCTTGCGGTGCGGTTCGCGCCGTTCGGGCTGCGCCGAGGCACCGCCGGCCGAGGTCACGTTGTCGCTCGTCATCGCTGCCTACCCCTCTGGCCCTGGCGTTGCACGGTCTGCGCCAGCAACCTCCGTTCCGTCTGAATCGTTTTCAGCCGCGCCAACTTCTTGCGCGCCTTCTTGAGCGCCGTCGTATCTTCGAGCTGGCGCGTTGCCATACGAAAGCGCAGGTTGAACAGCTCGCGCTGCGTCTCTTCGATCTGCTGGTTGAGCTCTGCATCGCTCAGTGCGCGAATTTCGTCGGCAAGCTTGTTCATGGGTACGTCCTCCTACAGCCCTTCCTGGCTGCGTTCGACGAACCGCGTCGGTATCGGCAGCTTGTACGCGGCGAGCCGGAGCGCTTCGCGCGCCAGGTCCGGGTTGACGCCCCCGATCTCGAACAGCACGCGCCCGGGTCGCACCACAGCAACCCAGTGGTCGGGCGCACCCTTGCCCTTGCCCATGCGCGTTTCCGCTGGTTTCGCGGTGACAGGCTTATCGGGGAAGATGCGAATCCAGACCTTGCCTCCGCGTTTGATGTGGTGCGTGATCGCGCGGCGAGCCGCCTCGATCTGGCGCGCATCGATCCAGGCCGCGCCCAGCGCCTGCAGCCCGAACTCGCCGAAGGCGACTTCGGTGCCAGCGTTCGCGGGGCCGCGGCGATGCCCCCGGTGCTGCTTGCGCCACTTTACACGTTTCGGCTGAAGCATCGTTCCCCTCCACGCGACTGGAGCGGCGGCGCTCCGCGCGCGTCCTTAACGTTCCTGGTCGGTGCGCTCCGGCTCTTCACCGGCCGCGGGCTGCTGCTGTTCGCCGGCAGCAGCCCGCTGTGCTACCTGTTGGGCGGCCGCGGCTGCCGCCGCCTGCAAACGCGCCATCTCTTCCTGCATGCGGCGCATCTGCTCCTGCATGCGCGCCAGCTCGGCGAACGGGTCGATCGCCGGCTGCTGTTGCTGCTCGGCAGTCTGGGGCGCCGCCTCGGCAGCAGGCACCGGTGCAGGCTGCGCCGCTTCGGCCATCGCGGGCACAGGCTCGGGACGCACCGGCTCCGGCTCCGGCTCGGGCTGAGATGCGGCCACCGTCGCCTCCGCAACCCGCGCCGCCTCCAGCGCCGCGGCTGGCACGATCGTCCCCTCGATCTGCGGCTGCGCCTCGACCGCCTGCTCCGGCTCGGGCGCCTGCTTGCGCTCGGGCAGGATATCGCCCTTGTAGATCCAGACCTTCACGCCGATGACGCCGTAGGTTGTGAACGCCTCGGCGAAGCCGTAATCGATATCGGCGCGCAGCGTATGCAGGGGCACACGCCCTTCCATCTCGGTCTCACGACGGCCCATTTCGGCGCCGCCGAGCCGCCCGGCAACGATGATCTTGACACCGCGCGCGCCGCGCTGCATCGTGCGCTGCACCGCCTGCTTCATCGCCCGGCGGAAGGCCACGCGCCGCTCCAGCTGGTCGGCCACGCTGCGGGCCACGAGGTACGCATCCAACTCGGGAACGCGGATCTCCTGGATGTTGACGCGCACCTTGCGGTTGGTCATCTTCGCCAGCGTCTGCCGCAGCTCTTCGACCTTCGCGCCCTGCCGCCCGATCACCACACCCGGCTTCGCCGTGTGGATCGTCACCCCGACCTCGTTCGCCGAGCGTTCGATCTCGACCTTCGAGATCCCGGCATCGGCCAGCGTTGTCAGGATGTGGCGGCGGATGCGCAGATCCTCATGCAAGAGGCGCGTGTAGTTGCGATCGGCGTACCAGCGGCTCTGCCAGCCGTAGATCACGCCGATACGAAACCCGATTGGATGGATCTTGTGCCCCATGAAATCCTCCCGCGGCCGGCCAGCGCCGCGTGCAGCGTCCTACTCCCCGACTACGCTTCGTCGACCACGACCGTCACATGGCACGAGCGCTTCAGGATCGGGCTCACCCGACCGCGCGAACGCGCCTTGTACCGCTTCAGCGTGCGACCTTTGCCCACCCACGCCGCGACGACCTTGAGCTTATCGCGGTTCATCGCATAGTTGTTCTCTGCGTTCGCTGCTGCCGACTGCAGCACCTTATCGACGGCCTTCGCCACCGGCTTGCCGGAGAAGCGCAGCAGCGTGCTGGCCTCATCGACGGTCCGGCCCGGCAGCTCGCGCACCAGCAGCACAACCTTGCTCGGAGAGCAGCGAATGTTACGTCCCGTTGCACTCACACGCATGTGTTTACCTCTCCGGTGCCACCTCTCCTACCGCTTCGCCACGCGCGCCGTGCGTTCGGACTTCGCCACATGCCCGCGGAACGTGCGCGTGGGCGCGAACTCGCCCAGCTTATGGCCGACCATGTTCTCCGTGATGTAGATCGGCACATGCTTGTGTCCGTTGTGCACGGCGATCGTGAGGCCGACCATCTGCGGCAGGATCGTCGAGGCACGCGACCAGGTGCGGATCACGGTCTTCTGCCCCGATCGCTGCACCGCTTCCACTTTCTTCAGCAAGCTTTCGTGGACGTACGGCCCCTTTTTCGTCGATCGCGACACGTCCTCAGGCCTCCCAGCCTACTTCGTCCGCCGACGGACGATGAACTTATCAGTGCGCTTGTTGTTGCGCGTGCGATAGCCGAGCGCGGGCTTGCCCCAGGGTGTCTTCGGGCCCGGCAAGCCGATCGGCGCTTTGCCCTCGCCGCCGCCGTGCGGATGGTCACGCGGGTTCATCGCCGAGCCGCGCACCTCCGGGCGCCGGCCACGATGCCGCGACCGCCCAGCCTTGCCCAGCTTGATCACATTGTGCTCAGGGTTGCCCACCACCCCAACCGTCGCCATACATTCGGAGAGCACGCGCCGCAACTCGCCCGAAGGCAGTCGCAGCAAGCTATACGTCCCCTCTTTGGCGATAAGCTGGGCCGATGTCCCGGCCGCGCGCACGATCTGGCCGCCGTGCCCAAGCTGCAGCTCGATGTTATGCACTTGCGTGCCCGTCGGGATCAGCCGCAGCGGCAACGCATTGCCGGGCTTGATCTCCGCCTTCGGGCCGGATTGCACCACATCGCCAACGCGCAGCCCCTGGGGCGCGAGGATATACCGCTTCTCGCCATCCTCGTACTGGATCAGCGCGATGCGCGCCGAACGGTTGGGATCGTACTCGATCGCCAGCACCGTGCCGGGCACGCCGATCTTGTTGCGCTTGAAATCGATGATGCGGTACATCCGCTTGTGGCCGCCACCCCGGTGACGAACCGTGATCCGCCCCTGGTTGTTGCGGCCAGCCTTGCTCTTCAGCGGCCTGAGCAGCGACTTCTCCGGGCGCTTCTTCGTGATCTCCTCGAAGGTGTAGCCCGAGGCGTTGCGCCGGCCCGGCGACGTCGGTTTGTACTGCTTGATCGGCATCGTTCCTACTCTCCCGCCTCTCTCCGACCGCCTAGACGCCGGCGAACAGCTCGATCGTCTGGCCCGGCTCCAACGTGACGATCGCCTTCTTCCACGTACGCGTTGTGCTGGGCAGCCGCCGCGGCCCGCGCCGCTTCGTCTTGCCCTTGACGATCATGGTGTTGACCGAGCGCACCTTGACGTTGAACGCCTTCTCGACCGCCTGCTTGATCTGGATCTTGTTGGCGTCGATGTGCACCTCGAACGGGTACTTGTTCAGTCCGCTCAGCATCGTGCCCTTCTCGGTGATGAGCGGGCGAATGAGCACGGCGTACGGATGGATCTCCTTGCTCATCCTTGTTCACCTCCCGCGGCCGCGGTCGTCACGAGCGGGCGGCGCTGATTCGCACGCTCGCCACCCCAGAGCGCCTCGATGCGTCGTACGGCATCGACGGTCAGCACCAGGTGGCGGTTGCGCAGGATGTCGTACGTGTTGAGGCTATCGGCCGGCATGTACGTGGCGCCTTCGACGTTGCGCGCGCTCAGTTTCACGTTTTCGTCTGGCTGTGCCGTGACGAGGAGCACCGTACGCGTCGCCCCAAGCGCCCGCAGCGGCTCGACGATCGCCTTCGTTTTCGGTGCCGCGACCTGGAGGCCCTCGATCACGATCAGTTCACCATCACGCACCTTCGCGGAGAGCGCGCAACGGATCGCCAGTCGTCGCATGCGCTTAGGCATCGCCTGACTGTAATCGCGCGGTTTAGGACCGAAGACGATGCCGCCATGGCGACGATGCGGGGCGCGGATGCTGCCCTGGCGCGCACGCCCCAACCCCTTCTGGCGCTGGATCTTGCGTGTGCTGCCACGCACCTCACCGCGTGTCTTCGTGCTGTGCGTGCCCCGCCGGCGATTGGCGAGGTACATCAGCACCGCCTGGTGCATGAGCGGAATCCTTGGCTCGAGCCCAAAGACCTGCTCATCCACCTCAATGCTGGAGACCACCTCTCCGGCGAGGTTTTTCACCTGCAACTGCATAGTTGGCCTCTCCTCGGCCACATCGGCCGCGATGCCAGCGTTGCTCTGGATGCCACGCTAACGCTTATGCGGTGCTTTCGCCCGTCGAATGCGCACCAGCCCATTGATCGCACCCGGGACCGCGCCTTTGAGCATCAACACGCCGCGGTCCGGATTGCTCTCCACCACCAGCAAGTTGCGCACCGTCACGCGGCGTGCCCCCATATGGCCCGCCATGCGCTGGCCCTTGAGCACCTTGCCTGGGGTTGTTGTTGCGCCCATCGATCCCGGAGCGCGATGCCGATCCGACTGGCCGTGCGTCTTCGGGCCGCCGGCGAAGCCGTGCCGCTTCACGCCACCCTGGAAACCACGCCCCTTCGAGATCGCGGTGACATCGACGAGGTCGCCGGGCTTGAACAGCTCCGCGGTGACCTGCTGCCCCACCTGCCAGGCGCCAGGATCGTCGATGCGAAACTCGCGCAGGTAGCGAAAGTACGCGCCCGCGCCCTTCTGGTGGCCGCGCTGGGGACGCTTGACCTTGCGCTCCGGAATCTCCTCGAAGCCGAGCTGGACAGCATCGTAGCCATCGCGCGCGGTGGTTTTGACCTGCACCACGCGGCATGGCCCCGCCGCAACGACGGTCACGCCCTCCACCTCACCCGTAGGGGTGAAGCGCTGCATCATGCCAAGCTTTTTGCCGAGTAGTCCTTCGATAGCCATGGCACTACAACTTGATTTCGATATCGACGCCAGCAGGGAGCTGCAGGCGCATCAACGTATCGACGGTCTTGCCCGTCGGCTCGATGATGTCGATCAGCCGCTTATGCGTGCGGATCTCGAACTGCTCGCGCGAATCCTTATCGATGAAGGGCGAGCGGTTGACGGTGAACTTCTGGATACGCGTCGGCAGCGGCACCGGGCCAGCCACAGCGGCGCCTGTGCGCTCCGCCGCCTCGACGATCTGCCGCGCGGACTGATCGAGGATGCGGTGGTCGAACGCCTTGAGACGGATCCGGATCTTCTGCCGTGGCATCGCTCGTTACTCCACGATCTTGGTGACGACGCCGGCGCCGACCGTGCGCCCCCCTTCCCGAATCGCAAACCGCAACCCCTCCTCCAACGCCACCGGCTTGCGCAGCTCCACCCTCATCTCCACGTTG
>Ga0209061_1001309_pt1 | contig 43039 bp, 42 predicted proteins | sample Coa_R1_10_FD_187157 | JGI IMG/M metagenome (GOLD analysis project Ga0209061, IMG submission 187157) | Surface soil microbial communities from Centralia Pennsylvania, which are recovering from an underground coalmine fire - Coalmine... | ecosystem: Environmental > Terrestrial > Soil >...
CCCAGCAGACACCGAGGTGATGCCATGACCCGCCTGTGGACCGAGCTGAGGGCGCCGGAATTCGGCGAGCTCAGCCCCGGGACCGTCGCGATCCTGCCGGTCGGTTCGGCCGAGCAGCACGGCCCCCACCTGCCGCTGAACACCGATTTCGTGGTCGCCGACACACTTGCCCGCGACGTGGTGGCCGGCTACGGCGACGAGCTCGGCCTGCTCCTGCTGCCGTCGCTCGCGGTCAGCAAGTCCAACGAGCACGCCTGGTCGCCCGGCACGCTGTGGCTTTCGGCCGCCACCTTGCTGACCGTGCTCGACGAGATCGCGCGCTGCGTGGCCGCCACGCCCGTCCGCAAGCTCGTCTTCCTCAACGGGCACGGCGGCAACAGCGCGCTGCTCCAGGTGGCCAGCAGGGACGTGCGGCTGGCGCACGGCCTGCGCACGTTCGTGATGCACCCGTCGGTGCCGCCCGACCAGGGCGGCACGTCGCCGGCCACCGAACTCGGCATGGGCATCCACGCGGGCGTCGAGGAGACCTCGGTGATGCTGCACCTGCGGCCGGACCTGGTGAAGCTGGAACTCGGCGCGCGCAGCGTGCCCGAGCATCTCACGTCCTTCGAGCGGGTCGGGTTCGGCAAGCCGGTTTCGTTCGGCTGGCTGAGCGACGACTTCGGCACCGACGGGACGCTGGGCGACCCCACCGGTGCCACCGCCGAGCACGGCAAGCAGCGGTATGAGGCGATGGTCGCCGCCGCCGCGCGGTCGCTCGCGGAGATCGCCGCGTTCGACCCGCGCCCGCCGCGGTGATCCGGCCCGGTGACGCGCTCCGGGCGCGGCCGCCAGGGCGCGGCCGCACGGGCGGGCCGGGCGGGCGGGCCGGGCGGGCCGAGATCGTCGTCATCGGCGCCGGCCACAACGGGCTGACCTGCGCGGCCTACCTGGCGCGGGCCGGGCGCGAGGTCGTCGTGATCGAGGCGCGTGATGAGGTGGGCGGCTGCGCCGCGACCGTGGACGCGGCCGGCGCCCGGGTGAACGTCTGCAACTGCGATCACACCATGGTGCTGGCCAGCGGCATCGTCGAGGAACTCGGCCTGCCGTCATACGGGCTGCGCTACCTGGACATCGACCCGGTGCAGATCGCGGTGGGCTGGGACGAGTCACCCGCCTTCGTTCAGTGGCGTTCGGCGGAGCGGACCGTCGCGGGGCTGGCCCGCACCGACCCCGCCGCGGCCGCCGCCTATCGCCGCTACCTGCGCGAGGCGTTGCCGGCGGCACGGCTGATGCTGGCGGTGCAGGGCAGCCGGGCGAGTACCCGGCTGATGATCGCCGCCGCCGCACGGCTCGGGCTGCGCGGCAGCGGCACGCTGCTGCGCTGGGCCCGGCGGAGCCTGCTCGGCGTGCTGTCCGGCTTCGGGTTCCCGCCTTGGCTGATCGCCGCCGCGGCCACCAGCGGGCCGGCGGTGTGGGGACTGCCGCCGGACGCGGCGGACACCGGGCTCGCCGCCCTCGGGTTCGCCGTCAGGCACCTCGTCGGCGTCGGCCGGCCGGAAGGCGGCAGCGGCGCGCTGCCGGCGGCGCTGGCCGCCTGCCTGCGCGCGCACGGCGGCCAGATCGTGACCGGCGCGCGGGCCGTCGGCGTGACCGTGTCCGACGGGCGGGTCCGCGGTGTCCGGCTGGCCGACGGCGGCCAGGTCGCCGCGGACACCGTGATCAACGCCACCGACCCGCGGACACTCCTCGTCGACTGGCTGGACGGCGTGCCGGCCGCTGCGAAGACGCGCGCCCGGCACGCCGCCCGGGCGCGGCGGGAGGGCTATGAGTCGAAGGTGGACGCGGTCGCGGGCACCCCGCCGCTGCCGCGGGCCGTGGCGGCGATCGACCCGGATCTGCTGCCCGCCGCCCTGCGCAACGTGCCGACGATCGTGATCAGCCCGGCGCCGGCCCAGCAGATCGCGGCGGCCGCCGCCCTGCGGGACGGGCTCGTCAGCGACCCGCCGATGTTCCTGGTCAACACCCCGTCGGTGCGCGACCCCGCGATGCGCCCCGCGCCCGGCGCCCACGTGGTGAGCCTGGAGGTGCTCTGGACCCCGTACGCGCTGCGCGGCGGCTGGGCGGGGTCGGCGGAGCCACGGCGGTGGCTGGAGCGGCTGGCGTCGGCGTGCGAGCCCGGGCTGCTCGACTCGGTGCGGGCCTGGCGGGCGATGACACCGCCCGACTACGAGCGCGAGTTCTCCATGGACCGTGGCTACGCGCCGTCCTTCCCCGGCGGCCTGCTCGCGGCGCTGACCGGACGGCAGCCCGAACTGAGCCGCTACACCACGCCGGTGCGCGGCCTGTACCTGACGGGCGCGGCTACCTTCCCCGGCGCCGGCGTGTGGGGCGCGAGCGGCCGCAACGCCGCCGCGGTGGTGCTCGCCGTCCGTCCCGCCACGTGACGCCCGCCCGTTGGACCGGAGACCCCGGCCAGGCGGCGCCCCCGCCCGGCCCGCGCCGCGGGGCCCGCCGCGGCCGTCACGGGAGCTTCCCCGGGTTGAGCAGGCCGTCGGGGTCGAAGCGGCGGGCGGCCTCGCGGACGCCCGCCAGCCGGAGGTGGTGCAGCACCCAGGTGTGCGGGTCGTCGACGTAGACCTCGGCCCGGGCCAGCTCTTCCATCTGCCGGTACAGCGCGTCGGGGCCGTCGTAGCGGAGGAAGAGCATCGCCACCCAGTCCCGGCCGCGGGCGGTGCGGAATCCTTCCAGGTGGATGAGCGACTCCGGGACCAGGGCCGCGACCTCCGCGCGGCGGCGGGTGAGGCCGGGGCCCATCGCCTGGAGGTGGGTGAGTTCGGGCCGCATCTTGCGCACCCGGTAGGTGGCGTGGTTGTAGGACATGGATGTGATCAGCGCCGCCCCCTTGGGGCGCACCGCGTCGACCCGTCCGCCGTTGCGCTCGACCATGCCGGTGGCCGCCGGGACGCTGTCGGCCGTGACGATCCCGCGGACGCTGACCCGGCCGGCCGGCAGGGCCGCGTCCACCGGGCGGTAGGTCGCCACGATCCCCGCCTCGTCCAGGGACAGCAGCCGCGGCGTCGGCTCCAGGCCGAACAGCTCCGCGCCCGCGGCGAGCGCGCTGTCCAGGTCGGGGAACGAGGCGAACAGGCCGGTCCAGGTCCTGGCCGGCTTGAGTTCCACCGTCGCCTCCGCGATCACGCCGCTGACGCCGAACGCGTGCGCCATCGCGGTGTTCTCCGGGAACGGCACCGTGACGGGGGTGGCGTCGTCGGTGCAGGGGACGACGAGCAGCGAGCGCATGTAGCCGTCCCAGATGGCCCCGTTGGCGATCGAGCCGGTGCCGCCCGACCCGCCGGCGAGGAACCCGCCGATGGTGGAGCCGGCCGTCGACGGGAGGATCGCGAGTTCCTGGCCGGTCCTCCTGGCGGCCTTCTCCATCATGACGAACGACGCGCCCGCCTCCGCGGTGATCTCGCCGTCGCCCACGCCGATGATCCGGTTCGCCCGGCTGGTGTCGATCACCAGGCCGCCGTACAGCGGGATGGCCTGCCCGTAGTTCCCCGTGCCCTGGCCGCGCACGGTGACCGGGACGCGGTGCCGGTGCGCCGCGCCGACCGCGGCGGCGATGCCGGCCGAGTCCCGCGGCCTGGCGACCACGTCGGCCACGCCGCCTGGCAGCAGCGGCGCGAGCACCGGGCTCATGTGCGCCCAGTCGGCGGACGCGGCCAGGCGAGCGGCCTCGTCGGTGCGCACGGCTCCCGGGCCAAGCTCCTTCTCCAGGTCGGCTGCGAGGGATTCGATGATTCCGAACGGAATCGGGGTGACTGGGGGGAGCACGGCCCGGGCGAAGCCGGGGAGCGCGCGCTCCCCGGCCCCGCCGCGGCCGGCTGCCAGGCTGGTGTCAGGCATGGTCCGGCTATTTCAGGCTGATCGACGGGTCGATGAACTGGTTGGTGACGATGTCGGACGGCTTCAGGCCGGGCAGGGTCTGCTTGCCCTGCCTGGCGTAGATCGGCACCAGGATTCCGATCAGATGCTGCACCCGGGGGATGTAGAACGCGCCGAGCGTGCCGTCGGGGGCGTTGCCGGCGATGCCGAGCTTCCTCATCGTCGCGACCGCGTAGTCCGCGGTGCCCTGGGTGTAGACCCAGCCGTTGTTGTACGCGGCGACCAGCCGGAGGATGAGCTTCTCCACCGGCTCCGGGTTCGCCATGTAGTCGGCGATCGCCTGCTGCATGATCGGCACGAGCTTTCTCAGGCAGGGCGCGAGAGCCGCGAGCTTATCCTTGCGGACGGCGATCTCCTGCTGGTAGAAGTTGAACCCGGTGTCCGCGATCAGCTGGTACTTCAGCGGCTTGTCCCAGGAACGGACGTCGTGCGACCAGATGTACGGCTCGGCGGTCGCGAAGCCCTGGACCGCGTACTGGCCGCCGGAGGCGACGAAGGCCGTCGGGGTGCCGTCGTAGCTGCCGTCGACCTGGCTCTGCTTCAGGATGCCCTTGCCGATCAGGTAGTCCATGTACGAGGCGCCCTGGTAGTAGAGCACCTTGGCGTTGGTCTTGCCGATGTCGGCGATCGTCTTCCAGGTGGGGTGCGCCTGCGGCGACCACTGGAGGATCTGCGGGCTGATCTCCAGGCCGGCCATGACCGCGACGGTGGGCTGCGTCTTGGACAGCGCGATCTGCTCGTCGGTGCCGACGTAGCCGAGGGTGATCGAGGAGTCCTTGTACATCTGCGAGCTGACGGTCTGGTAGCCGATCGCCGGGCCGCCGGCGCGGATCTGGAGCCGTACCCCGGTGTCGATGCCGCCGTGCGCGACCAGTTCGCCGGTGACGGACTTGGCGCTCGCGTCGATCGACGGGCTGGGGCCGAGCAGCTCGTACTGGCCGCCGTGCTCGGCTTCGGGGTTCCAGTCGGTCTGGAGCACGATCGTCGACGGGCAGCCGGCCGCCTTCAGGTTGTCCGCGGCGGGGATGGCGGCTGAGCCGCCGGAGGCCGCCTGGCTCGCACCGCCGCCGGCGGCGGTGCCGCTACCGCTGCTTGAGCATGCCGCCGCCGTCATCGCCAAGGCCGCGGCCGCCGCCGCGGCGGCGGCACGCCGGGATCTTCCTGGAATCATTCGCAAGGGTGTACGCAAGGGTGTACTCCACTGTGGTCAGGGCCGCTCGCGGCCGGGGATCCGGGTGAATCGGAGGGGGCATCTGCGGCCGGCCGCGCTGCCGGCGAAGGGCCGATGCGGGCGGGGCAGCCGGGCTCAGCGGCGCTCGGGGTGATACCAGCGGCCGACGACGCGCCGGGACAGCCAGCCGAAGAAGACGAAGACGGCGATGCCGAGAGCGCTCGCGGTAAGCACGGACGCCCAGAGCTGCTCGCCCTCGGTCAGCGAGGTGTAGACGGACATGTTCGTGCCGAGGCCGGGCTGACCCTGCTTGAAAAAGAACTCGCCGACGATCGCGCCGATCACGGCAAGGCCGGCGGAGACCCGGAACCCGGCGAACATGGCGGGCAGCGCAGCCGGGAACTGAAGCTTCCACAGCCGGGTCCACCGGCTGGCCTTGTGCAGTGAGAACAGGTCGTGCATGCCGTGGTCCGCCGACTGGAGGCCGAACAGCGTGTTGGAGACGATCGGGAAGAACGCGATGATGACCGCCACGATGACGCGGCTGGTCAGCGCGAATCCGAAGAAGAAGCTGAGGAACGGGGTGAGCGCGAGGATCGGCACCGTCTGGAGCACGACCGCCCACGGGTACAGCGCGTTCTCCACCCACTTGGCCTGGCTCATCAGCAGGGCCGTGCCGACGCCGAGGACGATCGAGATCGCCAGCCCGCTGAACGTCACCTCGGCGGTGGTGCCGAGGGCGCTCACCAGCGCGGTGAAGTTGGACCAGGTGAGGAAACCGACCTCAAGGACCCGGTGCGGCGGCGGGAGCATGAACCGCTGGTAGGAGTTGAGCACCACCTCGGAGACGAAGTACCACAGCCCGATGATCACCCCGGCCACGGCGGCCGGCAGCCCGACCCTGGTGCCGAGCGAGGCCGCCGCCGCCCCGAGGCCGCCCGGCCCGGACGGTGCCGCGGAGGCGGCGGCCACCGCCGCCCGTTCCTCATCCGCGGTCCTGACTTCTTCTGGCTTGAGGCTGGTGCCGGTGTCCGCGGTGCTCATCACACGCTCCTCAGATGGCTGGAAACCTCGCCGCACAGCGCGCCGAATTCCGGTGTGTAGCGGAGACCGGGCAGCCGCGGGTATCCGAACGGGACCGGGATGTCCGCGATGACCCTGCCCGGCCGCGGGCTCATCACGACCACCCGGCTGGCGAGGAACACCGACTCGGCGATCGAGTGGGTCACGAACAGCGCCGCGAACGCGCGCAGCCGGTGGGCGCGGAGCAGCTCGTCGTTGAGCCGTTCCCTGGTGATCTCGTCGAGTGCGCCGAACGGCTCGTCGAAGAGGAACACCTCCGGGTCCAGGACCAGCGACCGGGCCAGCGAGGCCCGCATCCGCATGCCGCCCGACAGCTGGTGCGGAAGGTGCCGCTCGAAGCCGGTCAGGCCGACCAGTTCGAGCGCCGCCGCTATCTTCTCCTCGCGCTCGGCCTTGTCCATCCTCTCCAGCTCGGCGAACAACGCGACGTTCTGGCGGACGGTACGCCACGGCAGCAGGGTCGCGTCCTGGAAGACGTAGCCGAGCCGCTTGGTGCCGACCTCGACGCTTCCGCCGGTGATGTCGTCGAGGCCGCTGGCGATGCGCAGCAGCGTGCTCTTGCCGCAGCCGGAGGGACCGACGACCGAGACGAACTCTCCGGGCGCCACCTCCAGGTCCGCGCCGGCGAGCGCGGTCGTACCGCCGGAGAAGCGCTTGGTGACGCCGGAGAAGCGCAGCGCCGGCGCGCGGGTGGCCGTGGTCATGAGGCGGCTCCTTCCAGTTCTGGCGGGGTCGCCGCCCGGCCCTGGCCGGGCCCTGCCTGATCAGGGCCGGGCGGATGCGGCCGGAGCCGATGCGGCTCGCGCTGGCGGGGCCGGGCGACCTCGGCGCTGACGGTGGTCCGGGCGACGACCCGGCCGGCCCGCCACACGGTGCGCTGCGCGCTCGCGGCGCCCAGCGCCTCCAGCGCGTCCCCGCCGGGCATCGCGACCAGGTCGGCGGGGTATCCGGGGGCGATCCGCGCCGGGGGCAGGCCGAGCGTGGCCCGCGGTGCGGCGGTCACGGACTCCAGCGCGGCCGCCGGGCTGAGATGCCCGCAGGTCACCATGAGCGCGGCGACTTCGAGCGCGTCGCCGCGGCCGACCGGGTGGAAGGGGTCGCGCAGGTTATCGCCCCCTGCCGCGACCACCACTCCCGCCGCTCGCAGCGCCGTGACGGCGGTGAGGCCGCGCGGGGTGGCGGCGGGGTGGCGGCGGCCCTGGAGGTACAGGTTGGTCTGCGGCAGCGCGACGACGGCGATCTTCGCCGCGGCGACCGCTTCGGCCGTGCGCTGCTGCACCGCCGGCTCCTGGACGCCGAGGCTCACGCAGTGGCTGGCGGTGACCCGGTGCGGGAAACCGGTCCGCGTCACCAGGTCGGCCATTGTCGCCAGGGTCAGCATGCGCGGGTTGAGCGTCTCGTCCGTGTGCAGGTCCACGGGCACGCCGGCCTCGCCGGCGGCGTCCAGGCAGACGGCCACGGCGCCGTCGGGATCCGGGTCCAGGTGCGGGCAGCCGCCCGCCACGTCGGCGCCCTCGCGGAGCGCCTGCCGCAGGTCCCTGCCCCCCTGCCCGGCCATCGGGTTCGACACCAGCGCCACCACCTGCACGTCGACCAGGTCCCGCCAGCGTTCCCGCACGTCGATCAGGGCGCCGAGCGCCCGCATGCCCATGGCGCCGCCGACGTCCACGTGGGTGCGCACGATCGTGGTGCCGAGCGCGAGGTGGATGCGGAGCGCGCGCTCCGCGCGGCCCGCGATGTCCGCGTGCGTCAGCGTGCCGGCGATGCCCCGCATCGCCTCGATCGCGCCGGCCAGGTCCCCGGCCGGGTTCGGCGCGCGGGACACGGTCAGCGCCTTGTCCAGGTGGGCGTGCGGCTCGGCGAACGAGGGCATGAGCACCTGGCCGGACAGGTCCGTGTCGCCCGGCAGGCGGACGCCGTCCGCCGGGACGACCCGCGCGATCCGGCCCTCGGCGAGTTCGACGTCGACCAGTTCTCCCGCGACGGTCCGCGCGGACCTGAGCCAGCTCATGTGGTCCGCCTCCCCGGTCCGCGCGGTGCCGTGTCCCGCGCGGTGCCCGCGAGCGGCAAAATGTTCGTCACGCCAACACTGTGCGACCGTGCCGATGACGCGGCGTTTCGCCGTGGTGAAAGCTGCGTTTCGGCGGTCCGGCGTCCTGACGGCCTGACGGCGTCCCGCGGGCCGCGCCCGGCGGGCCAGGCCGGCCCGGCCGGCGGCCTGCTGTTACAGGAGAGGGCTGGCAGGTAAACGTTGAGTTTCGTCTCTTTCGTGCCGTCTAGGCGGTATGTCAGACTCCCTGGACATCAGATCATCAGATGGTCAGGCCAACGGGAGTTGCGGGATGAGCGGGCTCGGCACCTTCGTGCGGCGGTCGGTGAGCGTGAGCGAGGAGATCGTCGCGCACATCGAGACGCTCATCAGCAGCGGTTCGCTCGCTCCCGGCACCAAGCTGCCGCCGGAGCGCGAGCTCGCCGAGGTGCTGCGCGTGTCCCGGGTGTCGCTGCGCGAGGCCATGCACGAGCTGGCCAATCGCCACGTCGTCGAGCGGCGGCCGGGACGCGGCACCGTCGTGCTCGGCGCGCCCGAGCATGCCCGCGCGTTCCGCGACGGGCTGTCGGAGGCCGGGCGGACGCTGCGCGACGTGGCCGAGCTGCGCCAGACGCTCGAACCGACGATCGCCCAGCTCGCCGCCGAGCGAGCCAGCGGCGCGACGCTGCATGCCCTGGAGGGCGTGCTGGCGCGCAGCGCCCGGGCCCTGCCGGCCGGCGAGTCGGTCGAGGCCGACGTCACCTTCCACATGCTGCTCGCCCGGGCATCGCGCAATCCGCTGCTGGTGGGCCTGCTGACGCTCGCCAATCAGTGGACGGCAAGCGTGCGGGAGTTCTCGCACGCGACGCAGCAGGGCCGCCGCGACTCGCACCGGGGCCACCGGCTGGTCTTCGAGGCGGTCCGCCGCGGCGACGGCGACGCCGCCCGCGCCGCGATGCTCGCCCATCTCGCCGGCGTCGCGCTGCTCACCAGGGACGCCTACCCGGCCTCCTTAATCCGCCCTATCCGCTATCTATCCGCCCTATCCGCGCCGCCGGCCTCCAGGCCCGCCGCTTGCGCATCCCGTCAAGCCGTTCCACCTCGTCGTTCATATCGGCCGCTCAACGGAGAGCGATCGGCCCCCGGTCCCCGCCACGCAAGAGAGGTCATATGTTCACACCGCTCTCCGGCCGTCGCGCGCGCGGCACGCTCGCCGCCATGGCCCTGGCCAGCGGCGCGCTGCTGGTCGCCGCATGCTCAGGCTCGCCGAGTCCGCCGGTCCCGGCGGCCAGCTCCGCCGGCGGGAGCTCCGCGTCCGCGGCGCCGGCCGCGGCGGAGAACTTCACCATGCTGCTGCCCTGGTACGCAGACCCGGAAGGCGGCGGCTTCTTCGCCGCCAAGGAGGAGGGCCTGTACGCGAAAGCGGGCCTCAACGTGACCCTCCAGCCCGGCGGCCCGCAGGTGTCCGAAACGACCCTGGTCGCCACCGGCAGGGCGCAGATCGGCTTCACCGACGCCGCCGGCATCGTCGAGGCTCAGCAGCAGGGCATCCCGATCATCGCCATCGGCGCGCTCTACCAGGACAACCCGGTCGGTGTGATGGTGCACTCCTCCACCGGCATCACCAGCTTCCGGCAGATGGCCGGCAAGACCTGGGTCGTGCAGACCGGCGAGCTCGGCCCGGCCTGGGTGCAGAAGCAGGACCACATCAGCTTCCGGACGCAGGCCTACGAGGGCTCGATCGCCGCATTCCTGAAAGATCCCGGCCTGGTGCAGCAGGGCTGGGCGACCAACGAGGCCTTCCAGGCGCGGGAAGCGGGCGTGAAGGTCACCTTCATCCCGTTCTCCGCCTCCGGCTTCAACCCCTACAACGACGTGTTCTTCACCTCGAAGTCCTTCCTCGCCACGCACGAGGCGGAGCTGAGGAGGTTCCTCGCGGCCAGCATGCAGGGCTGGCGGGACTACATGGGGAACATCACCGTCGCCAAGGCCGCCAACGCCGCGCTGCTGAAGGCCAACAGCCAGCAGACCAGCAAGAGCGTCTGGTTCGCCTGGGACAAGGAGCGCCCGTTCATCACCTGGGGGGACGGCAGGGCTCAGCTCGGCGCGATGACCGCCGCCCGCTGGTCCAGCTTCCTCGGCCAGCTCCTCGCGCTCGGCCAGATCAAGGCCAAGCCGCCGCTGAGCAGCCTGTACGACGCGTCGCTGCTGCCTAAGATCCCGGCTCCGGCGTCCCTCCCGCCTGCCCCGGCCGGGGCGTACTGAGCGGCGCCATGACACATGCGGACATCCCGGTGCGGGCTGCCGCGCGGCCCGCGCCGCGCCCGCTCGCGGAGTTCATCAAGGCCGAGAAGGTCTTCGGCAACGGCTTCCGCGCGCTGGCCCCGATCGACCTGGTCCTGCCGGCCGCCGAGATCACGGTGCTCGTCGGCCCGTCCGGCTGCGGGAAGACTACCCTGCTGCGGATGGCGGCCGGCCTGACCGCGCCCACCGGCGGGCGGCTGGTCAGGCACACCGACCGGATGTCGTACGTCTTCCAGGACCCGACGCTGCTCGCGTGGCGCACCGTGCAGGCCAACGTGGAACTGGTCGCGAAGCTGCAGAAGGTGCCGCGGGAGCTGCGCAGGGAGCGGGCCTCGCGGGCGATCGACATGACAGGCCTCGCCGGCTTCGAGAAGTCCTATCCGCGGGAGCTGTCCGGCGGTATGCGGATGCGCGTCTCGCTGGCCCGCGCGGTGACCAGCGACCCCGAACTGCTGCTGATGGACGAGCCGTTCGCCGCGCTTGACGAGTTCACCCGCGACAAGATGGGCAGCGAGCTGCTGCACATGTGGCGCGTCAGGGGGCTGACGGTCATGTTCATCACCCACTCGATCCCGGAAGCGGTCCGGCTCGGGCATCAGATCGCGGTGCTCGGCACCCGCCCGGGACACCTGATCGGAGTGGTCCGCTCGCCGAGCCCGCCGAGCCCGGACCCGGACGCGGAGCGGGATGAGGCGGCGCTGCACGAGTTCGCGCTGCACATCACCGGCCAGCTTGGAGGCGTGCGCGCATGACTGCCGCCGGCACGGCGGAATCGGCCGTCACGGAGGTCAGGGCCGCCCGGCGGCCCCGGGGGAAGAAGCTCGCCGGGGTCGTCCTGCCGCCGGCCGCGGCGCTCGTCACCGGCGTGGTGCTGTGGGAGCTGATCACCGTGATCTGGTCGGTGCCCGGCTACCTGATGCCGTCCCCGCTGACCATGGCCAGGACCGTGAAGGACGACCTGCCCGCGATGTGGACGCCGACCCTGGTCACGCTCCGCGAGTCCTACCTGGGGTTCGTCATCGCCGGCGCCGCCGGCGTGCTGTGCGCCCTGGTGATGGCCCGGTGGCGGCTCTTCGAACGCGGGCTTTTCCCCTACCTGGTCATCGTGCAGACGCTGCCGATCGTTGCGATCGCGCCGTTGTTCGTCGTCTGGCTGGGCGCGGGCCCGCTCACCAACACGCTGGTCGGCGCCATGATCGCGCTGTTCCCTGTCGCGGCCAGCACCCTGTCGGGGCTGAAGTCCACCGACAGGAACCTGGTCCAGCTCTACACCATGGCGGGCGCGCCGCCGCGCGTGCAGCTGCTGTCGCTGCGGCTGCCCGCGGCGCTGCCGGCGATCCTGACCGGGCTGCGGGTCGCGGCCGGGGCGTCGGTGATCGGCGCGATCGTCGGCGAGTTCGTCGCCGGCGTCGGAGGCGGCCAGGGCGGTCTCGGTTACGTCATCACCGAAAGCGCCGTCCAGCTCCAGACGCCGCAGCTGTTCCTCGCCGTCCTGCTGGCCAGCGTCGTCTCGCTGGTCCTGTTCACCATGGTGGTGATCGCCGAACGGCGGCTGCTGAGGCGCTGGCACGAGTCCGCGCTGCCGGCTGACGAGTAGCGGCTGACGGGTGGACCGATAGCGGCGACGGGCGGGCCAGCCCGCGGGGACGACAGGGAGAATGAGAAAGGATTGAGACCGTGACAACGCATTTGCGGGCCGGCGCATGACCGCGCTGACCGTCGTGAACGCCCTGCTGCTCACGATGGCCGACGGCCAGGACCCGTTCCACGGCTGGCTGACGGTCGGTGAGGACGGCCGGATCACGGGCATCGGCCCCGGCCAGCCCCCCGCGGGGGCGGGCGGCGGGACGGGGCGGGCGGCCGGGGAGGTCCTCGACGCCCGCGGCCGGATCGTCGCGCCCGGCTTCGTCTCAGCGCACAGCCACCTGCACACATCCGGCATGCGCGGCATCGCCGCGGACGAGCAGCTCTACCCGTGGGTCCGCGCCTGCGTCCGGCTGGCCATGGGGGCGGACCCGGACGACATGTACTGGTTCGCGCTGCACGGCTGCCTGGACTTCCTGGCCAGCGGGATCACGTCCGCCTTCAACTTCCCGCAGAGCGAGGTGCTGTCGCTGTATGACCCCGCAACCGGCTCCGGCCCTCCCGTCCGGAAGGACGAGACGTTCCTGACCAGGCAGTTCGACGCCATCGCGGACAGCGGCCTGCGGGTCATGGGCGCGATCAGGCTCGACGACGAACCCGGCGGCCAGGGGCCGGACGACGCGCGGGTTCACGAGCGGTTCGACCGGCTGGCCGCAGCGCAGGCGGACCGCATCCCGGCTGCCCAGCATCTCGGCACGGCCGTCTACGGTGCGGTGCAGTGGTCTGCCGGGCCGCGCACCGCGCGCCTGGAAGCCGAGGTCATGGCCAGGCACCGCATCGTCAACCAGGCGCACTTCCTGGAGACCTCGGAAGACCTCGACGCGCAGCGCCGCAAGTTCGCCTGGTACGCCGACGCCGGGGTCCTCGGCGAGACGATGATCTTCGGCCACTTCGTGCATCCCACCGACGACATCGTCGCCGCGGTCGCGGCGAGCGGCGCCCGGGTGTGCTGGCAGCCGACATCCAACGGCCGGCTCGGCTCCGGCGTGGCCGACATCGTCCGCTACCGCCGGGCCGGCATCCTCGTCGGCGTCGGCCTCGACGACCAGTCCTGCACCGACGTCTCCGACCCCTTCGCCAACATGCGCCTGGGCATGTACGCGCAGCGTGCCCGCTACACTGACCCGTCGGTGCTCACCGCCCGGGAGATGCTCCGCCTGCACACCCTGGGCTCGGCCGAGGTGCTCGGCGTCGCGGACCGGGTCGGATCGCTCGCCCCCGGCCGGTACGCCGACTTCCTGGTCGTCGACCCGGCCAGGCCCGATACCGGGCCGATGTGGGATCCGTACGCCACCTACGTCCAGGCCTGCGGGCTGCGCAACCTGGACGAGGTACGGGTGGGCGGGCGGCTGGTCAGCAGCCGCGGCGGCAGCGAAAACCCCTTGTCCGCGACGGCCGCGGGCGAACTCCACGCGCGCGTCATCGCCTCGGCACGGCGGGCCGGTATCACGCCTCCCGTCTCTCCGCTCTGCCGGCGGGCAGCGGCGGGCGGCGTGCCCGGCGGGAAGCGGCCGGCCGGGAAGGCGGGCCGGTGACCGCCGGCAGGGAAGGCGGGCCGGTGACCGCCGCCCGGATCAGGCGCGCCGGCCTTTCCGGCACAGGAGGCTGGCCACGATGACATCGGACAAGATGAGCATGCCCGGGGTGCCGGTGCACAGCCCGCACCCCGTTCCCGCCGGCGTGCTCGAAGCGTTCTGGCGCTACGACGCCGCGCTGCTCGCCAACGACCGCGCGGTGCTCGACGAGCTGTTCCTGAAGGGACCCGGCACGCTGCGCGGCGACGGGCGGGTGCTGCTCGTGGGGCACGACGCGATCGCCGGCTTCCGTTCCGGCCGCGCCGTCGTCCCCACCAGGAGGGTCGCCGAGCTGCACGTCCGCGTGCTGGCACCAGGCGCGGTGCTGATCATGGCACGGACGGCGGACGGCGAGGCAGCCGGGCTCCAGACGCAGGTCTGGCGGCAGACCGCCGACGGCTGGCGGGTCGCCGCCGCGCACGTCAGCCCGCCGGCCGCGGCGCCGCGGGCGGCACCGGTCGATCCGGCCGTGTGGCGGGTGGCCGGCGTGCCGCTCGCCCCGCCCCTGGGCAGCGGCCCGCTTGACGGCCTCGGCGTCGCGGTCAAGGACGTGATCGCGGTCGAGGGCCACCCGACGGGCGGCGGCGTGCCCGCCTTCCTGGCCGGGCAGCCGCCGCAGCCGGCCTCGGCCCCGGCGGTCACCGCGCTGCGCCGGGCCGGCGCGCACCTGGCGGGCATCGCGCAGACCGACGAGTTCGCCTACAGCATCGCCGGGTCGAATTCCCACTACGGCATCGCCCCGAACCCGGCCGCCCCGGCCCGGCTCGGCGGCGGCTCGTCCAGCGGCCCGGCCGCGGCCGTCGCCCTCGGGCAGGCCCAGATCGGCCTCGGAACCGATACCGCGGGCTCCATCCGGGTGCCCGCCGCGTACCAGGGGCTTGTCGGTTTCCGCCCGACGCACGGGGCGGTGCCGTCCGACGGCGTGCTGCCGCTCGCCCCGTCCTTCGACACGGTCGGCTGGCTCACCCGCGACGTCGCGACGAGCGCCGCGGTCGCCGCCGTCCTGGTGCCGCCGCGGGCTGACGGGCCTGCCGCCCCCGCCCGGGCGATCAGGCTTCCGCCCGTCGAGCAGCTGGCTGAGCCGCTGGCCCGCGACCTGTTCACCGCCCGCGTCGCCGCGCTCGGGGCCGCCGGGGCGCTGCCGCCGCCGGAACCGGCCGCGCTCCCCGGGGCGGCCCTCGATGAGTGGTTCGCCGCGTTCCGCACCGTCCAGGCCCACGAGGCGTGGGCGGCCCACGGCCGCTGGATCGAAGCGCACCCCGGCAACCTCGGCGCCGACGTCGCCGCCAGGTTCGCCGCGGCCGCCGCGATCACCGACGCCGAGGCCGAGGCCGCCCGCGCGGTCGTCGCGGCGGCCCGGGACCAGATCCTGCAATGGCTTGAGGACGCGATCCTGGTCCTGCCCACGACGCCGGGCCCCGCCCCGCTGCGGACGGCCGGCCCGGCCGAGATCGACGACGTCCGCGGCCGCACCCTCCGCATCAGCTGCCTGTCCCCGATCGCGGGCGCGCCCGCCGTCAGCCTGCCGCTGAACGGCCATGACGCGCCCCTGGGCCTGTGCCTTATCGGCGCGCCAGGCAGCGACCTCGCCCTCCTGTCGGCCGCCGCCCTCCTGCCGCCCGCCCTCCTGCCGCCCGCCCGGCGGCCGTCCGGCCCGGCGGCCGGCGGCGCAGCGGCCAGCAGCGGGCCACTGATCACCGGACCCGGGAGGACACCGTGACCGGGGTACCCCCTGCCCCCCGCGGCGCGCTGCCGCCCCACCGCAACCGGTGGACTATCCCGGCCGACGGCGGCCCGATCGACCTGCGCCGCCCGGCCGTGTCCTGCCCGGCGACGCTTGCCGCCGCGCCGCGCGACATCACGGTCGACCTGGCCCGCACCGCGCTGATCATCGTCGACCTGCAAAATGACTTCTGCGCGCCGAACGGCTGGCTGGCTTCCATCGGCGCGGACGTGTCCGTGCTCGCCGGGGCGGTCGGCCGCAGCGATGCCCTGGCCCGGGCGGCGCGCGCGGCCGGGGTCCCGGTGATCTGGCTGAACTGGGGCAACCGCCCCGATCAGGCCAACCTGCCGCCGGGCGTCAGGCACGTCTACGACCCCGACGGGACGGGGGCCGGCATCGGGCATGTGCTGCCGTCCAGCGGGGCGGCGGTGCTGACCAAGGACAGCTGGGGGGCCGCGCTGACCGCGCCGCTGCGCGCCGAGCCCGGCGACATCTGCGTGGACAAGTACCGGATGAGCGGGTTCTGGGACACCGAACTCGACAGCGTGCTGCGCAATCTGCGGGCCGACACGCTGTTGTTCGCCGGGGTCAACTCCGACCAGTGCGTGTACGCGACGCTGATCGACGCGGCCTGCGCCGGCTATGACGTGGTGCTGGTCACCGACGCGTCGGCGACAACCTCGCCCGGCTACTGCCATGAGGCGGCGATCTACAACACCCGGCAGTGCTTCGGCTTCACGACGCAGACCAGCGCGGTCCTCGGCGCGCTCCTCCAGCCCGGAAGATCGCGGCAGGAAGGTCCGCAGGCGCAGCATGAACAGGAGAACGCCCGTGAGCGGTGAACCCCCCATCGTCCGGCACCTTGAGGACGTCGTCCCCAGGCTCATCTCGCCGGCGGACACCGTCCGGCTCGCCACCCTGGTGCGGCCCGCGGACGGCACTGCCGCCAGCGTCTTCTTCGAGGTGTGGGAACCGGGCGGCAGCCAGCCGCCGAACTCCCACCCGGACTCCGCCGAGATCTTCGTCGTGCTGCGCGGCACCGGCCGGGCGTACAGCGACGGGCACGTCGCCGGGCTGCGGGCGGGGGACGTGCTCGTCCTGCCGCCGGGCTCGGTCCACCGGATCGAGAACACCTCGGCGACGGAGCGGCTTTACGCCGTGACGATCATGGCGAACGATCAGGGCGCGCTCCCCGGCGGCTTCGCCGCCCTCGTCGACCGGGGCATCCCGGTCAGCTGGGAGGACGCCGACCGGGACGCCCTCGCCAGCGGGACCTAGCCCCGTGCCGGGGGCAGGGCCCCAGCCCCGGCCTCAGCCGGTCCCGGGGCACCTGCCCGCGGGAAGCAGCGCCCGGAAGGCAGCGGCCTCCCGCCGGGCTGTCAGGCGGTCTCGTAGAACAGGAAGTCTCCGACCTGGGTGCTGTCAAGCCGGACCCGGTCGGCGATGTGCTCGCGGACCCAGGCGGCGGCCAGCTCGTTGGCCTTCTCAGCCTCCTCCGCCGATTCCCACAGGCTGACCGAGATTATCTTGCCCTCCGGAGTCTCCGCCAGCCCGTAGGCCCTGAAGCCGGCATGGGCCCGGAACACGCCCAGCATCCCCTCCCGGGCCTGGTCAGCGAGTTCCTTGGGTGTGCCGCTGAGCCGGGTGTAGATACCGACGCGGATGTGATCCATCGCTCGCCCCCCCGTAGCGTGAACTGCCATTCTGCGCAGGATCAGGGCGGTCGTGTCAAGGGGGGCCCCGCCGGGGAGCAGGCCGCGGCCCGCGCCGCCGCCGGGGGCGCGCCGGTGCCCGGGAAGCCGGTGCCCGCAAGAGGCGAAGACACGCCCCGTTCCGGATGATGCTCTTGATTTTCCCGCGGAACGGAGGCGGCTGCCTCAGCGCCGGCTCACGGCCACAGCCGGCCGGCGGCCAGCCGTAAGGGCGGCCATGACCTGCGCCTTTTCTGGTACCCGCCGGGGGTATTGACAGTTTCATTAAAAATTCGTTATACCTTTTTTGTCGCTGGCCGACGGTCCTGAGAGAAGCCAAGGGGGGCATCTGATGGACGATTTTGAGGTCACTTCCGCGCCTTCCCATGGCCCGGGACCGGGTGCCGCGGCGGCCGCGGCCCGGGGCCGCGCCCGCCGGCCGGCGGGCGCCGGCTACGCCGCGGCCGCCGCGGTTCTCCTCGCCGGCCTGGCCGCGGGGTGCGGCAGCGCGGCCGGGGGGAACGGCGCGAGCGGCGGCGGCCAGGGAAACCTCGTCATCTGCGAGATCGCCGCCACGTCCGGCCCCTTCGCCCAGCTCGGCACCGATGACGAGCTGGGCGCCACCGCCTGGGCCGACATGGTCAACAAGGCCGGGGGCATCCTCGGCCGCAAGGTGCAGCTAGTGCCGGAGAACGACGCGTCCGACCCGGCCACGGCCGCGGCGCTGGTGCGCAAGTGCGTGACCCAGGTCCACGCCAACTTCATCTTCGGCCCGGAGGAGACGTCGACGGCCAGCGCCGCCATCCCCATCGCCAACAACCTGCACGAGGTCCTGCTCGGCTGGCAGTCGGGATGGGCGGGCCAGGGCATCAGCGACGCCAACCTCCACTCCTACTCGTTCCCGGGCATCGGCGATGTCTTCCACGCGGACGACCTGGCCACCGTCACCCAGCTCATCGTCCCCCGGCACTACACGCGCGTGGCGGTCATCGAGGACAACGCCCCCGGCGGCCTCGGGAACACGCAGTACATGCAGAGCCTCGCGCCGCGGTACGGCTACACGGTGGTGGCCTCGCAGATCACCAACCCCGGGGCGACGGATGACACGCCCCAGGTCCTGAACCTGCTCAAGGCCCACCCGCAGATCATCGTCCTGGGACTGATCCCCGGGCCGGACACGATCACGTTCATCAAGGCGGTCCGGGCCCAGGATCCGGCCATCCCGATCAGCGAGTGCTCCGGCTGCGCCACGTCGAGCTTCGTCTCCGCCGTCGGCGGCCCGTCGGCCATGAAGGACGTCTACCTCATCGGCACGCCGGAGAACGTGCTTTCCGCCCTGCCGGCGGACAGCGCCAACGCGCCCGCCCTGGCGGACACCAGGGCCTACATCGCCGCGATGAAGGCGGCCGGCGAGGGTTCTGCCACCCAGATCGACGAGGGCGGCGAGGGATGGGACACGGGCCGGGAGCTGGCCGCCGCCATCGAGGCGGCCAAGTCCGCCTCGCCCGACGCCGTGAAGAACGCCCTTGAGCATCAGACGCTCGTCACCGGCGGCATCCAGTGCTACTACTGGAAGCGGACGCCGTCCGACTACGCGAACATCACCCAGATCCTGTCGGCGGTGGTGACGGTCGGCTCCGACGGGTCCTTCGACGTGCTCCCGCACGTCGGGAGCTGAGTGCCGATGGCGGCGGCGTGGCCTGGCCGGCAGACGGGGCACGGCAGCGCGGGGCCGGCCGCGGGCGGCCAGGCCTCCCCGGAGGCCGGGAAGCCCCCCGCGCTGGAGATCGAGCGCGTCTCGGTCAGCTACGGCAAGTTCCTGGCGGTCGAGTCGGCGACGCTCTCCGTCGGGGCGGGGGAGTGCGTTGCCGTCATCGGCCCCAACGGCCACGGGAAGTCGAGCATGGTCACCGCTGTCGCCGGCCTCGTCCGCCGGGGCGGCACGGTCCGGGTCTTCGGCGAGACGCTCCCGGCCGGCGACCCCGGGGCCGCGGTCCGGGCCGGCCTGGTCCTCGTGCCCGAGCGCCGTCACCTCTACCCGGACCTCACCACGCGGGACAACATCATGCTCGGCAGCTACAGCCGCACCCGCCGCATCCGGGCCCGCCAGGCGTGGGAGGACGTGTCGGGGGTCCTCGACATGTTCCCCGAGCTGACGCGCCTGCTCGATCAGAAGGCGGGCACGCTGTCAGGCGGCCAGCAGCAGATGGTCGCCATCGCCCGGGCGATGGCCGCGGAGCCGCGGGTCCTGCTGCTCGACGAGCCGTGCCTCGGCCTTGCCGAGGCCGTGGCCCGCCGTGTCTACGACTGGCTCAGCATGATGGCCGAGACCGACATGACCATCCTGCTGGTCGAGGAGAACCCGGTGCATGCCCTGATGGTCGCCGACCGGGCGGTGCGGATGTACAAGGGCCTCGTGGAGCGGCCGGAGGTTGCGCCGGCGTGAGCGAGTTCCTCAACCTGCTGGCCGCCGGGCTCACGTCCGGCGCCATCTACGGGATCTTCGGGGCCTGCCTGGCCGTGTGGTTCCGGGTCTGCAACATCCTGAACCTGGCGGTGGGCGACTTCGCCATGATCGGGGCCATCGGCACGGCGGAGATCGTCCAGCAGGACCACGTCCCGTTCGCCGCCGGGATAGCAGTCGTCCTGGCGGCGGCGGGGCTCGTCGCCTGGTCCTTCGACCGGCTCGTGCTGCACTTCGCCTTCGACCGCCGCGGCGGCGGTCACGGCATCGTGAGCGTCTTCTTCTACACCTTCGGGCTCTCCCTGGTGCTCGAGGGCGTGGCAAAGGCCGTCTTCGGGACGGACGTCCACGGCGCGCCGGAGATCTGGCCCGGGCCGGCCCTTGCCATCGCCGGCTTCCACGTGCAGCGCGCCGGCGTCCTGGTGATCGCCCTCGCCATCGTGAGCGGGCTCGTCCTGTGGGCATACCTGCGCTTCACCGTGTCCGGGCGGGCGGCGAGCGCCTGCGGCGAGAGCGTGCTGGGCTCGCGGATCGTCGGCATCGACAGCGCCCTGTTCCGCCGGCGGATCTTCGTCGCGACGGCCGTGCTCGCCGCCCTCTTCGGCATCGTCGAGTCCCCGCTCTCCGGGTTCACCTACCTGAGCGGCCCCACGATCAGCCTGATCGGGGTCGTCGCCGCGGGGTTCGCGGCATTCCGCAGGCCAGGCCGCGCCGTGGCGGCCGGCCTTGCGATCGGCGTCGCCGAGGCCATGCTCGGCGGCTACGTCAGCACCAGCTACAACGACGTTCTGCTCTACGCCATCCTCTTCGGCATCATCATCCTCCGGCCCGAGGTCCTCGGGCTCAGGACGGCGGCGGCGTAGGAAGGGGATCGCCTGCCATGACCGAACCGGCCGGGACGGCCCCCGGCACAATCGAATCGTCGGTATCGACGGGTCCGGCCGCCGCTGCGGCCGCGGCCCCGCCGCGGGCGGCCGCATACCTGGGCCGCCGCCGCGATCCCGTCCCGCTGTCGGCGGCCGCCGGCATCGCCATCGCCGGCAGCCTCGTCCTGGTCGCCCTCAACGGCTCCTATCTCGGCCTCACCGTGACCACGGGCATCGGGTACGCGGTGGTGACCGTCGGGATGGTGCTGCAGCTCGGCTACAGCCGGCAGCTGGCCTTCAGCCAGTCGGTGTTCATGGGCGTCGGCGCCTACGGCACGGGCGTCCTGGAGACCAAGTACGGCTTCGACTCGGCCGAGAGCCTCCTCGCCGTGATCGCGCTCGCGGCGCTCGTCTCGTTCCTCGTGGGGGCGGTGGTCACCAGGGCGCCCGGCCTGGCGCTGGCGCTGGCGACCCTGCTGCTCCCGCTGTTCATCTACCAGCTGGCGACGTTCTCCGGCTGGCTTGGGTCGTTCTCCGGCATCGACGGCGTGCTGCCCTTCTGGAACGGCCCGACCTATGAGGCGGCCCTCGTCCGCTCGGGGATCGTCTCGGTCCTGCTGCTGGCGCTGGCGACCGGGCTGGTGCTGCGCGTCATGCGCTCCGGGGCCGGCTTCCAGCTCATGGCCATGGCCGAGGACGAGCGGCTCGCCGAGTCCATCGGGGTCAGCCTCCGCCAGCGCCGGCTGGAGGTGTTCGTGCTCGGGTCGGTCCTCGCCGCCGTCGGGGGCGCGGTCCTGGCCAGCACCCAGGGGCTGGTCACACCCGACGTGCTCAGCGAGTCGGCCGAGATCACGCTGCTCATCATGGTGTTCGTGCCCGGGCGCAAGAGCGTGGCCGGCACCATCGTCGGCGCGATCGTCATCGAGTACCTCACCACCAGCACGGCGTTCATCAGCACCAACCTCGGCATCATCGAGGGGATCGTCCTTCTCCTCGTGCTGCTCGTGGAGCCGGACGGGGTGGCGGGCGCGCTGTCCCGGCTGCTGGGCCGCAGGACAGACCGCTGGGCCGGCGCCCTTCGGTCGTGGGGTGCCGCGCGCCTTAGGGCAGAGGCGGCGCGGCTGCGGACAGGGGGAGGCGGGCATGACGCCAAGAACGCCGGCTGAGGCACCCGCCGCTGGCGGTTCCGGGCCGCCGCCGGCAGGCCCGGCGGTGCTGGCGTGCACCGGCATCACGAAGATCTACGGCGGGGTCAGGGCCGTCGACTCGGTGTCCCTCGAGGTTCCCCGCCGGGGGCTGTTCGGCCTCTGCGGGTTCAACGGCGCCGGCAAGTCGACGCTGTTCAGCGTGCTGGCGGGCTCCGTCCGCGCCGACTCGGGCACCGTGCGGATCGACGGGCAGGACGTCACCGGCTGGCCGGCCATGCGCCGGGCCCGCTCGGGACTGGCGCGGACGTGGCAGACGGTCCGCCTCGCCCACGGGCGGACGGCCCTCGACAACGTGGCCGCCGCCTGCCTGCGGGCCCCCGGGCAGCCGATCCTCGGATCGCTCTGGAGAGCCCAGGCGGCGCAGGCCAGGGAGCGGGCCTGGGCCGCCCTTGAGCGCCTCGGGGCCGGTCACCTCGCCGGCCAGCTCGTCGACGGGATGACCCTCGAAGCGCAGCGGCTGACCGAGCTGGCCCGGGCGATCGCCGGCGACCCCAGGGTCCTGCTCGCCGACGAGCCCGCGTCGGGCCTGTCCGCCGCCCAGCGGACCGTGCTCGCCGGGGTGCTCACCGCGATCAGCGAGGACTGCGCCGTCGTCGTGGTCGAGCACGACCTGGACATGCTCACCTCCATCAGCGAGCACATATGGGCCATGGTGGAGGGGCGGCTGGCGTACTCGGGTGACGTCGAGACCTTCCGCTCTTCGCCGGTCTTCGCGAACCTGCGGGGCATCGGGCATGGGTGAGCCGCGCGGCCCGGTGATTGTTGACAATATTGATTGCTTGATGATTGACAACATTATTGACGCGATGAGAAGGTGAAAAACGGCCCGGTACTGACGCCGAACCGGGCCCGTCCCAGCGGAGGTGCGACGTGCTCAAGACGGAAGACAACGAGATCCTGACCAGGGTGGGGCCTGGGACGCTGATGGGCGAGCTGCTGCGCCGATACTGGACGCCAGCGTGCCTGAGCGCGGAGATCCCCGAGCCGGGAAGCCCGCCGGCGCGGGTGCGGCTGCTCGGCGAGAACCTGGTCGCCTACCGGGACACGTCCGGGCGGATAGGGCTGGTGCAGGAGAACTGCCCGCACCGCGGAGCGTCACTGTACTTCGGGCGCAACGAGGACAACGCCATCCGCTGCGTGTACCACGGGTGGGCGTTCGACGTGGACGGCCGGTGCGTGGACATGCCGAGCGAGCCGCAGCCGTTCTGCGAGAAGGTGCGGATGAAGGCCTACCCGACGCACGAGTCGGGCGGGATCGTCTGGACCTACATGGGCCCGCGGGAGACGATGACGCCGTTCCGCGACTTCGGCACCGACGGGCTCGACCCCAGCGAGGTCATCGCGACGAAGCAGCTGACGACCTGCAACTGGGTGCAGGCGATGGAGGGCAACATCGACACGGCCCACATCTCCCACCTGCACCAGTGGAACGGGATCGACGACATCCCCGACGACGGCTCGGACAAGCCGGGCTACCCGTCCAACGCGATGTCGTGGAAGTTCTGGCGCCACGACCGCGCCCCGCGCCTGGAGGTGCAGGACACCTGGTACGGCTACCGCTACGCGGGCATCCGCACCACCCCGAACGGCCACACCCACGTCCGTGTCACCGCCTACGTGGTGCCCTACAGCACGATGGTGGCCAGCATCCCGTTCAGCATCGGCCACGGCCTGTTCGTCCCGATCGACGACGAGAACTGCTGGCGGTACTTCACCGCCCCCAGGACCTGGCGGAACCCGCGCAACCTGGGCGGTGCCAACCTGTTCTCGATCGCCCCGTTCTCCACGCCGCTGTCGACCCGCACCGACGGGACCGGGATCATCCCCCGCCAGTACACCGCCGAGAACGACTACCAGATCGACCGCGAGGTCCAGCGGACCTCGACCTTCACCGGGATCGCGGACTTCGTGAGCCAGGACCTCATGGTGACCGAGTCGATGGGGCCGGTCTACGACCGCACCCAGGAACAGCTCGGCTCCACCGACAAGGCCATCACCCGCATGCGCCACATCCTGATCTCGGCGGCCAAGGGCCTGGCCGCGGGCAAGGAGCCGCCGGCCGTGGGAGGCGGCGACCGGGACTTCCGGTCCATCCGCGGTGCCGAGAAGATCCTCGAGCCAGGGGAGGACTGGCGCGTCCTCGGCACCGCGGACGACCCGGTCGTGCAGGAGGCCGCCGCCGCCACCACCGGCGAGCAGCTGACCGACATGATCGACTGACCGGCCCGGCGCGCCGCCGGCCCGCGCAGGTTGCCGCCGCGCCTGCGCGGGCCGTCTCGTCCCCGACGCCCGGAATACCTGAAAGGCTCCGCCGACCCATGGCCCGGTCCGCGGTGGCGGACCTCGCCGACGCCGGCCCGCCGGGCAGACCGAGCGGGCCGGGCGCCTGGCTGGTCCTTGCCGCCATTCTCCCCGGCATGTTCATGAACGTGTTCGACTTCTTCGCCGTCAACGTCGCCACCCCTCTGCTGCACAGGGACCTCGGCAGCGGGCCTCCGGCCCTTGAGCTGATCGTCGGCGGCTACGGCCTCACCTTCTCCCTGGGGCTGGTGACCGGCGGGCGGCTCGGCGACCGCTACGGACGCCGCCGCGTCTTCTTCAGCGGGATGGCGCTGTTCGCGCTGGCTTCGGCGGCGTCCGGCGCGGCGCCGACGAGCGGCAGCCTGGTTGCCGCCCGCCTCCTTCAGGGAGCGGCGGCCTCGGTCATGGTCCCCCAGGTGCTCTCGATCGTCCGGGTGAGCTTCCCGGCTCGTGAGCGCCGCGTCGCCCTCGCCTGCTACGGGATGACCATCGCCCTGGGGCAGGTCTGCGGCCAGGCGCTCGGCGGGATCATCATGTCGGCCGACATCCTCGGCCTGGGCTGGCGGCCTATCTTCTTCATCAACGTGCCCGTGGCCGCGGCCACGTTCCTCCTCGGCTTCCGCCGCGTCCCTGAGTCCCGGTCGCCGGCCCGGCCCAGCCTCGACCTGACCGGTGTCGGGCTGCTCACCCTCGCCGCCGGGCTGTTGATCATCCCGATCGTCGAGGGCCGGCCCCTTGGCTGGCCGATCTGGTGCTGGATCTCCCTGATCGCCGCGCCCGCCGCCGGCGCCGGGTTCGTGTGCTGGGAACGCCGGGTGCGGGGGAGCCGGCAGCCCCTCGTCGACCTCGCCCTCTTCCGGTCGCGGGACTTCCGGCGCGGGCTGCTCGTGAACGTTACGCTCTACGCGACGATCAGCTCCTTCTTCTTCGTCCTCGGCCTGTACCTCCAGGACGGGCGCGGGGACAGCCCCCTCGCCGCCGGGCTGACGTTCGTGCCCCTCGCCGCGGGCAACTTCGTGGCGAGCCTTTCCAGCAGCGCGCTCGTGGAGCGGTACGGACGTACCACCCTGACCGCCGGGGCGGCCTTGCAGGCCGCCGGACTCCTCATGCTCATCGCGGCGGCCGGCCCCCGGTCGCCGGCGGCCGTGGTGCTGAGCGGGGTGACGGTGTTCGGGCTCGGGCAGGGATTGCTGATCCCGCCGATCATCGGCGTGGTGCTGAGCCGGGTCCCGGCCACGGACTCGGGGGCCGCGGCCGGCGTGCTCATCACCATCCAGCAGATGTCGGGAACCGCAGGGCTGGCCCTGGTGAGCCTCGGCTTCTTCGCGGCCAGCGGCGACGGACACGCCGGAGGCTACGTGACCGGCTTCTGGATAGCGTGCGCGTGCGACGTGGCGCTGGCGCTCGGCTCGCTGGTCCTGAGCCGGCTGCTCGCACCGCCGCAGCGGCCGCGGAGGGCGGCCCCGGCCGCTGCCGCCTCGCAGGCCGCCTCCCCGGCCCGCGGTACGGCTAGGCGTCTGTCAGCTGCTCGTCCGCCTGCGACGGGGCGTGGCTGCCGAGATGCCTGACCAGCGCCCTGATCAGTTTCTTGCGCTCGTCGAGGAGCTGGTCTTCCGGCATGCCCTCGGTGAGGCGCCGGGTCGACTTGGGGAACATCACCGGCCAGAACGTCATCGCGGTGAACGCGAGCGTGAGGACATGCGGGTCGATCTCTTCGTCGATCTCGCCTCGCTCCTGGGCGGCGCGGAACGCCAGGAGGTCGCCGGGCACCGTGCCCTCGGGGTAGGGCGCGCTGTCGTCGCCGCCGTCGAGCGCCTCCCACATGAGCATCCGCGACCACTGCTGCCAGCGCGGCGTCATCGCCACGTCGATGTTGGCAAGCAGCCGGTCGACAAGCGGCTCGTCGGTGACGCCGTGCACGAAGTCCTGGAAGTGCTGTGCCCGCAACCGCTCGCGCACGGCGTCGTAGAGCCCCTGCTTGCTGCCGAAGTGGTAATAAAGGGACCGCGGGCTCACATTCGCCCGTTTCAGGATCCGCTCCACGCGCGCGCCGGCGAACCCGTGCCTGGCGAACTCGCGCATAGCGGCCCGGAGTATCCGCTCGGCTGCCCCCGCCGGTACCTTGCCGTTCCTCGATGTGCTGCGATGCTGCACCACGCGTCCAATGATAGGGGCGCGAACCCGGCCCGCATCCGGCGGCGCCGGCCCGCATCCGGCGGCGCCGGGCGCGGCCCGGCGGAGCCGGGCGCGGCCCGGCGGACACGGCTCCCTGGCCACGCGAAATCCCCCTGGTGTCACGCGGGTCCCGGAGGCCGCAACCGCGCGGCGTAGACCCGCGCCGGCTCCTCCGGGTCGCCTTGCGTACCGGGAGTTCATGGCGGCATAGGTGATCTTGTCGTAGCTCGCCGCGTCTGCCATGTACTTCGCGCCGCCGTTGACCATGGTCATGACGATGGTCCGGTCGAACGGGCTGCCCGCCTTGATGTCGAGCCCGGTCTTGCCCGACAGCTCCGCCTGCGGGCCGACCAGCGCGGTCTCGCCGAGCTGCATCACGGCGATCGGCACGGCTTCGGTTCCGGCTGGCTGGAAGTCACACCTTCGCACGGGCCGCAGGTCACAGAGGCTGCGCGGCGGGCGCTGCGCGTGAACCTCGACGGTATTGTGGACCACGCGCAGCACGATCCCGCCATCGCCGGGCGCGATCCGCTCGCTCACCTGCACCACCCCGGTGCCGAGACGCTCCCGAGGAGATCGGCCAGGAGATAGCCGGCCTCACGCACGTCCGCGCGCGACCAGTTCCCGTTCTTGCCGAGGGTGTAACGGTTAGCGGTGAGATACGGTGCCTGGTCCCCTGAGATCCGGGCGCGCCGTCGACGTCTCGGCGGCCTCATCTTCGCTGACGGCTGGCCGGAAGCGGGTCCCCCCGGGCAGGGATCCTCTGCACGGGCACGCCGTTAGGCTGGTATGCGAGGCTGATCGCGGGAGGGGACCGCGGGAGGGGACCGCGGTCCGCGGCGGAGGGTATCGCGGGAGGGCGGGAATGAGCGCTGCACCGGTGTTCCGCCTGCCGGGCCTGGACGGCGCGGCCATGCCGCCGCCGGTGGCCGCGCGCCTGGACGCGCTGCGGCGGCGCCTCGGCGACGCGCTCTTCGCCCGCGTCGCCGGCCCCGAGGGGCCGGCTAACCGGGCACGTTTCAACGCCGCGCCGGGGCCGCGATGGTTCGCGCCCGACCGCCCGATCCGGCGCGTGCACGGTGACGCCGCGATGTTCGTCGGCGGGCTCCGCGCGCTGCTGTTGCAGTCATTGCACCCGCAGGCGATGATCGCCGTCGCGCAGCACTCCGACTACCGCCGCGACCCATGGGGCCGGCTGCAACGGACCAGCACCTTCCTGGCCGCCACCACGTACGGAACCGCCGCCGACGCCCAGCGCGCCGTCGACCGCGTCCGCCGTGTCCACCGGCACATCACCGGCACTGGCCCGGACGGCCAGCCGTACCGGGCCGACGACCCGCGGCTGCTGCGCTGGGTGCACGTGGCGGAAACCGACAGCTTCCTTCGCTGTCATCAGCGCTATGGCGCACAGCCGCTCGATGGCGCCGGGTGCGACGGCTATGTCGCCGACGCCGCCCGCATCGCGATGGCCCTGGGGGTGCCCGACCCGCCGCGCACGCGGGGAGAACTCGCCGCCGCCATCGGCGAGTACCGGCCCGAGCTGCGCGCGACGCCGCAGGCCCTGGAAGCAGCCCGGTTCCTGGTGTGGAACCCGCCGCTCCCGCTGCTGGCACGCGGCCCGTACGCGGTCCTGGCGGCGGCGGCGATCGCCGAACTCCCCGGCTGGGCCCGGCGGGAGCTGCGGCTGCCACGGCTCCACGTCGCCAGGCCGGTGCTGGTCCCGGCGGCCGGCCATGCGATCGTCGGCGGCGTCCGCTGGGTCATGCGCGCCCGGCGCTAGGCGGCCACCGTCGGCGCGGCCGCCCCGGCCGGTGCCCCCTCGGCCCCGGCCGGTGCCCCTCCGCCCGGCCAGTGCCCCTCCGCCCGGCCAGTGCCCCCTCGGCAAACATATCGCGTTACGATAGAGATATCTCAGCGGATGGCGGTGCGGCGATCCGGATGCCCGGCGGGGCATGGCCGATCCGGGCGGGCCGCCGCGGCGCGCCGCACGTGGAGCGGAGATGAGGGCGATGAGCCTGAGCGAGCGGGACCGGCAGGCCCTGGCTGCTATCGAGGACCAGCTCGCCAGCTCGGATCCCGGGCTGGCCGCGATGCTGGCCTGCTTTTCCCGGCTGACCGCCGGCGAGGACATGCCGGCCCGGGAGAGCATGCGCCCGCGCCAGCGGCTGAGCTGGGCGCAGCGGACGCTGGCACTGTGGCTGGCTATCACCATGGCCCTGATCGGCGCCGCGATGGCCGCCCGGCACGCCGGCGGCACGCGGGCGTGCCCGGTCTGGCCGACGGCATGCGCCGCGCAGCGGCTGGCGCACGTCACCCAGCCCGCGGGACGCTGATCCGGGCCGGCCACAATCGGCTCATGGTCTCTGAGATCTTCGACCCCGACCGGTGGCGTGCCGTCGAGGGGTTCGCCTTCACCGACATCACCTATCACCGTGCCGTCGACTCGGGAACCGTCCGCGTCGCCTTCAACCGGCCCGAGGTCCGCAACGCCTTCCGCCCCCATACGGTCGACGAGCTGTACCTCGCCCTGGACCACGCCCGGATGTCCAGCGATGTCGGATGCGTGCTGCTGACCGGCAACGGACCGTCGCCGAAGGACGGCGGGTGGGCGTTCTGCTCCGGAGGCGACCAGCGCATCCGCGGGCGTGACGGGTACAAGTACGCCGACGGCGACACGGCCGGCGCCGTCGATCCGGCGCGCAGCGGTCGCCTGCACATCGTGGAAGTCCAGCGGCTGATCCGGTTCATGCCGAAGGTCGTCATCTGCGTGGTCCCCGGCTGGGCGGCGGGCGGCGGCCACAGCCTGCACGTCGTCTGCGACCTCACCCTCGCCAGCCGCGAGCACGCCCGCTTCAAGCAGACCGACGCCGACGTCGGCAGCTTCGACGGGGGCTTCGGCTCGGCCTACCTGGCCCGCCAGGTCGGCCAGAAGTTCGCCAGGGAGATCTTCTTTCTCGGCGAGGCCTACGACGCCGAGGCGGCGTGGCGGATGGGCATGGTCAACGCGGTCGTGCCGCACGCCGACCTGGAGACCGTCGCGCTGGAGTGGGCGGCCAAGGTCAACGCCAAGAGCCCCACGTCGCAGCGGATGCTGAAGTACGCGTTCAACCTCATCGACGACGGGCTCGTCGGCCAGCAGGTGTTCGCGGCGGAAGCCACCAGGCTCGCCTACATGACCGATGAGGCGGTCGAGGGCCGGGACGCTTTCCTGGAGAAGCGTGCCCCTGACTGGTCACGGTTCCCCTATTACTACTGAACGCCGCAGGCGCCGCCGCGGGCCCGCGGCGGCGCCTGCGGAGCAGGACGGACCACAGCAGGGCGGCGGGCGGCAGAACACCGCTGTGGCGCGCACGCCCAGCGTGATCCCGGCCAGCGCCGGGCCGCCGGGCGCATAAACCGGGCAATCCGGGGTAGCCGTCCGCCATGGTCGCGATAAGACGCTGGGTCACCCGGCGGCGGAAGGTCCTCTGGGAGGAGCCGGCGCTCCCGAAGTTCGTGAAGATCAACCCGGCCAGCCCGCCTGGGTCAGCGGAAGGGCTGCAGCCCGGAGACCTGTCGATGGCGCTCGCCATCGAGGAGTTCCTCCAGACGGAGGAGAACGAGGGCGGGGAAACGGTATAGCCAGCCTCCCGGCGAAGCCGGGTAAGGCCGGTGACCTGTGTCTCCGCCCGGCCGGCGAGCCTCGGTTCCGGCGGCCGCCGCCGCGGGGCCGGGCCGGTCCCGTTTAGGGTATTGAACTGGGACTTTACCGGGAAAGAACTACGCGGATACGGGATGTGCTGACGGGGCCGGGCGCCGCAGGCTGGCGGGGAAGGCAGTGAACGGGGGACGCATGACCATTCCCTACATTCCGCCCCAGCGCAGTGCCGCACCGGTGACTGCGAACTGGCGTGCCCATGCCGCGTGCAGGCACGCCGATCCCAAGCTCTTCTTTCCGGCCGGCGCCGGCAGGGCCGCGTCGGCCCAGGCCGAGCGGGCCAAGCAGGTGTGCGCCGGCTGCCCGGTGCGCAACCCGTGCCTTGACTGGGCGCTCGCCACGGGGCGGGAACTCGGCGTCTGGGGCGGTGCCGCCGCGGAGGAACGGCGCGCGCTGCGCGCCCGGCGCGCCCGCGCCTTATCCGCGCGCCGTGTGCGCTACCACGACCCGGGTCAGCTCGACCCGGGAGGCCACGCCCAGCTTGCGGAAGATCTGCCGCAGGTGGTAGTCGATCGTGTGCCGCGAGAGGTATAGCCTGGCGGCCGCCTCGCGGTTAGTGGCGCCCTCGGCGATGACGGCCGCGACGATGCGCTCGGCGGGGGTAAGGCTGTCCCAGGCCGGCCCCGGGCCGCGCACCGCGGGCGGCTCCCCGGCCGGATCCGTCTCCGGCGCCAGGTACAGCAGCGCTCCCGCCGAGATGTCGTTGTCGTCGACCCGGCTGGCCCGGACCGTCACGGTCTGCCCGCCGGACAGGCGCAGCCGGGACGTAGCGTGGTCCACCGCGTGCAGCGCGCCGGACGCCCACTCCCACAGCAGCGCCCGGTCGGCCTGGCTGACGACCGCGACGGCGGCGGTGTTGGTGAGCATGGCACGCGCGCTGACGGCCGCCAGCGGTCCCCTCGCCTGCCGCCGGACCCGGAGGAACCGTTCGAGCAGCGCGCGGTCGGCGCACGCGGCGGCGCCGATGAGCCGCTGCTCGACTTCCCGCGCGGCGTGCTTGACGAACGCGATCATCAGCGGGCTGGCGGTCTCCGCCGTGGCGGCGAGCGCGACCGTGCCGCGAACCCGGCCGGTCCGCAGGTCGGTGACCGGCGCGGCGGCGCAGACCATGTGGGTCAGCGTGTCCGCGTAGTGCTCGCCCTCCGCCACGAGGGCCGGCTCCTGCCGGCTCAGCGCGACCGAGATCGCGGTCGTGCCCACGTCCTCCTCGCCGTAGCGGAAGCCCGGCGCGAGGCAGAGTCGATCGAGCCTGGCGCGCAGGGACGCGTCGGGCGCCCTGCGGTCGACGATGCAGGCCTCGTGGTCGGACACGAACAGGCTCACGCCCGTGCCCGCGAGGTCGCCGCTGACCGCGTCGGCGACGGGGGCCGCCGCCAGGCTCAGCATGCTGGCGTGCGCTGTCTCGGCGCGCGGCACGCTGAACCGGTCCGGGCGCAGTCCGTATGCCATCGAGCGCCGCCAGGAAGACGCGATCTCCGCCCGCAGCGGACCCGGCCGGGCGCCGTCGGCGAACAGCTTCTCGCGTGCCCAGATCAGCCGGCGGCCGTTCCGCATGATGCGCAACGCGCCTGGTGCGGTCTTCTCCATGCTCAGCCGGGGCGCCGCGCGGTCACGGCAGCCGTGGGCGGGGCCGGCGGGCGGGGTGCTGTCTGCAACGGATAGGGCTCCTCCTGTGCGTGACGGTCGCTTCGCACCCAGTGAATGCGCTATCGAATTATGCGTCCAATGAGCATTCTGTATAATTCTGATGACGTAAAGTCATGAGCTGCGCGCGCCGGGCATCGCGCGGGCGCGTTGTGAAACGGGCAGGGTGAAACGGGCAGGCGCGGGGCGGGCTCCCGTCTCCCGGGGTTTCGCGTTATATCGTGGGTATGGGCTGAGGAGGTGGCTGCGATGCGAGAGTTGGCGGCGCTGGCGTTCGGGAGTGAGCCGGGGAAGCCGCGTGCCGCGGGAGGGCCGAAGCCGCCGGGGCACCTGCCCTTCTGCGGCGGCGTTCCGGCCCCGGCCGGGGCATGGTGCCAGACCCCGCCGGGCGATGCCGCGCTGAAGTGGCTGGACGGCGTGCTGCGCGCCAGGGGGCGCGGGCCGGGCGCCAGGGGACGCGGGCCGGGCAGGGACGCGCGCTAGCCGGTCCGGGCATCCGGCGCGCGGAGTCCGAACGGCGGCCGCGGGCTGAACGCCATATGTCCGCGGTATGAGCGACAGGCCGCAGCGGTAAACCTGACGCGGACCGAAGACCTGTAATACGCTGGACCCGCCGAGGGAGCCGGATATGGATATCGATGTCATCGTTGAGACCCCGCAGGGATCGCGGAACAAATACGAGATGGATCCCAGGACGGGACGGATCCGGCTGGACCGCATGCTGTTCACCTCGACGGTCTATCCGCTCGACTACGGGCTCATCACCGGCACGCTGGCCGAGGACGGCGACCCCCTGGACGCGCTGGTCTGGCTGGACGAGCCGGCGTTCCCCGGCTGCCTGATAACCGTCCGCCCGGTCGCGGTGTTCTGGATGCTCGATGAGAGAGGCCCGGACGCCAAGGTGCTCACCGTGCCCTCGGGCGACCCGCGGCTGGCCCGTGTCCGCGATCTCGGCGACGTGCCTCCCCACCTCACCGCCGAGATCGGGCATTTCTTCGACATCTACAAGGAACTGGAGCCGGGCAAGTCCACCGACGTCCGCGGCTGGCAGGACCGCGCCGCCGCCGAGCGGGTGATCGAGGAGGCGCAGGCCCGGGCGGCGGGCCCGGCCCGGGAGAGCGCGGAGGCTTTCCCGGGCTAGGGGCGTGCCGGAGATCAAGGTACTGATGTCCGTTTTCCGGCATGCGCCATGTGGTCACCGCGGCCCTGGCCCGGCGGCGGGTTTGAGGCGGGCGGCCGCGAGCGCCGCGCCGGGGGCAGCGGCGTGTCACCGCCGGCCGGGGGAGGATTATCCCGAACGTACGCGCGGTCCCCGCGGTCACCCCATGTGCTTCTGCAGCCGGTCGAGGGTCGCCATCGCGGGCAGCACCTTCTCGACGCTGGCGTTGGGCTCGCGGCCCTCGGCGATCGCCGCGAGGAACTCCCGGTCCTGCAGCTCGATCCCGTCCGCGGACACCGCCACCCCGGACAGGTCGACCGGGTTCTCATCGCCGTCGACGAGGTCGTCGTAGCGGGCGATGTAGGTGCCGTTGTCGCAGATGTAGCGGAAGAACGTGCCGAACGGTCCCTTGTTGTTGAAGGACAGGGCCAGCGTGCACAGCGCGCCGGACGCCGGCGCCTTCAGCCCGATGGACATGTCCATGGCGATGCCCAGCTCCGGGTGCGGCGGCCCCTGCAGCGCGAACACCGGGTCGGCGATCTCGCCGGTCTGGTACTGGAACAGGTCCACCGTGTGGCAGGCGTGGTGCCAGAGCAGGTGGTCGGTCCACGAGCGCGGCTTGCCGAGCGCGTTCATGTTCGTTCTCCGGAAGAAGAAGGTCTGCGCCACCAGGTGCTGGAGCCGCAGTTCGCCGGCGGCGATGCGCTGGCGGATCCACTGGTGGCCGGGGTTGAACCGGCGGGTGTGCGCGGCCATCGCGACCCGGCCGGTCTCCGCCTGCACCCGCGCCAGCCGCCGCGCGTCCGCGAGGTTGTCGGCCACCGGGATCTCGACGAGCACGTGCTTTCCGGCCCGCAGCACCTGCTCGGCCTGGCTGGCGTGCAGCTGCGTCGGGGTGGCCAGGATGACGGCCTGCACGTCGCCGCGCGCGAGGGGCTCGGCGAGGTCGAGCGTCCAGCGGCCGATCCCGTACTCGGCGGCCGTCGCGGACGTGCCGGCGGCGTCGCCGCCGACCAGCGTGTCCACCTGGACCCCCGGGATGCGGGCCAGCGCGTCCAGGTGCCTGTGCCCGATGGCGCCCTCGCCCGCGACGCAGATCCTCATTCCGTCGTTTCCCTTCATCCCGCCGCCGGTTCCAGCAGCATCATGCCGGCTGCCGTGTTGGAGATCGGTACGTGGTAGTTGGCCGCGACCTCGCGCACGCCGCCGGGGCCGAGGGCCGCGCGCGCGGTCAGCCACAAGATCAGCTCGATGCCCTGGCTGCCGGCCCGCTCGACCAGCTCAAGCGTGGAATACCGCGTCGCCCACGTGGGGTCGGCGGTCAGGCTGGCCATGAACTCCCGGTCGAATTCCCTGTTGATGAACCCGGCCCGCTCGCCGTCGAGCTGGTGGGACAGCCCGCCGGTGCCGATCACCACGACGCGCAGGTCTTCGGGATAGGAGGCGACCGCCCGGCCGATCGCCTCACCGAGCCTGTAGCAGCGCGCCGCCGACGGCAGCGGGAACTGGATCGTGTTGATCTCCACCGGCACGATGCGCACCGGCCATTCCCCGCCGCCCGGCCACAGCAGCGACATCGGGTTGCACACCGCGTGGTCGACGGCCATCTCCTGGCACATCGTCACGTCGAAGTCCTCGGCGACGACGCTGTCGATCACGTGCCAGGACAGCGCCGGGTCCCCTTCGAACGGCGCCGTCGTCGGGATGTTCCAGCCCTCGTCCGCGCTGCGGTACTCCGGCGCCGCGCCGATCGCGAAGGTCGGCAGCTTGTCGAGGAAGAAGTTCAGCCCGTGGTCGTTGTAGACGATCACCGCGACGTCCGGCCTGGCCTCCGCCAGCCAGCGGTGCACCGGCTTGAACCCGTCGAACCACGGCTTCCAGTACGGCTCCTCCTGCTGGCCCTCGGCTATGGCCCTGGCGATCGCCGGCACATGCGACGTCGTGATACAGCCGATGATCTTGGCCATTTCTATCGTCCTTACCGCTCTTGTCCCTCGGCCAGCAGCCTGGCCTGGAACTCCGCCTTGGAAACCCCGGTCTGCTGGGCGCCGATGTCCTGCACGTCGAGTCCGAAGATCCCGGCGAGCTTCGCCAGGTAGTACACGTTGCCCCCGGCGGCGATCAGCTCGGGCACGTTCCGGTGCCTGACGGCTTCCCGCTGCTCGGGGGTCAGGCCATACCGCGCGCAGTACGCGTCCTCGTCCCGCAGGAACTCCGCCCGGTTGGCCGCGTCGTTGAAGGACATGCACATCTTGTTCAGCGCGTAGCCCTTCCGGGCCTGGCCGCCGTCGAAGATCGTCGTCCCGGGAATAGGCTGCCTTGCCGTCGTCATGCCAATGCCCCATTCCAGAAATCCGCTGCTGGCCTGCCCATAGGCTCGGCCGACCGGCGGGCGCGGGCAATGGACCGAAGTCCCGCCAGCCCGGGACTTCCGGCCCGCTGCGCGGTTCTCCCGCGGCGGGCTCCCCGGCGTCGGCAAGCCGGGCCGCGGCGTGTGGGTAGCAGGCGGCGTATGAGGCGACAGCTATCGTGGACCGGTGCGGGTCGCGACGTGGAACGTCAACTCGGTCAGGCAGCGGGTTCCGCGGCTGCTGCCGTGGCTGGACGAACGGCGGCCGGACGTGGTGTGCCTGCAGGAGATCAAGGTCACCCGTGCGGCGTTTACCGGACTGCTCGGCGCCGAACTCGCGGCCCGGGGATATGCGTCCGCCGTCCACGGGCAGGCTCGGTGGAACGGCGTTGCCATCTTGTCCAGGGCCGGGCTCGGCGACGTGGTCACCGGGCTGCCGGACGAGCCCGGCTTCCCCGGGCCCGAGGCACGGGCGGTCTCCGCGTCCTGCGGCGGCATCCGGGTGTATTCGGTCTACGTGCCGAACGGCAGGGAGCCGGGCTCAGCGCACTACCGCTATAAGCTCGCGTGGCTCGCTGCGCTCAGGGACGCGGTGGCGGCCGCCCCGGAGGCGGTGCTGGTCTGCGGAGACATGAACATCGCGCCCGCTGACGCGGACGTGTTCGACCCGGCCGCCTACGCCGGGCGGACGCACGTCACGCCGCCGGAGCGGGCCGCACTCGCCGAATTGCAGGCGCTCGGCCTGCGGGACGTGGTACGGGACCGCTGGCCGGACAGCCGGGTGTTCACCTACTGGGACTACCGGGCGGGCATGTTCCACCAGGATCTCGGGATGCGGATAGACCTGATCCTGGCCAGCGCCACGGTAGCAGCCCGGGCGCGCGCGGCATGGGTGGATCGCAAGGCGCGCAAGGGCACCGCGCCGAGCGATCACGCGCCGGTCATCGTCGACCTGGACGAGGCGCCAGACGGTGACATCGGGCCGGTCGTCCCGCCGCCGTCGGCACACCCGGCGCCGCGCGGCCCCGTCAGGCGCCCGCAGCCCGGATAGTTCCCGGCCGGCGGCGCCGCGGAAGGCGCCCTCGCCCGGCCTCGCCCGCCGCCGGGCCGCCCCTGCAGCCTGTGCCCGTGCGGTGGCCAGTCCCGGCCTTGGCTCACCGGGCCGGGGCGCTCGCGGCGTGGGCGTGGGCGTGGACGCGGCGTGCGGCTGGGACGCTGGCGAGCACGGCCTTCTCGACCTGCCTGCTGATCTGGTCGGCGGCGGCGAGCGGCAGGCCGCTGTCGGCGTGCACCTCGACGTCGAGGGCGAGGGTGCGGCCCATCCAGCGGCCTGTGGCCTGTGCCGAGCGCACTCCGGGCACGGTCGCGGCGGCATCCTCGGCCGCATGGAGGTCGCCGGGATCGACGCCGTCCATGAGGTGCCTGCTGAGTTCCCTGGTGACCTCGTAGCCGACGTGGCAGATGAACGCGGTGACGGCGAGGCCGGCGACGGGGTCGCCCCAGCGGAGCCCGGCGGCGACGAGGGCGAGGCCGGCGAGGGCGCCGAGGGAGGACATGGCATCGAGCCAGGAGTGCTTCGCCTCGGCGAGCAAGGTGAGAGAGCCGATCCGGCGGCCGGCGCGGCGCTTGAAGACGGCGACGGCCTGGTTGCCGGCGATGCCGAGCGCCGCGCCGGCCATGCCGAGCCACAGGTCGGTGGTGGCGCCGTGGCCGGTGAGCTTGCGGTAGCTCTCGTAGCCGGCGAAGGCGGCGCTGGCCCAGACGACCAGGGCGACGCCGAGCCCGGCCAGGTCCTCGGCTCGCTCGTAGCCGTGCGGGAACGCCCGGTCCGGCGGGCGCTTCGAGATCCAGAAGCCGAGGAAGACGACCGCGGAGGTCGACACGTCCGACAGGTTGTGGATCGCGTCGCCGAGCAGGGCCACCGACCCGGTTAGCAGCGCGAGGGCCAGCTCGGCGAGCCCGGTCGCGGCGAGTCCCGCCGCCGAGAGGGCCACGGCCCTGCTGGCGTCACGGCGGTGCGCGGCCTCGTCGTGCGGCTGCCGCCTCCTGGACGTATCGGTCACGCCCCGAGAATAGCGGATCATATGAAGAGGAATTCATGTGTCGGGCCGCTGCTAGCATGGCGGGCATGGGCCACGGCGTCCGCGGGCGTGATACCCCGCCCGCGCGCATCGACGAGGAGACGGCCGTCGCCGTGGCCGCTACCCTCCAGGCGCTGGCGACGCCGAGCCGGCTGCGGATCCTGGCCCGGCTGCGGCAGGGCCCGGCGAGCGTGACGGAGCTGGCGGCAGCGGTGGAGATGGAGCAGTCGGCGGTCTCGCACCAGCTGCGGATACTGCGCCACCTCGGGCTGGTGTCCGGGCAGCGCAGCGGCCGGGCGGTCATCTACGCGCTGTATGACAGCCACGTCGCGATGCTGCTTGACGAGGCCGTCTACCACGCCGAGCACCTGCGCCTCGGCCTGCGCGACGCCCCGGCCGGGGCTAGGCCCGCGGCCGGGTAGCCCGCCAGCCCGTCGCCGGCCTGCTGCCCGCCGGGCAGCAGGCCGCCGGGCTGCCCGGCGGCCCCAGACCCGGCACGCCCGGGGATCCCGCCACCAGGCCCCCATCCGCCCGGTGCGGCGCCAGTGACCGTCAGTCCCCGGCGACCACGGCCCACCGGGGGTGGGTGCCGAGGAGGCTGCCGAGCAGTCCCCCGCCGTCGGCCACCGCCCACTCCACATCGCGCAGCCGCTCGATCCGCGCCCGTCCCCACGGGCTGGCCTCGACCAGCGCGACGGCCTCGTCCGGTGTCAGCCCGCCGTGGTAGGGCAGGGCGGCGTTCATGCGGTCGCTGTAGTGGCCGTGGTGATCCGGCTCAGGGCGCCTGACCAGATTGGCCAGGACGCGGGCGTGGTGCCGCAGCCGGTCCGGGCCGGAGGTACCGCGCCCGCTCCAGCTGCCCTCGATCAGCACGAGGCGGCCCTCCGGGGCGGCGGCCCGCCATGCCGCCAGCGCGCCCGCGGGGTCGGGCAGCGTCCAGATGAGGTGCCGCTCAACCACCGCGGCGAAATTCCCGTCCGGCGGATGCGCCGCGTCTGTCTCGGTGACGCGGATGGGAAGACCCTGGCCGGCGGCCTTGTCCCGCAGCCGCGCGAGCATGCCGGGTGAGATGTCCGCGGCGGTCACCTGGTACCCCTGGGCGGCGAGCAGCAGCGACAGGAACCCGGTTCCGGCGCCCATGTCGAGCACGGCGGCGGGCGGGGCGGGCAGCAGCCGGCGCAGGGCGGCCGCCCAGGCGGCCCGCTCCTGCGGGCGCTGGGGGTAGTGCGAGGGGGAGTGGTCGTAGGTGGCCGCGTCGGCGTCCCAGAACTGGCGGATCTCCGCTGCGATGCCGTCCCGGGGACCGCCGGGCCCCGCGTCGCCGTCTTCAGGCTCCATGACAGGAACGCTAATGCGCATGTTAGCCAGCTGCAACGTGATGGCGTTAACAGCCTCGCGGTGCGGCACGTTCCCGCCGCCGCTGGCCGCCGGGGCACCGCCCCGGCCCGCCGCCAGCATCAGCCGCCCGTCCGCTGCCCGCGGCAGCGAGCGGCGGCCCTGCCAACGGCCGGCACGGCCGCCGGGTATCGATCCGCCCGCGATCATCTTCCGGACACCGCCCGCGGGCGTCATGGTCCGCCGCGGATCGAACGGGCTGTTGCCGCCGTCGCTCGCCAGCCGGGCGCCTCGCCCCCCAGCGTGTCAGCGGGAAGGAGCGCTCGCCCGCGGCCCGGCCGGCCGGGCGGATGGTGTCCCGGGCCTCACTGGCCTGCCGCCCGGCCCGCAGGGCCGCCCAGGGCGCGCGAGATCCCGCGCGCCGTGGCCCGCAGGTGCGCCAGCCTCGGCCCGTAGGGCTCGGTGATCGGCAGGATCAGCGAGATCGCGGCGACGACCGCCGCGGCCGGCCCGCAGACGGGTGCCGCGACCGAGAGGTACTCCCGCCGGACCGGCGTGGCCGCGTAGCCAGAGCGCCTGACATGGGCCAGCGTCCGCCGCAGTTCCCGCTCGGTGATCGGAGGATGCCAGCTCGGCGGCACCAGCGGCCCGGTGAGCACCTCCTCCTGCAGGGAGCGCGGCGCATGCGCGAGCAGGACCAGCCCAATCGCGGTGGCATGCAGTTCGTAGCGCGCCCCCACCTGGGCCCGGTCGGTGGCCGTTTCCGGCGACAGGAAGCGCTCGACGATGACCACCTGGTCCTTCTCCCTGATGGCCAGGTGCACCCCGCGGTGCGTCGTCTCGAACAGGTCCTGCATGAACGGCAGGGCGACGCGCTGCAGGCCCACGGACCGGGGGGCGACCGTCGCCAGCTCCCACAGCCGCAGCCCGATATGGTAAGCGCCGGACGCGTCGCGCTCGAGCGCGCCCCATTCGTGCAGTTCGCTCGCGATCCGGTGCGCCGTGGTCAGCGGGGACCCCGGTGCGGCGGCTGATCTCCGACAGGCTTAGCCCGCCGCCGCCGTCCCTGACGGCGTCCAGGATCCGCAGCGCCCGCCCGAGCACGGACCGCCGTTCAGCCGCCCCGTCATCGCGATCACTCCTTCCGGTATGCGGAAAGGAGGGTGGTCGTCCTGGGAATGTAGCGCGATTTTTACCCACATGACAGTGCGTGAGAAGCTACTCAACCCCACAGGCTCCGGCAAGGACACGGGCAGCGGCAGCCTCGCACCCTGGCCGGCCAGCCTCCGCGGGCTGACGGTCGGGCTGCTCGGCACCACCAAGCCCAACGCCGAGGTGCTGCTGGCGGAGATCGCCGCGGAACTCAAGGACCGCTACGACATCGGCGAGCTTCGTCCCTACACCAAGGACTACTTCGGCACCCCGGTGAAGGCGGACCTGCTTGACCAGATCGCCGCCGACTGCGACCTGGTCATCACGGCGGTGGGGGACTGCGGCTCGTGCAGCGCCGCCACCGTGGCCGACGGGATCCTCTTCGAACGGGCGGGGGTGCCGGCCGTCAGCGTCGTCTCGGACTCCTTCCTGCTGCCGGCCCGCGCTATGGCGAGAATCCAGGGCTTCCCCGGCTTCGAGTTCATCGCCGTGCGCCATCCCGTGGCCAGCCTCGGCGCCACCGAGCTGAGAGAGCGCGTCCAAGACGTGCTGCCGGACGTGCTGCGCATCATCGGCGCGGCGGCCTGAGGAGGAAAGCAGCAGTGAGCATAGCCATCGACGGGCCGCTGGCCGACGCCGCGGAGATCCGCGCGGCCATGGAGTTCTACGCCGGCCAGGGGTGGACCGACGGGCTCCCCGTGGTCCCGGTCACCGAGTCGTCCCTGAGCGAGTTCCTCGCCGCCACCAGCCGCGACCCGGAGGAGGTGCTCTTCGCGGTGCCGCACCTGAACCGGGAGTGCACGGTCCGGCTCGCCGCCATCAACGCGGCCATGGCCGGCTGCCGGCCGGAGTACTTCCCCGTCGTGGTCGCGGCCTGGGAGGCCATCGCCAGGGAACCGTACCCGAAGCGGGGGATCTGGCAGTCCACCACGGGCACGGCGCCGCTGCTGATCGTCAACGGCCCGGTCCGCGGCCAGATCGGCCTGAACAGCCAGGGTAACGTCTTCGGCTCGGGATTCCGGGCTAACGCGACCATCGGCCGGGCGATCAGGCTCGCCTGCATCAGCGTCTTCGGCCTGCACCCGCACCAGCCCGACCAGGCCGCCCAGGGCACGCTGGCGAAGTACTCCGCCTGCATCGCGGAGAACGAGGAAGAGTCCCCGTGGGCGCCGCTGCACGTCGAATACGGCCTCGACCCAGCCGACAGCGCGGTGACCGCGCTGGTCATCAGGTCCTGCGTGCACATGGAGAGCCGCCACACCCGGGCGCCTGAGCAGCTCGCGCTCGGCCTCGCGAACACCATCCGCCGCACCGGTGCTCTCATCCACGAGACGAGCAGCGCGCTGGTGGTCCTCGGCCCGGAGCACGCCCAGGCGTTCGCCGAGGCGGGCTGGGGCAAGGGCGACGTGCGGCAGGCCATCGACGACCGCGCCGTCAACTCCCGCGCCGAGCTGGCGGCCGTGGGCAAGGAGGCCATCTCCAGGCACACCCGCTGGCGGGTGCCCGCCAGCCACCCGGACGCCATCGGCGACCGGGCCAGCCAGGGCGACACCCCGGACCGGGTGCCGGCCCTGATCTCGCCGACCGCGATCCTGATCGCGGTCGCCGGCGCCAGGAACGCCGACGTCTCCACCGTCATCGAGACCTTCGGCGTACGCGGCGACGCCCCGTCGTCCATCGCGCGGGTGGAGGGCGCGGGCGGCTAGGGCCTGTCCTGTCGATCATGACAGCCAGATGATGGCGGCGACCAGGACGAGGCTGGCTCGGCAGATGCTGGCGCGCTTGGCGTAGCGGGTGGCGAGGTCGCGCCGCTGCTTGAGGCGGCTGAAGCAGCGCTCAAGGGGAGAGCCGGAATGCTTGCATAGATGACTATGCGAGAGAGAATGTTCCTGTTATCGGAATTGACGGCTTGCTGGAGCTGTCCGCGGCCGTGCGGCGGCTGCGGGACGGCGGCGAGCCGGGCGAGGACAGTGCGGAATGCACGCGGGCACTGCCGTGCCCCCGTAGCCGGGTTGCAGGTGAGCCCGGTTCCGGAGTGGGCGGAGCTTCCGGAGGCGAGCCGGGCGGCAGCGGGGTGCCTGATGGCGGTACTGGTGATGCGGGTGATCCGGGTGGGAAGCGCCGGCCCGGGCGAGGACGGGCATGATGAGCGCGGCGACGCGGCTGCCGTGGGAGCTGGCCGGGAGCAAGGTCCAGGAGCGGCACCTGGACCGGCTCGCCGTCGTTTACGTGCGCCAGTCCACGATGGCGCAGGTCATCGAGCACGGCGAGTCGACGCGGCTGCAGTACGGGCTGTCCGGGCGCGCGGCTGATCTGGGCTGGGAGCCGTCCCGGGTGCTGGTGATCGACGAGGACCTGGGCCACTCGGCGTCCGGCGCCGAGGTCCGGCCCGGGTTCCAGCGGCTGGTGTCGGAGGTCGGCCTCAACCATGTCGGCATCGTGTTGGGCATCGAGATGTCGCGGCTGGCCAGGTCCGGGCGCGAGTGGCATCAGCTTCTGGAGCTGTGCGCGCTGTCGGGGACGCTGCTGGGCGACATGGAGGCGGTCTACGGCCCCAACGCGCACAACGACCGGCTGCTGCTGGGCCTTAAGGGGACGATCAGCGAGGCAGAGCTCTTCCTGATCAGGCAGCGGATGCTGGGCGGCCGCAACGCCAAGGCCCGCCGCGGCGAGCTCGCGGTCCCGCTGCCGTCGGGGCTGGTCCGCCGCCCGTCCGGCGAGGTCACCCTGGACCCCGATGAGCAGGTCCGCGCGGTGATCGCGCTGATCTTCAGCCTGTTCGACCGGATCGGCACCGTCGGCGGGGTGCTGGCCTGCCTGGCCGACGACCAGGTCCAGGTCGGGATCCGGCTGCGGGAGGGCCCTGACCAGGGCGAGCTGACCTGGCGGCGCCCGTCGCGGAACATGATCCAGAACATGCTCCGCAATCCGGCTTACGCTGGGATCTACGCATACGGGCGCAGCGCCAGCGACCAGCGCAAGCGGCAGCCGGGACGGCCCTACAGCGGGAAAACGCGGGTGGGGCGCGGGCAGTGGCTGGTCTTCCTGCCCGGTGCCTACCGGTCCTACATCAGCGTCGAGCAGTACGAGCGGAACATGCGGCGGATGGACGCGAACAGGTCCCGCGCCCAGGGCATGGGCGCGGTGCGCGACGGCCCGGCCCTGCTGGCCGGGCTGGTGCGCTGCGGCCGCTGCGGGCGGAAGATGACCGTCCGCTACCAGCGCGGCCCCGGCGGCGCCCTGCAGCACGCCTACGTGTGCGGCGCGGCCGCCTCCACCTGGGCCGAGGACCGCTGCCGGCAGCTGGCCGGCCCGTGCGTCGACGGCTACGTCTGCGGCCTGGCGCTGCGGGCGATGGCCCCGGCAGCGCTGGAGGTATCCCTCGCCGCCGCGGAGCAGGAAGACCGCCGTCGCGCCGAGGCCGACCGGATCTGGCGGCAGCGGCTGGAGCGCGCCGG